>JACXTT010005132.1_pt1 | contig 19142 bp, 17 predicted proteins | sample 9270951 | NCBI WGS metagenome assembly JACXTT01 (sample SAMN15532306, study PRJNA645909) | rock metagenome | isolation source: weathered quartz diorite | place: Puerto Rico | collected 2017-06-21 | reverse complement strand
TGGTGTGCGACCTGCTTGCGCCAGCACCTTGTCAATGCCTGCGGCACTTTGCGGAAAACGCGCTTTCAGAGCTGTCACGGGATGGGCTTCTGCAATGATGCGCGGTACCGCATCGGCATAGGCCTGCCACAGGTCAGGGCGGGCCGACAGCGAGGCCCCCTGCAAGGCGGCAAAAGTCGCATCCCCTTCTTCCTTGGCATCGCGGAACGGTCGCACGGCCAGCATGGTGGGCCCGAGCAAGGGCAATGCAGTGACGCCGGCCGGGGTTTGCGACAGAAGCTCCTGCGGCACATCGATGGCATGGATGACACGGAAGCGGTTGAATTCAAACACCATGTGGACGGGGCGTGCCACGCCGACGGTCCACAAGCCATAGCTCAAGGCCGCCAACTGAATGACGGCGACCATGGCCAGATCGCGCCGCAACTCGCTCCAAGGCTTGCTGCGGTTGAAAACCACCAGCGTGATCAGCGGCCCGAGTATGACGTCTACGGTGACGACGATCAGGAACAATTCGCGCCCGCCGGAAATCTCCCGGTAGGGGTACGGATACCAGACGCCAAACACCAGCAATGCTGACAGCGTCGCAATAAACAGACTCAAACCCAAGTGAATGGTGCTGGCCTTCAGACGGTCTTTCCAGAAGGGACTTGATATCGACAACATATTCGTATGATGTGGGAGATCGGTTGATTGCGAGACCTGCAACTATAAAGCTCAGGTAAAGTTGGTGCTCCATCAACCAGGCGTGAACACCCCTATGGAGAGGTACACCCTGTTTTTAGTTCAATGAGCATGTCCACACTGAGCCATTTTGACACCCAGGGTCAGGCCCACATGGTCGACGTCGCTGCCAAGCCTGACAGCCACCGCGTCGCCATCGCCAGCGGGCACATCGCCATGCTGCCGGCAACCCTGGCCTTGATTGCATCCGGCAACGCCAAAAAAGGCGACATTTTAGGTATTGCGCGTATCGCCGGCATTCAAGCTGCCAAGAAGACCAGTGATCTCATTCCTTTGTGCCACCCCATCTTCCTCACCCACGTCGCGCTGGATTTCACCTTGGTGGCAGCCCAAGCCGGCCATGCCGCCCACGTGCAGTGCGTGGCGCGCACCGAAACGGTAGGACCCACCGGCGTGGAAATGGAAGCCCTGACGGCTGTTCAGGTTGCCTTGCTGACCATTTACGACATGTGCAAGGCAGTCGACCGCGGCATGACCATGGGCGCCATCCGGCTATTGGAAAAGCATGGAGGCAAGTCTGGCAGCTTTGTGGCGGCCGACTGAGCGTCCCGCTATGGGGGCTCGGACGCTGAATTAGCCTGCGTCCAGCGCGCATGCGCCTGTGGAAAGGCCGCTTCAAAGCGCTGCAGGTAGTACTGCGCATCTTCGTTGCGGCCCAGCATCATGGCGCTTTCCACAATTCTCTGCGCGACCTGGGGTTCTGCTGAAAAATGCAGCAGGTCCTTGGCCAGTTCAAAGCTGTGCTCCGCATTTTGGGCTGTCAATGGGGTCGTGCCCATCTCGGCAAAACGCACCTGGTTCTGAAACAGCATGGTGTCTCGGATTTTCTCCAGTGTATCGACCTTGTAGGCCTCTGCGCGCTCCGCCGGAGCCGTGTAAATCTGGCTGACACGCCAGTAGTCGCGAACGGCGTAGCTGCAGCCTGCCAGTATCAGCACGCCAAGCACTGCCATCACTGTGGCACCAGGGATAGACACGGCATGGACATCCGGGGATGCTTCACGGGACGACGTCATGTACAGCAAGCACAGGCTGAGCCCCACCGCGATTTGAAACGGGCCGTACCACAGTGGATACTCCAGCAGACTATGCAGTCCGATCACCGCCAGCACCGACCAGGCCAGTTGCCGCGCTGGATCCGTCTCCCGCCAAGGTTTGGTGACCCCAATGGCCCACAGGCAGGCGCCACAAAACACCAGTGCAACGGGTATACCCAGTTCCACGGCCAAGTGCAGTGGCAGGTTGTGCGCGTTGTCCAGGATGTCGCAAAACCGATCCCCGGGGTACAGGGTGATGAAATGCGCGTAACCCAGCTCGCCCCAGCCCCAGCCAAACCAGGGCTTTTGCGCAATCAGGTGGAGCACGTTGGACCACAGGATGCGCCGCCCGGCACAGGCCGGGGTGTTTTCGTGCAGACGCGCCAGGATGCCGATGGCATCGGGGTCCAATGAAGCCAACCAGGGAAAACTGGCGGCGGCCACCACGTAACCGAGCCCGGCAACCACCAGTACATTGCGCACCCAGACCCCCCCCTGGCCGGCACTGCGCCGCCCTTGGAACGCCCAAATCCCAGCCATACCCGTGAGCAACACCCATTGCATCAGGCCTGTGCGTGACGAGGATGCGGCGTTGGCGGCTGCCAGCAGCACAGCGGCCACCAGACAGAGCAGGTGCAGCGTGTACTGCCGCGCCGTGCTGATGCCGTTCGCTGCGCCCAAGCGCACCGTGCAATACAACACGGCGGCCAGCCCAATATTGGTCAAGGTCGCAAAGTGGTTGCGCTGGCGCAGATTGCCAAAGGCTTCACCAACCGTCGTACTATTGATCAAGCTGTCCAGGCCGCCGCTGACACCCAAAGACTGCAGCGCGCTGGCGATGGCGTTCAAACCCGGCACAGTGTTCAAACTCCCGCTGAAGCCAAAGTACTGGCACATTCCAATCAGCGCACTGAGCAGGGCTGCCACCAGCCAGGCCGAAACGGCGACCGGCGCCAAACGCCGCCCCCCAACCGCACCCGGTATGGCGCATAGCTGCAAAAACATCGCGACACAGACCCAGGCAAACAGCAAGGTCGGAATGGCCGGCGTTGGCCCCACGGAAAATGGGTTGAGCCAGGGTAGCGCCAGCAATAGTACGGCTGCAATAGAGGGCATGACGATCGCAATAGACGGGGGCGACAGGTTTTTGGAGTGAACAATTATCACCCGCGAGACCAAGCCGGCTTGCGTGCCGCGGTGCACCCCGATAATCCCCTCTATGTTCCTGAAGGCCAGTGCCCTCTCTTTTGCCCTGCTGCTGCTCAGCCGCGTGCTGGGTCTGGTGCGCGAGTCCGCGCAAGCCGCGGCCTTTGGAACCTCTGGCCTGGCCGACGTTGCCGTGCTGATGCTGACACTGCCGGATTGGTTGACGGGCGTGTTGGTCAGCGGCGCTTTGGCCTATGTATTGCTACCGGCCTGGGCCTTGCAAAGCGCGCCGCAGCGGGCACAGACTCAGTCGCGCGTGGCCCGTCGCCTGCTGGTGCTGGGTGTCACGGCGGGCGCGCTGCTCTACCTGTTTCAGGGTGCGGTGGTCCAGCTTTTTGCCAGCGGCCTACCGCCGGCCTTGGTGCCCCAGGCCCAGCTCGGCCTGGTCTGGTCCGCCTGCGCACTGCCTGCGGCTTTGTTGGCGGCATTGTGGTACACCCGCCTGCAATACGAGCAGGACTTCATGGGGCTTTATGCGTCCAATCTGGTGGTCAACGCGACCGTGGTTGCGGCCTATTGGTGCAGCACCGCGGCGGTAGCCGTAGGGCAGACCGTCAATCTGCTGGGCCTTTTTCTGCTGTTGGCCATGGGATTGCGCCTGCTGTACGTCCACCGGCGCATGGTGCGTTACGTCCACCGGCCAGTCGGCGACGCCGACATGTCCGCAAGGCCGCTGCCACCCATCAGGCTGTGGTTATGGGCGGCATTGTCGGCTGGATTGCCGCTGGCCCTTCCCTTTACCGCACGCAGCTTTGCCTCCGCCGGCGGGGAAGGCGCGCTGGCCACCTTCAACTATGCGTGGAAGCTGGTGGAATTGCCGCTGGTGCTGGCCATACAACTTGTCGCCACCATCGCCTTTCCGGCCATTACCCAGGCCATGGCGGATCCGCATTCGCCAACGCCGCAGGCCACGCGGGCCATACGCGCCGCCTTTTTGTTGGCCTGGACCATCGCCTGCGCAGCGGTGGCGGCACTGCAGGTCGGGGCGCCCGCCATTGTCAACCTCTTGTTTGGCTGGGGCCGCATGCCGGTGGACAGCCTGGACCGTGTGGCAAGTTGGGGCCGCATGGGCTCCTGGAGCCTGCTGCCACAAGCCTTGATCGCAGTTGCATTGACGGTGCTGGCAACCCAGGATCGCATGCGAACGGCCGTGCTGGCCTACCTGCTGGCCTTGCTGGGCCTGCTGGGCTGGGGTGTCTGGTGGGCCGGAACTGGCGCCGACCTGATGGCGGCCATTGACGCCGTGCTGCTGCTGGTTGCTGCCGTGACCGTGCTGGATGTACAAAAGGCCGGGCTGAAGCCTGCCCACGCCCAGGCCTTGTTACCGTGGCGCGCCATGGCGGTGCCGGCCTGTTCGCTGGCCGCATGGTCCGCTTCCAACAACGAATTGGGGTTGGCGCTGGCTTGGTCCCGCGGCATTTACCCCCTGGCCTATTGCGTTTTGGCCGCAGCCAGCGTGGTCGCCATCAGCTATTGGGCCAGTGCTGAATTGCGCTTAGCACTGAAACGATAATTCAGACTACCATCTAGGCCATGCTCGACCTGCTAAAAATTACCATCGACCCGGATTTTTGTGCGCGTTGCGACGCGCTGGAGAGCATGCGCCTGTTCGTTGATCTGGAACGCATGGGCAAAGCCGAGCGGCAGGCCGGTCGCAATACCTATATCAGCACCCACCAGGTGGACGACATTGGCCGGGTCAAATCGCTGTTGAAGCGCTCCCGCCTGATGGTGCGCGTCAACCCCCTGCACGCGGATAGCCAGGCCGAGGTGGAAGCCGTACTGGCGCAGGGCCTGACGCAAGGCAGCGGCCCCGACGCCGATATGCTGATGTTGCCCATGTTCAGCAACGCCCAGACCCTGCGTGACTTTTCCGACATGGTGGCGGGCCGCTGCCCCATCGTGGCCTTGCTGGAGACGGCAGGGGCCCTGAACAGTATGGAGGAATGGATAGACACGCCGGGTTTGTACGAGGTCTTTGTGGGCCTGAACGACCTGCATATTTCACTGGGCATGCGTTTCATGTTCGAGCCGCTGGCCATTGGCCTGGTGGATCAGGTGGCGGCCGTCGCGGCACGCCAGGGTCTGCGCTTCGGTTTTGGCGGCATGGCGCGCTTGAACGAGGGCCTGCTGCCGGGCCGCGATGTGCTGGCCGAGCACCTGCGCCTGGGGTCCAAGGCGGTCATCTTGTCGCGCACCTTTGCCTTTGCCCGCCGGGACACGGACGCCAGCTTTGAAGAAGAAGTGCTGGCCCTGCGGGTCACCGAGGCGGAGCTGGCCTACCGCAGCCCGGAACAGATCGAAACGGACCGGGTGCGTATTGCCGGCAGTATCCAAGCCATTGCGGAACGCCTGGCCAAGGCCGCCGCAGCGCCGACAACGCCTGCGCCACTGGAGTAAGCGCATGAAGCGGTTGCTGGACATTGTGCTTTCAGTGTCGGCCCTGTTGATTCTGTCGCCCCTGCTGGTGCTGACCAGTCTGGCCATTGCGGCAGAAAGCGGCTGGCCGGTGCTGCTGCGCCAATCTCGAATGGGATTTGGCGGTCAGCCCTTTGGCATGTTCAAGTTTCGCAGCATGGTCAAGAACGCGGCGGCCCTGGGACCGTATTTCACAACGTCCGACGATCCGCGCATCACCCGCGTGGGCCGCTGGATCCGGCGCACCAGTGTTGACGAGTTGCCCCAGTTGCTCAATGTCTTGCGTGGCGATATGAGCCTGGTGGGGCCGCGCCCTGACCTGCCGGTGCAGCGCGCACTGTATAGCGACGCTGATTGGACGCAGCGCTGCAGCGTGCGCCCCGGCATTACCGGTCTGGCGCAGGCGCGCATACGCTCCGGCGGGGTGGAAGGGGAACGCCTGGCGCTGGACCTGCAATACACGCGCGAGGCCAACCTCTGGTTGGACCTGAAAATCATGTGGTGGACACTGGGACGCTTGAGCGGCAAGGACGCCAACTGAATGTGCGGCATATTCGGCTACTGGCATCGCAAAGGGCAGGCCCAGCCCCAACAGGCCTTGCTGGACATGGCCCAGGCGCTGGCACACCGCGGGCCAGACGACCAGGGCATCTGGCACCAGCCGCAACGCGGTGTGGCCATTGGCAACCAGCGCCTGTCCATCATTGACATTGCCGGCGGGCACCAGCCCTTTGTCAGTGACGACGGCCGCATTGCCGTGGTGCAGAACGGAGAAATCTTCAATTACGTCGAACTGGCGGCGCAATTGCGCGCAGACGGGGTGCAACTCAAGACGGCATCCGACACCGAGGTCATCTTGCGCCTGTACGAGCGGGAAGGCATTGCCTGCCTGCGGCGTCTCAATGGCATGTTCGCCATCGCCATTGACGATGCCCACGAAGATGCGCTGTACCTGGCTCGCGACCGCATCGGCGTCAAGCCCTTGTACGTCATGGACGACGGCGATCAGGTGTTGTTTGCCTCCGAGATCAAGGCCCTCTGGCCTGACACGCTGCATGGGCGTGGCCCGGCAGCCCTCGACCTGGAGGCCATCCACCACTACCTGAGTTTCAACTACATTCCCGCACCCTGGACCGCCTACCAGGGGGTACGCCACGTGATGCCCGGCACCTGGATGCGGTGGAGCCGCGCCAGCGCAGTACAAACCCAGCGCTGGTGGAGTCTGGCTGACGTGCGCGCAAAAGACTACCGCTTTGAAGCCTGGGCCGAACAATGCATGGCCACGCTGGATGATGCCACCCGCATCCGCCTGCGTGCCGACGTGCCGTTTGGCGCCTTCCTGTCCGGCGGCGTGGACTCCAGCACCATCGTTGGCTTGATGGCACGCCATGTTGCGCAGCCGGTGCAGACCTTTTGCATAGGCTTTGCCGACCCCCGTTACGACGAATCCCGGTTTGCCCAGCAGGCCGCCGAGCGCTTTGGCTGCCGCCACACCATGGAGACCGCCGAGCTGAACATGCTGGCGCGCTGGCCGCACGTCCTGCACCACCTGGACCAGCCCCATGGCGACGCGTCCTTCATGCCGACGCTGCGGGTCAGCGAGTTGGCTGCCAGGCAAGTCAAGGTGGTGCTGACAGGAGACGGTGGCGACGAGCTGTTTGCCGGCTACGACAAATATGCAGCATTTTTCGCACACAACGATGCGCTGAGCATGCCGCAGGTCGACTTTGAACGCCGCTACTTTGACAGCATCTCACTGTTCACACCAGCGGCGAAGCTGGCGCTGTACCGGCCAGAGATTCAGCAGCGGCTGCACGGCATCGACAGCTTCACCCAGGCCGCCAAGCCCTGGCTGGACGAGGCCCAGCACTTTGACCGCGTCAACCAGGCGCTGTACCTGGACATGCAGTTGCTGCTGTCGGGCAACAACCTGGTCAAGCCCGACCGCATGGGCATGGCCGTCAGCATCGAGGCGCGCACGCCTTTTCTGGACTGGCGCATGATGGAGTTTGCCTTTCGCTCGCGCGGGCATACCAAACTGTCGGCGCAGGGCGATAGCAAGCACTGGTTCAAACGCGCTGCCGAGCCGCTGATTGGTACGGAGCTGGCGTTTCGCAAGAAGCAGATGTTTACCGTACCGATTGGTGACTGGTTCAGAAACGAGAGCTTTCCCTGGCTACACAATTTGTTACTAAAAAGTGATCTGCTCGCGCAGTTGTTGCAGCCCGAGCAAGTCAGCTCTCTGCTGGAGCGCCACCGCAGCGGCCATGGCAACTTCACCCGTGAACTGCGGGCGCTGGCGGCGCTGGCACTGTGGAGCCAACACACGGCGCATGGTGTGACCCATCTATGAAGCTGCTGTTTGTCACGTACGGCGGTGGGCATGTTTCCATGGTGCTGCCGGTGATGGCGCAGGTGCGCAAAGCCCATCCAGAGGCGCAATGCGTTCTGCTGGCACTGACCAACGGGTATGGCCGCGCCATCAAGGCCGGCGAGGCTGCGCTGGGCTACCGCGACTTCATGCACCTGGTGGACCGCCCGGCGGCAGAGCACTGGGGCCGCCTGCTGCATGCCAACAACAACAGCCCGGACGTCACCGAAGAAGAGTCGATCGCCTACCTGGGCATCAACTACCTGGACCTCATCGCACAGCATGGCGAAGCGGGTGCTGCTGCCGTCTACGCAAAGCATGGCCGTTATGCCTTCAAGCCACTGCCATTCATGCGCCGCCTGCTGGATGCCATCCAAGCCGATGCGGTGATTGCCACCAATTCACCGCGCAGTGAGCAGGCCGCCCTGGAAGCTGCGGTGGAGCGTGGCATCCCCAGCGTAGGCATGGTGGATCTGTTCGGCCTGGACAGTGACAGCTATGTCTTGCGCGCCGTCAAGCCCCTGCAGACCTGTGTCATCAGCGATTCGGTCAAGGACCGGCTACTGGCACGTGGCTTTCCATTGGATGGCGTGCAGGTCACCGGCAACCCGGCATTTGACGGCCTGTTCCATGCAGACAACCAGGCGCGGGCGCAGGCCTTTCTGCAGGCCAAAGGCTGGCAGGACAAAAAAGTCATTCTCAACGCGGGAGCCTGGGAGTCGGTGGCCCACCCGGATACAGACGTTCCTGCGGGCCGCAGCTTTCCCATCGCCATTGAGGGCATTTTGCGCAACTACATCGCGCAGCGGCCCGACACGGCGCTGGTACTGCGCTACCACCCCAGCGACTGGTTCGCGTATCCGCGCCATCCGGACCACCCCCGCGTGCATTTCAGTGAGCCGCCCAATGAAGGCATTCACCCCTTGATACTGGCCGCCAGCGTCGTGACTACCACCAACTCCACCGTGGGGCTGGAAGCCGCCGTGGCCGGCAAACCCGTGGTGTCCATCGAAAACTCGCCGTCCGTGCACACGTGGTTCAGCCTGGCGCAGCTGGGTGTCTCCTACCCCAGTGCTACGCATAGCGACTTGCCAGCCACCTTGGACACCGTGCTGGCCCACCCCGAGCCCAAGCGCGCGTTCCAGTCTGACGGCGCGGCGGCGGCACGGGTTGCGCAGGTGATCGTCAATGCCGCCGCGCCAGGCCTGGTTATTTCGCGCAAAATGTAGACCTCGCGGCGACACGCCGCACCACACCGCACCAAGCCAAAGCCCATGCTCGCCAACTCCACCATACTCGTCACCGGCGGCACCGGTTCTTTTGGCAACGCCTTTGTGCCCATGACACTGGCACGCTACAACCCCCGCAAGATCATTGTCTATTCGCGCGATGAGATGAAGCAATGGGAGATGGCCAAGAAATTTGCGGGCGACGAACGCGTTCGCTTTTTCATTGGTGACGTGCGCGACCGCGACCGCATGTACCGCGCGTTGGACGGCGTGGACTTTGTGGTGCATGCGGCGGCAACCAAGATCGTGCCCACGGCCGAATACAACCCCTTTGAATGCGTCAAGACCAATATCAACGGCGCCATGCACGTCATCGATGCCTGCATTGACAAGCGCGTCAAGGGCGCCGTGGCCCTGTCCACGGACAAGGCCAGCAGTCCCGTCAACCTGTACGGCGCCACCAAGCTGGCAGCCGACAAACTGTTCGTGGCCAGCAATTCCTACGCTGGGGCCCAAGGCTGCAAGTTTTCTGTGGTGCGCTATGGCAATGTCATGGGTTCACGGGGGTCGGTGATACCGCACTTCCTGTCGCTGCGCGACACGGGCAGTTTGCCCATTACCGATGAACGCATGACGCGTTTCATGATCACGCTGGAGCAGGGCGTGCAGTTGGTCTGGCATGCCTTTGAGGACATGGAAGGCGGCGAAATCTATGTCAAAAAGATTCCGTCCATGAAACTCAGCGACATTGCGCTGGCCGTTGCGCCGCAGGCGCAGCACAACATCATCGGCATACGGCCTGGCGAGAAACTGCACGAGCAGATGATCAGTTCGGAAGACGCCCACTACACCTATGAGTATGCCGAGCATTTCAAGATACTGCCGGCCATCCACAGCTGGCATACCGACTTCAAGCGCATCAAGGACGGGCAGCGGGTCAGCGAAGACTTTGTCTATTCCAGCGACAACAACACGGAGTGGATGAGCGTGGACGCGCTACGCGCCTGGATTGCCGCGCACGAAGCCAAGATCGGGCACATCTGATGTCGCACATTCCCTATGCCACGCAAACCATAGAGGAGCCCGACCTCGCCGCCGTGCGCGAGATTCTGACCAGCGCCTGGCTGACACAAGGCCCGGCCGGGCCGGCCTTCGAGGCTGCCTTTGCCAGCCTGCATGGCGTGCAGCATGCCGTGGCAGTCTCCAATGCCACGGCCGGTTTGCACCTGGCGTGCCTGGCCTTGGGCGTGGCGCCCGGCCAGGTGGTGTGGACCTGCCCCAACAGCTTTGTGGCGTCTGCCAATTGCGCACGCTACTGTGGCGCCGATGTGGACTTTGTCGACCTGGACCCCCACACCCGCAATATGAGCCTGGACGCGCTGCGCGAGAAACTGCAAACCGCCCAAGCCGCGGGGCGCTTGCCCAGCGTCGTCATTCCCATACACTTTGCCGGCCTGCCCTGTGACCTGCAAGGCATGCGTGAACTGGCCGACCGCTACGGCTTTGCCATCATTGCCGACGCCTCCCATGCCGTCAGCGCGCAGTACCTGGGTCGCCCGGTCGCCGAGCGCTACGCCGACATCTCGGTTTTCAGCTTTCATGCGGTCAAGATCATTACCACCTGCGAGGGCGGGCTGTTGGCCACCAACCGGGCCGACCTGGCCAGCAAACTGCGTCTGTTGCGCAGCCACGGCATCGTCCGCGACGCGGCAGACATGGAAACACCGCCCGAAGGTGCCTGGGTCTATGAGCAGCATCTGCTGGGTTTCAACTACCGCCTGCCCGACGTGCAGTCTGCGCTGGGCAGCGCCCAGTTGTCCCGCCTGCCGGCGTTTCAGGCGCGGCGCGAGCAGCTGGCAGAGCGCTATCCATCGCTGCTGGCAGGGCTGCCTTTGAAACTACCGGCTGTGCTCACCGACCGCAGCCATGCCTGGCACTTGTATGTGGTGGAGGTGCAAGACCATGCACCGGTGACACGGGCTCATGTTTTTGCGCAACTGCGCGCAGCCGGCATTGGTGTCAACGTGCACTACACCCCCATCCATCTGCAGCCGTATTACCGCCGGCTCGGTTTTACCGATGGCATGTTCCCGCATGCCGAGGCCTATAGCCGGCGCGCGCTGTCCATTCCGCTGTACCCACTGCTGACCGACGCCCAACAAGAGACCGTCGCCGACGCCCTGCGCGACGCCCTGCATCCATGAGCAACACCGTGGCAATCATCCAGGCCCGGATGACGTCCACACGTTTGCCCGGCAAGGTGCTGATGCCCCTGGCGGGTCGCCCCATGCTGGCATGGCAACTGGAACGCGTGCAACGCGCCACCCGGCTGGACCACATCGTGGTAGCCACCACCGTCAACGCGACGGACGACGCCATCGTTGCGTTCTGCCGCGAGCACGGGGTGGCGGTAACCAGGGGCTCCGAGCAGGACGTGCTGGGCCGCTACGCCGATGCAGCGCGCAGCTTTGACGCCACCACCGTGGTGCGTTTGACGTCCGACTGCCCCCTGATGGACCCGGCGCTGATTGACGCGGTGGTAGACCGGTTTGCCGCCACGCAGCCGGGCTGTGACTATATGTCCAATATGCTGGAGCCAAGCTTTCCCTATGGTCTGGCGGTCGAGGTTATGACCGCCCAGGCGCTGCTGCAGGCTGACGCCGATGCGCGCGACCCGCAGGAGCGGGAACACGTGACGCCCTTCATCTACTGGCGGCCCAAGCGCTTTGCGCTGCAATCCTACGCCAGACAGCCTTCACTGAGCCACCACCGCTGGACGGTGGACACGCCGCAAGACCTTGAACTGGTATCGCGCATCATTGCGGCGCTCTATCCCGCCAAACCGCAGTTCACCACCCAGGATGTACTGGACCTTTTGCAGCAGCACCCGCAATGGGTCAAAATCAATGCCCACGTGGAACAAAAGTCCGTTTCACCCGGTTCGCAGGAAAACGCATGACATTCAAGACGGAACAAGAGGCCTTTTGGGCCGGAGAGTTCGGCACAGCCTATATTGGCCGCAACCAGGGCGACGCCCTGCTGGCTTCCAACCTGGATTTTTTCGGCAAAGCACTGCGCCAGGCGCGCGGCCTGGCCAGCTGCATTGAGTTTGGCGCCAACATTGGCATGAACCTGCGTGCCCTGAAGCTGCTGCACCCCAGCCAACAACAGTTTGGCATTGAAATCAACACCGAAGCGGCGCGCCAGCTCGCCCAGGTGCTGCCCCCGCACAACGTGTTTCAGCAATCGATTCTGGACTTCCAGCCGGCGCAGGCATTCGACCTGGTGCTGATCAAGGGGGTGTTGATCCATATCAACCCTGACGCGCTGGCACAGGTTTACGACACCCTGCACCGTTCCTGCGGCAAGTACCTGCTGATCGCGGAATACTACAACCCAGCGCCGGTCAGCATCAGCTACCGTGGCCATGCCGACCGCCTGTTCAAGCGTGACTTCTGCGGCGAAATGCTGGACCGCCACCCCGACCTGGCTCTGGTGGACTACGGTTTTGCCTACCACCGCGACCCCAACTTCCCGCAAGACGACATCACCTGGTTCCTGATGGAAAAGAAGGCCTGACATGCTGCAATACTGCAAGCGCTGCGTGATGCCGCACACCAAGCCCGATCTGCAACTGGATGCGCAGGGCATTTGCAATGCCTGCCGCAGCTTTGAGAGCCGCAAGGCTATCGACTGGGACGCCCGCCATGCCGAGCTGCTGCAGGTACTGGAGCGCTACCGCCGACCGGCCGGTGACAACTGGGACTGCATTGTGCCGGTCAGCGGCGGCAAGGACAGCACCTACCAGGTGGTGCGCATGCTGCAGCTGGGGCTCAACCCCCTGTGCGTGACGTCGACCACCTGCGATCTGTCGGATCTTGGTCGACGCAACATTGAAAACCTCAAACACCTGGGCGTCGACTATGTCGAGATGTCGCCCAACCCGCAGGTACGCGCCAAGCTCAACCGCATAGGCCTGACGCAAGTGGGCGACATTTCCTGGCCCGAGCATGTAGGCATCTTCACCATTCCGGTGCGGGCCGCCGTGCAATTCAACGTGCCGCTGATTGTGTGGGGCGAGAACTCGCAAAACGAATACGGCGGCCCCGCCGCTGCCGCCGAGGGCAGCACCTTGAACCGGCGCTGGCTGGAGGAGTTTGGCGGCCTGCTGGGCCTGCGCGTGTCCGACCTGGTTGGCATGGACGGGCTTGAAGCGCGACACCTGATACCGTACAGCTACCCCAGCGACGCCGAGTTGGCGCGGGTGGGTGTTACCGGTTTGTTCCTGGGCTACTACCTGCCGTGGGACGGGCTGTCCAACACCCTGATTGCGCAGGCCAACGGTTTCATCACCTACGACAAGGTGGTCGAGGGGTCCATGGTCAATTATGAGAACCTGGACAACCACCAGACCGGCATCCACGACTACTTCAAGTTCTTGAAGTTCGGCTTTGGCCGGGCTACCGACCTGGCCTGCCTGCACATCCGGCGCGGGCGCCTGTCGCGCCAGGACGGTCTGGACGCCGTGCGCCGGCTGGACGGCCGCTTTCCGTGGGAATACCTGGGCAAGCCCTTGGCCGACATCCTGGCGCCCCTGGACATGGGCGTGGATGAGTTCATCCGTCTGTGCGACACCTTCACCAACAAGAAGATCTTCGTGCGTGACAGCAAGGGCGCGCTGCGCAAGGACGCCCGTGGCAATCTGCGCAAGCTCAATGACGACAACCCATGACCACCTGCATCGTCAACTACGAAGCCGGCAACCTGGGCTCCGTCTTGCGCGCGTTGCGGGCCATTGGTACAGAAGCTGAAATTGCCGATACACCGGATCAACTGGATCATGCCAGCCGCATCATCCTGCCCGGCGTAGGCAATTTTCGGGATGCCATGGAGCGGCTGCAGGCCGCTGGCTGGGTGGAGGCCATTCTGCAGTGCGTGCGGGTGCACAAGCGCCCTTTGCTGGGCATTTGTGTGGGCATGCAGGTGCTGGCACAAGGCAGCACCGAAAGCTGCGCGCCCGGTGAAGCAACGGCCGGCCTGGGCCTGATGCAAGGCACCGTGCAGCGCCTGGATGCCTTGGGTTGTACATTGCGCGTCCCCCAACAGGGCTGGAACTCCCTGTGCCTGCGCGCTGCCGCACACCCCTTGCTGCAGGCCATACCCGAGGGCACCGATGTGTACTTCTCCAACAGCTATGCCCTGCCCGCCGATGGGCCGGACGTGGCTGCTACCGTGGACTATGGGGTTGCGCTGACGGCGGCCGTGGCCCAGGACCATGTGATGGGCATACAGTTTCACCCCGAAAAAAGCTCCGGCGTCGGCCTGCGCGTGCTGCGCAACTTCATGGAGTACCCATGCTGAAGGTGCGCATCATTCCAAGCCTGTTGTGGAAAGGCCTGGGTTTGGTCAAGGGCGTTGGCTTTGACAGTTGGCGCCGTGTCGGGCCTGTGTTGCCGGCCATCAAGGTTTACAACGTGCGCGACGTTGACGAGCTGGTGCTGCTGAATATCGAAGCCACCCAACAAGCGGAGGCACCGGACTTTGAGTCCGTGGCCGACTTTGCCGACGCCTGCTTTGTTCCCTTCACCGTAGGCGGCGGCGTGCGCGATACGGCGCAGATGCAGCAGTTGCTGCGTGCGGGTGCCGACAAGGTGTGCATCAACTCGGCTGCCTATGAGTACCCTGAACTGATCAACGAAGGCGCGCGTCGCTTTGGTGCGCAGTGTGTGGTGGGCAGCATCGACGTGCGGTCCGATGGCAAGGGCTGGCGCTGCTACAGCCACTGCGGCACGCGCGATACCGGCCGCAATGCCGTGGACTGGGCCCAGGAACTCGTGGCACGCGGTGCCGGTGAGATTTTGCTGACGTCAATAGACCGCGACGGCACGATGGCGGGCTACGACCTGGGGCTGATTGCGCAGATTGCACAGGCGGTCAACGTGCCGGTTGTGGCATCGGGCGGTGCTGGTAACTATGAACATATGCGCCAGGCGATTCAAGAAGCCGGCGCCTCGGCAGTTGCCGCTGCCAGCATGTTCCACTTTACCGAACAAACGCCGGCCGAGGCCAAAAAGGCCCTGTCCGCGGCGGGCATTGCCGTGCGCAGCAATTACCAGGCGGTGGCCGCCTAAGCCTGCGCCATTGACGTGATGCACATCGCCATCCGCGCCGACGCATCGGCCAATCTGGGCACGGGCCATGTGCGGCGCTGCCTGGCATTGGCCATGGCCTTGGCCGATGCTGGAGCCCAAGTCACGTTGGTGTGCCACCCGCTGGATGGCACGGCCGCAGCACTGTTGCAGGGCTACCCATTTGAATGCCTGTGGCTGCCCGCGGCTGCACCAGCAGACAGTATTGATACAACCGTGGCGCTGCTAGAAAGCCGTGCGCCGCATTGGCTGGTGGTGGACCACTATGCCTTGGATGCGCCATGGCACAACGCCATGCGCGAGCACTTGCACTGCCGGGTAATGGCCATCGATGACCTGGCGGACCGCCCCCTCGCAGTAGACCTGCTGGTGGACCCGAACTTTCACCCGGACCACCCGCAAAAATACAGCGCCGTACTCCCAGCCGGTACCAAGATGCTTGCCGGTCCGCGATTCGCGCTGTTAGACCCGGTCTATGCGGACAGTGCACGCTACGCATTCCACACCTCGGTGCGCAGCGTGGGCATCTTCATGGGCGGCTCCGACCCCGCAGGCACCTGCAGCACGGCATTGCTGGCCTGCCGGCAGGTAGCGGGTTTTACCGGCCCTATCGAGGTCGTGTCCTCAACGCTCAGTCCGCACTATGAGGCCCTGCGCCAGATCTGTTTGGACTGGCCGAACACCGTGTTGATGGCGGATCTGCCCAACCTGGCGGCATTCTTTGCCCGCCATGACCTGCAGATTGGCGCCGGGGGCGGAGCTACCTGGGAGCGCTGCTACGCCGGCGCACCCACCATTGCCTGCCTGGTGGCACAGAACCAGCTGGCAACCTTGCCGGCCCTGCAAACGCTGGGCGTATTGGTATGGGCGCAATCGGGCGGCGACCTGCGGCAGTCCATAGGCCGGGCGGTCAGGCAGTTGCTGCAAGACCCACAGCAGCGCCAGGACCTTGCACAGCGCAGCCGTGCCCTGGTGGACGGCCGGGGTGCCGCCCGGGTGGCAGCCGCCGTGTTGGGTGCCAGCGTGCGCGCGCTGGTTGTGCGCAGCGCCACGCTGGCCGACGAGATCCTGCTATTGGACTGGGCCAACGACCCGCAGGTGCGGGCCCAGGCCTTCCAAAGCACTCCGATCAGCCCGCAAGAGCACGGCCGCTGGCTTGGTGCGCGTTTGGCGCAACCTGCGCGCTGCCGCATGTACATTGTGGAGTCTGCCAACGGTATACCGGTCGGACAGGTGCGCCTGGACCGTCTTGATGCGGGCTGGGAGATCAGTTACTCGTTGGACGCCATGTTCCGCCAGACCGGTCTGGCCCGACCCATGCTGCAAGCCGTGCTGACCACATGGCGCCAAGCCGTTGGAGCCGCCCCGGTAGAGGCGCGCGTCAAACATGGCAACCCGGCGTCCCGCAAGGTGTTTCTGGGCCTGGGTTTTCAGCAGCAGGAGGTGCAGGATGCCCGTGGCGCGCACCTGCTGTATACCCAGACGTGAGATAGGCGCGACAATAGCCCCAAGCACCCTATGACGCAGGTCACGCAGCACATGCACATATCCAACCGCCCCATTGGCAGCCAGCAGCGGCCCTACCTGATTGCCGAGATGTCTGGCAACCACAACCAGTCGTTGGAGCGCGCCCTGGCCATTGTGGATGCGGCCGCCGCATCCGGTGCCGACGCGGTCAAGTTGCAGACCTACACGGCCGATACGATGACGCTCAACGTGCGCCAGCCGGGCTTTGTCATCGACGACCCCAAGAGCCTGTGGAATGGCCAGCAACTCTATGCACTGTACGATCAGGCCCATACGCCGTGGGACTGGCATGCCCCCATCATGCAGCGCGCGGCCGCACGGGGCATGCATTGCTTCAGCAGCCCTTTTGACGAGACGGCGGTGGACTTTCTGGAGTCCCTGCACGTCCCGGCCTACAAGATCGCCTCGTTTGAATTGACCGACCTGCGCCTGATATGCAAGGTCGCAGCCACGGGTAAGCCGATGATCTTGTCGACCGGCATGGCAACGGTGGCCGAGATCGACGACGCGGTGCGCACGGCGCGTGCTGCCGGCGCGACCAGCTTGGTACTGCTCAAGTGCACCAGCACCTATCCGGCCACGCCGGAAAACACCAACGTCCACACCATTCCCCACCTGCGCCAGACCTTTGGCTGCGAGGTCGGCCTGTCGGACCACACCATGGGCCTGGGCGTGGCCGTGGCCGCCACGGCCTTGGGCGCCACGGTCATCGAAAAGCACTTTACGCTGGCGCGTGCTGACGGCGGCGTGGACAGCACGTTCTCCATGGAACCTGCCGAATTTGCGGCCTTGCGGGTGGAAACCGAGCGGGCCTGGCAAAGCCTGGGGCAGGTCGGCTACGGCCCCACGGCGGCCGAGAAACCCTCTCTGGCATTTCGCCGCTCGCTGTACATCAGCCGCGATTGTGCGGCCGGCGAGGCACTGAGCGTGGACAATGTACGCTGTGTGCGACCCGGCTTTGGCCTGGAGCCGCGCTTTCTGGAGGTGGTTCTGGGCCAGCGGCTGCGCCGCGATGCGCAGGCCGGCACTCCGCTGAGTTGGGACATACTAGGCGGCACGTGAACCACCTGCCGCCACACATGAACGGGATTTCTGATGAGCAACAACCTGAGTATTTATGACGATTTTCTGGCAAGCACCGGCCCCGACCGCCTGCAGAAAATCCTGGCCCGCTACGAGCTGTTCCGCATGGTCAGCGATGTACCCGGCGATATTGTTGAATGCGGCGTATTCAAAGGCTCCGGCCTGTACACCTGGGCCAAGTTGATGCGCCTGTTCAAACCAAACAACGAAGTGCGGCTGGTGGGTTTCGACTTTTTCGACGCCGACCGCAGCATGGACTTCCAGTTTCAACAAGACAAGGATTGCCTGGATGAGCACGAGACACGCTGGACGCCGCAAGACGTCATCCGCAAGAACTGCCAGGCCTGGGGTTTTGACAAGGTCGACCTGATTGCCGGCAATGTGGTGCAGACCACCGAAGCCTTCGTCAAGGAGAACCTGGGCGCACGCATTGCCATGCTGTACATCGACGTCGACAACTACGAGGGCGCACTGGCCTGCCTGAAGAATCTATACCCCCTGGTGAGTACCGGCGGCATCGTGGTGTTTGACGAATATGCCTTGCGCACCTATGGCGAGTCCAACGCCGTGGACGAGTATTTCAAGGGCCAGCGCATCAAGCTCAAGTCCATTCCCTGGGCCAACACGCCGTCGGCCTATCTGGTCAAGGAAGTCTGCTGATGCAGCCCACCGTCGGTTCGTATGACCAGGTGCACAAGGCCCTGGCGCAAACCGATCGCGGTTCCTACGGCGACCTGTCGTATATGCCGGTGTTTCGCGCCTCCGCGCTGTTTTATGTGCTGGTCGACCAACACACGACCACGCGGGTCGCGTTCTTGAATTATTGGCGGGAGAAGAACGACAACGCAGACATTGGCGTACTGTTCACAGTGCGGGATGCAGCGGGGAAAAAACGCGCACGCACCTACTGCAAGCTCTCAGCCATGAGCTACCAGTTCGACGTGCGCGACTGCCTGGCTGCCGGTGAAGCCTTCACAGGCAGCATTGAGGTCGAGGCCTTCTCGTCCCAGGATCTGAAGTTTCAGTTCCCGGGCATCAGCGTGTTCTACCAGTCACCACGCGGCATCAGCTATGTGCACACCAACCAGCGCGTCTACAACCATGAAGAGGACCGGGCCCGCGGCGTGGAACTCAATCCGTGGCAAACCGGCTTTGACGTGGATACTGCGCGGCACGACCCGTTTATCTTCCTGGTCAACGGCCCGACCGCGTTTGCCGGCGGGTCGGTGGACTTTGTGGCGCTCAATGCACAGGGGCAGCAAAGCCCATTTCCACTGGTGCTGCCACCGCTGCCGGCCTATGGAGCGCACGATGTGCGGCTGCGCTCGGTCGTGGGCCTGCCGGAATTTCTCGGTGCGCACATGGGCCTTTGCAAGAT
>JACXTT010005131.1_pt1 | contig 19143 bp, 19 predicted proteins | sample 9270951 | NCBI WGS metagenome assembly JACXTT01 (sample SAMN15532306, study PRJNA645909) | rock metagenome | isolation source: weathered quartz diorite | place: Puerto Rico | collected 2017-06-21 | reverse complement strand
ATCGTGGGAACGCGCATCCAGGCCCAGGCTTGGGAAGTGTTGCTCTCCATGGTTCTCATGGAGGCGGCCTTCGGATTGCCGGGCCTGGTGATGGCGCCCATCGTCTACGCGTATTCAAAAGGCGAACTGCGCGAGCGGAACTGGGTGTGAGACAGCCTTAAGCACCTGACGTTTCTGGTAATGCCATATCCAGGTTCTTCACCAGGAAAGCCCACTCATCTGCCAGCTCAGCGATGATCTTGTCCGTGGGCTTTCCCGCACCGTGCCCCGCCTTAGTTTCGATGCGCGTGAGCACGGGCGCTGGTCCCGCCTGGCAGGCCTGAAGCGTGGCGATGAACTTGTGGCTGTGGGCGGGCACCACCCGATCGTCGTGATCTCCCGTGGCCACTAGAGTCGGCGGATAGGCCACGCCGGGACGGAGGTTGTGCAGCGGTGAATAGCGGTAGAGGGTCTCGAACCCGTCTCGCGTTTCACTGCTTCCGTAATCGCTCTTCCACGCCCAGCCGATGGTGAAGAGGTGAAAGCGAAGCATGTCCAACACACCTACCGCAGGCAGGCACGCACCGAACAGATCAGGGCGCTGAGTCATGCAGGCGCCCACTAACAGACCGCCATTGGATCCACCTTGAATCGCCAATTTTGAGGAGGAGGTCAGACGCTCAGAGATCAGCCACTCCGCGCCGGCGATGAAGTCATCAAAGACATTCTGTTTCTGCTTCAAGCGGCCCGCATCGTGCCAGGCCTGACCGTACTCTCCACCACCTCGAAGATTGGCCTGAGCGTAGACGCCTCCCATCTCCATCCACACCAAACGACCCGTGGAATAGGCCGGCGTGAGGCTCACATCGAATCCACCGTAGCCATAGAGCAGGGTGGGATTCTCACCGTCGCGCCGAAGGCCCTTCCGGCAGGTGAGGAACATGGGGATACGGGTGCCGTCCTTGCTCGGATAGAAGACCTGCTCGGTGACGAAATCGCTGGGCTGGAAATCCACCGTAGGCGCACGAAAGACGCTGCTCACGCCTGAGCTCAGATCATATCGGTAGATAGTTGTGGGATAGGTGAAAGACGTGAAGCTGTAGAAACCTTCGAGGTCGTGGCGGCGTCCGCTGAACCCTGCGGTGCCCAAGGTTGGAAGCGCTATATCCCGCTCGAAAACGCCCGACCAATCGTAGACCTTCAACTGCTCGTGGGCGTCCGTCATCCATTGCGCCACCAGCCGGCGCCCCGCCGCCACCACCGAGGAAAGGACGGACGTGCCTGGATCTTCTGGAATAAGAATCTTCCAGTGGGCAGAGCTCGGATGCTCACGATGGATCGTCACGAGGCGTTTTCGGGGGGCGCCAAAATCGGTGTGAACGAGGAAGGTGGCACCATCGTTCTCCACCACGTTGTACTGGGCATCAAAGGCATCCAGAAAGGGCTCCACGGTTGAGCCTGGCGAGGTGAGATCCTGGAGAAAAAGCCGGTTCTTCCGCTCCGTGCCCTCCCACTGGCTGATCACGAGCCAACGGCCATCCTCTGTGACGTCCGCAGCGAAACCCCAGGTGGGGTGGTCGGGCCGCGCGTAGATCAAGGCATCCTGGGACTGCGGTGTGCCCAGTCGATGAAAGTAGAGCTTCTGATTCAGGTTCTGCCCAGTAAAGGCGGCGCCTTCTTCCGGCGCATCGTAGGCGCTGTAATAGAACCCGCTGCCGTCCTTGCGCCAAGCGGCCCCGCTGAACTTGCTCCAGCGCACTTCATCCGGCAAATCCTTGCCTGAATCAATGTCCCGCACTTTCCAAGTGGTCCAATCGGATCCGCTTTCGCTCAGCCCATAAGCCATGAAGCGCCCATCGTCCGTGATGCTGACGCCGGACAAGGACACCGTTCCATCGTCGCTGAGCCCGTTGGGATCCAGCAGCACGCGGCCTTGGGCAGCGGGATCTTCCGTCACGTAGAGCACGCTCTGGTTCTGCAGCCCGCTGTTGTAGCTGTAGAAATAGCGCTTCCCGCGCTTGAAGGGCGCACTGTAGCGCTCGTAATCCATGAGGGCGGTCAGGCGATCCCGAATACCCTCCCGCTCGGGAATCTCGTCGAGGTAGGCGAAGGTCACGGCGTTTTGGGCCTCCACCCAGGCCTTCGTCTCCTCGCTATTGTCGTCTTCCAGCCAGCGGTAGGGGTCTGCCACGGGCGTGCCGTGGTAGTCCTCGACCACGTCCTGCTTGCGGGTGGGGGGGTAGTGGAGCGGTGTGGCGGCCATGGCGTCCCCAAAAGAATCGTCGAAAATCGATTGCACCATAAGGAAGCCATTTCCGACGCGTGACATCCCCCAAAGGTTGGGGTAGGCTCCCCCCAATCCCGGAGTGCCAGAGTGGTTGCCTCAAGCAAAAAGATCTTCGTGCTGGATACCAATGTCCTCCTGCACGATCCGAAGGCCATTTTCCATTTCCAAGAGCACGACGTCGTGCTCCCCATCGTGGTGATCGAGGAGGTCGATCACTTCAAGAAGGATCAGACCGAAATCGGCCGCAACGCCCGCAATGTCAGCCGCCAGCTGGATCGCCTGCGCATGCAGGGCAGCCTCAGCCAGGGCGTGAAGCTCGACGGGGGCGGATCGTTAAGGGTCGATATCGAAAGCCACCCTCTGGATCTGGGCATCCTCCGGGAGGATAAGCACAAGGCGGACAACCAGATCCTCGCCTGCGCCAAGCATCTGCTCTCGGTCCACAAGGAGAAGGTCTTCCTTGTCACCAAGGACACCAACCTCCGCATCAAGGCCGACGCCATCGGCATGCAGGCCGAGGACTACACCACCGACCGCGTGGAGATGGAAGAGCTCTACACGGGCCACAAGACCTGGGAAGTGGACGGGGACCAGGTGGATCTGCTTTTCGACGGCGGCTTGGAGCCTGCGGAAGCGCTGGATATCTCACCCAACCAATTCGTCACCCTGGTGGATCGCGCCAATCCCAGCCACACGGCGCTGGGCCGATACTACGCCTCCGACAAGCTGCTTCACCCCCTTAAGCGCATCGAACAGAACCCCTGGGGCATCAAGCCCCGCAACCGCGAGCAACAGTGCGCGCTTGAGTTGCTGCTGGATGACTCTGTTCAGGTGGTCACCCTCGTTGGTAAGGCTGGCACCGGCAAAACCTTGCTCGCCATCGCCGCGGGGTTGCATCAAGTGGTGGACGACGAGCGCTACCACAAGCTCCTCGTGAGCCGCCCCGTCATGCCCATGGGCCGGGATCTCGGCTACCTGCCTGGCGACGTAGAAGAGAAGCTGCGCCCCTACATGCAGCCCATCTACGACAACCTGGACTTCATCGTTTCGGCCAATACGGAGATGCGCCGCCGCGCCTCCATGACTGTGGGCCAGCTCGAAGAGGCCGGCTACATCAGCGTCGAGCCCCTCACCTACATCCGCGGCCGCAGCATCCCCAATCAGCTGCTCATCGTGGACGAGGCCCAGAATCTCACTCCCCACGAGGTGAAGACCATCCTCACCCGGGCGGGCGACGGCACGAAGGTCATCTTCACCGGCGATCCCTACCAGATCGACAACCCCTACGTGGATTCCAGCTCCAACGGACTCAGCTTCCTGGCCGAGAACTTCAAGGGCCTGGATATCAGCGGCCACATTACTCTGGTGAAGGGCGAGCGCTCCAAGCTGGCAGAACTCGCCAGCAACCTTCTGTAGGAGGCCCGCATGGCCAACGGATCCTGGGATAACAGCGCAGCCCCTGCCCCGAAGTCGGGAATGCCTCTCTGGGGAAAGATCGCCATCGGCTGCGGTGTGGCCATGTTGCTCGTGCTCGGCACCTGCGTCGGCGGTGCGATGTACCTTTCGAACAAGATCAAGAAGGACCCGGAAGGCTTCAAGAAGCAGGTTATGGGCTTCGCCCTCGACAAGCTCCGCCCCGAGTGGGACGACTTCCGCGCCGTGGTGGACAAGCTCCGCACCGTGGAAGGCTGCAAGGCCCTCTATGCCGCGAACCCCGATCTGGCCAAGACCTGGGCTAAGGAATCCGACTTCCTTGAGGCCGCCAAAGGCTGGCAAAAGGATCTGGAACCCCTGCCTGAGCTGACGGTGGACGTGTTGGAGCACCACGGCTTCCAGCTCAACAAGCAGATCGGCGGCACCGTCTACATCTCCTACCGGGCCAAAAAGGGCCCCGATGTCTCCGTGACCTTCGACCGTCCCCATGACGTCAGGAGCGGCTCCCCCCGAAAGATCCTGGAGTTAAGGGTCCGCTAGGATTGAGCCCGAGGCCGCTTTCCGCCAAGATTCAAGTATGACTCTTGCTACATCTGCGGATAGCGCCCTCGAGCTACTCACCAAAGGCACTGTGACTTGCCACTCTGTGGATCAGCTTCGTGCCAAATTGGCGCTGGGGCGGCCGCTGCGGATCAAGGCTGGCTTTGATCCTACGGCGCCTGACCTGCATTTGGGCCACGGCGTGCTCATCAAGAAAATGGCCCAGTTCCAAAAACTGGGCCACGAAGTTACTTTCCTCATCGGTGATTTCACGGGCCTCATCGGCGATCCCACCGGCAAGAAGGCCACCCGCCCTCCCCTCACGCGGGAAGAGGTACTCGCCAACGCCGAGACCTACAAGACCCAAGTCTTCAAGCTTCTGGATCCCGAGAAGACGAAAGTCCGCTTCAACAGCGAGTGGTTCGGGGATCTCAAGGGCGAGCAGTGGATCCGCCTGGCCTCCCGCTTCACTGTAGCCCAGATGCTGGAGCGCAACGATTTTCAAAAACGCCTCAGCGCCAATGAGCCGATCTCTCTTCACGAGCTCCTCTACCCCGTCGTTCAGGCCTACGATTCCGTCGCGCTCGAAGCCGACGTGGAATTGGGCGGCAACGACCAGCTCTTCAACCTTATGCAGGGGCGCATCCTGCAGGAGGCCTCTGGCCAGAAACCCCAGATCGTCTTGACTGTGCCGCTCCTCGTGGGCCTGGATGGCACCGAAAAGATGTCCAAATCCCTGGGCAACTACATCGGGTTCATGGAGGATCCGGATACCCAGTTCGGCAAGGCCATGAGCATCAGCGACACGCTGATGTGGGATTGGTACCTCCTGCTTACGGACAAGCTGCCCGCCGAGATCGCCGCATTGAAGCAGGGCCATCCCATGGATGCCAAGAAGGGGCTGGCTCACCAGATCGTGTGCGACTTCCACGGCAAGGCCGCAGCCGACCTGGCCCTGGAAGGTTGGATCCGGCGCTTCTCCGAGCGGAAGACCGAAGATGCCCCCGAAGTCGATGTAGCCCCCACCGAAGGCGAAGTGCCCCTGGCCAAGCTGTTGGTGGACCGAGGCATGGCCGCCAGCCGGAAAGAGGCCGAACGTCTCATTCATCAAGGCGCCGTGAGCCTGGACGGAGAGAAGGTTTCGGATCCTTCTTTCCGCCTCGCCCTGCGGGAAGCCATGAAACTCCTGGTAAAGGTCGGCAAATTGAAGCTTGAGCGATGGGTGGTGAAATGAGCTTGGCAGCCCTGCAGGACCTGCTTCGCCGCCATCGTGAAAAGGCCTCGGGCACCTGGAAGCTCGGTGGAGAGGGTGGGCGCACCATCTATATGGAGATGGGCGATATCGTCTTCGCCCAAAGCGGGGCACCCGCAGATCGCCTCACGGCCATTCTCGTCGAGCGGGGCAAGCTCACGCAGGCCCAGATGGACTACGCCCTGGCAAACCTCAAGCCCGGCCTTTCCATCGGCAAAAACCTCATTGATATGGGCTTCATCACCCAACGGGATCTACTCGATACGGCCAGGGCGCAGGTCGAGCGCATCGTCTGGGGAGCCTTAGCCACCCTTGGGGAAACGCCCACCTTCGAATCGAAGGAGCTTGAGCCCACGGTGGTGCGCTTGCCCTTGGATACGCCTGCCATGCTCCTGGCCGGGCTGTTGGCCTTAGGGGATCGAGAAAAGGTACTGGACCTACTCGGTCCGGTGAACCAAGTAGTAGTGCTCGAAGGACGCAGATCTTACGAACTTGTTTTACCTCCAGATTTAGCAAGAATTCTTACCCTACTTGACGGCAGTCGAACCATCCTCGAAATCAGCCGCGAATCAGGGATCGAACCCTTCCGCATCGGCGCCTTCTGTCTCTTCCTGCGTGAGATGGGCTGGGGTCGACTTCACGAGCTCCCGCCCTTAGACCGGGGAGCACTCGAGCAAGCCCTCTTGCCCGAACCGGAACCCCTCAGCGCACCCCTTCCTGAGCCGACCTCAGGCCCCGTCCTCTTCGCCGCCATCGAGGCCGCAGCCAAGCCGACCACCAATCTGGATCACATGGCCGCGGCGTTGGACGAGCTTCCAGATCCCATCTCTGCGCCGACACCTCCCACCCCAATGTCCATGCCCTTTCCCGAGGACGTGGAAGATCCAGCCCTTCAGATTTCGGAAGCCAGCAGCATCTCGCTCACACCGCCACCCCCCATCACACCCCCCAAGAAGAGTCATTCAGCTCTTCTATTTATCATTCTCGGAATAGGCGGGTTAGCTTGCGGGATCTGGTATTGGAAGAGCTCTCATGCCGCCTCTTCACCCATTCCTACACCCCTCCCGGCACCTCCGACTCACCCCATCCCTAAACCGAAACCCCAGGACCCTCCGGCAGACCCTGTGACTCCCACACCGGAGCAGGATCCTAAGCCTACGCCCACTCCCGAAAAAGCCCCCACTCCGACCCCAGAAAAGCCCGAGAAGAAGGCTACTGCTGCACCTGGCCATGGAAAAACCGAGCGGTTGGCGGCCATTCGCGAAGGTCACTGGGATCACGCACTAGCCCAGGGCAAGGCCCACCTGGAGTCCCTCAAAACCCCACGGTGGACCCTGCGCCTTGAAGTGGCCTGCATGGGCGCAACCGTGCAGAACGCTGAGAGCCTGCTGGAGCAGAAGGATCCTGATCTTTGGATCCTCCCCATCCACATGCGGGATGGGAAAGTTTGCTATCAAGTGCTCCTGGGCGATTTCGCCAGTGAATCTGCGGCAGAACAAGCAGTGAAGCATCTTCCCAAAGTCTTCAGTGCCCCGGGAAACCGCCCCAAGGTCTTCAAAACCTCCGACATCCCAGATAAGCAATAATTCAATATCCAGCATTTGCATATAAAGCGACGCACCGGACAATTGTTAAAATCGGGCGATTTGCACTAATTTAATTGACTTTCATTATACCGACGATAGACTCAGGGCAGGTGCGAGGCATGGGCACGCACCCCTCCCTGGAGTCCCATGGTTTCTTTCTCTTCCCCCACCAACTGGAGCAGGACCTGCGCCGTCTGGATCGACGAGATCCGGATCGGGTTTGAAGTCCCTGCTCAACAGGTGATTCGGGGAGGGTTCCTTCGGGCCATCCGCAGGGTAACCGCCGTTCTTGCGGCTGGCGTCACCCTCAGCTTCACCCTGCATTGCACCCGTCCTCCAGTGGTCTCTACCCGTCGGTCTGGAAACCCTGACAATGCTCCCTCGGTCGCGGGGAATTTCGTCGAAGAGGGCCAGGCCTCCTGGTACGGCGGTAATGGGGATGGTTTTGCCGGAAAGCCTACTGCCAGCGGCGAGCTGTTTGACCCCCAAGACCTCACTGCCGCCCACCGCACCCTACCCCTTGGTACGTTGCTCCAGGTCGAAAATATGGAGAACGGCCGGGCGGTGACGGTGCGCGTGAATGATCGCGGCCCCTTTGTGAAGGGCCGCATCCTGGATCTTTCCAAGCGGGCTGCCCAGGTGCTCGGCTACTCAGGTCAGGGCACTGCCAAAGTGCGCATCCGCGCCGTGGATCCCCAAGGCCGTCCCATGCCCGTGCCGGTGGATACCAGCAACCCCTTCGTGGTGCAGGTCGCAGCCCTCTCCGACCCTCGGAATATTGAAACCCTCCGCAAAGAGCTAGAGGGCGCCTATGCCCCGGTGAGCCTACAGCTGGCCACCACCCATGAGGGGCGGGAAATCACGCGGGTGCGCGTGGGTAGCTATTCCTCCCGGGAAGATGCCGAGCGAGCGGCGGATACCCTGGCCCGCCGACTCAAGGATCGGGGCGTAGAGCCCTTCATCACCCGGCGCCGCTAAGCTAGGGGAGTGAAAACTCCTCCGATCTACCTCGTCATCCCCGCCGGCGGCAAAGGCCTTCGACTAGGCGGGGGGATCCCTAAGCAGTTCCGTTCCTTCGGGGAGAAGCCCCTGCTTCGCGCCACCCTCGAAGCTTTTTTCGCACCGGGAATGCCGACTTTGCAAGGCATCGCGATCGCCGTGCCGCCGGATCGGGTTGCCGAAGTGCGAAGCTGGGCCCTGCCTTGCCCCACTTGGATCGTCGAAGGCGGCGAGAGTCGGCAAGATTCCGTGCAGGCCGCCCTGAGCGCGCTGCCTGAGGAGCCTGAAGCCAAGGTCATGATCCACGACGGCGTGCGGCCCTTCCCTCCCGCAGAGCCCATCCAACAGGCTCTCGCCGCCCTTGATGATTTTGACGGCGCAGTCCTCGCCCAAGCCTCTACGGACACCTTGAAACGCGTGAGCTCCGAAGGACTCATTCTCGAAACACTTCCACGGGAAGCGATCTACCGCGCTCAGACTCCCCAGCTCGCCCGACTTTCTCTATGGCAACGCGCCTTCCAAGAGGCTCGACGAGCAAACATTCAGGCGACAGACGATGTGGCCTTGCTGGAGCGCCTGGGCTTTCGGGTGAAGCTCATTCCAAGTCCGGCCTCCAACCTTAAGATCACCACCCCCGAGGATTGGACCACGGCCTGTGGTGGCTTCACCCACACCGCAAGCGCCGAAAAAACAAATTAACTTAATTAAATACTTTATTTAAAAATAGGCATGACACATGCTTGAGCCTCTCCTGAGGTTGTCATGTCCCGTTCCCGTACCCCACAGACTCTGGCCCGCGAAGTGGTGATCCAGGGCCGTGGTTTGCACGGTGACCGACCCTGCGAAGTGCGATTGATCCCTGTGGCCAAGACCTCCGGGCTCCGCTTCGTCCACATGGCCTCCGGGGTGGAGATCCCCGTGAAGGCCGACCATGCCGGTGATATCCAGCTGGCCACGACCCTCGTGAAAGAAGGCGTGCGCCTGCAGACCATCGAACACCTCCTCAGCGCCTTGGTGGGCCTGGAGGTGGAGCACCTGCGTATCGAAGTCCTCGGAGATGAGGGCGCCATGGATGTGGAACTCCCCATTCTCGACGGCAGCGCGGCTCCCTGGGTCGATGCCATCCGGCAGGCTGGCGTCCGTGCCCTGGAAGGCAGCCGCCGTTTCATCAAGGTGCTCCGGCCTATCGAAGTCCGTCGCGGCGACAAGTGGATCCGCGTGCTGCCCTTCGACGGCCTGCGCGTGCGCTACACCATCGACTTCCCCATCCCCGCCTTGGGTCGCCAGTCCCGCGAGCTGAGCCTCGAACCTGAGAAGTACGCTCGGGAAGTGGGCCAGGCTCGCACCTTCTGCCTTGAGCAGGAGATCGAGTGGATGCGCTCCAAGGGCCTCGCCCTCGGCGGTAGCCTCGATAATGCCGTGGTGTACGGCGCCGAAGGCCCTCTCAACGATGCCCTGCGCTTCGAAGACGAAGCCGTGCGCCACAAGATCCTCGACCTGGTCGGCGACCTCGCGCTCTTGGGTGCGCCCCTTCTCGGTTTGGTGGAAGTCCACGCCGGCGGACACGCCATGCACGTGGCCCTTTGTGAAGCCCTCCTCGCCGATCCCAGCGCCTGGGCCTGGTCCGAAGCGGCTGAGCCGGTGAAGGCCAAGGTCTTCTTCCGCCCCAGCCAGCCTGTCTTTGTGGCCGCGCAAGCTGCGATCTGAATTGCCGCGATTTCACATCGCTGTGATGAACGGACACATTGCAATGGCAGCATTAGGTCTTCGCCCCTGAGGTGCATAGGTGTTGCTTCATCCGCTCCATTCCAACCGTTGAAAGCCCGGAACTGTCGGCGCTGCTGACAGTTCTTGCACGGAATGAAGCCCAGGAAGCCACCACACGAGATGCTGTTGAGGCTTTGCTTCGCGACGTCAGAGACCGGGGTCTAGAAGCCTGCTTGGACGCCACGGAACGCTTGGATGGCGTGCGCCCGTCCGAGCTTCGGGTACCGAGGGCGTCCTTCGAGCAGGCGCTCTCCAAGCTGCAAGCCGAACAACCGGCCCTCATTTCCGCCCTGCAATCCCTTATCGGTGGGGTCAGGCGATTCGCCCAGGCCCAACGCGCCTCGCTGAAAGACCTCCAGCTCGCCTTGGAAGGCGGCGGTACCGTGGGCGAACGCTGGGTGCCTCTGCAATCCGCGGGCGTCTACGTCCCAGGTGGTCGCGCGTTCTACCCTTCGACCTTCGCCATGACGGTGATTCCCGCTCAAGAAGCGGGCGTACGCCGCATCGTGGCGGTGACGCCTCCCAAGCCTGAAGGCGTTGATCCCCTTATCCTGGCCACAGCAGCGCTGCTCGGAGTGGAGGAGCTGATCACCCTCGGTGGGGCCCAGGCCATCGCTTGGCTGGCCTATGAGGCGAAGGTTGATCTGGTTGCGGGCCCGGGCAATCGCTTTGTCGCTGAAGCCAAGCGCCAACTCGTAGGCACCGTCGGCATCGATAGCGTGGCAGGCCCCACCGAGGTGCTCATTCTTGCGGACAGCAGCGCGGATCCCGCGTGGGTTGCGGAAGATCTGCTGGCGCAGGCAGAACACGATCCCGATGCGGCCTCGGTGCTGGTCTCAGAGGACCGCAACCTTCTGGAGGCGGTCGCTCGGGAATTGGAATCCCGCATGGAGACCTCCTCCCGACGCGACATCCTCCGACAAAGCATCCCCACCCACGGACGCCTAATCCACGCACCTAAAGCAGTGGCCATTGCTTTCGCCCAGGCTTGGGCCCCAGAACACCTCGAACTCGTGGTGCGCGATCCGGACCACTGGACGACCCATCTCACGACCGCGGGAGCTCTGTTCATCGGCGCCGCCAGCGCAGAGGCCTTCGGGGACTATGGCATCGGCCCCAATCACGTGCTACCCACCGGCCGCACCGCCCGCTTCGCGTCCCCCCTTGGCGTCGCCACCTATCTGAAGCGCCAAAGCGTACTGCAGCTCTCAGCAACGGACGCAGCCACGGCCGCCCCTTGGGTGGAGACCCTCGCCCAAGCCGAAGGCCTGCCCCACCACGGCCGCAGCGCCACGGCCCGCCTCCGCCATCCCAAGCCCACCGGCGCCTAATCCCTTTCTTCCCGCCGGTGGTTTGCTGCTTCTTGAGGACCAAGAAGGAGCCCGCCGATGCATGCTTTGGACAGCCATGACCCAGCCTTCTCCTCACATCCGACCCGACCTCGCGGATCTTCCGCCCTACACGCGACCCCCTGAGCCGCGCGCGGGCATTCGCATGCACATGAACGAAGCCCCCGAAGATTGGCCCGCCGATGCGAAGGCCGCCCTACTACAGCGGCTTTCGCATCTCCCCTTTCAAAACTACCCCGAGCGGCAGGCCGAGCTCACGGCCCGCATGGCCCGGCGACTGGGCGCACCCGAGGGTGGCGTGCTCCTCGGGCCCAGCAGCGGCGCCCTCTTGGACCTCATCGCGCTGGCCGGGCTGCGTCCCGAGAATGAGGTCGCCATCCCTGATCCAGGCTTCAGCCTTTATCCGCTGCTCGCGCGCAGACATGGTGGTGTGGCCCGCGCCGTACCCGTTGGCACAGGCCTTCCCCTCCAGCCCTGGTTCGAGACTCTGGACTGCCGGCAACTCTGGCTGACCCTCCCGAACAATCCCACCGGCGCCTGGGTGGAGCCCGAAGCCTTAGTCCCTCTACTGGAAGCCGCGGCTGCCCGACCACAACCACCTCTGGTGGTCCTGGATGAAGCCTATGCGGAGTTCGCACCGCGCACCGCCCGCTTGCTGGTGGATCGCTTCCCCAATGTGCTCCTGCTCCGCACCTGTTCCAAGGCCTTGGCCAGCGCCTCTTGGCGGCTAGGTTATGTGATAGGAGATCCAGCCCTGATCTCTCGACTAGCTGCGCTGCAATTGCCCTACAGCATTCCCGCCGCCAGCCTCGAAGCGTTGGACGTGGCCTTGGATCACGCCGGATCCTTCGAATCCCGCATTCGCGACCTCGTGAGCCGCCGTGATCGGATGGCTCTGGCCTTTCCCGAAGCGCCCGAGAGCGCGGCGAATTTTCTTCATCTGAGCCCCGATCCAACGGATGCCCTCTCTGAGGCAGGGCTCTTGGTGCGTCGTCTCCCGGGCGCCAATGCGGCGCGGGTGAACGTGGGCGATGAGACCTCAACGGGTGCCGTCGCGGCCACCCTTGGCCGCACGCTCCCGCCTCCGGTTTCGCGCGCTGTCCGCCGCCTCCTCGTCTTGGACGTGGATGGCGTGCTCATCGATGCGGATCGCAGCTTCATGGAGGCGGTGCAACGGGCCCTTACGGAAATGCGCCCCACCCTGCCCTGGCGGGATGAGCACTTCCGCGGCTTCAAGCGCGTGGGCGGATTCAACAACGACTTCAGGCTCGCAGCGGGAGCCCTTGCCCTCGCTGAATCCGGAGACCGGGATCTCCAACCGGAACTCGCCGCGGCCGTCGGCATCGGTTTCCCCCATCTGGAATCCCGTATCCACGCCTTGGAGCCTGAGGCCCAACGCGTTGTGCAAAAACACTATGCAGATACCGTCGCCTTCGAGCGGCCCCTCATCACGCTCGATGAATTGAAGGCACTTGGATGGGATCTCGCCATTCTCACCGGTCGCCCCCCGGAGGAATTGGATCTCGCGTGGCGTGTCCTGGGATTCACGCTGCCCGCCATTGCCGATGCTGCACCCCACCTCCGCAAGCCCGAGCCTTCGGGGCTTCTGCAGCTGGTGGATGCCTTCCGCGCCGAAGAAGTGGTGTTCGTCGGCGATACCCGAGATGACGCTGCCGCCCTACGATCCGCCCGAACCCTTCGGCCCGAATATCGGTGGACCTTTGCGGGCGTGGGCCCCGATCGGGATCGATTCCTCGCTGAAGGCGATCTCCAGGCTCCTACCCTACGAGACCTGCTTCCTCTGTTGAAGGAGATGCGCTGATGCGTCGCGCCGAAATCACCCGCGCAACCTCTGAAACGAAGATCCACCTCTCGCTCGAATTAGAGGGAGGACCGACCTCCATCCGCACCGGCCTCGGGTACTTCGACCACATGCTGATGCAGTTGGCCAAGCATGGTGGCTTCGGGCTTCAGGTGGAGGCCGAAGGCGATCTTCAGGTGGACAGTCACCACTTAATCGAAGACGTGGGCCTTTGCTTGGGCGATGCCCTGTGCGAAGCCCTGGGCGACCGCCGCGGCATCGCGCGCTGGGGGGAGGCCCACATCCCCATGGATGAGACCCTCGCACGAGTGGTGGTGGATCTCTCCGGTCGCCCTTACTGCGTCTTCCAGGCCAAGTACCCGAGCCTTGTGCTGGGGGATGGGTTTCAAACCGAGATGGTGCGTGAATTTTTCATCGCCTTCGCCCAGCGCGCACAGATGAACCTCCACGCTGCCATCCTCTACGGCGAGAACACCCATCATCAGATCGAAGCGCTCTTCAAGGGCCTGGCCCGATCGCTGCGGCAAGCCGTGCGCGTCTCCGGCCAAGACCTCCCCTCCACCAAGGGCACCCTGACGGAGTAGCCATGATCACGATCCTTGACTACGGCGCAGGCAACCTTGCTTCTCTCGAAGGGGCCTTGGATCAACTCGGCTTCGCGCACAAACGGGCCTCCCGCCCGGAAGAAGCGGCGGAGTCGGGCCCCTTGGTGCTCCCTGGCGTGGGCCACTTTGAGGCCGCCCAAAAAGCGCTCTTCGAACGCGGCTGGTGGAGCCTACTGCCCTACCTCGTCGCCCGCGAGGATCGGCCCCTGCTCGGCATTTGCCTCGGCATGCAGCTTTTGGCTGAAGGCAGCGAGGAAGCCCCCAAAGCCGATGGCTTGGGCCTACTGCCTGGCATCGTGCGTCGCCTGGGCCCAGGTCCAGGCGTGAAGGTGCCCCACATGGGATGGTCCGAGGTGGCACGCCAAATCGATCATCCAGCCTTCCCGGATCTCGGAGATCTGTGGCTCTACTTCGTCCACACCTACGCGTTGGATTCTCGTCCTGAAACGGCCCTCGTCGCCCGCCACGGGCGTCCCTTCGTCGCCGCGGAGGTGCGCGGTCGCGTACTCGGCTATCAACCTCATCCCGAAAAGAGCGGCGCCCAAGGACGCCTGCTTCTCCAAGCCGCCTTGCGCTGGATGGGCGAATCCCCGGTGACCGCATGAACGTACCTCTCATTCCTTCCATGGATCTGCTCGGAGGCCGCATCGTCCGACTCCGCCACGGAGACCGGAATCAGGTCACCTTCTTTGATCTGGCGCCTGAAGCTTGGATGGAGCAACTCGTGGAGGCGGGCGCCTCGCGCATCCACCTGGTGGATCTCGATGGCGCCTTCGGCGAAGCGAGACAAACGGCCTTCAATACCTATCCAAGCCGGTTTCCCAAGGTGCGCTTTCAGCTGGGCGGCGGTCTCCGCCGTAGGGAGGACGTGCAAAATGTCATCGATCAGGGCTTCGATGCTGTCGTCGGCACCTTGGCCATCGAGCGGCCCCGGGATCTCGCAGGACTGGATCCAGCTCGGGTGATCGCCGCGCTGGATCTCAAGGATCAGCGCCTGGTGGTGCGTGGTTGGACACAGCGCTCGTCCTGCGAAGACACGGATGTCTACGAATCCCTCCTCACGCTGGGCTTCCGCCGCGCCCTCGTCACCGATGTGGGCCGAGATGGCACGCTGGAAGGCCCAGGCTTGGAAGCCCTAAACCTCATCACTCGAGAGGGGTTCACCGTGCAGGCCAGCGGAGGTCTCCGCGACCTCTCCGACCTGGAATTGCTTGCGTCCCTCCCTGGCGTCATTGGAGCCATCTCCGGGAAAGCCTTGTTGGATGGCCGCATGGACCTCGCATCGGCCGCACTGCGCGCCGCTCTGGAAGGAGCCGCCTGATGGTCGCGAAACGCGTGATCCCCTGTCTCGATGTGAAGGATGGCCTCGTGGTGAAGGGCGTCCGCTTCCAGCAGCTCCGCGAACTAGGTAGCCCCGTGGAGATGGCCCGCAGATACGACGCGGAAGGTGCGGATGAATTGGTGTTTCTGGATATCGCCGCCACGGAGGAAAAGCGCTCCACCCAAGAGGCATGGGTGCGCGAAGTCGCTCGGGAGCTGCGCATCCCCTTCACCGTTGGCGGAGGCGTGAGCAGTGTGGAAGATTTCCGACGGCTGCTGCGGGCGGGCGCCGACAAGATCGCCATCAATTCCGCCGCACTGGCGAGGCCGGATCTCATCAATGAGGCCGCAGCCATCTTCGGTCGCCAATGCGTGGTGGTGGCTGTGGATGTCGCCCGGGATGAACAGCTCGGTTGGACGGTCTTCAGTCATGGCGGCAAGCAGCCCACAGGCCGCGGCGCCCAGGCCTGGCTCGCCGAAGCCTACGAGCGGGGCGCAGGAGAGATCCTGCTAACGTCCATCGACCGCGATGGCACCCACGCGGGCTATGATCTGCCCCTTCTGAAGGTGGCCAGCCAGCTTTCGATCCCCATCATCGCCAGCGGCGGCGCAGGCGCTGTGCTTCATTTCGTGGAAGCTCTGCATGAAGGCGCCGACGCTGTGCTCGCGGCCAGCCTCTTCCACGATGGCGTGCTTTCCATTCCCGCGTTGAAGAAAGAACTCGTCACAGCTGGATTCAAGGTGCGCCTATGAAGGTGGATGAGCTTCGTTTCGATGAGCAAGGGCTGATCCCCGCCATCGTCCAATCGCCCGCCGGCGAAGTTCGGATGCTGGCTTGGATGAACCGTGACGCAATTCAGCAGACCGTCGCGACGCAGAGGGTGACCTTCTGGAGCCGCACTCGCAAAGCTCTTTGGACTAAGGGCGAGCAAAGTGGCAATCATCTCCATCTGAAATCCATCGACGCGGATTGCGATGGGGACACGCTGCTCGTGACCGCAGAACCCGAGGGGCCCACCTGCCACCGCGGAACATCTACCTGCTTTGGGGATGGCCATGTGCCCGCGCGACTGCCTTGGCTCGGCCAGCTTGAACAGCTGCTGCGCCAACGCAAGGCCGCGGCGAATTCTGTAGGCAGCTACACTCAAAAGCTCTTCGCCCAAGGCGTCGACCGCATCGCCAAAAAAGTGGTGGAAGAGGCCGGAGAAGTCATCCTCGCTGCTAAGAACCTTGAGCCGGGTCAGCACGGTCCCGCACGCGACGAGTTTCTCGGGGAAGCCGCGGATCTTCTCTTCCACTTGGAAATGCTGCTGCTCGACCGCGGATGCGCACTTCAAGACGTGGTGGAGGTGCTCCACCAACGCCACGCTGACCGCGCCTCAATCTCCGAATCCTGAGCCCCCATGCCCATTCAGACCCCGCACTTTCCGGATCTTCTCTTCCCGCAAAGCGCCCTACTGCGCCATTGGGAGGATCGGCTCATCGACCATCTCCGCGAAGGCGGTTATCAGGAGCTGCATCCCAGTCTCATCCTCAGGGAACCCCTGGAGGACGCCTTCGTCCAGTTCTTTGACGGACCGGAGCGCATAGCCCTGCGCAGCGATTTCACCGTCAGCCTGGCCCGCCTCCTTGCCCAACGATTTTCCGAACCACCTCCTCGCGTGAGCTATGCCGGAGCCGTGTTCAGGCGTCCCACACAGCCTTGGGAGCCCGTCGAGCGGTTCGAAGTGGGCTGCGAGCGCATTCATCTGGAAGAAGACGCAGACGCCGACCTCGAACTCGCCCGCCTCCTATTTGCAGTTCCGCGCGTGGTGGGCCTCAAGGGCGGCATCCTCCAAGTGGGTCACGCAGCCCTCGTTCGCAAACCCTTGAGCGCCGAAGGACTCGATGCTTCGACCCAGGCCGCACTCATTCGTGCCCTCTCACGCCGATCTCCCCATCGCGTCGCGGAAGCTCTTGCCGGCCATCCTGCTGCGTCTCGCCTCGTGCCCCACCTCCATCTGTTGCTCGCAGAACTCGATGGCGCCTCTAGTCTCCAAGCCCTCAGTTCCAGCCCCTATGCGTCCTTGCTGGAAAACGAATGCTCCGAGCTCCACCGAGTCATCACCGTCCTACAGCCCCACCTTCCATCGGGTTTCGATCTGCGCATGGATCCTGCAGACGTCGCAGGTCTCGCGTTCTACACCGGTCCCACCCTGCGGCTTTGGGCGCCCGGCGCTCAGGCCGAGCTCGCTGCAGGTGGTCGCTATGACGGACTCTACCCCCAACTCGGAAAACCTTGGCGCGCCGCGGGCTTCTGCGTGCGGCTCAGCCGGTTGCTGGATCTCGCTCAAACCCGCCCCGATCTCTTCACGGAGTTGCCATGCTGATCGCATTCCCCAAGGGCCGGTTGGGGGACGACCTGCTTCCGCGCCTTCAAGGCACTCCTTTGGCCCTCGATCAAGCCGCCCTCAAATCCCGCGTGCTCCGCATCCCCACGGCCACGCCTGGTGTCGAGGCGCTGCTGCTCAAGGGCTCCGACTTGCCCCGCTACGTCGCCGCGGGCGTCGCCACGCTTGGCATCGTGGGCTCGGACACCTTGGATGAGCTGGATATGGATCTCCTCGAATTGGCAGATCTGGGCTTCGGGCGATGTCGCCTTTCGCTCTGCGCGAAGGAAGGGATCACCTTGGAGATGCTACGCGCACGTCCCCATCTCAAGCTGGCCACTAAATTCATTCGGAGCACTGAAGCGTGGCTGGCGAAGGAAGGCCTCACCGCCGAGCTGGTGCCGCTTCAAAGCTCCGTCGAGCTCGCCCCGCTCCTGGGTCTCGCCGACGCCATCGTGGACCTCGTCCAGACGGGATCCACTCTGAAAGCCCACCGTCTCAAAGAGCTGGAAGTTCTCGGCGAGACGAGCGCCCGGCTGGTAGCCGCCCGAGGCGCCTTTTTGGCAGATCCAGGCCGCGTACGGCCCTTGGCGAAGATCCTCGCGGAAGCCCTCCAGGCGTAGAATGGAGCTATGCGCGAGATCTTCTCCCCCCTTCCCGATGAAAGCCGCCTTTGGCTCTTCGCCCTGGACCGCCCCTTGGATGCCGAAGACCGCACCCGCCTGGAGTCGGCACTGACTGAAGTGCTCGGCAACTGGCGGCACAAAGGGCACGTCTACGAAGGGGCCTGGGAGTTGATCGACGACCGTCTGCTGGCCATCGCCGAGCCCAACATGGCCACCAACCCCAGCGGATGCGCCATCGATGGCATGATCCGCAAAGTGCACCGCCTGGTGGAAGATGCCCACGTGAAGCTCATGGACGAATCCTCTGTCGTCGTGGGCGGGTCCGAAGGGCTCGTCTCCTACCCCAAGACTCAGCTCGGAGATCTGCTCGCCGCCGGAAAACTGGGACCCGAGACTCCCGTGCTCGACCTCGCGCTCTTCAATGTGGGCCAGCTGCGCCAAGGCCTTTTGGAAAAGCCCCTGGCCCGCACCTGGATCGGCCGCAAATACAAGGTCGCCGTCTCCGCCTAAGACACGCGCCACGAAAAGAAAGGGCCGCATCAGCGGCCCTTTGCTTTGAACTTTAGAACACCGGATCGCCGGGCTTGCGGCGCCAAGCTTCGGGGCGCTTCTTATCCGCCTCGGCCTTGGGCTTCGCATCCTTGGCAGCAGCCAGAGTCTGCAGCAGCGAACCCGAGAGACCCACGGCCACAGTCTTCGTGAGCTTGGTGTCGACGGCAGGAGCGGGAGCGGTGGCTTTCACATCAGAAGCCAGCGTGGTGGCCTTCTGCTGCTGCTCGCGGAGACGCTTTTCGTGCCAGGCCTTACGCTTGGGATCCACAGTGCGCCGCATCTCCACCTTGCGGTGAGAACCGGCCTTCTTCGGCTTCTGCCGATCTTCGCGGAGATCCGACTCAGGGTTGGTCGCCGCTTCCATGATCTTCGCCAAGTCAGAGAGGCTACCGAGACCGCGCATGCTCATGTGGATAAATGGCTCCTGGAGGGCAACATGCCCAAGGCACCAGAGTAGCGAGATCTCCTTGGATTACCTAGGGGTTTTCGCCGATTTCACACAGAACCGCCCAGGGGGAGTTAGATGGATGCATGGCATCACACGCCTCCCGCCGCCCAACCAGCCTCTCCAAGGGGTTAGAGGCGCTGATCCTCCGCTACGACACCCCCCAGGCCCTCACGCTGGACCCCCTGCAAATCGTCCTGGACTATGCCCC
>JACXTT010005130.1_pt1 | contig 19144 bp, 14 predicted proteins | sample 9270951 | NCBI WGS metagenome assembly JACXTT01 (sample SAMN15532306, study PRJNA645909) | rock metagenome | isolation source: weathered quartz diorite | place: Puerto Rico | collected 2017-06-21 | reverse complement strand
GCGCAAGCCGGGCTGCTCGATGTGCCTGGCGATGAACGACGACGTGCTCGCACCCGGCGAGCGTTGCGCCTCCACCACCAACCGCAACTTTGAGGGGCGCCAGGGCCGTGACGGCCGCACGCACCTGATGAGTCCCGCCATGGCCGCCGCCGCGGCCGTCACCGGCTGCATCACCGACGTGCGCCGGCTGGAGATCGCCCATGACTGATATCGACATCGACCGGATCGAAGGCACGGGGGCGCCGCTGCCACTGCCGAACCTCGACACCGACCAGATCATGCCCAAGCAGTTCCTGCGCATCATCGACAAGGCCGGGCTCGACAAAGGACTGCTCCACGACATGCGCTTCGACGCGCACGGCCAGCCACGACCGGACTTCGTGCTCAACCAGCCGCGCTACCGCGACGCCGCCGTGCTGGTGGCCGGGCCGAACTTCGGCTGCGGTTCCAGCCGCGAGCATGCGGTCTGGGGGCTGCAGCAGTACGGCATTCGCGCGGTCATCGCGCCGAGCTTCGGCGAGATCTTCTATTCCAATGCACTGAACAACCGGCTGCTGCTGGTGATGTTGCCGCAGCCGGCGGTGGACCGGCTCATGGCCGAGGTTTCCGCGCCCGATCCTGCGCGCGTGCGTATCGACCTGACGGCCATGACCGTCAGCGCGGGCGATGCCTGCTTTGGTTTCACGCTCGGCGAGCGGCACCTCGCCATGTTCCGCCAGGGGTTGGACATGATCGGCCTCACGCTGACGCAGGTGGCGGAGATCGAGGCTTTCGCCCGGCGTCACCATGCCGCGAATCCCTGGCTGCACGACGTGGCCGCCGCTACCCAGCCACGCTTCACCGCCTGAAGGAGCCGCACGCATGCTGGCAGGATTTGAAGGATTCACGACGCACCGCATCGACTGCGGCGGCGTGCCGATCCACGCCGTCAAGGGCGGCAGCGGGCCGGCGCTGTTGCTGTTGCACGGCCATCCGCAAACGCATGTCATCTGGCACAAGGTGGCGGGCACGCTCGCCCGGCACTTCACCGTGGTAGCCACCGACCTGCGCGGCTACGGCGACAGCGGCAAGCCCGCCGGACTGCCGGACCACGCCAACTACAGCAAGCGGGTGATGGCGCAGGACCAGATCGCCGTAATGCGTGCGCTCGGGCTGACAGCGTTCAGCGTGCTCGCGCACGACCGCGGTGCGCGCGTGGCGCACCGGCTGGCCGTCGATCATCCCGAGGCCGTGCGCCGGCTGGTGACGCTGGACATCGCGCCCACGCTGGCGATGTACGAGCAGACCAACCTGGCGTTCGCGCGGGCCTATTACCACTGGTTCTTCCTGATCCGGCCCGCGCCGTTCCCGGAAACGCTGATCCAGGCCGATCCCGAGCTCTACCTGCGCCAGACCATGGGTAGCCGCAGCGCCGGGCTGGCGCCATTCACGGACGCCGCGTTTGCCGAGTACCTGCGCTGCCTGAAGAGTCCCGGCGCCGCGCATGGCCTGTGCGAGGACTACCGCGCCAGCGCATCGATCGATCTCGACCATGACCGCGCGGACCTGACCGCGGGGCGCATGGTCGAGTGCGAGATGCTTGCCCTGTGGGGCGAGCACGGCGCGGTGGGCCAATGCTTCGCGCCGCTCGCGGAATGGCGCCGGGTGGCGCGCCGCGTGCGCGGGCATGCGCTGCCGTGCGGCCACTACATCGCGGAAGAGGTGCCGGAGCGCCTGTTGGAGGAGGCGCTGCCGTTCCTGCTCGGCTAGCCGTCAAACCGTCTTGCCGGCGGCCAGGCTAGGCCGTCTGGGCCACCTGGCCCGCTTCCCCGCCGGGTATGCCTTGCACCGCCCGGCGCATTCTTTCGCCGCCCTCCCGCCATGGTTTCCCGCCCACGCCACTCGCGCCGTTGGCACGTCCCCTCGTCGCAAACCGGTTTATGTATGGGAACACACTGTTCTATTTTTGCGGCTGCCCATGTGGCGTTGGCGATGGCACTATGGTTGTAGGTGTGATCGCCGAATTCCTTGCTGGGACGCCCGATAGCGGGTCCTGCACTTGACCTGGATACATACATTCACGGATGGATGTATAATCATAGGAAAAATTCTATTCAAAATCCCCAAATTCGTACTGATTGAAACAATGACGTTCCGCTTTATTGCAAGTTGCCTGGTGGTCTGGCTCGGAATCTGCGCCACGGCCAACTGGTTGGTCGAACGGCTCTGGACCTGAGAGGCAGCACATCGCCTGTCGGCCCTGGCTGTGACATTGCCGGACACTGTGAATCCGGCTTACCAATAAGTGCCTTTTTCACAACATGACGCAAGATCAGAAACAGGGCCATGTATGTCATCCGTCGGGAGCCGCAGTGCTCCGTTCTCCATTCAGTCGCTGGCGGACGTTGGCCGCCGCCGCGCTGATTTCCGGGCTGTCCGCTGCAGCCCACGCCGATCCCGCCGTGCATGTGGCATTCGGCCGGGATTCCGACCATGACATCAACAAATACGAAGTCGGCCTGAACTGGGACTCGGGCTTTGCCTGGGGCAATCCGCAAGGCTGGCTGCTCAACCTGCAGTGGGAAGTGGCGCTGGCCGAGTGGAACCCGCGCAGCGGCACCAACCGCCAGAACGTGACCGAGATCGGCTTTTCGCCAATCCTGCGGCTCGAGAAGCGCGGCGCTGCGCTGACGCCGTTCGTCGAGATCTCCGTCGGTGCACGCCTGTTGAGCCACGCCAGCACGTCGGACGAGCACCGCTACGGCAGTGCCTTCCAGTTTGCCGACATGGCTGGCGTCGGCGTGACCTTTGGCTCCCGGCGCCAGGGCGAGGCCGGGTTCCGCTATCAGCACGTCTCCAACGGCGGTATCAAGCAGCCCAATCCGGGCACCACCTTCTACATGGGATACCTGCGCTACCGCTTCTAAGAGACGCTATCAAAATGATTCTGGCGTCGTTGCGCGGCCTTGCCGTACCACTTGTACTGTCTGCGGCCGCGCGCCCTCGCCAGAACCGCTTCGCTTCATTTTGATAGCGTCTCTAAGCGGGCGGGCGCGTTTCCCCGGGGCCGGCCCCATGCCGGCCCACCGCACATTCCACGCTTCCCCGGGTATTGAGCGCTCCGCGCGGTGCGGCCTACACTGTACGGCGAGACGGCAAGGTTGCGACCGGCTGTTGCGCCGCAGCAGACCGTGCGGCCCCGGCCATTCGCCGCCCGGGCGCGTGCCGCCCCCACAATTCGCCAGAGGAGAACGTATGGACGCCGCCAAGACAGTCATTCCCGATCTCGATGCCCTGTGGATGCCCTTCACGGCCAACCGCCAGTACAAGGCGGCGCCGCGCCTTCTGGCGTCAGCCAGCGGCATGTACTACACGACGCACGACGGGCGCCGGATCCTCGACGGCTGCGCGGGCCTCTGGTGCGTGGCGGCGGGACACTGCCGCCCGGAGATCGTCGAGGCCATCGCGCGCCAGGCGGCAACGCTGGACTACGCGCCGCCGTTCCAGATGGGACATCCGCTGTCGTTCGAGGCGGCCACCAAGGTCGCGGCCATCATGCCGCAGGGCCTGGACCGCATCTTCTTCACCAACTCGGGTTCCGAGTCGGTCGATACCGCACTGAAGATCGCGCTGGCCTATCACCGCGCGCGCGGCGAGGGCCAGCGGACCCGTTTCATCGGGCGCGAGCGCGGCTACCACGGCGTGGGCTTTGGCGGTCTGGCGGTCGGCGGCATCGGCCCCAACCGCCGCGCCTACTCGGCCAACCTGATGCCGGGCGCCGACCACTTGCCGGCCACGCTGAACATCGCGCAGGCCGCGTTCTCCAAGGGCCAGCCGCAGTGGGGCGGCCATCTTGCCGACGAACTCGAACGCATCCTCGCGCTGCACGACCCGTCCAATGTGGCGGCGGTGATCGTCGAGCCGGTCGCGGGCTCGACCGGCGTGCTGATCCCGCCTGTGGGCTACCTCGAAAAGCTGCGCGAGATCACCGCCAGGCACGGTGTCCTGCTGATCTTCGACGAGGTCATCACTGCGTTCGGCCGCCTGGGCGCGGCCACGGCGGCGGAGCGCTTCAACGTGACGCCGGACCTGATCACCATGGCCAAGGCGATCAACAACGCCGCCGTGCCGATGGGCGCGGTCGCCGTGCGCCGCGAGGTGCATGACACCGTGATCAACGCCGGCGCGCCGGGTGCCATTGAGCTGCTGCACGGCTACACCTACTCCGGCCATCCGTTGGCCGCCGCCGCCGCGATTGCCACGCTGGACCTGTACCAGCGCGAGAACCTGTTCGCCCGTGCGGCGGCCCTGGAACCCGTGTTCGAGGCGGCGGCGCACGGCGTGCGCGGCGCGCCGCATGTGAAGGACATCCGCAACCTGGGCCTGGTGGCCGGGATCGAGCTGGAGCCGCGCCCCGGCCAGCCGGGCGCGCGCGCCTACGAGGCGTTCCTCAAGTGCCTGGAGCGCGGATTGCTGGTGCGCTACACCGGCGACATCCTCGCGTTCTCGCCGCCGCTCGTCATCTCCGAGGCGCAGATCGGCGAGATGTTCGACATCGTGAAGGCGGTGCTGCAGGACTTGAGCTAGGGCCAGGGCCACCCCGCGCGCGGCGGGGTCGGACGGGCGCCAACGACACGGGCTTCGGCCCGTGTTTTTCATTGGGCCTCCGGCTTTGAGCTGCCGCTGCCGATGGCGCCGTCAGCGCGCGCCGGCCTCGCGCAGAAAGGCCTGCGCACGCGGCTCGCTCGCATAGGCGGCGTTGATGCGGATCCAGGCCGAGGTCTCGCCGCCTGGCCGGAAGTAGTTGCCCGGCGCGAGTGCGATGTCGAATGTCTCGGCCAGCCTCACCAGTTCGCGCGAATCCTCGATGCCGGGCGGGCGCGCCCACAGGAAGTTGCCGCCCGACGGCTCGCAGAACACCTCCCATCCACTCTCCGAGAGCAGCCGGACCGCGCCGGCGCTGGCTTCGCGCACGCGCAGCCGCAGGCGCTCCACGTACTTGCGGTAGGCGCCGCGCTCCAGCAGCGTCGCGGTGACTGCCTCGGCAAATTGCGAGCCCGCCACGCTGGTCAGTACCTTGACGTCGACCAGGTCCTTCACCAGCGACTTGTCCGCCACCAGATAGCCGACGCGCAGCGATGCCGACACGGTCTTGGAGAAGCCGCCGATGTAGATCACGTGCTGGAGCTGGTCCAGCGTGGCCAGCCGGTCGGTGAAGTGCGTCTGGAAGTCCGAGAAGATGTCGTCCTCGACGAAGCGAAAGCCGTGCCGGCGTGCCAGTTCCAGCAACCGGAACGCGACCGGCGGCGCCAGCGTCGAGCCGGTCGGGTTCTGCAGTACGCTGTTGGTGAAAAAGAGCTTGGGCTTGTGCTCGCGCAGCAGCGCCTCGGTGGCGTCCGGGTCCGGGCCGGTGGGCGTGTGCGGCACGCCCACCAGTTGCACGCCGTGCAGGCGCAGCAGGCCGAACAGGTTGTAGTAGCCGGGATCTTCCACGAACACGGTGTCGCCGGGCTTGAGCAGGTGGCGCACCACGAGGTCCAGCGCCTGGCTGGCGCCCGTTGTGATCAGCACCTGCGGCAGCTCGGCGTCGATGCCAAGCTGGCGCACCCGCGTCAGCACCTGCTGGCGCAACTCGGGATGGCCCATCGGCGTGGCGTAATGGATCACGCTGTCGATGTCGTTGCGCGACACATGGCGAATCGCCTGCGCGAGTCCTTCCACGTCGCGCCAGGATTCGGGCACGAAGCCGCCGGCGAGCTTGAGCGCGCCGCACGGGTGGTTGAACTGCTCGATGATGTGATCGGAGAGATCCTCGGCCAGGCTTGGATCGGACCAGCCGCGTCCCGCGCGCCCGGAGAGCGGGCTGTCGGCGACGTAGAAACCCGAGCCCTGGCGCGAATCGAGCAAGCCCTGCGACACCAGCCGGTCGTAGGCCTCGATGACCGGGAAGCGGCTGATGCCGTTGGTCGACGCCAGTTGCCGGATCGAGGGCAGCCGCGCGCCGGGACGCGCCTCGCGCGAGCCGATCCAGGCCTTGACCCCGCTGATGATCTGGTCGGTCAGGGGAATGCCGGTGGTGGAGTCGAGGATCAGCTTCATCGCAACATGGGCCAAAAGGGGCCGACGGGGGCGCGGGCCTGCAAGTGTTAGGGAAAACTGCTGAACAGTTCATGAAAAACTGTTCACAACTGTACATGGGATTGTAGTGAGCGCTGTGAATAATGGAAGCGTGGCGGAGGAGGGCGCCGGGGCGAGCCGTCAGGGCGGCGCCGGGCGAGAGGCATGACCGCCGTGCACCTGAGGAGTGGCGAAATGCGCGAACTACGAATCTTTGAACTGGATGAACCCGGCCGGCCCGTGAGCTGGCGTGCCCGCCACGGGCAAAGCGTGGCCGCCGTGGAAGGTCGCCTGTGGCTGACCGTGGAAGGCAGCCTGGCCGATATCTGGCTGCTGCCCGGCGCGGCCTACGCGTTGCCCGAGGGCGCCAGGATCTGGCTGTCGGGCGAAGGCGCACGCGCGCGCTTCACGCTGGCCGAAACCCCCGCGCCGTGGTCGTGGCGGCGTGCCGTGGTGCTGGCCCGCATGCTCCGCCAGCGCCTTGGCGAGCACAGGACCGATGCGTTCGGGGAGTGCCCGCAGGTGGGGCGCTGATCGATTCGCCGGCCAGGTCGCCGGCGCTCCCAATCCGCTCAACAACCCTCGCCCCGCCGCCGCACGGCGCCGGGGGTTTTTGCCTTGCGCGGCCCGCTGGCCGATCCGGTGTGGATGTGCGAGCATTGCATTGGAAGATGCGCGATGCGGCGCACTCACGCGCCGCCGAATCTACGCTAACGTAGACGTCAAGGAATGCGCGGGCTCTCGCCGGGTCCGCAATGGCTGCAGAATGCTGCGCCAAGCCGACGACAGAGCGGCGCCACGGCACGTCATGCAGCCACCCGCCAACGCACCGGAGCGGTGGAGACAAATGACAGATCTTTCCGACGTGCATGACGCCCGCAAGGCGCCCGCTCCCGGGGCGTCCGCGGATCGCGGCTCCCGTGCCACGGCGGGGCCTGTCAACAAGGTCCGCTTCGTCACGGCGGCGTCGCTCTTCGACGGCCACGATGCCTCCATCAACATCATGCGGCGCATCCTGCAGTCGTTCGGCTGCGAGGTGATCCACCTGGGACACAACCGCTCGGTGCGGGAAGTGGTCACGGCCGCGCTGCAGGAGGATGTGCAGGGCATCGCCATTTCGAGCTACCAGGGCGGGCACGTCGAATACTTCCAGTACATGGTCGACCTGCTGCGCGAACACGGCGGCGCGCACATCCAGGTGTTCGGCGGCGGCGGCGGCGTGATCGTGCCGGACGAGATCCGCGCGCTGCAGGACTATGGCGTCGCGCGCATCTACAGCCCGGAGGACGGGCAGCGCATGGGACTCGGCGGCATGATCGCCGACATGGTGCAGCGCTGCGACCTCGACCTGACCCGTCATGCCCCGGCCACGCTGGCGCCCCTTGAGGCAGGCGACCGCCGCGCGCTGGCGCAGCTCATCACGGCGCTGGAGAACGGCAAGGCCGATCCCGCGCTCGTTGTCGCCCTGCACGACAAGGCCGCCGCCACGCGTGTGCCGGTGCTCGGCATCACGGGCACGGGCGGTGCCGGCAAGTCGTCGCTGACCGACGAACTGATCCGGCGCATCCGGCTGGACCAGCAAGATGCGTTGTCGATCGCGGTGATCTCGATCGACCCGTCGCGGCGCAAGTCAGGCGGCGCGCTGCTGGGCGACCGCATCCGCATGAACGCGATCAATCATCCGAACGTCTTCATGCGGTCGATGGCCACGCGCGAGGCGGGCTCCGAGATCTCGCAGGCGCTGCCGGACGCCATTGCCGCGTGCAAGGTGGCGGGCTTCGATCTGGTGATCGTGGAGACCTCCGGCATTGGCCAGGGCGACGCCGCGATCGTGCCGCACGTGGATCTGTCGCTCTACGTGATGACCCCCGAGTTCGGCGCCGCCAGCCAGTTGGAAAAGATCGACATGCTCGACTTTGCCGACTTCGTCGCCATCAACAAGTTCGACCGCAAGGGCGCGCAGGATGCATGGCGCGACGTGTCCAAGCAGGTGCAGCGCAACCGCGAGCAATGGCACGCGCGGCCAGAGGACATGCCGGTGTACGGCACGCAGGCCTCGCGCTTCAATGACGACGGCGTGACGATGCTTTACCAGGGACTGTGCGAGGCGCTGTCCACGCGCGGCCTGGCTCTGAAGCCGGGCATGCTGCCGCATCTCGCGGGGCGTACGTCGACCGGACAGAACGTGATCGTGCCGCCCGCGCGCAACCGCTATCTGGCGGAGCTGGCCGATACCATGCGCGCGTACCACGGCCGCGTGGCCGCGCAGAGCACGCTGGCGCGCGAGCGCCAGCAACTGCGCGAAGCGCGCCGCATGCTGGTCGCGTCCGGCAAGGAGGGCGACGGCGCGGCGCTGGAGGCGCTGGCCGCCGAACGGGAGGCCGCGCTCGGCACCGTGGAACGCAGGCTGCTCGCAATGTGGCCGCAGATGCGCCAGGCGTACAGCGGCGACGAGTACGTGGTGAAAATCCGCGACAAGGAGATCCGCACCGGGCTGATCACCACCACGCTGTCGGGCACGCGCGTGCGCAAGGTCATGCTGCCGCGCTTCGAGGACGACGGTGAGGTATTGAAGTGGTTGATGCGCGAGAACGTGCCCGGCAGCTTCCCGTACACGGCCGGCGTGTTCGCGTTCAAGCGCGAGAATGAAGACCCCACGCGCATGTTCGCCGGCGAGGGCGATGCGTTCCGCACCAATCGCCGCTTCAAGCTGGTGTCAGAAGGCATGGAGGCCAAGCGGCTCTCCACGGCCTTCGACTCGGTGACGCTGTACGGCGAGGATCCGCACGTACGCCCCGACATCTACGGCAAGGTGGGCAACTCCGGCGTGTCGATCGCCACGCTCGAAGACATGAAGGTGCTCTATGACGGCTTCGACCTGACCAGCCCGAGCACCTCGGTGTCGATGACCATCAACGGCCCCGCGCCGACGATCCTGGCGATGTTCATGAACACCGCCATCGACCAGCAACTGGATAAATTCCGTGCCGACAACGGCCGCGAGCCGACCGCCGACGAGGAGTCCAAGATTCGCGCGTGGGTGCTGCAGAACGTGCGCGGCACGGTGCAGGCCGACATCCTGAAGGAAGACCAGGGGCAGAACACCTGCATCTTCTCCACCGAGTTCTCGCTCAAGGTGATGGGCGACATCCAGGAGTACTTCGTCCATCATCAGGTGCGCAACTTCTACTCGGTGTCGATCTCCGGCTATCACATCGCGGAAGCCGGCGCGAACCCGATCTCGCAACTGGCGTTTACGCTCGCCAACGGCTTCACCTACGTGGAGGCGTACCTGGCGCGCGGCATGCAGGTCGACGACTTCGCGCCCAACCTGTCGTTCTTCTTCTCCAACGGCATGGACCCGGAGTACAGCGTGCTGGGTCGCGTCGCGCGCCGCATCTGGGCCGTGACGATGCGCGACAAGTACGGCGCCAACGAGCGCAGCCAGAAGCTGAAGTACCACATCCAGACCTCGGGGCGCTCGCTGCACGCGCAGGAGATCGACTTCAACGATATCCGCACCACCTTGCAGGCGCTGATCGCGATCTACGACAACTGCAACTCGCTGCACACCAACGCCTACGACGAGGCCATTACGACGCCAACGGGCGAATCCGTGCGCCGCGCGCTGGCGATCCAACTCATCATCAACCGCGAATGGGGCGTGGCCAAGTGCGAGAACCCCAATCAGGGCAGCTTCCTGATCGAGGAGTTGACCGATCTGGTCGAAGAGGCCGTGCTACAGGAGTTCGAGCGCATCGCCGAACGCGGTGGCGTGCTCGGTGCGATGGAGACCGGCTACCAGCGCGGCAAGATCCAGGAGGAATCGCTCTACTACGAGCAGAAGAAGCACGACGGCTCGCTGCCGATCATCGGCGTCAACACGTTCCGCAATCCGGCGGGCGACCCGACACTGAAGACGCTGGAGCTGGCCCGCTCCAGCCACGCCGAGAAGCAGAGCCAGTTGCAGCGGCTGGCTGCCTTCCAGTCGGAACATGCCGCACAGGCGCCGGCGATGCTGCAGCGGCTGCAACAGGCGGTGATCGACAACCAGAACGTGTTCGCGGTGCTGATGGATGCCGTGCGCGTGTGCTCGCTTGGGCAGATCACGCATGCGCTGTTCGAGGTCGGGGGGCAGTATCGCCGCAACATGTAGCGGGCCGCCGATGCTGCGTTACACTCGACATTTGTGCGTTGCGGCAGGCGTCGCGTCTGTGCCTGTCTCGGCGCTTGCCCGCTTTGTAGAGAACACAGTCAGGGATTGCCCATGAGTACCGCCTACGACCCGAACAACATTTTCGCCAGGATCCTGCGCGGCGAACTGCCGTGCATCCAGGTGTACGAGGACCAGGACACCATCGCCTTCATGGACATCATGCCGCAGGCCGATGGCCACGTGCTGGTGGTGCCCAGGGAGCAGAGCGTGGACCTGTTTGACCTCTCGCCACAGGGCGCGCAGGCGGCCATCGTCGCCACCCAGCGCGTGGCGCGCGCCGTGCGCCGCGCATTCCAGCCGGACGGTATTTCCATCGGCCAGTTCAACGGCGCCGCCGCGGGCCAGACCGTGCCGCACGTGCACTTTCATATCGTGCCGCGCTACGAGGACCACTCGCTGCGCGGCCACGCGCGCGACCTGCAGGAGCCGGAGGTGTTGAAGGCTCACGCGGCACGCATCATCGCGGCGCTGCAGGAAGACGCGCAGTGACCAGAACATAAATAACGACCTATTACATCACCAGCAAAGGAAGGAAGACAGCAATGGCAATCAGGAAAGTCGGCATCATCGGTGCCGGGACGATGGGCAATGGCATCGCGCAGGCTTGCGCCGTGGTGGGTCTGGATGTCGTGATGGTGGACATCAGCGACGCCGCCGTGCAGAAGGGCATCGCCACCGTGGCGGGCAGCCTTGATCGCCTGATCAAGAAGGAAAAGCTGACCGAAGCCGAAAAGGCCGCCGCGCTGGCGCACATTCAGGGCAGCACGTCCTACGACGATCTAAAGGCCACCGACATCGTTATCGAGGCCGCCACCGAGAACCAGGACCTGAAGGTCAAGATCCTCAAGCAGGTCGACGCCATCGTCGGCCCGGAGGTGATCATCGCGTCGAACACGTCGTCGATTTCGATCACCAAGCTCGCCGCCGTCACCGGCCGCCCCGACCGGTTCATCGGCATGCACTTCTTCAACCCGGTGCCGATGATGGCGCTGGTCGAACTGATCCGTGGGCTGCAAACGAGCGACGCCACGCACGCGCTGGTCGAGGGACTTTCCAAGGCGCTCGGCAAGTATCCGATCACCGTCAAGAACAGCCCGGGCTTCGTGGTCAACCGCATCCTGTGCCCGATGATCAACGAGGCGTTCTGCGTGTTGGGCGAGGGCCTGGCTACGCCGGAAGAGATCGACGAAGGGATGAAGCTTGGCTGCAACCATCCGATCGGGCCGCTGGCGCTGGCGGACATGATTGGTCTGGATACGATGCTGGCCGTGATGGAGGTGCTTTACACCGAGTTCGCGGACCCGAAGTATCGGCCGGCGATGTTGATGCGGGAGATGGTGGCGGCGGGGTACCTGGGCCGGAAAACCGGCCGGGGGGTTTATGTTTATAGCAAGTAAGTGAGTGTGGGGGGCTTTGGTCCCCCTTCTTGTTTTTGTTGTTGCGGTGTTGGTGCTTCGGGCCAAAGGCTTGTTCTTGGGGCTGGCTGGTTGTGAGCTTGCCGCTTTGGCGTTTGAACCCAACAACCGTTTCACATCCCCCTTCGGGGGCTGCGAGTCACTTTCTTTCGTCTGGAAAGAAAGTAACCCAAGAAAGCAGACTCCTTGCCGGAGGGGCAGACCCTTTAGGGGTTGCCAGGGGTGTCGTGTGGGATTGCTGGGTTAGTGGTTCTGCATGAATCTGCCGTTCGCGGATTGGGCGGCCACGTTCTCCCGACTGTGTGTTTGGTTCGCTGTGAGGCAATACGCTGCAAATCTCCGCGGCTCTTCCCGCATCTGCCGTTACCGGATCGGACGGCCACTTCCTTTTTCGCGTGACTGGCTTCGCCGTGAGTCAGCAGGCATACCCTCGCATGGGGGCCACCGCGCCCACGACGAATCCGCAAAGCCGGCCGGGCGTGGTGGCTTGCGCCGCGAACGGCAGAAGCCTGAACCACCGCTTACGCTTGCAGCGTATTGCCTCACTGCGAACCAAAGAGACGGTGGAGAGATAGTGGTCATCAGATCTGCGAACGGCAGATTCACGCAGAACCACTAACCCAACAGTCCCACACGACGCCCCTAGCAACCCCTAAAGGTTCTGCCCCCGGCAGGGTCTGCTTTCTTGGGTTACTTTCTTTCCAGATGAAAGAAAGTGACTCGCAGCCCCCGAAGGGGGATGTGAAACGGCTGTTGGGTTCAAACGCCAAAGCGGCAAAAACCAGCAGCTACAAGCGAGACGCAAAACAAGCTTTTGGCCCGAAGCACCAACACCGCAACAAGAAGCAAGCCTCCAACACCAAAACCCTCACTCCCCATACTGCCTCAACCCCTCCAAATCCAGCGCCTCAATCACCCCATAATCCACCCGCACCAGCCCCTGCTGCTCCAGCACCTTCAGTGCCTGGTTGGCCCGCTGCCGCGAGATTCCCGCCAGCAGCCCGATCTCCTCCTGGGAAATCTCCAGCGTATTCCCGATCCCGGGATACAGGTGCTCGTTAAAGAGTGAGGAAACGGCCCGCGCGACGCGCGAGTCGATGTCGAGCAGTCGTTCGTACTCCACGGCGGCGATGAACTGCCCGAGCCGCTCGTTGAACTGGGTCAGCAGGAAGCGGGTGAACGGCAGGCTGGTATCCAGCAGCCACTGAAACGTCTCCTGCGGCAGGAAGGCAATGCGCGAGCGCCGCAGTGCCATCACGTCGTACTTGCGGATCTCGGACTTGAGCACGGCGCCTTCGCCGTACCAGCCACCGGTGGGCACGCCGGTGAACGTGACGGACTTGCCGGATGGCGAGACCGTAGTGATCTTGACGATGCCTTCGAGCACGCCCATCCAGTGCTCGGCCATTTCACCTTTGTGACAGACGTAGTCGCCCTGGCTGTATTCGCGCACGAACATGTCGCGGCGCACGCGCTCGCGCTGCTCCGGGCTCAGGTCGGCTGCCCACACGCAGCGGTCGACGAAGTCGTTCAGCATGGCCTGAAATCTCTCCGGTAGGGATTAACCCGGAATTGTCACCGGCGTGACAACCGGGGCGGATGGCTTGGGCTATCTTACGATCACAACGGAACCGCGCGGGTGCCAGACAACAAGGCACGACGGGCCTGGAGCGCCGTGGCGGAAGATCCGCCAGGCAAAACAGGCCAAGTATAGCGACCGGGCCGATGCTTGACACCGGGCGTGGACCCCTACGCCGGAGGGACAGGAGACAGCGATGCAGGAATCGTCGGCGACGACCTTCCCGCGATTGCTGCTGGGCCACGCCCAGCAGCGCCCGGAGCATCCGGCGTATCGCGAGAAGGATCTCGGCATCTGGCAGACATACGGCTGGGCACAGGTGGCGCAGGAGGTGCGCGCGCTGGCGTGCGGGCTGGCGGCGCTTGGGTTCCGGCGCGGCATGAACCTGGCGGTGGTGGGCGACAACCGCCCGCGGCTGTATTGGGCCATGACGGCGGCGCAGGCGCTGGGCGGCGTGCCGGTGCCGTTGTATCAGGACGCCATCGCCAACGAGATGATCTACGTGCTGGACGATGCGGAAATCGAGTTCGCCATCGTCGAAGACCAGGAGCAGGTGGACAAGCTGCTGGAAGTCGAGGAGCAGCTCGCCGCCAAGGGCCGCGCGGTGCGCCACCTGATCTTCGAAGACCCGCGCGGGCTGGGCGACTACGAGCACCCGTCGCTGATGTCCTACGAGCGCCTGCAGGAACTCGGTCGCGAGTTCGATCAGGCGAATCCCGGCTTCTATGACCAGGCGGTGGCGGCGGGATCGCCGCAGGACACGGCCATCATCCTGTACACCTCGGGCACCACCGGCAAGCCGAAGGGCGTGTGCCACGCGCACGCGGGCCTGATCGGTGCGGCACAGAACGGCTGCGGCTTCGACGGCCTGACGGCCAGGGACGACGTCCTCTCCTATCTGCCGATGGCGTGGGTGGGCGACAACCTGTTCTCGTACGCACAGGCGATGGTGGCCGGCTTCACGGTGAACTGCCCGGAATCGCGCGAGACGGTGATGACCGACCTGCGCGAGATCGGCCCCACCTATTACTTCGCACCGCCGCGCATCTATGAAGGCCTGCTCACACAGGTGATGATCCGCATGGAAGACGCCGGCTGGATCAAGCGCAAGCTGTTCCACTGGGCGATGGGCGTGGCGCGCCGCTGCGGCGCCGACATCCTGGACGGCAAGCCGGTGCCGCTGATGGACCGGCTGCGTCATGCGGCCGGCGAGGCGCTGATCTACGGGCCGCTGCGCAATGTGCTCGGCATGAGCCGCATTCGCGTCGGCTATACCGCTGGCGAGGCGATCGGGCCGGACCTGTTCCGCTTCTACCGCTCCATCGGCGTGAACCTGAAGCAGTTCTACGGCCAGACCGAGACCTGCGCCTATGTCTGTCTGCAGCCGGACGGCAAGGTCAAGTTCGATTCGGTCGGTCCCGCCGCGCCGGGCATGGAGATCCGCATTGCCGACAACGGCGAGGTGCTGGTGCGCGGCGTGGGGCTGCTCAAGGAATACTACAAGCGCGCCGACGCCACGCGCGAGGCGATCAACGACGAGGGCTACTTCCTCACGGGCGACGCCGGCGTGATCGATGCCGACGGGCACCTGAAGATCATCGATCGCGCCAAGGACGTGGGCAAGTTGGCGGACGGTTCGATGTTCGCGCCCAAGTACATCGAGAACAAGCTGAAGTTCTTCCCGTACATCAAGGAAGCGGTGGCGTTTGGCACCGATCGCGATAGCGTCTGCGCCTTCATCAACATCGACTTCGATGCCGTGGGCAACTGGGCGGAGCGCCGCCACCTGCCCTACGCGGGCTACGTGGACCTGGCGGGCCAGCCCGATGTGATCGCGATGATCGCCGAGTGCGTGGAGCAGGTGAACGCGGACCTGGCGACGGACGCCATGCTGTCCGGTTCGCAGATCGCGCGATTCCTGATCCTGCACAAGGAACTGGATCCGGACGATGACGAGCTGACACGCACGCGCAAGGTGCGCCGCGGTTACATCGCCGAGAAGTATGCGGTGCTGGTGGACGCGCTGTACGCCGGCAAGAACGAGCAGTTCATCGATACCCGCGTGAAGTTTGAAGACGGGCGCGAGGGGAGCGTTTCGGCCACGCTGAAGCTGGTCGACGTCAAACGGTTCGCGCCCGGCACCAACGCCGCGCGTGCCGCATAAGCCGGGGAGCAAGGCAATGACGCAGCAGATGGCTTGGCAAGATACGGTCCGGCAGCCAGACGGGCAGCCGGCGTGGAGTGGCGCGGCGCGCGCCGGCGTGGCGGACGCGGCGGGTACTGCCGGCGTGCTGGGTGGCGCCGGTGGTGTGGCCCCGGCGGTGGCACAGCCGCAGACCGGCGACCAGTCGCGGCAGGAGGAGGCGGGTCCGCGAGCGAGCACGCGCGGCGATGTGATCCTGGACCTGCAGCACATCTCGCTGTCGTTCGGCGGGGTCAAGGCGCTCACCGATATTTCGTTCGATGTCTGCGAGCACGAGATCCGCGCCATCATCGGGCCGAACGGCGCAGGCAAGAGTTCGATGCTCAACGTGATCAACGGCGTGTACCACCCGCAGCAGGGACGCATCGTGTTCCGTGGCGAGGAGCGCAGGCAGATGCACCCGACCGCCGCAGCGCGCCAGGGCATTGCGCGCACGTTCCAGAACATCGCGCTGTTCAAGGGCATGACGGTGCTCGACAACATCATGACCGGGCGCAACACGCAGTTCCGCACGGGGTTGTTCGCGCATGCGCTGTGGTGGGGCGCGGCCCGCAACGAAGAGATGCGGCACCGCCAGAAGGTCGAGGAGGTGATCGACTTCCTGGAGATCCAGGCGATCCGCAAGACGCCGGTGGGACGGCTGCCCTACGGGCTGCAGAAGCGCGTGGAGCTGGCGCGCGCGCTGGCTGCCGAGCCGTCGATGCTGCTGCTCGACGAGCCGATGGCGGGCATGAACGTGGAAGAGAAGCAGGACATGTGCCGCTTCATCCTCGATGTGAACCGCCAGTTCGGCACCACGATCGTGCTGATCGAGCACGACATGGGCGTGGTGATGGACATCTCCGACCGCGTCGTGGTGCTCGATTACGGCAAGAAAATCGGCGACGGCACGCCGGACGAGGTCAAGGGCAATCCCGACGTCATCCGGGCTTACCTCGGCACGTCGCACTGAAACTTGTCGTTCCCATCTTCACGGGGACGACGCGGCTAACTTTGATGGCGGGAAGCGCACTATGACGTTCTTCTTCGAAATCCTGATCGGCGGGCTGTTGTCGGGGCTGATGTACTCGCTCGTGGCGCTCGGCTTCGTGCTGATCTACAAGGCCTCCGGCGTCTTCAACTTCGCGCAGGGGGCGATGGTCTACTTCGCCGCGCTGGCGGTGGTGGGCCTGATGGACAAGGGCATGCCGATGTGGGCGGCCGTGATCGGCGCCTTCGTGGTGATGATCCTGGTCGGCATGACCACCGAGCGCCTGGTGCTGCGCAAGCTGGTCAACCAGCCGCCGATCACGCTGTTCATGGCCACGATCGGCCTGTCGTTCTTCCTGGAGGGGCTGGGGCCACTGCTGTTCGGCAACGAGGTGCGCCCGATTAACCTGGGCATCGTCGACGAGCCGATCGAATCGATCCTGACGCGCTTCAACATCGTCGTCTCCAAGTTCGACCTCGCCGCCGCAGGCCTCGCCGGCGTGCTGGTCGGCGCGCTGGCGTTGTTCTTCCAGTACACCAAGGTTGGCCGCGCGCTGCGCGCGGTGGCCGACGACCACCAGGCCGCGCTGTCGCTGGGCATTCCGCTGCAGAACATCTGGGCCATCGTCTGGGGCGTGGCCGGCTTCGTCGCGCTGGTTGCCGGCATGCTCTGGGGCTCGCGCAACGGCGTGCAGTTCGCGTTGACGTTGACCGCGCTGAAGGCGCTGCCGGTGCTGATCCTGGGCGGCTTCACCTCGGTGCCGGGCGCGATCGTCGGCGGGCTGATCATCGGCGCCTCCGAGAAACTGGCGGAGATCTACATCCCGCCGGTGTTCCAGTCGATGTTCGGCGGCAACTTCGGCGGCATCGAGGGCTGGTTCCCGTATGTGTTCGCGCTGCTGTTCCTGCTGGTCAGGCCGGAAGGGCTGTTCGGCGAAAAACACATCGACCGCGTCTGAACTGACTTCGCTCCAGGAGATTTTCCATGTTCTATCGTGAAGCCGGCCAGTTCAAGACCAGCTACGTGGCCGACAGCCAGATGTTCCCGATCCGCCAGGATCGCATCGGCTTTGCGGCGTTGCTGGCGGTGGCCTTCGTCGCGGTCCCGTTCGTCGGGTCCGAGTACTGGTTCAGCGCGATCCTGATCCCGTTCCTGATCTTCTCGCTCGCCGCGCTCGGGCTCAACATCCTGACCGGCTATGCGGGACAGTTGTCGCTTGGCACGGCGGCGTTCATGGCCGTGGGTGCCTACGCGGCCTACAACTTCCAGTTGCGCATCGAGGGCCTGCCGGTGCTGCTGACGTTCATCCTGGCGGGGCTGTCGGCCGCGCTGGTCGGCGTTGCGTTCGGGCTGCCGTCGCTGCGCATCAAGGGCTTTTACCTGGCGGTGGCGACGCTGGCCGCGCAGTTCTTCGTGGTGTGGGCGCTGACCAAGTTCCCCTGGTTTTCCAACAACAGCTCGTCGGGCGTGATCACCGCGCAGCGGCTGGACTTGTTCGGCATGCCCATCGATACGCCGGTGAAGAAGTACCTGTTCGTGCTGGCGATCGTCACGGTGCTGGCGCTGGTGGCCAAGAACCTGGTTCGCTCGGCAACGGGGCGCGCCTGGATGTCGGTGCGCGACATGGACGTGGCGGCGGAAGTGATCGGCATTCCGCTGATGCGCACCAAGCTGCTGGCCTTTGCCGTCAGCTCGTTCTACTGCGGTGTGGCGGGCGCACTGTACGCGTTCTGCTACCTCGGCTCGGTGGAGCCGGATGGCTTCTCGCTGGACCTGTCGTTCCGCGTGCTGTTCATGATCATCATCGGCGGCGTGGGCAGCATTCTCGGCTCGTTCCTCGGCGCCGCGTTCATCCTGCTGTTGCCGATCCTGCTGGACAACGTGCTGCCCGCGGCGGCCGGCCTGCTGCACCTGCCGTTCACCAACGCCACTGTCTCGCATATCCAGTTGATGGTGTTTGGCGGGCTGATCATCTTCTTCCTGATTGTGGAGCCGCACGGGCTGGCGCGCCTGTGGCAGATCGCCAAGGAGAAGCTGCGCCTGTGGCCGTTCCCGCACTGACGGAAGCGGGGTTCCTGTCTTATCGCAGTTCCTGTGTGAAGTATTGACGCTGACGCATAACGAAACGCTCCACCGAGGGCGAAGGAGACTGTCATGACCAACCTGATTCGCAATGTGCAACGCGCCGCCCTGGTGGTCAGCGCCGCGGCTGCACTGCTGGCGCCGGCGGTGCCGGCACTGGCGCAAAGCAACGACCAGTTCGTCGCGCTGCCTAGCTATCGCGTCGGCCCCTATGGCGCCAACGGGCAGTCGTGGTACGGCGGCTTCATCGACTACCTGAACTACGTCAACCTGAAGGAAGGCGGCGTCAACGGCGTCAAGCTGTCGTGGGAAGAGTGCGAGACCGAGTACAACAACGCCAAGGGCGTGGAGTGCTACGAGCGCCTGAAGGCCAAGAACACCACCACCAAGGGCACGGCCTATCACGCGATGTCGACCGGCATCTCCTACGCGCTGGTGGATAAAACCGCCGCCGACAAGGTGCCGCTGGTGATGATGGGCTACGGGCGCACGGATGCCGTGGATGGTTCGGTGTTCCCGTATGCGTTCCCGCTCGTCACGACCTACCAGATGCAGGTGTCCGCGATCGTCAAGTACCTGACGA
>JACXTT010005129.1_pt1 | contig 19146 bp, 16 predicted proteins | sample 9270951 | NCBI WGS metagenome assembly JACXTT01 (sample SAMN15532306, study PRJNA645909) | rock metagenome | isolation source: weathered quartz diorite | place: Puerto Rico | collected 2017-06-21 | reverse complement strand
CGCGGCAGTCCCCCCCCCCCCGACCGTCTCCCCGCAGGCGGGGGGGGGGGGAAGAAGGGACGGGCAGCTTCACGCCCTTGGGGGTCGGATCGTGGACCACGGCCATCTCGGTGGCGCGCCGCCGCTTGATCTCGTCGCGCAGCCGCGCCGCCTCCTCGAAGTCGAGATCGGCCGCGGCCTCGCGCATCCGGGTCTCGAGATCGGCCAGCACGGCCTCGAAGTTGTGGCCGATGCTGATCTGCTCCTCGCCGACCCCGGTGAGCCCACCCTCGGTCGAGACCAGCACGTGGTCGCGCTCGTAGACCGAGCCGAGAATGTCGGCGATCGATTTTTTTACACTCTCCGGCGTGATGCCGTTCGCTTTGTTGAACCCCTCCTGTTTCTCGCGGCGGCGCGAGGTTTCGTCCATGGCGCGCTGCATCGAGCCGGTAACCTGGTCAGCATAGAGGATCACCTTGCCGTCGACATTGCGCGCGGCGCGGCCGATGGTCTGAATGAGCGATGTCTCGCTGCGCAGGAAGCCTTCCTTGTCGGCGTCGAGGATCGCGACCAGCGCGCATTCCGGGATGTCGAGGCCTTCGCGCAGCAGGTTGATGCCGACCAGGGCGTCGAACGCGCCAAGCCGCAAGTCGCGGATGATCTCGATGCGCTCCAGCGTGTCGATATCGGAATGCATGTAGCGCACCCGGATGCCCTGCTCATGCAGGTATTCGGTGAGGTCCTCGGCCATGCGCTTGGTCAGCACGGTGACCAGCGCGCGATAGCCCTTGCGCGCCACCTCGCGAACCTCGCCGACGAGATCGTCCACCTGCGTTCGCGCGGGACGGACGTCGACCGGCGGATCGATCAACCCGGTTGGGCGGATCACCTGCTCGGCGAACACGCCGTTGGCCTCTTCCATGTCCCAAGGACCCGGCGTCGCCGAGACGCAGACCGTCTGCGGCCGCATCGCGTCCCATTCCTCAAAGCGCAGCGGCCGGTTGTCCATGCAGGACGGCAGGCGGAAGCCGTATTCGGCGAGCGTCGCCTTGCGCCGGAAGTCGCCGCGATACATGCCGCCGATTTGAGGGACGGTAACGTGGCTCTCGTCGACGAAGACGAGCGCGTTGTCCGGCACGTATTCGAATAAGGTCGGCGGCGGCTCGCCGGGCTTGCGCCCGGTCAGATAACGCGAATAGTTCTCGATGCCGGCGCAGACCCCGGTGGCCTCCAGCATTTCGAGATCGAACAGCGTGCGCTGCTCGAGCCGCTGCGCTTCCAGCAGCCGGCCGGTGTTGTGCAGGTCCTCGAGCCGCCATTTCAGCTCGGCCTTGATGCCCTGGATCGCCTGAATGAGCGTCGGCCGCGGCGTGACATAGTGCGAGTTGGCGTAGATCTTCACGAATTCCAGCTCGTCGGTCTTCTGCCCGGTGAGCGGATCGAACTCGTGGATCGATTCCACCTCGTCGCCGAACAGGTTCACGCGCCAGGCGCGGTCCTCGTAGTGCGCCGGGAAGATGTCGATGCAGTCGCCGCGCACCCGGAAGGTGCCGCGGGAGAAATCGCCGGCGGTGCGCTTGTATTGCGTCGCGACGAGATCGGCGATCATCTGGCGCTGGTTGATCCGGTCGCCCTGCTTGATCGTGAAGGTCATCGCCGAATAGGTCTCGACCGAGCCGATGCCGTAGATACACGACACGGAGGCGACGATGATCACGTCGTCGCGTTCGAGCAGCGCGCGCGTCGCCGAGTGCCGCATCCGGTCGATCTGCTCGTTGATCGAGGAATCCTTCTCGATATAGGTGTCGGTGCGCGGGATATAGGCTTCCGGCTGGTAGTAGTCGTAGTACGAGACGAAGTACTCGACCGCGTTGTCGGGGAAGAAGCTCTTGAACTCGCCGTAGAGCTGGGCGGCAAGCGTCTTGTTCGGCGCAAGGACGAGCGCCGGCCGCTGCGTCGCCTCGATCACCTTTGCCATGGTGAAGGTCTTGCCTGATCCCGTCACGCCAAGAAGAACCTGCGTCCGGTCGTTGCGGTTGGCGCCCTCGACCAGGTCCTTGATCGCCGAGGGCTGGTCGCCCTTCGGCTGCATCTCAGACTTCAGCACGATCTTAACGCCGCCTTCGGATTTCTCCGGCCGCGGCGGGCGGTGCGGCGTCCACACCGCGGTGCCGCCGCTCGCGGCGAATTCCGGCCGGCCTTCGCGCAGGAGCTTCTCCAGCGCCTGCATCGACGCCGTGACTCCGAGCGTCACCGGCTGCGGCGACGGGCGATGCATTACCCGCTTCTCGCGCCGCGGCTCGGAGATGTCGGAAATCTCGTCGCGGTCGGGCGGCGCTTCGCCCGACGTCTCCTCGGTGTTCTGCCCGATCAGCGGCTTCGACGGATCGCTGTCATAGCCCAGCGCCTTGCGCAGCTCGGCATTGATGTCGAGCGGCTGATTCGCCACATAGCCGCGCTGCGGCGCCTCGTCGAAGCCTTTAACGACGGATTTGCGCGCGGTGTGCTCGCCCCGCCGGTCGGCGCGGCGCTCGAAGGAATTGTCCGGCGGCGGCTGCAAGCCTGTGCCCGAGCCCATCCCGGCGGTGCCGCGCTCGATGCCGGGATTGAGGAGCCGCTCCAGCGCCGGATCGGCCGGCGCGCTCTCCGGCCTATGCGCCTTGGCGCGCGTCGGCCGCGCGGGGTCCTTCTTGCTGTGCTTGGCCGGATCGCGGGGGGATTTTGGCATCGGTCAAATATGGGAGGAGTCGAAGTGTGAGGGAAGGGCGGCGAGGTTCCGATTTTCGAACCTTCAACCCACGTGCCGCGACTTACTCGCTTCGGCCGAATTTGGGCCGTGTTTGCCGTTTGGGGGTTTCCGTAGGCGAATCGCTTCCCGCCTTGCCGCCGCGGTCCTTGCACTGCTCGTGACGCCGGTTTGGGCCACCTCGACCAAGGACACCGCGGATTGCGAGCAGATGACCAACCCGGCGCAGAAGATCAGCGCCTGCACGCGAATTCTGCAATCGGGCAATCCCGCCAAGGACGCCAAGGTCGGGGCCTATCACCACCGCGGCGTGGGCCTCCTCCTGAAACAGGATTTCGACCGCGCGATCGTCGTGTTCAACGAGGCGCCGAAGCTCGATCCCGCCTACAAGCGCTCGCTCAACCGCCGCGGCCACGCCTTCTTCGTACTGAAGTAGGAGCGGCAGCGCGTCACCCTGTTGCCGCGGCGGCCGACACCTATTTATCGGCAGCCGATGCTGCACCGGGTGTAGTCTCCCGCCATGCGAACCTCCGCTGTTCTGACCGCCCTTTTGTTCTGGCTGTGCGCCCTGATCGCGCAGCCAGCGGCGGCCGATGTCCGCATCCTGGCGAGCCCGGGCGGTCCGGTCGTGCCTTATGTCAAACTGTTCGAGGCGGTGCGGGATTCCGGCGAGCGCGTCGTCATCGACGGACCGTGCTACTCGGCCTGCACGCTGGTGCTGAGCATCTTGCCCGGCGACCGCATCTGCGTGACGCGCCGCGCCGTGCTGGGCTTCCATGCCGCGCGCCTGCTCGACGATCGCGGCCGCTTCCGCGCCGAGCCCCGGGCAACCCAGGTTGTGCTCGAGACCTATCCGCCGGCCGTACAGCAATGGATTTTGCGCCGCGGCGGGCTCACCGCACGCGTGCTGCTGCTGCGCGGCCGCGAGCTTGCCGCGATGCTGCCGTCCTGCCGGTAACCAGAACCGCAACGCTGGGGCGTGCACTCATGAATTCGTCATGCCTGCTTTTGCACCCGATAACGGACATCGGAACTGCTCAAAGGCCTGTCCGCCAAGTGCCGGGAACAGGCATCGCTTTTAGGAGGGACCGCGAGCCAAGGTCTCCTATGGGGCCCGCTTTTGCGCCAATCTATCCCATCGGCAGGGCAACCGTTTGGAGGGCGGCACATGAGCGATCTCAAGGGCAAGGCTGCGCTGGTGACAGGCGGCTCGTCGGGCATCGGGCTTGCGACGGTGGAGCTGTTCGCGCGCCGCGGCGCCAAGGTCGCGCTCAACCATCTGCCGGACGACAAGCGTGGCGCCGACGCCGCGGCGAAACTGCGCGCCGAGGGCCTCGATGTGATCGCTGCGCCGGGCGATGTGTCCAAGGCCGGCGCGGCCGAGCGCATGGTGGGCGACGCCATCCAGCAGCTCGGCCGGCTGGATTATCTCGCCAACAACGCCGGCACGCCGAACACCAAGGAGCCGATCCCGCCGCACGACATGGACAAGCTCACGCAAGAGTTCTGGATGGCGATCATCAACACCAACTTGATCGGGCCGTTCCGCTGCACGCATGCGGCGGCGAGCGCACTGCGTGCGGCACGCGGCGCGGTCTGCAACACCGCCTCTGTCGCGGGCCTCAACATGGCGGGATCGAGCATGGCCTATGGCGCGAGCAAGGCCGGCCTGATCAGCCTGACCAAGAACTTCGCCCGCGCGCTCGCGCCGCAGGCGCGCGCCAACGCGGTGGCTCCGGGCTTTGTCGCCACCGAATGGACCAGCCAGTGGCCCGACGAGCGCAAGCGCGCCTCGGTCGAGCGCACGCTGATGCAGCGGCCGTGCACGGCAGCCGACATCGCCGGCGCCATCGTATTCCTGTGCGCCGACAACGGCATGATCACGGCGCAGACGCTGGTGGTGGATGGCGGCTATTCGCTGTGATTGGGGCCGGCTGGCAGGCCGGGGTGGCCGCACACATCATTTTTGTTGGCTCGACACCAAGAGTGACGCCAATGGTCGCGCGTGTTGCCTTGGGTTCGGCGATTGTTACGGAGCACAGGCATGGCGGGTGAGCACTCGGAACCGGGCGGCATGAAGGTTGTCAGGCTATATGCAGACGCCTTAGGAGAAAGTCGATTTGAGACCACGACAATGCCGATGGTGCTCAAAGAGTTCGCGCCCCCTGCGGCTCCACTGCGTGTTAGCGACCCCCAACCCGCTCAGAATTACGTCGTCTTGGAGGTTGGCGCTCAATGGGGAGGGGCGGTACCGCACCCGTCACCAGCCCGAATGATGGCGTTCAGTCTATCAGGTCGCACGCGCGTGACGGCAAGCTCGGGTGAATCGCGCACATTCGTCGCGGGCGATTGCTTGCTTCACGACGATACCTCCGGCAAGGGGCATAGCACCGAAGTCATATCGCACGTGCCTGCTCGATGGGTATTTATCCGCCTCCCAAATTAGGTCATCTACGCACACCCTAGTGGAGCGGATTTGACATTCGCTACCCGCCAACCGCGGGCTCGTAAAGCGAATGTCAAATCCAAAGGACCACTAGTGCCGCGTCGAGGAAATCTCCTGCTGCGACGCGAGGGCCTCCGAGAACGGAAACTCCAGCACGATGTCGCCGTGCGCATCGGTGACCACGATGGTCGCGGCCAGGAGGCTGGGATGGTTGCCCTCGTCCTCAAGCAGCTCCTCGATCATCGCCTTGGCGACCTCCCAGGCCTGGTCGGCATCGCGAAGCTCTTCGCCGTGCTCGTCCGCGATGGTCTCGTCGCCGATGTGGGTATTGAAAAAGTAGCGAGGCATGGTCGTCGTCCGGTCTTCCCCAGGGCCCGATCCGAATATGGGGCTTCTTGAATCGCGGCGAAAGAGTGTAGCGGGCGCCCGCGACGGTCTCATTACATCCGCCGAATCTGTCATAAGGAAGCCAGTCTCACAAAGGCTGGGGATATGGCGGGTCAGACGCAGACGAATTTCGGCAATGTCGTCGGGCGGCAGATCCCGACCGTCCAGATTCTCGACGTCGGCGCCATGGCAACCGGTCAGGAGCGCTATCACGGGCTGCTCGCCTCCGGGCTCGCGGAGGTCACGGGCTTCGAGCCCAATCCGGCCGAATTCGCGCGACTCAAGGACCGCCCGGGACCGTACCGCTACCTGCCGCACTTTCTCGGCTCGGGCGGGCCCGCGACCTTTCATCTGACGCGCTATCCGGGCTGCTCGTCGCTCCTGATGCCGGATCCGAAGGTCATCGACATGTTCATGACCATCGGCTGCGGCGATCCCGGCGGCAATTTCCACGTCACCAGGACCGAGCCGGTCGAGACCATGCGGCTCGACGACATCAAGCCGGCGCTCGACGTGGATTTCATGAAGGTCGACGCGCAGGGCTACGAGCTCGAGATCATGCGCCACGGCGTGGCGGCCTTGGCCAACACGCTGGTGATCGAATGCGAGGTCGAGTTCGTGCCGCTCTATCGCGATCAGCCGCTGTTCGGCGACGTGCAGTGCTTCCTGCGCGACCGCGGCTTTGCGCTGCACAAGCTGATCGACGTCGCCGGCCGGCCGTTCCGGCCGTTCAATCCGCCCAATCCGTTCCTGCCGATGAGCCAGATGCTGTGGGCCGACGCGATCTTCGTGCGCGACTTCACGCGGCTCGATGCCTTTGGCGATGACGAGCTGCTCCAGGCATCCGCGATCCTCGACGTGGTTTATGCGTCATTCGATCTGGTCGGGCTGATGCTTGCCGAATACGACCGGCGCCGGAACACCGCCGTGCGGCAGGCCTATATCGCCGACCTGGGCAAGCGCGGCGGCCTGTCGGTCCGCGTCCTCAACATCATGGACCACCCGGCGTAGCGATCCGCCGGGCGGTTTGTTCAGGCCGACTTGGCGGCGGGGCTCGCGGCGCGCGCCGCCGCGGTCAGCTTGACCGACTCGTCATAGGACCGCACCGACTTCATCAGGCCGAGTTGCAGGAGCTGCGCGCTGTTCTCGAGCTTCACCGACGCGTCGCCATAGAGATTGGTCGACTCGTCGACTGCGGTCTCGCCACGCTCGCGGAAGTCGCTGAGGAAATCGAAGCGCAGCAGCGCGCCCATCACGTTGGCGACGATCACCGGCGAGATGTTGCCGGTGCCGCGCAGATACTGCATGCCATGCTGCCAGCGCGCCAGCGGCACGCGGCTCAGCACCGGCGAGCGGCCCGCGCCAGGGCCGCCCATCAGCCGCTCGCGCAACCCGCCATAGATTTCGAAATACGGGCAGACCTCGGTGCGGAGGATCTGGTAGGGCGCGCCGTCGAAATAGCCGCAGGTGCTCTTCAGCGGCGTGCCAGGCCGGTGCACCGCGTCGCCGAGCGGGCTTGCCGCATACATGTCGAGCGAGACGCAGGCCACCGCCTGCGAGCCGACATGGTTGAGATAGCGGCAGAACAGCGGAAGCTCGAGCTCCTCGTAGTGCGGATAGACGAACAGCTCGCTGACGTCGACCGTGAGCGTCCAGTGGCCGGGGCCATAGGCATTCAAGAGCGTGTTGAGCCAGGCGAGACTGTCGTCGCCGGTCGCCGCAAATACGTGAACGTCCGGCGCGGCCGTGAGCTGGTCGAGCGTGCCGTCGGTCGAGCCGCAGTCCGCGACGAAAAAGCGGTCGACGCCGAGCTGCCGGTGGTGGGTCAGCGCCGACTGAAGCCGCAGCGCGTCATTGAAGGTGACCAGGAACGCCCGAACCTCATGACGGTTGTCCGGAATCGGACGGCCGTCGATGCGAGTCAATTCTCCGTCCGCCATCGAAGCTCCTTGCCGCTGTGGCTGATTTGACCCTATGGAGTCTAGTTGATTCGCGGCCTTAGGGGGCAATCCGTGGTGGAACTCGCGAAACTCAAGCCGGGTCTGGAAGGCCATGCCGAAGTCGTGGTCGGCGACGAGCACACCGCGCCGCGCATCGGCTCGGGGCGGGTGCGCGTGCTGGCGACGCCGGTGATGATCAACCTGATGGAGGCGGCAGCCCTCGACGCCTGCGAGAACCTCATTCCCGACGGCCATCAGAGTCTCGGCACGCGGCTCGACGTGCGCCACATCGCGGCGACCCCGGTCGGCATGCGGGTGCGCGCCACCGCGCGGCTCGTCTCAGTCGAGGGACGGACGCTGGAGTTTCAGGTCGAGGCCCATGACGAGAAGGACCTGATCGGCGACGGCACGCACCAACGTCTCGTGGTCAATGTGGCGCGCTTCGATCAACGCGTGCAGGCGAAGCTGACAAAGACTTAAAGACGGAGCCTGACTATGCCTGGTTGTCGGTGACGAGGTGCCGTTCGATCCGTTCCGCGCCGGCGTCAGCTTCGGCGATCAGACATCCAGTCCGCTTCTCGCCGCCTGCACCAACTCCTGCACCTTCGCGGCCAGCGTCTCGATGGTGTAGGGCTTGATGATGACGTGGACGTCGGGATCGAGCACGCCGTGATGCACGATGGCGTTGCGGGTGTAGCCGGTGGTGAACAGCACCGGAAGGTCCGGCCGGCGCACGTGGGCCTCGTTGGCGAGCGCTCGGCCGTTCATCCCCGGCATCACCACGTCGGTGATCATCAGTGCGATCTCGGGATGGGCGTCGATCTGGCCGAGCGCCTGGACGGCGTTCTCGGCCTCGATGGTCGCGTAGCCCAGGTCCTTCAGCATGTCGATCACGAGGCTGCGCACCTCGGCGTCGTCCTCGACCACCAGCAGCGTCTCGTTGTCGCCGGCGACCGCCACCTCGGCACCGCGCACCGTCCTGCGGTGCGCTGCGTCGGCCTCGCCGAAATGCCGCGGCAGATAGAGCTTCACCGTGGTGCCCTGGCGGGGCTCGCTGTAGATCGCGAGATGCCCGCCTGATTGCTTGATGAAGCCGTGGACCTGGCTGAGCCCGAGGCCGGTGCCCTGGCCCGCGGGCTTGGTGGTGAAGAACGGATCGATGGCGCGCGCGATCACGTCGGGCGCCATGCCCGAGCCGCTGTCGGCCACCGCGATCATCACATACTGGCCCGGCTTGATGTCGGGACCGGTCGCCGCGTAGGCGTCGTCGAGCGCCGCGTTCGCGGTCTCGATGGTGAGCTTGCCGCCGCCGGGCATGGCGTCGCGAGCGTTGACCGCGAGATTGATCACGGCATTTTCCAGCCCGGGAATGTCGGCGAAGCAGCGCCATAGCCCGCCGGCCAGCACCGTCTCGATCTGGATGCTTTCCGGGATGGTTCGCCGCAGGATCTCGTTCATGCCGGCGATCAGCTTGTTGGCGTCGATCGACTCGGGTGCGAGCGGCTGCTGCCGCGAGAACGCCAGCAGCCGCGACGTCAGGTTGGCGGCGCGCTCGGCGCCTTCGACCGCGGCGTTGACGTACTTGTCGACCTGGGTGTCGCCGCGTTGCAGCCGCCGCTGCAGGAGCCGGAGCGCGCCGAGCACGACCGACAGCATGTTGTTGAAGTCATGCGCGATGCCGCCGGTGAGCTGACCGATCGCTTCGATCTTCTGCATCTGCACGAGCTGCACCTCGGTCTCCATGCGGCGCTTGATCTCGGCGGTGAGCTTGGTGTTGCTCTGCGACAGCTCGAGGGTGCGCTCGGCGACTTGCGTCTCGAGGCTCGAGGTGAGGCTCCGCAGCGTGCGCGAGGTCTGTGCCAGCACCCCGCCGATGGTGTTGAATTCCCTGACCCTCGATTCCAGCGGCTGGATCACCGCGCCGCGGCCCAGCGCGCTTGCCGCATTCGTCAGGACACCGACAGAAAGGTCGAGCTTGCGCGCCACCAGGAACGCCAGGAAAAACGACAGCGCGGCGAGCACCATGGCGATGATCACGAGCTGGGTAAGCGTCTCCCGCAGCGGCGTCTCGAGGGCTTGCAGCGGCATGCCGACCGCCGCGGCCCACTGGCTCTTGGGCGCGTATTGCACGGTCGAGATCAGCGGGACGCCCTCCAGCGACACCGTACGAAGGAGGCCAGTGCCGCCGGTCTTCATGTGGCCGAGCAGCGCCGGCGCCAGTGGCTGGCCGGCGAACTGGTCGCGGCCGTGCGAGCGCATCATGTGCACCCCGCGGCGGTCGACGATGGCGACGATCCAGTCCTCGGGCACGCCGGGCTCTTCCATCACCGGCGCGAAATCTTCGGAGAACAACCCGGCGACGAGCACGTAACGCACCGCGCCGTCGCGCAGCACCGGCACGCCCACCGCGGCGAGCAGGCGCTTCGACGTCCTGCCTTGGTAGACGTTGGAGATCACGGTGCGGCGCTCGGCAAACACCTCTGCCCACATCGCCGGGTCGTTGTTGGCGATCGGCTGGCCTTCCGGCGCGAGCGTGTTGACGAGCTGACGGCCGTCAACTTCCGCCAGGCTGAACGCGCGCCCGGTTTCGGCCGAGGTCCGCCGCAGCCGCTTTTCGAAGTCGGGGATGTTGCCGACCTGCAGAAATGCCGAGCTGGACAGTGCTTGTGCTGCCGCTTCGGCCGCGGCGAACTGCGCGTCGATGCCGCGCGCGATCGCCCGTGTGCTGTCGATCAGCCCTCGCTCGGCGCGCGCCCGCTCGTTGTCGGCGAAGCGCTTGAGCAGGAGGCCGGAAAAAATGATCGCCGGCAGAACGCCGGCAATGGCGATCAGGAACAGGATGATCCGAAACGAAAGGGCCGGACGTCGCGATGCTGCCATCGGATCAGGGGTTTCGTTCCCGGGTACGCGGTTGCCGCGAAGGATACCAAGCAGCCGGGCGTTTGAAAACGAAGGCCGCGGCCACAAACGGCGCGTGCACCGCAGCCGGCCGGCGGCCCACTTGCCGAAGCAGGAAAGTCAGTGTTTATGGTCGGAAGGGCAGGGGTGCATTGCGTCCGGGTTTTCCGGACTGTCGGCGAGGGAAATCGGCCATGAACCCGCTTAAGGCGACTCCGCTTAAGACACCGCTTCGGCTTCTCCTTTGTGTCAAATTGGCGCTTCTTGCCGTGCTTGCGTCGCCGCAGGCCTTTGCCCAGGGCCGCTACGGCGAGGGCGATCAGCCGGGCTACGTCCCCAATGCGGCCGACGAGCAGCTCGATCCGCAATGGCAGAAGACGGTGGTGTTCTATCGCACCACCGAGGCGCCGGGCACGATCATCGTCCACACCAACGAGCGGTATCTCTATGTGGTGCAGCCCGGCGGCCGCGCGTTGCGCTACGGCATCGGCGTCGGCCGCGACGGCTTCCAGTGGCAGGGGCTCCTGAAGATCAGCCGCAAGCAGGAATGGCCGGACTGGACGCCACCCGAGGAGATGATCGAGCGTCAGCCGTATCTGCCGCGCTGGATGGCCGGTGGCCCGGGCAATCCGCTCGGCGCCCGCGCGCTCTATCTCGGCAACACGGTCTATCGCATTCACGGCACCAACCAGCCGCAGACCATCGGCACCGCGGTGTCGTCCGGCTGCTTCCGCCTGACCAATCCCGACGTGAGCGATCTCTACGAGCGCATTCCGGTCGGCACCAAGGTCGTGGTCCGGCAGCGTCCGGAAGTCTGACGGTTCTGCCGGGGAGGGGCTCATGGCCACATTCATCGGGCGTAATTTCTCGACCGGTCTTTTGATCGGCTGCCTGATCGCCATCGGCGTCGGGGCGGCCGCGTTCGCCTACCAGCGCTACGACACCAAGACGCTGAACCGCACGCTGCGCCGCGACGCGGTCTATTGCGGCGTCAACACCGGCCTGCCCGGTTTCTCGGCGCAGGACGACAAGGGCAACTGGTCCGGCTTCGACGTCGATTTCTGCCGCGCCATTGCGGCGGCGATCTTCGACGATCCGAAGCGGGTGAAGTTCGTGCCGCTCGACGCCAAGGAGCGGTTCAACGAGCTCGGCAACCGCAAGGTCGATGTGCTGGCGCGCAACTCGACCTGGACCATGTCGCGCGAGACCGAATACTACCTGCAGTTCGCCGGCGTCTCGTACTATGACGGCCAGGGCTTCATGACGCCGCGCGAGCGCAATAAGCAGTCGGCGCTCGAGCTCGACGGCAGCAAGGTCTGCGTGCAGGACGAGACCACGACGGTGCTCAACCTCGCCGACTACTTCCGTGCCAACAACATGAAGTACGAGGAGAAGAAGTTCGGCAAGCTCGACGATGTGTTCAACGCCTATTCGTCCGGCCAGTGCGATGTGCTGACCGCCGACGTCTCGCAGCTCTATGCGTTGCGGCAGAAGCTCGGCAAGCCGGCCGAGCACGACATCCTCGCCGACGTGATCTCCAAGGAGCCGCTGGCGCCGGTGGTGCGCCAGAAAGACGACGACTGGTATCTCTTGGTGAAGTGGACGCTGTTCGCGCTGATCAATGCCGAGGAGCTCGGCATCGATTCCAAGAACATCGGCGAGGCGATGAAGTCGAAGAAGCCGGACGTGATGCGTTTCGTCGGCACCGAAGGCGATTACGGCGAATGGCTTGGCCTCAACAAGGACTGGGCGGCACGCATCGTCCGCCATGTCGGCAACTACGGCGAGGTCTACGAGCGCAATATCGGGTCGGGCTCAAAACTCGGCATCCCGCGCGGGCTGAACCAGCTCTGGAGCAACGGCGGCATCCTCTACGCACCGCCGATCCGGTAGTGGAGCGGATTTGACATTCGCTGCCCACCAACCGCGGGCTCGTGAAGCGAATGTCAAATCCAAAGCTCCACTAGCACCTAATACTTGCTAGTGGTCCTTTGATTCTAACATTCGCAATAGTGTCTGCTGAAACGGGATGCGAATGTTAGAATCGGACCAATAGCCGTCCAAACGCAAACAAAAGGGCGGCCTCCGGGCCGCCCTTTTCATTTCAACACACGCGCAACTCAACCGACGCAGCGTCCGGCGATGTGCGCCATCGACGGTGTCGTTACCGGGCTGAACGACGATTCGCAGCCGTCCATGATAAACCGCTTGTCGCTCTGCTCACGGACCGGCCGTGCCGGGTTCTTCACGGTCTCGACCGGCACCTTGCGCGTCGTGGCTTTCGGCGCTGCGAACATGTCGCCCTTGGCGGCCCGGTTCACCTGCTGCGCAGGCGCTGGGCTTGGCGACACCGCGCCGATGCCCTGGGCAACCGGCAGCGCGAACACCAGCGCCACCGCCGCTGCGGTGCAGTACGCACGCATGTTCGAATTGCGTTCCAACAGCTCGGGCACCGCGAGCGGCGGTGCAACAAGCCTGGGACCAAAAAGCTTGGCGGCCCAGTTAGCCGGGGCCAAGAACTTCGGGGCCATGCGATCCTCCGACCACGTCGCCTGGCCCGGCTCCCCGTTCCAGGCAGGATTCCAGAACCCCGCCCCATGTCGCGGTATCAACGTCCGGCGCGATGCGCCGTTCCTGACATAAGGGGAAATTTTACGTCGCCGGCATGGGGCTTTTCGGACATCGGTTTTCTCAATCCGGGCATGGGTTTGCTATGGTTCCGGTCACGACTCGGTTCCGTCAGCCGGATTTCTCCACCGAAATGCCACTGCTCCGCCACTCATGGGCCCATTCTTGGGGCGCGCTCGCGCCGTTTCGTGTTCGCAGCTACCGCTTTCAATGGCCGGCCGATCTGCTGACGTCCTGGGCGTTTGAGATGGAGACGCTGATCCTCGGCTGGTACATGCTGGTCGAGACCAATTCGGTGGTGATGCTGACGATCTTCGGCGCGCTGCTTTACGTGGGCACGCTCATTGCCCCGCTCGTCGGAGTATGGAGCGATCGCATCGGCCACCGCGTCATGCTGACCGGCATGCGCACGGGCTACGCGCTGGTGGCCGGCACGCTGATGACGCTCGCCTTCACCGGCACGCTGCGGCCGTCGTTCATTTTGGTGCTCGCCTTCCTGACCGGCCTGCTTCGGCCCTCCGACATGGGGCTGCGCGGTGCGATGATCGCCGACACCATGCCGCCCGGCACGCTCACCGCCGCGATGGGCATCGCCCGCACCACGACCGACACCGCGCGCATCTTCGGCGCGCTGACCGGCGCCGGACTGTTCGCCGCGATCGGCATCGGCCCGAGCTATCTCGCCATCACCACGATCTACGTGACCGGCGCCTGCCTCACCTGGAACGCGGCGGCGCCGAGTGTTGCGCAAGAGGTGCCGATCGCGGCCGAGCCGGAAGCCAAGCCCTCGCCCTGGCGCGAGCTCTGGCAGGGCATGGTGCTGGTCTGGAACACGCCGCGGCTCCTCGCCATCGTCTGGTATGCCTTCCTGTTCAACTTCGCGGTGTTTCCGCTGACCAACGGCCTGATGCCCTACGCGGCGAAGGAGATCTTCCACACCGATCAGAAGGGGCTCGGCTATCTGATGGCAAGCGTCGCGCTCGGCGCCTTCATCGGTTCGCTCGGCATGACCCGCTCCGGGATGCGGGTCGAGCTCGCCCAGATCATGATCGTTGCCGCCGTGATCTGGCACATCCTGGTGCTGGTCTTTGCGCAGATGACGACGCTGGAGGCCGGCGCCGCCATGCTGATGCTGTGCGGCTTCTTCCAGAGCCTCACCATGGTGTGCCACACCGTGATCCTGCTCAGCGCCTCGGACCAGCGCTACCGCGGCCGGATCATGGGCGTCCGCATGATGGCGATCTACAGCCTGCCGCTCGGACTCCTGGTCGCGGGCGGCCTGATCGGGCTCATTGGCTATCGCGCCACGGCCTCGCTCTATGCCGTGGTGGGGCTCGCCTTCACGGTGCTGATCGCCCTACGCTGGCGGGTGTCGCTGTGGCAGGCGCGCACCTTCGCGCAAAGCCCGGCGGCGGGGCTTGGGGGCTGATCCGTCATGGCGCGGCGCAAGACCAAATCACGGCGCAGGAAGAAGCGGGCCCGGAACGCCGCCAAGCGCAAGCGCTGGGCCCACTGGCCGGACGAGCGGCTGCTTGGGCTCCGCTTCAAGGACCTCAACCTCAGCATGCGCGGCACCTGGCTGGCCGACTGCCTGCGCGAGCTCAACCGCGAGCTTGCCGGTCATGGCATTCCGGTCCGTCCGCATGCCTGGCTGTCAACCGAATGGTTCAGCCCGGAGCACACGCCCGGCATCGCCGTTCCGTTCTATCTCGCGCATCCGCGTTTGATGCGGCTCGAACGCAAGATGATCATCGACGTCGAAGGCGGCACGCATGCGGAATGCATGCGCATCCTTCGCCACGAGACCGGTCATGTGATGCAGCACGCTTACGCACTGCATCGTGATCGACGCTGGCGGCGGCTATTCGGACGATCGTCGACCAAGTACCCACATTATTATCGCCCCGACCCTTCAAGCAGGAATTTTGTTCAGCATTTGCGGCTATGGTACGCGCAGAGCCATCCCGACGAGGATTTCGCCGAGACATTCGCCGTGTGGCTGACGCCGCGATCGAACTGGCGCAAACGCTACGAAGGCTGGCCGGCCTTGAAGAAGCTGCAATATGTCGACGAGCTGATGGCGGAGATCGCCGAGCGGAGGCCGGTGGTGACGCGCCGCCGCGAGCTCGAGCCGCTCCGGTCCGTGCGCACGACGCTTGGCGAGCACTATCGCAAGAAGCTCGATCACTATTCGGTCGACACGCCGCGCGCTTATGACCGCGATCTGATGCGGATCTTCTCCAACAACCCGCGGCACCGTCATTCGCCGCCGGCCGCGAACTTCATCCGGCATCATCGCGCCGAGATCCGCCGGCTGGTTTCGAAATGGACCGGCGAATACCAGCTCACGCTCGACACCGTGCTCGACGAGATGATCGAGCGCTGCCGCGAGATGAAGCTGCGCGCGGTCGGACACGAGCGGCGGCTGCGCACCGACTTTACGGTGCTGCTCACTGCCAAGACCGTGCATTCGCTTTACAGTCCGCAGCGGCGGCAGTGGATCGCGCTATGAAAAGCTGCCGCGTCCTCCTGCTGACTCATCCGGACCTGATCCCGCCGGAATCGCTGAAGGGATTCAGCGAGGCGGAGGTCAACGTCTGGAAGACCGAATACGACGTGGTCTCGACCTTGCGCGGCGCGGGCCACGAGGTGATGCCGCTCGGGGTCGACAGCGAGCTCAGGCCGATCCGTGACGCCGTCGAGAGCTTCAAGCCGCACGTCGTGTTCAATCTGCTCGAGGAATTCCACGGCGAGGCGGTCTACGACCACAGCGTGGTGAGCTATCTCGAATTGACCCGCGTGCCCTACACCGGCTGCAATCCGCGCGGTCTGGTGCTGGCGCGCGGCAAGGACCTCGCCAAGAAGCTCGTGCACTATCACCGCGTGCCGACGCCGGCCTTCGCGGTGTTTCCGATCGGCCGCAAGGTCAAGCGGCCGCCGCGGCTCGGCCTGCCGCTGATCGTCAAAAGCCTGAACGAGGACGCCTCGATGGGCATCGCCCAGGCCTCGGTGGTGGAGACCGACGAGGCGCTGGCCGAGCGTGTCAGCTTCATTCACGAGCGGATCGGCACCGCGGCGATCGCCGAGCAGTATATCGAGGGCCGGGAGATTTACGTCGGCGTGCTCGGCAACGACCGCCGCCGCGTGCTGCCGATCTGGGAATTGCAGTTCGGCGATCTCGCCCAGGGCACCCGGCCGATCGCGACCGAGAAGGTCAAGCACGACCTCGAATATCAGCAGCGCCACGGCGTCGAGGAGGGGCCGGCCAAGGGGCTCACGCCTGCGGTCGCGGCTCGCATCCAAAGCATGGTCAAGCGCATCTGCCGCACCCTCGAGCTCGACGGCTACGCGCGCATCGACTTCCGTCTCGCCGCCGACGGCACGCCGTATTTCATCGAGGCCAATCCCAATCCGGAAATCGCCAAGGCCGAGGAGTTCGCCCGCTCGGCCCAGCACGACGGCCTGAAATATCCCGACCTGCTCAACCGCATCCTCGCGCTCGGCATCGCGCGGGCGCGGACCGGCGGGAGTGCGGCGTAGTGCAACACTGCGCACCGATTTCTAGCGGCCATGCACGGCGCGGCATTGCATCGCCGCGCGCCGGATGCTTGATCGCAGCCGGGTAGGGGCGGGCTTCCCGGAACACATGGACTTCCTTGGCACCCCGGATATCGGGGCTCTCGCATTCGCAGGCCTGATGGCGGCGTCGCTGGTGACGTCGTTCATCGGCGTGTTCACCGGCGCCGCCGGCGGCATCGTGCTGCTCGGGTTGATGGCCATGGTGATGCCGCCGCTCGCGCTCATCCCGGTGCACACCGTGGTGATGCTCGGCTCCGGCGTCACCCGCACCATGATCATGTGGCGCAACGTGATGCGGCCAGCGGTGCTGCCCTTCGTGGTCGGCTCGCTGGTCGGGGCGGCGCTCGGCGCCCGCGTGTTCGTCGCGCTCTCGACCATGTGGCTCGAATTGATCCTCGGCGTGTTCATCCTGTTCGTCACCTGGATGCCGAAGCTCGGCCGGTTCGGCGCCGAGCGCGGCCGTTTCGCCATCCTGGGCTTCATGACCACGTTCCTCGGCGTGTTCGTCAGCGCCACCGGCACCTTGCTTGCTCCCTTTATCGCCGCCTCGACGCCGGACCGGCGCGTTCACGTCGCCACCATGGGCGCGCTGATGTCGATCACGCATATCGCCAAGATCGCAGCCTTCGGCTTCATCGGCTTCGCCATCGGCAGCTACGTGCCGCTGATGGCGGCGATGATTCTGGCGGGCGCGATCGGCAACTGGGTCGGCGAGGTGGCGCTGCTGCGCACCAGCGAAAAAAGCTTCCGCCTGGTGCTGCAGGTGGCGTTAACGCTGCTCGGTCTGCGGCTGCTCTGGAGCGCGGCGCAGAGCGCCGGCTTGATCTGACACAGCGGCGTACCGATTCCGATCGGATGTGCGCGACGCCGGTACCGAAACGCGCGCCGCATTAAGGTTGACCGTTCAACTTTACGTTAATTCGTGATGTTCGCCGCAAACGCACGGCGCGGCGCTAATAGAGAGCCCTCCGAAAACCCAGCCTGGATCGGCATTCGAGGGGGCCTTCGATGCGGAAGAACCAGATCATTCTCGACGACGCGGCGCGTTCCGTGCGGCGCGCCTTTGTCGGTTCCGTGGCCGGCAGCGTTACGATGCTCGGCGTGGTCGGCGTCGCCGGCGCCTACGGCTTGCCGGAACGCCTCAGCGGACAATCGCTGTCGAATGCGCTGACGTCGCTGCAGATGAAGCTCACGCCGATGGTCGACGCCGCGGGGCCCGCGGTCGAGCGCGCCAGCGCCGTCGCCGAGAATCTCACGCGGCGGGTGCAGCCGATTGCCATCGAATCCGATGACGAAGTCATTCTTCAGGTGCCGCGCGTGATGCTCGCGTCTGCGGGCCCGGTGCGGATCGTCGAGCCGTCGCGCATCGAGGCGCTGGCCAAGCCGGTCAGCACGCCGGTCGCGCCGCCCACTGATGTGATCGCCATGCCGGAGGCGCCAGCGATGGCGCCGCTCGCCGAGAAGCCCATGACCAAGCCGGCCGAGAAGCCCATCGCGGTCCTGGTCCCGGTCGAGAAGCCCGAGCCCGCGCCGCGGCGCCCCGCGCACGCCATGGCGGGCGCGATGCCCGATGTCGCAAGCCAGCCGCCGGCCGTTCCCGCGCCGCTGGTGTTCGAGCAGCCCGAGCTCGACAAGATCCAGCCGCTGACCGAACTGCCCAAGACCGAGATCGTCGAGCCGGCGAAGCCTGCGCCAGCACCGGCCAAGCCCGAGCCGCCCAAGGTCGTCGCGTCGTTGACGCCGGACGTGCCGAAGCCCGTCGTGGCGCCGGCCGAAAACCTGGCCGAAACTCCGGCGATGTCGGCCATGGCCAGCGCCACCGCCACGGTGGATGTCGACGAAGTCCCGAAGGAAGTGATGGTCTATCTGCCGCTGCCGAAGCCGCCGATGAGCCCGGCGCAACTGCTTAACCTGCACGATGCCGAATACGACAAGGCCGAGAAGTGTCTCGCCCAGGCGATCTACTTCGAGGCGCGCGCCGAGCCGGTGCGCGGCCAGCAGGCGGTGGCGCAGGTGGTGCTGAACCGCGTGTTCTCGCCGTACTACCCGAAGGACGTCTGCTCGGTGGTCTATCAGAACGCCCACCGGCACCTGTCCTGCCAGTTCACCTTCGCCTGCGACGGCAAGCCCGAGGCGATCCGCGAGCGCGGCGCCTGGGCGCGCGCCAACCGCATCGCCAAGCAGGCGCTCGACGCCAAGGTCTGGCTGCCCGAAGTCGCCAAGGCTACGCACTACCATGCCACCTACGTGAAACCGGACTGGATCCGCGACATGAAGATGCTGGTGAAGACCGGCGTGCACATCTTCTACCGCCCGCGCAACTGGGGCGACGGCTCCAAGGAGCCGGGCTGGGGCACGCCGACCGCGGCCGCGGCCGCGGCACCGATGCCGGCCCCGCCGCACAAGAAGGGCGTGAAGTCGTAGGCCTTCGCCGCGCTCTACCCGCCCTCATCCTGAGAGTTTGTGAATCTTTGCGACTTTCGCGATTTTTAAGGGTCGTAAGTCTTTGATTTGACTCATGTCGCAAAACGTAAAAATCAATA
>JACXTT010005128.1_pt1 | contig 19148 bp, 17 predicted proteins | sample 9270951 | NCBI WGS metagenome assembly JACXTT01 (sample SAMN15532306, study PRJNA645909) | rock metagenome | isolation source: weathered quartz diorite | place: Puerto Rico | collected 2017-06-21 | reverse complement strand
CGCTCTTCATCGAAGAGAGCTTGTATCGTGGCACGCAATGGGTTGTGTTCGAGCCGAATGATGAGCCCCTGTGGGCCCAGATCCGGCTTAACGTCGGCGCCTTCATGCAAAACCTGTTCCGGCAGGGCGCTTTTCAGGGAAAGACCCCGGCGGAAGCCTACTTCGTGAAATGTGACAAGGAGACGACTACCCAGAACGACATCAATTTGGGCATCGTCAACGTGGTGGTGGGATTTGCACCACTCAAGCCGGCGGAGTTTGTGATCATCAGCATCCAGCAGATGGCGGGGCAGATCGCGACCTAAGGAGGAGAGCCAGAATGGCGCAATTTACTGTAAACGCACAGCGCTTCGATCCGTACAAGAACTTCAAGTTCCGGATCAAATGGGACGGGCGCTACGTGGCCGGGATCAGCAAGGTCGGCACGTTGAAGCGCACAACGGAAGTGGTGAAGCACCGTGAAGGCGGCGATCCTTCCAGCAGCCGCAAGTCCCCGGGCCGCACCGAGTACGATGCCATCACACTGGATCGTGGCGTGACCCACGACGTGGAATTCGAAAAGTGGGCGAACAAGGTGTGGCAGATCAACGGCGGCCAGACGGAAGTCTCACTCAAGGACTTTCGCAAGGACATGCGGATCGAGATGTACAACGAGGCCGGCCAGCTCGCCATTGCCTACAACGTATACCGTTGCTGGGTGTCGGAATACCAGGCGCTGCCGGACCTTGACGCCAACGCCAATGCCGTCGCCATTCAGCACATCAAGCTGGAGAACGAGGGCTGGGAGCGCGATCAGAGCGTCACCGAGCCGACCGAACCTTCGTTTACCGTACCCGCAGTAGGCTAGTAGGCCATGCGGCCATTATCACCCTCGCAGATGCTGGCGGTCTGGGAGCGTAGCCTGGAGGAGGTTCCCTTGGAGCGGGCTCTCACTCTACTCCAGGCGGCCACACCAGAATGCGACCGTCAGACGCTCGCCGCGTTGAGCATTGGCCAGCGAGACTCTCGCCTGCTCACATTGCGGGAATGGGCGTTCGGTTCCGAGATCAGCGCGTGCACATTCTGCCCGCAATGTCGTCAGGCTTTGGAATTCACATTTCAGGTGGACGACCTGCTTCAGCGCGGGAAGAGCGAAATGGCTGAGGTTCCGTATTCCTTGGCCGGCTATGAAGTGCTGCTTCGTCCAGTGAACACCCTCGACCTTGTCAACTGTTTGGGGCTGGATATGAGTGCGATCCAGCGCCGGCTCTTTGGCTCCTGCCTGCTTGCCGCCCGTTCGGGGGAGGCCACGATTTCCCACGATCAGGTGCCGGATGAAGTTGCTTTGCCGGCCCTGGAGAACGTCACGCGTGCGGACGCTCAGGCGGATCTTTACATCGAGACTTCGTGCCCGAATTGCGATCACAGTTTTCGGGAGACGTTTGATATCGTCTCGTTTTTCTGGAGTGAAATTGATGCTTGGGTCCGCCGCATTTTGCGCGAAGTCCACGCGCTGGCCTCGGCGTATGGGTGGAAGGAGAACGACATCCTGGCATTGACTCCGCTGCGTCGGCGGCTTTACCTGGAGATGGTGAGCGCATGAGTGCTGTCGCCCGACTGGTGGCGCGGAACCTGGGTTCAGCGCCGTCGCTTCGTCCCCGGCCCCTGTCGCTGTTTGAGCCCGACCCTCACGCAGCCAGCCAGAACCGATTATTCTCGCAGCTCGCGCCGTCCGGCAGTTTGCCCTTCGGCAACGAAATAGAGAGGGAAGAATTCAATGAGCAGGATCGTCAGGAGCCCGCTGTGCGTTCGCGGCCAAGGGACCAGGCGCGAAGCGGTTGGCGATCGCCCACAGTCGAATCCGGCGGATTCGAGGCGCAGGAAGGTGCGTTGCAGGAGAGGTCCTCTTCGAAAGGACTGGGTGAGGCCCCAGCGGGACATCGCGTGCCGAGCAAGTCGAGTCAGATCCTGGACACGGTGATGAACCCCTCTCTGCCTACTAAGGTTCCACTGGACGAAACGAATCTCGAGGACCGAGGTGGTGATTCGATCGGGCCTCCCCCGTTGCGTGCATTTGGAATCGGCGACGACTTGATCGCGGAGCAGAATGCAGCGCCAGCCTTGTCGCATGCGCTTGAAAGTTCGCCCAGGCCGACGGCTCCAGTTCTGCGGGGCCGGACAGTCTCGGGGACTGTTTCGCCGTCTCATCGTGAGCCCACACCCAAGCCGGATATCGCTCCGCGGGCGACAGCAGAGATTGGGCTGCCCCCCGCGAGAAATCAACGAAAAATCGATCCGATGCTGCTGTTGTCTCCGAAGGCTGATCGGCGCAACGCAAGTCCGCCGGCGACCGAGGCCGAACCGGCGCCTTCGATCCACGTCACGATCGGGCGAGTCGAGATACGCGCGGAGACTCCGGCTGCTCCCCCTCGCAAGGCCGAGCGAGGAGCCTCGCCCGTGATGGGCCTGGAGGAATACTTGCGCCGTAAGAACAAACGAGGGAACGAATGAGCAACGCCGCGGCGATCGCAGCGGTGACACTCACGCTGCAGACGCTTCTGGGGGATGGAGTCAGAGCCGATTCCAACCTGAGCGACACGACGGTGACGGTCCTGCCGCCCGACAAGGCGCGGGGTAGCATTAATGCCAACCAGCTCAACCTCTTCCTCTATCAACTTCTGCCGGATGCGGCCTGGCGCAATATGAATATTCCCACTCAAGTGGCGCAGGGGGAGACGGGCAATCCGCCGCTGCCACTGACGATGCACTACATGCTGACCGCGTTTGGCCGCGACAACGATACGGGCCCGCCCTTCAGTCACTATCTTCTGGGACAGGCCATGAGCGTCCTGTTCGATCATGCGCTTCTGGGAGCGGACGAAATCAGAAATGCCACCAACGCTGCTTTGCCGAACAGCGATCTGCACAAGCAAATTGAGCGGGTACGTATCACCTTGCAACCGCTGTCGCTGGAAGAAATCTCAAAACTGTGGACCGGGCTGGCGACACAGTACCGTCTTTCCGTCGTCTATGAAGTTTCCGTAGCGCTGATCGAGAGCACGCGCGCTAGCCGCACTCCTTTACCGGTGCTTACGCGTGGCCCTAACGACAAAGGCGTGTCGGGTCAAGCCAGTCTGATCTCTCCCTTTCCTGCTCTGGAGAACATTCAATTCCCCAACCAGCAGCCGGCAGCGCGTTTGGGCGACACCCTGGTGCTCACGGGACAGCACCTCGATGGGAGCGCAGTGGGTGTCACATTCAATCATCCGCTGTGGACCTCCCCGGTGGAGATCGCGCCGCTGGGGGGAGGTACGGCCACCAGTCTGAGCGTGCAGATTCCGAATTCGCCGACGGTATGGCCTGCGGGGTTTTATACGGTGGGTGTGATGGTGCAGCGCCCCGGAGAAACGTATCGTCGCACCACCAATCTTCTTTCCTTTGCTCTGGCGCCCCGTATCACGATCGCTCCCGCCAGTACGGCGGCCGCCGCCAGCATTGTCTATACCGTGAGCTGCAGTCCTGCGATTGACCCCGAGCAGAGAGCATCGTTGTTAGTGGGGGACATGGAAGTTCTCGCTGACGCTCACTCGACGCAGACTGCAAGCGTGACCTTTACAGTGGCGGGGCTGTTTCCGGGCGACTACTTCGTCCGCCTGCGCGTAGACGGTGTGGACAGTCTGCTGGTAAATCGCGCCGTCGCGCCACCCGTATTTGATCCCACTCAGAAGGTGACCGTCACGTGACCGATTCCGCTGCCAGCTGGCTAGAAGGGAATACTCGCTACATATCGACGGCGCTGCTCTGGCTGCGCGCCTGCCTGGAACATCGCGCCTCGCAATTGCCGGATCCCGCTCAACCTGCGTTTGCGGCATCGCCGGCCAGCGGAGAAGAGCGCGTTTTCTGGCGCGGCCTCAGGAAGGGACAGCGGGTCCCATTGCTGCCAAAACTGCTGCCCGCATCCACAGCGGGCAAATCGGAGGCGGTGACGCAGGCCGCCGAGACAATGCAACAGATCGCACAGGAAATGAACCCTCCGCCAGCATTGTTGATTCTTGCAAGGCGGCTGGGCTTGTCGGAGTTCGAACGCCAACTCCTGCTCTTATGTCTGGCCCTGGAACTCGATCCCGCCATCGCCACGCTGTACTCGCGGTGCCAGGGTGAACCGGGCCGTCCGACCTTCGCACTCGCCTTCAATCTTTTCGATAATCCATCGTGGGAGGCGCTATCGCCGGAACGCCCGTTGCGTTACTGGAGACTGATTGAAATCAACCAACCCGGCGGGCATGCTCTTACGGTCAGTCCGCTTCGCGCCGATGGGCGCATCGTCAATTACCTGAAAGGCCTGAACTATCTCGACGATCGGCTGACGCCGCTGCTCGTTCCCCTTGACGTGTACCCCGACACAGCCGAACTCTCCCCCTCCCACCAGGAAAAAGTAATTACCGTGTTGCAAGCACTAAAGCAGGCGGAAGCGGGAAAGTGGCTGCCGGTCGTGCAACTGCTTGGAAATGACAGCGCCAGCAAGCAACTGGTTGCGTCAGCGGTGGGTCGCTCCCTCGGGATGCACGTGTACCAACTGGCGGCTGCGTTGTTGCCGACTCAGGCGAGCGAGCTCGAAGCGCTGACGAGGCTGTGGCAACGGGAGAGTCTGCTTCTGCCCCTGGCTCTTTATGTCAACGCCCTTGAATCGGCTGGCGATCCCTTGGCGCATGGACAAGGTTCCCCGGTGAGCCGGCTGCTGGAGCGGACCAACGGTGCCATTTTTCTCGACACGCGCGAATCATGGCCGGGCCTGGGCCGGTCGAACATCGCGGTGGACATCGCCAAGCCCACCGCGGCCGAGCAGCAAACCGCCTGGCAGTCTGTGTTGGGGACCAAAACCGAGGACGATCCGGCGATGCTTGCCGGCCAGTTCAATCTCGACCTCCCCGACATCCACCGCATCGCGCAACAAACGCTGGCCGACACATCGCCCGGCGATTCAACGTTGAGAGACCGCCTGTGGAAGTCCTGTCTGTTGAACACCCGCCCGCGCCTCGACACTCTGGCGCAACGGCTCGAGCCGCGGATGACCTGGGATGACATGATCCTGCCCGCATCTGAGACGTCGCTGTTGCAGCAAATCGCGGAGCAGGTCGCGCAGCGCTCGACCGTCTACGAGAAGTGGGGCTTCAGCCAGAAAATGAGCCGCGGGTTGGGGATCAGCGCCCTGTTCGCCGGCGACAGCGGAACGGGCAAGACCATGGCCGCGGAAGTGATCGCGGCTCACTTGCGCCTCGATCTCTATCGCATAGATCTTTCCGCAGTCGTCAGCAAATACATCGGCGAGACGGAGAAGAATCTTCGTCGCCTCTTTGACGCGGCGGAACACGGCGGCGCCATTCTCTTCTTCGATGAAGCCGATGCCTTGTTTGGCAAGCGCAGTGAGGTCAAGGACAGTCATGACCGCTACGCAAACATCGAAATCAATTACCTGCTGCAGCGCATGGAATCCTATCGTGGTCTCGCGATCCTGGCCACCAATATGAAGAGTGCGCTCGACCAGGCATTTTTGCGGCGCCTGCGCTTTGTGGTGAATTTCCCCTTCCCGGGCGCAGCCGAACGAAAGGCCATGTGGCAGAGAGTGTTTCCGGCGGGCGTGCCCAAGTCGGACCTCGACTGCGACCGCCTGGCGCGGCTGAATATGACGGGCGGGAATATTTACAACGTTGCACTGAATGCTGCGTTCATGGCAGCCCACGCCGGCACTCCGGTGACCATGCCACTCGTGCTTGACGCGGCCCGCGCGGAGTTCCGCAAACTGGAGCGACCCATCAATGAAACGGATTTCCGCTGGCAGGTTCCCTGTGCGGGAGCGGTGGCATGAAGATCACCTTGCATATTGAACGGCTGGTGCTCGACGGAATTCCTGTCTCGCGAACCCAGAGCAACAAAGTGCGCGTCGCTGTGGAAAACGAATTGACACGACTGCTGGCCAGCGGCGGTCTGGTGCGTGAGCTGAGGTCTAGTCTTGCCGTGCCATCGTTGCGAGGCGGAAACATGAAAGTTGCCAAAGGCTCTAGACCGGATGACGTAGGGAGCGCGATTGCCCGATCCGTATACGCAGAAATCGGAACAAGGCGACCGCACGGAAACCATAGGGTATGAGTTCAATTCTGCAAGCGTCCCATCAGGCTTCGGTTGAGGCGTCGGCATCGGTGAGTTCCGCTGGTCGACTGCAGCGAAGCTGTGATTGTGGCCAGCACGCACCGGGCGGCGGAGAATGCGACGAGTGCGCGAAGGAGAGAATGGTCCTGCAACGACGATCGACTGGAGCCGCACCCTCCCGCAGCTTGGACTACAGTGTTTACGAAGTACTGCGGTCGCCGGGACAGCCTTTGGACCCAACCACGCGGAGTTTTATGGAGCCGCGATTCGGCCACGATTTCAGCCGCGTGCGCGTACACACGGATGGTCCAGCTTCGCAATCGGCGCAGGCTTTAAATGCGTTCGCGTATACGGTCGGGCACGACGTGGTCTTCGACACGGGGCAATACCGGCCGCACTCTTCCGAGGGGCGGCAACTGCTCGCGCACGAACTGACCCATGTAGTCCAGCAATCCAAGGGCGTCGTGCCCGGAGGTTCAGGTCGCGGGAGTTGGGGTGTCAGCGATCCAAGTGATGATCTGGAACACCAGGCTGACGCCAGCGTCTCTCTTCTTTCTGGCGCGCAATTTCCCAGTTCTGGCGCCAGCCGCATTCAACCTTTGCCGTCGCCGATCTCGAACACGATCCAGCGGAAGCCGGCCAAGCCGGCCCCGCCTGCCAGACCGGGGCGGCTTCCCAAACGAGCTCAGGCCGCCGGAAAATCTGCGCCCAAGGCGGCGATCGTCGAAGACAATCAGAGCCCGCAAACGGGGCAAATGACACGAACGCAGTTTCTAGCCACGCTGCGGGAGCATTTGGTTCGGGATTGCGACGCAGAGCTGTCACAGAGTGGCCGTACGGCGCATGGGTGTCCGTACATTCTTCAGACTATCGAGCACTACAGGACGCGGCCGCTGGCGGCGCTCTTGCGCCTGGTAAGAGTCTTCGGAGGGGCACCGCCGGGAACCAACGCCGCTGGCCTGATCGGCGCGGTTACCGCGAGGGCCCGTTTGGCCGCGCGGAGGCTCGCATCCAGTGGAGGACAGAGAACACAAAGGAAGGCCGAGAATCCGGGTCGACGAATTCCCCAGCATGAACCGGTGGCAGTCCAGGCACAACTTGGCGCCGGCCGTCGTCTCGAAGGGACCGTGCGCTCGCAAATGGAGCATTCGTTCGGAGTAGACTTTGGCGACATCAAGGTCCACACCGATGGGACGGCAAGCCGTCTGACTGCATCGCTGGATGCGCGTGCCTTCACGATTGGCAACGACATCGCTTTTGCGGCCGGGCAATATCGCCCCGGGACATTGCCCGGAGACGCTCTGATCGCACACGAACTCGCTCATACGTTGCAGCAGAAACGTCCAGACAGCACGGCAAACAGCGCCGTCGCGGAACCGGAACTGGAGAATGAGGCCGACCGCGCGGCCATGGCTGCGCTGGCCGGACGCAACTCTATTCCCCAGTCGCTGCACCCGGCTGGTCCCGGCATGCATGTGCAGCGTGACGGGGTCGGAGAAGTTGCCTTGGCGATTGCGCTGTTGACCGCCGAAGTTGGCGGCGAGGTCGCTGTGGAGGAAGGCGTAGTCGTTGTGGTGGCTGATGTTGCTGCCCCCGCTGCCGTTGATGTGCTCGCGCCCGCAGCGGTGGAAACGCTCGCACCGGCGGCGGTCGAAACTCTGGCGCCCGCCGCCGTCGAGACCACTGCAACCGCGGCTGTGAGTTCGTCCCCGGCGGTTTCGACGGCTGTCGCCGCTACAGCACTCGCCTCGACCACGCTATCGAGCGATAGTCCGAAGACAGATGAGCAGGACCCACAGAGGAAATGCTTCGAAAAATTCCCTACGGCCTTGCATTGTGCGGACGAGATCGGAGTAGAAGAAATGGCGCAGGAATTCATCATGAACCGGGGTTATGGGTACGAGGCCTTGGGGGAGTGTTACGGCATGGGGTCAGTCCCGGCCGTCGAGGCCTGCAATGGCGCTCCCGGTGAATCCTGGCATTGCGACGTGGCTGCCTATTCGGATCCCATCGCCAAGGTCAGCCTCCCGGCTAGAGTCGTGAGTATTTTCAATTGCCTCTGCTGTCGCCCGGACGGCTCTACTGGAGTGGAATGGCGAGGCACGCATTGGTCCGGCGGATAGTGAGATCAGCGGTCGGTAACGTTCGGAACCGCGGCGCGCCGCCTGGCCGATGTGTCAATGGGCGAACTCCCGGCTGAAGCTGCGCCCTTTCCAAGCAGCCGACCATTGATTCCCGGAACTTGCGGGACACGACACCATCAGCTGAGCGAGAAGGTTCGGGCAGTACTTAGACGCTGTCAAAACGAACATGAGTGTCCAATCCTTTCGATCGTTAGGTGGGGCGTCTCGGCCGGTGATCAAAGAAGTGCCCACGGGCTTTCTGCAGCGGCAGTGCTCCTGCGGTGAGCACACGGTTGCCGGCGGCCAGGAATGCGACGAGTGCAAGAAGAAGGCCATGCTGCAGCGCCACGCGACTGCGGCCGCTGGACCTGCGGCCAGTTCGGCGATTGTGCGCGATTTCATGGGTTAGCCCGGCCATTCGCTGAGCAGGGAAGTGCGCACCATCATGGAGTCCCGCTTCGGACACGATTTCAGCCGGGTGCAAGTCCACACGGACGCTGGCGCTTCCGAGTCAGCTCGCTCGGTCAATGCGCTGGCCTATACGGTCGGCGATCACATTGCCTTCCAGTCGGGCCAGTACAATCCCTGGTCCGGAACCGGACGGCGCCTGTTGGCACACGAGTTGACCCACGTCGTGCAAAATCGGAAACATGGGAACCAGTTTCATGGAGGTTCAGTGTCCGTCAGTCATCCAGCCGATGCGTCGGAGCGCGAAGCCGATGCGGCGGCACAGCTCGTCGCCAAGGGCGGAGGCATGGCGGTCAGCGCCGCGCCGACTTCAACCGTGCAGCGGGATGTTGGAGATGTTCTAAAAGGTGTCGGCACTGCGGCAGGCATTATCGGCGGTGGGGCGCTCATCGGCTGGGGACTTTCCAAACTTTTCGGTGGCGGCAAGTCCGACCAGGATCCTGCCTGCGCCAAGTCGCTAGTAATTCCTGATGATGTCCACCAGGCCATCGGCAAAGCCTGGGGCGAATCTGGCCACGGAGAAGAGACCGTCGCCGAACACGGCGGCCGCATCGTGACCGACAAAGATGCCAAGAGGACGATCCGCACCGGATCGGGTGGCAGCGGCAGCATCAGCTTGCCCGGGGAAGAAGCTGGAGATGTCACCACCGGCACGTTCCACACGCATCCTTACAGCAAGTCAGAAGGGTCCACGTTGGGAGTGGCTTTCTCCGGCGGCGACATCACGAATTTCATTGCGGGCGGTCAGGGCAGTGTGAAGTACGTCGGCGCGGGCAGCTGCAATTTCATTCTCAACACAATCGACCAGACCAAGCGCGATGCTTGCAAGAGCAGGGACATTAACCAAGCCTGGAATGATTCATTTAGTAAAGCGGGTGGCGATTTCCAAGACAAAGTGGCGACTGCCGTCAAGGCATCGATTGCTGGATGCGGGATATGCTTCTACCGCGCGTGTCGTTCTGACGACAAGAGCGCCATACCCCAAACGGCGAAGCTTGTGTAAGCTAGGTACATGGAAGCGCTGATCGGACGAACCGTGGGACAGGTTTTGGCAGACTATAGAATGGATTACAGTGCGCTCCGGCTGATCGACGAGCCTCCGGGCAGGTTGTGGGGTGTCGAACTCACGGTGCCACAGGATGGCCAGCCGCGACGCTTGTTCCTGGAAATCGAGCATTCCCCGTCGCTCTTTTCAGAGACGCGAACATGGCCGCAGGCATTGGTCGAGAAGCAGAGGGTGATCAAGGTCCACACATCCAGCGATCAGCTCTTCTAGGATCCCGCCACCGTTGGCGATTTCGGCAATAGACACGAGCAATTCCAACTCACTGTGAACACCAACGCTTCAGTGACTTACGCTTTGGCGGCGGCACGGTGATAGCGAACTTCGGCGCCCTGCTCCAACGACCATTTGCGTGCGGGCAGCACACCATTGCCGCGCAGGAGTGCGACGAATGCGCAGCCGCGAACGATCGTGGATTTCCGGGGCCAAGGGAGAAATGAAATTCGTGCTGACGGTCCGAAGACGCGCCTTGATGATCCGGGAGATGCTCGAGGGGCAATCTGCAAGAATCTGGTCGAGCGCTTCGGCGACGGTGATACAAAGACTGGTCGGTTGGTATGTCTAGCGAAGATGCCTGGCAGGACGCTCTGAAAGTGATGGAGCGGCCCAAACCGCAAAAGGCGTCCAAAGATTCTAGTGAGTGTGCACAATGAGTCTAAACTCGCATTCCCGGCTCAGACGACGGAGCAACGCGAGTTCCGGCGCGGCGGTGGCGCTACTGCAGCGAACCTGTGCCTGCGGACAGCACACGGTTGGGGGAGAAGAGTGCGAACAATGCAAAGGCAGACAACAACAGCTACAGCGTGAATCGGCTTGGCCGACGGCGCAGGGACACGCTCCGCCTATTGTTCATGAGGTCCTGCATTCACCTGGCCAGCCGCTGGACAGGGAGACGCGGGCCTTCATGGAGCCGCATTTCGGACATGACTTCAGCACAGTCCGGGTTCATGCCGACGCGCAGGCAGCTGAGTCGGCTCGCGCCGTCAATGCTTCGGCTTACACCATAGGACACGATGTTGTGTTTGATGCCGGACGATTCTCCCCCGGCACCGACATTGGACGACGGTTGCTGGCCCACGAACTCACGCACGTGGTGCAGCAGGGAAGCGGAGGACCGAAGCTACCTGACAAGGTCGAAATCGGTCGTGCGGATGACGGTGCCGAAAGGGAGGCGCGGTCTGTCGCCAGCCGGTTCAATGCAGGGAGACCACACACGGTTCAAAACCACACGAAAACGGTTCTGCAAGGGGACTTCACGGGCGAAGATGCCAAGAAACTCGGAATTGGCGCTGCGATCGTCGGAGGGGCCGTCGGCGCGGGTCTTGGAATTGCAGCGCTGGCAGGAGCATTTTCCTCGAAGAAGAAACCCGCTTCCGGCCCCGCGCGGAAGACCGCAGCCGTGCCGGCAGACAAGGAATTCGTAGAGAGTGCGATCGAATTCCTGAACGCTGCGGCAATGAACTACAAGGCAGACCTGCGCATCGAGACGGTGACCCTCGATGACGACAGAGTGATGCGCCAGTTAACTGGCTGGCAAGTCATGGTCGAGAAGTCGGAAGGGATCATCGACGGCTCGCCAGCGCCAGATCCGACACTCAAGAAGAATTTGCGCTCTGCGTACCAGAGCGCAGTGCAAGCGCTTGTCGCATTTGTTGCCAACAGATCGCACACAACCAGCCATGCGATCTTCGAGAAGTATCGAGAGTCGATTCCAGAATGGGCCTTGCCCCAAGACCAACCCAAGGCCAAAGGGGACGAGTTAAGCCAGGCGCTTCCTTTGGGAGAACGCGAACAACTGACCGTGATCACCGGATCAGTGACCTTCGATGTCGATTCACTCTTCTCCACGACAACTGCGAGAACTACCATTCCCCTGCCGCAAAGCCTCACCGCACGCTTTTCCAGCGACGTTCCACGGCAACTTCAGGCTGGATTGCGAAACGTGGCGGGTACGATCGTCCCTAAGCCGCTTGTGCTGAATTCCACGATGACACTGACCCTGGACCTCGAACCCTATGGAGGTGCTTACAGTGCCTACCGGTTCACTTTTGTCGAACACAAGCCCAAGAAGGGAAAACCTACACAGGAAGTCCTGATCGAAGACCTGGGAGTGGTCGGCGCCGAAGGTGCCACAAAAAGCCGCCTGAAGCCTCCGCAGGACAAGTTCAACGCGCATGGCTTCCGGCGCAACTCCGGCTGGTCGGACGAGCAGTTCGCCAAGGTAGTGACGGCGATTGGAAAGATTCCCGATGCCATTCTCTCGCCCGTTGACGGTATTTACTTTGCCCGCGCGAAGGCGAGCGCGACCGACGCTGACGCCGCCGGAGATTACAACCCCGACAAGCACACCATCACCATGTACGACCTGGCGTTTCCTGCCAGCACGACTCGATTTGGCAAGCCTGGCGACATTTCTGATGAAACCGTACGGGCAGTGGAACATGAAGTGGGACATGCCGTGGATCTTCTTCCGCTGCGTAAGGCGTGGGCGAACCTCGAAAGCAAGCAAAAGGCGTTCGAAACTGCGTTTGCCCAGTTTGAGAATCCTCCGGGCTCCAAGAATTACCGTTTCCCCAGCACCGAGCAGGCAAGATTCAACAAACTGCAAGCTCAGATCACGGCTGCCGAAACGAGCCTGAGCTCCGCGCGGTCGGAATCCGGCGAGCGCTACCAGAGAGACAAGAGCGGGACATGGGAGATGGTTGAGGGTGGGACGGCTGCGGGCTCGATCGAGTTCCGTCAGGCAGCGGCCAAAGACGGCGGTAAGCGGATCACCAAGTACTCCAATAAGGAGTGGCAGGAATACTACGCTGAATCCTTCTCGCTTTACATGTCAGACCCGGGCACGTTGCAGCGGTTGCGGCCCAATGTCTTCGCATTCTTCCAGCGCAAACACCCAAAATAGTTTGGTCGGTTGTGCGGACAACTTTATGACACTGACGACTTGTCCGCGAAAACCAAATTCGCTATAGACGTCCCTCGACATGAGCACATTTCCCGGTTCACCGCGCGTCCTGAAAGGCGGCCTCGTGCTGCTGGATCCGGACACCTTCGCCGTCCGGCCCAACGGCGTCATCGTTCTGCAGTACAACCCCGACACGCTCTCGCGCACGCTGAAGATCCAGGGCGCGGAAGAAGGCGGCGACCGTTCCGAGGCCTTGCGGCTGAAAGGGCCGCCGGTTGAGACGTTCAAGCTCGACGCCGAAATTGACGCCACCGACCAGCTGGAGTTTCCCGACCAGAACACCAATACCGTGCAGAACGGACTCTTCCCTCAGCTTTCGGCGCTGGAAACCATCGTCTATCCGGCGAGCGCGACCCTGCAGAACAACTTCAACCTCTCACAGCAGGGGACGCTGGAGATCATGCCCATGCAGGCGCCGCTCACGCTGTTTGTGTGGAGCGCAAAACGCATCGTGCCCGTACGGCTCACGGATTTCAGCATCACTGAAGAAGCGTTCGATCCAGCGCTCAACCCGATCCGCGCCAAAGTTAGCCTGGGGATGCGGGTGTTAAGCATCGACGATCTCAACTTCTCCGACAAAGGCGGCAGTCTCTACATGGTCTACCAGCAGCAGAAGGAGACTCTCGCGCAGATGTACCACGGTGGCACATTCTCCGCCCTCGGCATCAGAGGAATTCCATGAGCAACGGCAGCACAAACGATCCAGTCCAGGCGATGCTGGCGCAGACAGCGCTCAAGCGAACGCTGTTTGCCCCGACTAGCCGCTATTACGGCATCGATACCACAACCTTGACCGATCCTGACGGTAAAACTGTCATCTACATCCTGCGGCGGTTTGTTCCGTCAGCCGACGGCTTCCAGTTGCTGCAGCAGCACACTGTGACGCAGGACGAGCGGCTGGATAACATCAGCGCCCGCTACCTCGGTGATCCCGAGCTGTTCTGGCGGGTGGCGGACGCTAACTCGGCCATGCGTCCGGAAGAACTAGTCGCTACAGTCGGACGGAAATTGCGGATCACCCTGCCGCTCGGAGTCACCGGCACGGCAATATGAATCGCGGCTTCTATCTCACGCTGATGATGGGGTCGTTTAACGCCGATCCAGTTCCTCAAGCGGTGATCGACGCGCTCACCGAGGTCCAGGTGTCCTCGACTGTGGGCAGCCAGGCAGGATTCCAGCTGAAGTTCACGATCGGCAAGAACTCTCCGGTGCAGCGACTGCACAACTCGGGCTTCTTCGATCCGCGGCAACGGGTCATCATCGCGGTCACCGTCAACGGGTCGGTGGAAGTGCTGATGGATGGCATCATCACCAAGCAGGATATAACCCCCAGCAGCGCACCCGGAAAATCCACGCTGACGGTGACCGGCCTGGACCTGACCGCGCTGATGGATTTTCTCGACCTGACCGGCATTCCTTATCCGGCGTTGCCGAACTTCATCATCGTGGAGACGATTCTGGCCAAGTACCTGGTGTTGGGAGTCGTGCCCCTGGCGCTCCCGGCCGCCATCCCCAAGTTCGAGAACCCGCTGGAGCACTTCGTCAAGCAAGCCGGCTCCGACTATGCTTTTGTGTCGGCGCTGGCTCGGGAAGATGGCGCGGTTTTTTATCTCGACCCGGGCCCGCAGCCAGGTCACAGCCTGGCCTATTACGGTCCGGACCTCAGCAAGATGTTCGGCGGCGTTCAGCCCGCTCTCACAATTAACTTCGACAGCACGTCCAACATCGATTCGCTGAGCTTCTCTTTTGACGGCACGATGGCAACCCAATATTTTGTGACGATCATCGAGCCCAACACGAAAATTCCGATCCCGATTCCCCTGCCCAACCTGGACATCCTGAAAGCGCCGCTGGCCGCGCATGCGCCGACTCCGCTGAAGAGTCAGCAACTCACGCCCACGGCGAATGAAAGCCCGGCGGGAGCAGCCCTAGCCGGCCTGGCGGCATTGTTCAAGACTGCCGACGTTATCAGCGGCAGCGGCCAGCTCGACGTGCTGCGCTACGGAAGAGTGTTCAAGGCACGTCAACTGGCGGCCGTGCGCGGAGTCGGCGACTACTACGACGGCAAGTACTACGTGAAAAGCGTGACCCACAACATCAAGCGAGGAGAATACAAGCAGAGCTTCACCTTGTCGCGCGGCGGTACGGGATCTTCGGTTTCCACGGTGGACGTATGAGAGAAGGCCCCAAATATTACGGAATCTACAGTGCAACGGTGATCAGCAACATTGATCCGATGCAGCTCGGCCGCATCACGGTATCGGTTCCCGACGTGAGCAGCGTCACCCCGACAACGTTCGCCAAGCCCTGTGTGCCGCTGGCCGGCAAGCAGATGGGCACCTACATGGTTCCACAGATCGGCGCGGGGGTGTGGGTACAGTTTGAAGCGGGCGATCCCGATCGTCCGGTGTACACCGGGGGCTGGTGGGGAGACGCTCTGGAACTGCCGCAGGCCGCGTTGGCACCGCCACCGCTGCCGCTGGGGCAGAACATCGTCTTTCAAACCGGCCTACAACATTTGTTGCTGATCAGCGACGCGGTCCCGTCGCCCATGATGGCCCCGATTCCGGCTCCGGCCACGCCGGGCAGCGGCGGCATCGTCTTGCGCAGCCCATCGGGAGCGATGATCGTAGTCAACGACACGGGAATCTACATCAACAACGGCAAGGGAGCGACGGTCGAGTTGATCGGCACAAGTGTGATGGTAAATAAACTCGCTTTGGTGGTGACCTGATGCCGGGCTTTCTGGTACACGTTGGCGCGACCGTGATGTGTGCTCACGGAGGGCAAGCCCAGGCCACGGTTTCCAACCCGCGCGTAACGGTGAGCGGCCAACCCACGGTCGCGGTCTCGGGGCCCTGGGTGGTTGCAGGCTGCGGGTTTCCTCCACCTCCGGCTGGCAACGGTCCGTGCGTGAATGCAACCTGGATACCGCCTACGGGCTCAACCCGAGTCCTATCCAATGGCCAACCCCTAGTTGTGCTGAGCAGCCAGGCAATCTGTACCCCAACGGGAACGCCGCTGGTGATCAGCGTGACCCAGACTCGAGTCACCGCCGTCTAGCGCTTCCGTTCGCGGCTTGGAGCCGACATGAACATCGATTTCCCCTTCCACTTTGATTCGCACGGCCGCACCGCCACCACCGGAGACGACGATCATGTTCGTGACATGATCGAGGAGTTGTTGTTCACCAATCCGGGCGAGCGCGTCAACCGTCCCGATTTCGGCAGCGGACTGCTGCAGATGGTGTTTGCGCCCAACAGTCCGGAATTGGCGGCAACGTTGCAGTTCGCATGTCAGGCCGCCCTGCAACGATATCTCGGTGACGTGATCGATGTGCAGTCGCTGCAGGTCACCTCGCAGGATTCGAGTCTGACCGTTGTCGTGCGCTATGTCGTGAAGATGTCTCGCGACACGCGCACAGAGACTTTTGTCCGCAGCGCGCCCGCAACGTAACGGGATCTCGCATCACCAATGGTTTGGGGAGCCCGCGACTTCAGTCGGGCCGCTCGCACAGGTCCAATGGGGGCCTTGCCTTGAGGAACTTCCATGAATGAATCCAACCTGAGTTGCCGGGAAGAACTGCGTCGCGAAGATGTCCGCGCGGCAAGTCTCTTTGGGCTCGACTATGTTGAGGTGGGAGACGTAGAAGGCGCGCACGACCAGCGCACACTGCATGTCTTCTTTCTGGGCAAAGCCCCGGCGAAGTTCGAAAAACAAAATCTGGTTTTGACCGGCGGCCGGCGCATTCGCGACGTCCATATCACGGACTTGCGGGTGATCCGGCAAAAAGATCCCACGCTCGATGACTACATGGACGTCGAAGTCGATAAGGCCGGCGATTTCTCACCATACACACTGAGCGCCGTGGAAGTGGACGAGAGCGGCAAACCGACTGGCCAACCCATGGCGGGATTCGACCGGCGCTACAGCCAAGTGACGTTTACCTTCAAGGCGGCCTGTCCGAGCGATCTTGATTGCAAGCAGCCGGATGTCTGTCCGCCGCCTCAGCGCACGGAGCCGGAGATCAACTATCTGGCGAAAGACTATGCGAGCTTCCGCCAACTGATTCTCGACCGCCTCGCGCTGATTATGCCCGGCTGGAAGGAGACTCACCTTCCCGACATCGGCGTGACGCTGGTGGAGTTGCTGGCCTATGCGGGCGACTACTTGAGCTACTACCAAGATGCCGTGGCCACCGAAGCTTATCTGGGTACGGCGCGCGAACGCATCTCGGTACGTCGCCACGCACGCCTGGTCGATTACGCCATGCACGAGGGCTGCAATACGCGCACCTGGCTGACGCTCTGGACCAGCGACAAGGCCGATCTCGATCCCACGCTGACCTACTTCATCACTCCGTTCCCGAAAGCCCCTGAAAACCGCGTGCTCTCCGAAGACGATCTGAGGGATGTGCCTTCGCTGAGTTACGAGGTCTTTGAGCCGCTGACGACGGGAGTGAACGTTCCACCCGATGGCCGGGCAATTACCATTTGGCCAGCGCACAATGAAATCCATTTCTACGCCTGGGGCGATTGTGAATGCTGCCTCGCAAGGGGCTCCACCTCGGCGACACTGGTGGACCAGTGGGTCGAACTGCCGCCACCGCCTTCTCCGGATCAGCCGCCGCCGGGAACACCTCAGACTCCGGGCGAGACGCCGGCTCCCGAGCAACCTGCAATCAGCGATAAGGTGCTCACTGCCCCACCGGCGCAACCGGTAAGGGCGCGCGCCACACTCCCGAGCACCGCTCCCAGTCAGAAGAAGGTGCTCGGGGCAGCGGCCTATGAGCCGCCCTCTTCCGACGGCCCGCCCGGAACCGAGCGCATCCTGAAGTTGAAGGTTGGCGACGTTCTTATCTTTGAAGAAGTGAAAGGCGCAAAGAACGGCAACTCCGCTGACGCTGATCCTCGCCACCGGCAGGCGGTGTGTCTCACGAAAGTTACTCCGGCGATTGACCCGCTCTACCATCCGTACAAGGACACCTTCGGCCCAGAATTTGGACAACCGGTATTAGAGATTGAGTGGGCAAGCGAGGATGCGCTGAGTTTCTCGCTCTGCATTTCCGCGCAGGCGCCGCCGCCGGACTGCGATTGCATGGAAGACGTCAGCGTCGCGCGCGGCAACGTAATCCTCGTCGATCATGGCCGGGACACCAGCGAGCAGCTCGGCACCGTTCCCACGCAATCGACCACGGAGGAATGCCCGTCGTGCTGCCAGCCCGCTGAGGTGCAGATCGTGGCGGGGCGGTTTCGTCCAGCGCTCACCCAGCAGCCGTTGACCTTCAGCGAGCCGCTGGCTTCCTGCGGCGCTACGGACATCCTGGAACAAGATCCATGCCAGTGCCTGCCCTGGATTTCGCTGGTCAGCATTCCGCCCGGACCGGACTGCAGTGATGCGGTACCCGCAAGTCCGTCGCCTTCGGCTGCCAGATCGACCGATGACACGCCGACGCCGCCGTGCGAGATTGGTCCGCTGTTCAAGTTCGACGATCTCAAGGACCCGACTGCCCTCGCCAAGGCTCTGCAACATCCCGAGTCGAGCGTCAGTGCGGAGTTCCTGCTTGCACAACTGAGCGCGTCCACGCGCTCGGCGTTGGGCGGGTGGGATGGCGTTTCCAAACTGCCCGATCCGCTTCGCGCTTCTTTGTTGGCCGAACTGACCGCAATGCTGGAGACCTGGTCGCCTCGGCTTGATCTGCTGGAAAGCGGCGCGGGAGATCGCGTTTTCGTTGCGGAAATTGACAACCAGGGGTTCGCCCATTTGCGCTTTGGCGACGGCTTGTTGGCGCGGCAGCCGGAAGCAGGAGCTGCATTCCGCGCCGACTACCGCATCGGCAATGGAAAAGCGGGGAATGTAGGAGCCGAGACCATCACCTACATTGTATTTCGCAAGGGCAAGCTCAGCGGCGTCACCGTCAAGCCGCGCAATCCCTTTGCTGCCACCGGCGGTCAAGAGCCGGAGTCCCTCGACGATGTCAAGATGTTTGCTCCATTCACCTTCAAGTCCGTGCTGGAACGGGCGATTACGGCGGATGATTATGCCTCCATTGCCGAAGACAACGACCGCCGGCTGAAAGCGCGCTCCGCGCTGGTCGCGGTCACGCCGGGAATCTGCGCGCAGCCGTTCCGTCCGCTGCAGCGAGCCAAGGCCGCCCTGCGTTGGAGTGGAAGCTGGTACACAGCGCAGGTGGCGCTCGATCCCGAGGCTTCGGAAGAGGCCGGCGCGCCGCTGGTTACTGAAATCACCAACTACCTGTCACCCTTCCGCCGGATGGGTCACGACCTCCTGGTCGGACCTGCTCGCTATGTGCCGCTGAGCTTGGTGGTCTCCGTCTGCGTGATGCCGAATTACCTGCGCGGTCATGTGGAAGCAGTCGTGCGCGATGTTCTGAGCAATCGGC
>JACXTT010005127.1_pt1 | contig 19149 bp, 17 predicted proteins | sample 9270951 | NCBI WGS metagenome assembly JACXTT01 (sample SAMN15532306, study PRJNA645909) | rock metagenome | isolation source: weathered quartz diorite | place: Puerto Rico | collected 2017-06-21 | reverse complement strand
TGAGCAGAATCTGAAAAGCGTTGTGCGGTGAGTCGTTTGTTATAGTGCCGACTCGGAACACGGAAGGTTCATTCGCGGCCACGGATGGCGTTTATAAAACGTTATCCAGGAATGCCCGTGAAAAATCTCATTGTTGCAATGGCCAGTCTGGCCTTTATTCCGGCCGCCAGTTTTGCGGCTGCCCCTACGTTAAGTGAAGTGCTGGATGCCTCAGGCATCACGCTCTCCGGCCATGCATCGGCTTCTTATGCGTACTCCACTAATCGTGTAGTGCAGCCCGATCTGGCGTTGTTCGAGTATTACGCGGCAGGCGCTCCAGGTGCTTTCACCGGGCAATCAAACAGCTTCACGTTTAACCAGGCAGAGCTTTATCTGGCCAAGTTGCCTGCCGAAGGTTTTGGTGGCGCAGTGGATGTTTTTGCCGGTCAGGATGCAGGCAAGCTGAACCGGTTTGGCAACTCATCCGATTTCAATCTGCACCAGGCCTATGTGCAATATGCCGCCGGTGGGTTGACCGTGAAGGGCGGTAAGTTCGCGGCGCTTGCAGGCGCGGAAACCGTGTCTGATGCCAACAACAGCAATGTCACGCGCTCGCTGCTCTTCAGCATTCAACCGCTGACGCTGACAGGTGCGCGTGTCGGTTACAGGTTCAATGACATGGTGGCTGTCTATGCAGGCCTCAGCAATTCCGCGATGGGCTATACGCAGGACAACAATGATCAAAAGACGATTGAAACAGCAATTGCACTGACCCCCGCCAAGGATGTAAACATCCGCTTGACCAACTACATGGGCAATGAAGGCGATGCAGGCGATAAATTCAGATTGTTTGATCTCAACATCAACTATGCACTGGGTGATTTGAGTCTTGGCCTGAATGGTGATGTTGCGAGGCTCCACGATGAGAATGCATATGGTGCCCCGGGAGCAAGCTGGACCACCAGGAACAGTGGCGCAGCCGTTTATGCCAACTACCAGGTCACCAAGGCTTTCCGTACGGGATTGCGCGCGGAATATCTCAGGACCAAGTACACCGAGGCTTCGGGCTACTACATCAACAGGAATCAGAAAGAAGTGACGTTGACGGGCGATTACGCATTCGCCAAGAACTTTAACGTGTTGGCCGAAGTGCGTTATGACAAGGGCGACTATGACGATGACATTTCTGTCGTAGAGGGCTTTGTCAGTAACGACGGAACACTCAAAGACAACAACACGACCCTGATCGTGAAGGCGATCTACAAGTTCTGATCAACATTGTTTTTGCTTGAAGCAAAGGGCCGCGAAAGCGGCCTTTTGTTTTTTATAGACCGCGATCCAGCTCGCGATAGCGCACGGCCTCTGCGATATGTGCGCTGTTGATCGTTTCCGAGTTGGCCAAATCCGCAATCGTGCGCGCGACCTTGAGTACACGATGATATGCACGCGCCGAGAGTGAGAGTCGCGCCATTGCGGTTTCGAGTAATTGCGCTGCCGCTTTGTCAGGCTGGCAATCGCGTTCGACTTCTTTGCTGCTGAGTCGTGCATTGGCTTTGCCGGCGCGCTCAAGCTGTTGTGCGCGGCATTGAATGACGCGTTGACGAACGGCTGCACTGCTTTCCTCGTTTATGGATTCTGTTTTGCTGAGCGCGGAATGTTCTACGCGCGGCACGTGGATATGCATGTCGATGCGATCCAGCAATGGCCCGGAAATTTTTGCGCGATAGCGCAGCACCTGATCGGGTGTGCAGCGGCATTTTCCGGAGACATCGCCCAGGTATCCGCATGGGCAAGGGTTCATCGCGGCGACGAGCTGGAAGCGCGCCGGGAAATCCGCCTGTCGAGCGGCGCGTGAGATGGTGATGGTGCCGCTCTCCAGGGGTTCGCGCAGCACTTCCAGCACGCGGCGATCAAACTCGGGCAATTCATCGAGAAACAGAATGCCTTGATGCGCGAGCGTGATCTCGCCGGGGCGCGGTGATGCGCCGCCGCCTACCAAGGCCACGCCTGATGCCGTGTGATGCGGCGCGCGATACGGGCGCTGTCCCCATTTGCGCGCATCGAACGTGCCGTTGATGGAAGCGACAGCGGCCACTTCCAGTGCTTCATCGTCGGTAAGCGGAGGCAGCAGATCCGGCAGTCGTGTCGCCAGCATGGACTTGCCGGAACCGGGAGGGCCGAGCATCAGTATCTTATGTCCTATTAATTTTATCCATATAAACTATCTCCAATACAAAATCGCCAGGAAAAATTAATAATAGGACACAATATCAACATGTTATTTCCTATTAATTTTTGACTATAATTCAAATAATCCAGTGATTTAACTAAAAACAATAATTAAAACAATTAGTTGAGAAATTATGGCCAAGGCTTATTCCTATATTCGAATGTCGACTGATATCCAGCTCAAGGGCGATAGCCTTCGGCGGCAAAGCGAGCTTTCCGAAGCATTTGCCCAGAAGCGCGGCCTAGAGCTTCAAGTCGGTACGGAATACCGAGACATAGGCATGTCGGCTTACAGCGGCGAACACGCCAAGAGAGGTGCCTTTAAACGCTTCCTGGCTGACGTAGAGGCGGAAAAGATCGAGAAGGGATCGTATTTGCTGGTTGAATCGCTTGATCGCCTATCGCGGCAAGACGTTGCCACGGCGCTAACCCCGTTTCTTAGGCTGTTAGACGCTGGAATCATCATTGCGACGTTACTGGACGAAGCTGAGTACTCGAAGAAGAGTGTAAGCGGGCACATGGGCCTTGCTCAGCTGATGACGAGCCTATTGATCATGGCCCGTGCCCATGAAGAGTCACGCACCAAAAGCATGCGTCTGGCACAGGCTTGGAGCAACAAGCGCGCGAATATTCAATCCAAGAAGCTGACGAAAGTCGCCCCTGCCTGGTTGGAGCTGTCAGAGGACGGCACCGAGTTCAAAATCGTTCAAGAACGAGCCGAGATGGTCCGCAAGATCTTTCAGGACACGGCGGAGGGCGTCGGCGCGAATCTAATTGTAAAACTATTGAATCGCGGCCAACAGCCAACATGGGGCCGGTCAAAGGGATGGCGAGCGTCCTATATCAAGAAGATTTTAACCAGCCGCACGGTGCTCGGCGAGTACCAACCGTTTCAGGTGATTGATGGCGTTAAACGGCCACTTGTGGCGATTCCGGGTTATTACCCCTCGATAGTATCGGAGGAGTTGTACTACACAGCGGAAGCGGCGCGAATCGGACGGAGGCACAAGGGTGGTCGCAAGGGACCGCAAATCACAAATCTCTTCACCGGGCTACTCAAGTGCGGATACTGCGGAGCCCCCATATATCTGCGCAATAAGGGCAATGGACCAAAAGGTGGGAGGTATTTGATTTGCAACGCTGCTGAGCGCGAACACGCCTGCAAAGCTGTTGCCGTACCGTATCCCCCATTTGAAACCCAGTTTTTCTCACTCACCGCTGACATTCAGTTCGACTTTCACACGATTTATGAAAGTGAAGGTGAAAGATCTGCGCAAGCAACACAAAAAGCACGTGTTCAGGCGCTGGAGTCTAAGGTAAAGAACACTGAAGAGGGCAGAGATCGCTTGATGCAGAGCATTGAGCAAGGCGTCGGGTTCGAGGCTGCGCAAAACGCGCTGATGGGGCGGCTCAACGCAACTCTTGCCGAGATAGATCAGTTGCGTCGAGAGCTCAGTGATGCAAAGCGCGATGCGGTGTTAAGTGCTGCGCAGGCCAGTTCGTCTGAATCGCATCAGGAAGAACTTGCAAAGCTGGTTGTCCTGATGCGGTCACAAAAAAGTGAAGATCATTTGTCTATACGTGCGCGACTCGCACAGTTGCTACGTGAAGTCGTCGAACGAATCGACTTGTTTACGTGCGGTTACACCGGGGTTGGCACAGATGTCGAAGGCTTTCTCGCACGGCTACGAGGCCTAGGCTACTCTGATGAGGCAATCGATCTCGTAAAAGTAAACCTTGGTATTGGCAGCGGCGAGTATGGCAATTTTAAATACATGATCATTGCCCGGAACAAGAACTACAACATGGTTTCACCCGGTGATCTGAGCCATGCACCACAAGATCTGCTGTTGCCCTCAGTGAAATCAGTGCAATGAGTATCTTCTCTCAGCCCAAAGCGGTCACTGACTCACCTAAAAAGGGGCCAGGCACTGCCCGGCGTATTTCCGGCAATCGCCTTGCTGCCGTTACGGGGCTTAGTTGAGGTTGCCCATTGGTATCAGCGGAAACTTTTCATAACTCTCCCATTCCGGCTCGTAGCCCCGTACTATCAGTGCCAAAGCAGGCCAAAAACCGCGTGAACGCGGGCGGGCGGCACAACAAAAAAGGGTAGCCAGTGACCATCACCAACCACATCATCCTTGCCGGTTTTGGCGAGGCGAGGACAAATGCGCCGGGAGTCATGCGTGTCCACGCTTAAGAACCTCATCGACCAGACCAAGACCCGCGATCCGCAGCTTGGCGCAGACTTGCAGAGCGAGTTTGATGCGCTAGCTTCGAGGCTGCCGTTTGGGCTGAACTTTGAGCGGCACCGGCCAGAAGTGGTCGAGCTGCCTGGCCGCGTGGTTCGCAAGGGAGATAAGGTGCGCGTGTTGCCGCCCCGCGGAAGTAAGAAGAAGGGCGACCTGCGCTTGTGGCGCGTGACCAAACTGGATAAAGCGCACGGACAGGCAGCCCTCTTGCCGCTGGATGTGGCGAGCGCAGCGCTTGGCGAAGGCGACCAGCAGGCAGATTCTGCGGAATCAAAAATGGCCTCGCTGGATGATTTGGTAGTCGTTGCAGAATTTCGTGACACCCTCTACCCCGGCCTCATCTGCACTGGCCGTGTGAAGCGGGGCGGCGACAAGCCTTGTCACACGGTCATCAATGGCGAGAACTACCACGTCTTGAAAGCGTTGACCTATACCCACCGCGGCAAAGTCGATGCCATCTATATTGACCCGCCATACAACACCGGCGCAAAAGATTGGAAATACAACAACGACTACGTAGAAGGCGACGATCTATATCGGCACAGCAAATGGCTAGCAATGATGGAACGTCGGCTGCTTATCGCGCGAGAGCTGCTTAGTCCGCAAGCATCAGTACTTATCGTGACCATCGACGAGAAGGAAGTGCATCGCCTGGGCCTTCTTCTTGAGCAGATTTTCTCAGGCTCTCGCATTCAAATGATAACTACAGTTACCAATCAACGTGGCGTGGCTCGAGGCCAAGAATTCGCCCGTGTAGATGAATATGCTTTTGCTGTCTTTATTGGGGCTACTCGAGTGGCTCAAGGCCCCGATGACTTCCTGACTCCCGATGAGACTATTGCCAAACAACGAATTGATATCTGGAATCGCCTAATGCGCCGAGGGACAGACTCTCTGCGAGCGGACTCTCCGAAACAGTTTTACCCTATTTTTGTCGACCCCATACGTAAAGCAATCGTGTCCGTTGGCGAGCCACTACCATTAGGCATTGATCGATCTACCGTCAATGTTCCTGATGACTTAGTCGCTGTGTGGCCAATCCGCACAAATGGGGCTGAGGGCCGTTGGACTCTAAGCGCGGATTCCCTGCGCAGATACGCTAAAGAAGGTACTGCGAAAGTGGGGGCGTACAACAAAGCTAGAGACCAATGGTCAATCAGCTACCTGATTTCTAAGGATCTCGAGCGTGTCAAGAGTGGAGAGATCCGCATTACTGGACGAGATGAAAATGGAGTGCTTCAGTTAGAACTGGCCGAAGACGTTGAGCGGAAAAAACTCCCGCGGACTGTATGGTATCGAGACTCGCATAATGCGGGCACGTACGGCTCTGAGCATTTGGGTCGTTTCATTCCTGGGAGAAAGTTCCCGTTTCCAAAATCACTCTATTTAGTGGAAGACATGCTGAGGGCTTTTCTCGCAGAAAAGCCCGATGCAATTGCAGTCGACTTCTTTTGTGGTTCAGGCACTACAGCTCATGCCGTAATGCGTTTAAACCGGCAAGACGATGGACGCCGACAGTGCATCTGCGTAACCAACAACGAAGTCGGTGCTGACGAGCAGAAGAACCTGCGTGAGCAGGGTTTGCGCCCTGGCGACGCCGAATGGGAGCAATGGGGCATCTGCGACTACATCACCAAGCCACGCATTGCTGCCGCTATTACAGGCAAAACCCCTAACGGCGAGCCGATTAAAGGAGACTACAAGTTCACCGACGAATTCCCGATGGCTGACGGCTTTGACGAGAATGCCGAGTTCTTCACTCTGAGCTATGAAACGCCGGTCGCCGTCCGTCACAACGCCGCCTTTGCCCGTATTGCACCTTTGTTGTGGCTGCGCGCCGGCAGCTTTGGTGCTCGCATAGATAAACTGCCAGAGGCGGGCTGGGCCGTGGCTGAAGCATATGGGCTGCTGGATGACGTGGATTGCGCGACGCCTTTTATTGCCGCACTCAAGAAACAACAGGAATTGCATGTGGCGTACATCGTCACGGATGACGACCGCCGTTTTCAGGCGATTGCACAGCGCCTTCCGCGAGACGTGGAAGCAGTGCGCCTGTACGAGTCGTATCTCACCAATTTCGCTTTCGCCAACGGGGAATAGGCGATGAAGTTCACTTTAAAGGATTACCAGAACGAAGCTGTACGCGAAGTATTGTCGCGCTTGCAGAAGGCACGAAAGCGCTGGCGCGAGGATAATGATAGGCATGCGTTTTCCTTAACTGCACCGACCGGCGCGGGCAAGACGGTGATGGCGGCAGCAGTCTTCGAGGCCCTGCTGCATGGCGATGATAATCTCGATTTTGACGCTGACCGTGGCGCGGTGATTTTGTGGTTCAGCGACAACCCGGCGCTCAACGAGCAGACCCGCCACCGCTTGATGGAGTCGTCCGACCGCCTGAATAGCACGGATATGGTGGTTGTCGAATACCCCTTTAACCGTAGCAAGTTCGAGGCGGGGAAAATCTACTTTCTCAACACACAGAAGTTGGGCAGGGGCAGCCTACTGGTGAGGGGTTTTGAGGACGACGGCGGGTTTCCTGAAATGCGCCCTGATGCACAGGCGCACACGCTGTGGGACACGATCAAGAACACAGTCGAGGATTCATCGCGAACACTGTATCTGGTGCTGGATGAGGCGCATCGCGGCATGGGCAACCCAAACGCGACGGAACGCAATGCGCGCAGCACATTGGTAAAGCGGCTAATCAACGGCGAACAAGGTGTTCCGGGCGTCCCCGTGGTGTTGGGCATTTCTGCAACCGTAGAACGCTTCAATCAGGCTATGGAAGCGGCGGCCGGGCACACGCGCTTACCAGATGTGAAGGTAGACAACACGCGGGTGCAAGATTCTGGTTTGTTGAAAGACACTATTGCGCTGGATATTCCAGACGAAGCAGGTGATTTCGATACCGTTTTGGTGCGCCGTGCCACCGACAAGCTGCGCGAAGCCACAGAAGCGTGGGCGGTGTACGCCAAACAGCAGGCCAGTGGCGAGAGCGTGATGCCGTTGATGGTACTGCAAGTGCCGAATACCCCAATCCCCAATGACATTGGGCAGGCCCTGCACACCATCTTCCAACAATGGCCGGAATTGCCAAGCGATTGCGTGGCGCATGTGTTTGGTGAGCACAAAGAGCAGCAGTTTGGTCAGTACAATGTTCCTTATATCTCACCAGAGCGCGTGCAGGGCGATACATGGGTGCGAGTGCTGATCGCCAAGGACGCCATCAGCACCGGCTGGGACTGTCCGCGTGCCGAGGTGATGGTGTCGTTCCGCCCGGCCAGTGACCAGACTCACATCGCGCAATTACTGGGGCGCATGGTGCGCACACCGTTGGCACGACGCATACCTGGGAACGACCGCCTGAACTCGGTGAGTTGCCTGTTGCCGAGATACGACAAGAAAGCGGTCGATGCTGTGGTCAATGCCTTGATGAGCGGCGGCGACTTACAGCCATCGTTTGGCCGTGTGCTTATTAATGCCTTGGAGATGAAGCCGAACTCAGGTGTACCGGATGCATTATGGAGCAAGTTTGTCTCCCTGCCTTCACAAATGCGTCCGCAACGCGGTGCGAAAGCCCCCGTGCGCCTGACAGCATTGGCACATGAATTAGCATCAGACGGTTTGCTGAATGGCGCGGGTAAAAAGGCGCATGCTGTTCTGCACGCATGGCTGGACGCTTTCATCAGCGAACGCAAAAAAGGCTTTGCAGATAGGCGTATTGCAGTCGGCACAGTGGAAGGGCGAACCATCATCGCTCCTCTGCACGGCACGGACTCCCGCGACGAGATGTTTACCGAAGTTGCCGACACGGCAGTTTGGAACGATGCATGGCGGCTCACGGCGCGCATTCTCAGTCCGGACATTGCCCGCACCTATACAGAAGCGCGCGCACGGCGCAGCGACAATGAAGACTACGAAGACGCGCTGATTGAAGCCCGCGAAGATGTTGCTGCATTGGGATTGCTCGATAATCTGCAATCGCTGTTTGATGCTGAAGCCACAAAACTCTCCAATGCTTGGTTAGAGCAATACGGGGAGAAAATCAAAAAGCTCTCTGACGAACGGCAAGAGGCTTATCGGCAAATCACGGCGCTAAGCTGTGAGGCGCAGGATGTGGATTTATCGAGGCCAATCTCGCGTATGGAGCCGACGGCAGCGAGCCAAGGTGGCAATGTGACCAAGTTTCCGATGTACAAGCAGCATCTTTTATGTGACGGGCTGGGCCAGTATCCAGTGGATTTGAACCACTGGGAAAAACTGGTTCTGAATGCCGAGATGAAGCGCGAAGGCTTTCGCTTCTGGTATCGCAATCCTGATCGGCCGAGCCAAGATTCCCTTGGCATCTCTTATTTGGATGGCAATGAGACGAAGATTGTCCGGCCTGACTTTCTGTTTTTCTCGCGGTTGTCGGATGACTCATTTGCCGTGGATATTGTTGACCCACACAGCACCCACCTCGCCGACGCACTACCGAAATTGCAGGGCCTTGCAAGTTATGCTGAAAGCCACGCACATGTTTACCGACGGATTGAGTCGATTGCCGAGGTGGATGGGCATCTGCGAATTCTTGACATGACCCGTGCCGAAGTCCGCAAAGCAATTTCAGAAGCTACAAATGCAAGCACGCTTTACCAAGGTGCCTTGGCGAGTGAATACAGGTAAATACTGGCATGAGATTGCCGAGGCTGAACGAGATGACATGGAAAAGCCGCGCATGGCCGCTTCTGGCACATTCTAGATATCAGTCAAATCAAGCTTCCGGTAAATCGAGTAGACCAAAAAGTTTCTGCGTGACCTTTGCGCGATGAACGATAACAACGTCCTCGTACAGAGATAGGTGATCCCCGCGCAGATCGAGCTCTCTACCTTGATAGCAGAGCGCGGACAAATGCGGGTGACCGACCCCGAGCCTTTCCTTGTATGCCCAGCGTGGCGCCAGCTTCTGCGGCAAGATTGGAAAGTCGGTGCGAACTTCACCCCAGCCGACATCCAATCGTCGCCATATGACATATGTGCTGGACGCATCGAGCTCAGGCATTCGCGAAACAACCTTCAGTCGCGACTTCTTGTTTGGGTTCAAGGAAAACTCCTTGCCGCCATTCAGCGACGCCCAAGCAGAAAAGATGATTGTGTCGCGATATACCAGTTCAACGTCCTGCGCATCGTGGACCTTGAAGATGGTGCATTCGTCGATTTCAAACCGAAGCGAAAGCAAGTCCTGATCGATCCCCGTCATCGGATCGAAAGCCGTGTCGAATGGCGGCTATAGCAGTCGTTCAAGTTTGACGCTGGTCGCGCTTGCCGCCATGCGCTTCAATTGCAGCGGATTTGTGTCGATGTAAATTGCAGTGGTCTGGATGCTGCTGTGGCCGGCAAGCTGGGCTATGGCCTTTAGGTTGTAGCCCTGCTCAGCCAGGTTGGTAATGAACGTCCTGCGGCCTGAATGCCCTTTCGCATTCTTCACGTCTGCCCAGCCGGGCCCGTAGAAGCGCTGAAAAAGCTGGCACAGCGTCGAAGTACTGAAGCGAGTTCCCTTTTGGGTAAGGAAAAGCGGTTGGCTTTCCAGCGACCCACTTTTTGCACCCCGCAATTTGAGCGCAAGGCGCGTTGCCAAATACTGATCTAACGCTTTTCGCAGCAAGGGGGAATCCAAGTACACGACGCGTGGCCTGTTGCCTTTTGTTCGGGTTAGCGTGGTTTCAATCCTGAGCTTGAAAATCGGCGTTTGGGCCCAAGCTTGAGCGTTAACTGACTCTGGCAACGCAAAAGCTGTATCAGCCGTCAAACAGGCAATGGGCTTTATAGAAACTGTCCTGGTGGAAGGGGCCATTGGCTTTGACTTGGAAATCAGCGTTCCAGCCGCATCTTCATAACAATCCCCGACGTTCAGGCCTGCGATTTCACCGACTCGCAGCCCTGCACTGTGGCTGAGCGCAAATATCGCCATGTCACGAGAGGGGAACCGGCTACGGGTCCCGATGATTGAAATAGTGCGGGCCTGCTCTTCTTCAGAAAGAACGTGTGCCCGGCGTTGTGCAAGCGGCATGACCGACCTCAGAGCTACCTAATGAAATTATCATAGCCTAAGGTTTTGATTGAAGTATATGATTTAATTACATTTTTCTACTGTACTGCTTAGCGATGATATGAGAAACCTAAAAGTTCGTTAATAGAGGAGTTAATAATAATGTTATAGCAAATTGCACAAACTATTTGTTCAGATTCACGCGAGGCGTCCGGCGCCTGCTGATACCCAAGTCATCAACATCCAGAGGATCAGATGTTCCAAGTAAATTCATCAGTCACTGAAGTTGACCTCGACGATCACGTCGACGGCACCGAAAAAAATCCCGTGCCACCCGCACTCCACCTGCAAATGGCAGGCAAAAAGCAGAAATGCCTGCTCCATGCCTACGTCGTTCAAGTTGAACGACAAGGCTATGCCAATAGCCGCTCGCTGCCATCTAAATGGGTGGAAGAGTCCTTGCCGGGCTGGATCAAAGCAATGCCGAAGTGTGGCAAATGCTCGACGTGCAAGCGGCTGTGGAACTATCCGTACCGCTCACGGCTCACGCATTTTCTGGCCTGCCATGAGGCGAACGTCGTGCTGATTTCATTCATGGACGTTGGCGACGAGGTGAGTCGCTCTAAGGCGGCGCAAGAGCCCGAAGAGCAGTGCTGATGCAGTCGCGCTGACCGTTCGAGCCCCCTGTCGAGATCGCCGCCTTCCTCAAGGCCGATCCCCAGAGGGGGCTCACGGAATTGAATATCGAAGCCCGTGTCAGGGAAGGGTAAACCGTGCGTGAGCATAAATACTTCCTGAATCACGAGCACAAGGGACAAGGCAATCGTGCCTGCATGTCCATCACGAAAAAGGAAACAACCGATGAGCAAACCGAAATACCCAGTCGCCGAGACACACCTCGGAACCGCCCTCAAGGGCATCAGAGAATCCCGCAAGGCTGCCAGCCAGTCGACACTGCAGGCCAAGGCCGCAGCGTTGAGGGCGTTCCCACATAAGAGACCAAAGTGTGACCTGCATGCATTCACAGTTCGAGCAACGCGCGAGGGCTACCCAGCAGAGACCTTGGTTGCACGGCATCAAGATGATGTGTACCTGCCATTCTGGCTTGAGGCCACGCAGAAGTGCGGGGTTTGCGAAACCTGTGCCTTGCTCGGCGACGATCCAAAGCGCTCTCAGCTTGGCGACATGTACGTCTTGTTTCACGACAACCCCGAACTCGTTGCTGCCGTCGTTGAGAGTCAGCAATTTGTATCGACATCTGCACCGGATTCCAATCGTCGCGTCAGAGCCTCAGCAACCAAGCCTAATGCGGTGCGCTAATGCGGTCGCGTATATCGCAGGCGATCCACGCCGGCATTGATGCCTCGGGGAAGGCCGACGGCACGTGGAAACTCACCATGAAGCACTGCTTGAGCCCAAAGAAGCGGTATCTGGCGATCACCATGTCGGTCGCCGCCAATTATGACCCTGGACTGGATCGAGAAAGGCTTGGATACGCATTGCGGGTCCTCACAGAGCGTCTTACCAGGCGCCATCACGGACGGACATCGAAGGCACCACTGCTACAAACTGCGTTCGTCCTCGAGACCCCAGAACGGAAATACGCCGTGTCGCGAGAGACATCAGGCAGCTATCACCGGCACATCCACGGGGTGATCGAGATTCCTGGTGATACCCCGGTTGATGAATTTGCTCAGGCAGTTCTGGCCATTTTCTCGGTAAAAAAGAATCGGTTTTATGCACCCGGGAACAACCTGCTTGTTCAGGTTGGTGAGCTAAATGGGTGGATTGAATACATGTGTAAACGGGGTTCGCACAACCCGCTCACGGGTTACTCGATGTACAACGACCTGTTGTTCGAGTCCCTTGGTTAGCCAATGCGTCAGTTAGTCGCGGTGTTCGCTTCTAACTGATGCCACTAGGCCTGGCATTCGCCCGGCCTGATACCAGTGCAATGAGAGCAAAAGGCCCTGCGCCAGCCGGGTTTTATTAGCGGAGCTTTGCCTGTAGAAATCAAAGGTCATGAATCAACGATGATTCAAATCAAGACTCAGGAATGATCATCCATGAGGAATCAATCATGAAGCTCAATGGTTCAGTGTCCCGAAGGTCCGAAGGACAGAGCCATTGAGCCTCAGATGCCTACCTGCGAGCCCGCTTGGATCGCCGACCCTGCGATGACTCGCCGGGCATCGGCTGTTCAAGCCGGTTGCAGAGCTCAGTCACGAATGAGGCTGGTGACACTGCGTACACCTGAAGGAAGTCGATGAGATCGACCACGTCCAGCCTTCTCTCGCCTACCTCAACCTTACTCACGAAGGATTGAGTCGCCGACAACTTGCCGGCCGCCGACAACTTGCTGGCAGCCGCGGCCTGCGTCAGCCCCGCCTGCTTGCGAGCTTCGGTTAGCTGCTTCAGGAAGACATCTTCGTAGCGCTGTTTATGCGGGCTTTTGGGCATGGCCTTGATTCATCAAGGCCACTGACATTAAACACCATTTTGGAATAGTCCAAAATCGACTTATATTATGGTTTCACTCAGGGGGAACCATGAAAATTAGAGTCGCATTAGCAGCCATATCCTTGCTGTTTTCTGGTGTCGGGTTCGCAGCAGAGGTCAACACAACTTCGGGTACGTACCCAGACGAAGACAGCTTCGCGTCTGGGGTTGTGAGTGGTGACGTTCTCAGGATCGTGGCGCAGCCGGACAATTCTGCTGAAGCAAAGAACCTGTGGCGATCGATCGTCACCATCATGGAGTCGAGCTATGGCCTGCCCCGAAAGATGCAAAGGGTCGATGCAACCGGCAACCTCGGTGTCGACAATGATTACTTCAATCGCGTGGAGTCTTGTTTGGGGTACATCCGAAGCCAAGCGTTCAAGATGATGAACGATGCAGCGACTATATCGGTCAATGGGCCGTCCAAGTTTGGACCGAAATCAATTCCAGACAAGCTTCAATACGTCAACGGCGGATGCGTTTCGGATTCCCCTGTTGTGCCGGCGTTCAATCAGTTTTACGCCGACTATAGGAAGCAACTTCAGTCCTACGTTGCGGCACATGCTACAGCGAAGTCGACAGCATCAGTGCTGGCGGCACAGCCTGTCCAACCGAACGCAGTCGCTCAGTCAGCTGACAGCAATTCACAAGTAAGCCCAGTCCAGTCGACAGATGACTCAGGTCAGCAAGCGCCAGTCGAAGCAAGTGATGTCGGCGCTGCATCTGGCCTGTCCAATGCCAGGACGGAAACTGCAAAAGCTGAATTCATGGCGAAAGTGTCATCGGGGCAGATCCCACAAGAGCTCGCAAAGGCTGCCGGCAAAAATGCGTTCGAGAAAATTCCCGTTTGGACCACAATCGTTTCGGCTTTGCAGTCCAGCTATGGCCTCACTGAGGATATCGGACCCAGTAAATATCTGGACAATTCAAACCAGCTACAAACATGCATGACGTTCTCGCGTCCGAGTGCAATTGATGCGTTGATCAAAATAAGTCCGCCTCAAAATGACCCGATCACCGTATTCAAAGGTGAGCAATGCCCCACGCAATCGCCATTCCTTGTTGCGTTTAATCAATTCATGATTGACTACAAGGCAGCCTTGGCTCCATACGCTGCAGCTAAAAAAGCTGAAGCCGATGAAGCTGCGAAAGCTAATGAGATTGCACAAGCCCAGCACGACCACGACGAGGCCATGGCTAATGCAGGCTGGATCACATTCCTGGTATTGCTGCTTGCGGTAGTCGGCCTTGGCATACGTGGAATTATTCTAGGTATCAATAACAAGGTGATCTTTTACGGCTCCAACGGGGACGTTTTAAAAACCTGCTTGCTTGTTGTTGCAGCAATTGCTCTGGTTCTGATACCTACCGCTCTTGGAAAAGATCATGCGACGCTGAGTGGAATTCTTGTCTTCGCAATGATGCCGGTTGGACTTTATATCGTGGTCGCCCATTCAAAATCAGTCGATCGAGAGATGAACACCTTCGATGCGATTTCGGTTGCTATTGGAAAAATCATCCTATTGGTGTTTGCCTTCGCGCAACTGACCAGAGGCAACAATCCGAAAAATAGCGAGTTACAAAATTACTCGGAGAAAGTTTCCGGCGCGATCATTCTTATAGGCATCGGGTACTTGGTTTCACGCCTGATCAACCGCAATAAGTATTTTGCAGTGAAGCTGGCTGAGCGTTTCGGGATTCGCACGAGCAAGTCGTATCTTGCCGACATCGAGAGGTGGCTGGATGAAGACCTCGACGGCGAGGTCAATCATGGAAACTTCGAAGAAATCTATGCTTTATTTTCTTCGGAGCTTTCGTCGACGGTCGGTCAGATGGAGGCACCCGCCTAGAGCAAAGTCACGCCGATGAACGAGCCCTAGATCGTAGGTTCTACCGCCTGTCGTGCGCAATCTGGCTGAAATGGTGTAGTTTATAACTACATCAAACAGGGCCGTTGGGCTACCTGCAAACAGGATTACTAATGATTGAAGAAGCGGACATAAAGAATTTCCGTGGGTACGCCAATGTAAAGCTCACAGCCTGCAAGAGAATTAATTTAATTGTTGGAGAAAATGGGAGCGGAAAAACCTCTTTGCTTGAGGCCCTATTTCTTGGTGGTGGCGGCAGTGTTGAAATTGCACTGCGCCTTCGCACACTCAGGGGATATGAAGGAACAGTTTCAATCCCACAGCATCAAATTGAAGAAGCTTTATGGCGCGATCTTTTTCATAGATTTGATAAAAAAACGCCAGTATCGATTGCCATTCGTGGAAGCGAATATAGAAATAGGGCTCTAACTATTCGCTTCAACGATCAGAGTTTGACTGTCCATCAGTTGTCAAAGCGAGCCAAGGCCGATGCTGATGTTGAATTTGCTCCTATTACCTTTGACTGGATAGGACCCAAAGGGCTCCGATCTGTAGTGAAGCCAACTCTTAAGGATGGAAAATTTCAACTGCCTTCCCCCGCGAATCTACCAGTCGAAAGCTACTTTTTCTCCTCTACGCATCCTTACTCTTCATCCGAATCGGCCGGCCGATTCTCCGACTTGAGTAAGCTGTACAAAGCAGATGACGTGTCGGAAAAAATCAAAGAGCATTTCCCTGCGATCAAGAGCCTTTCGCTTGAGTTGGTCGCTGGCGCTCCCATGGTATGCGCGGAGATACCAGGCATGCCCGAGAAGGTCCCATTAAATCTTGTGTCGAGTGGCATGACAAAGCTAACTGCGATTCTTTTCGCAATAGCCAGCAAGAAGGGTGGCCTTGTATTAATTGACGAGATCGAAAACGGGATCTACTACAAGCGCTTCCCCATTATGTGGAAGAGTTTATTGGATTTCTGCAGAACTACGGATACGCAGATTTTTGTATCAAGCCATAGTGGCGAATGCATAAAAGCTGCAGCCGACCTGGCTGCAACGTTTCCTGATGATTTTGGCGTGATTCAGTTAATGCCTAACGGTAAGCTACGTCAGTTTGCTGGGCAAAGATTTTCGGACGCGATTTCCGACAATGTAGAAATTCGATAACGGGCCATCAGAAATGGCATCGCAATCGTTCAATAATCCGTGGCTAATCTTGTGCGAGGGTCGAGATGATCACGCATTTTTTTCAAAGCTAATTACGCATCTTGGGTTAAGGGGATCGTTCGAAATTCGATATCCAAATAAGCACAATCGGGACTCCGGTGGGCGCGACAAGTTTGGTTCATGGATATCTAATCAACTATTAGACCGGACTTTTGTAGAAACAGTTAAGGCTATTCTTATTGTTTCCGACAGCGATGAAGACCCATCAAAGTCGTTCGGGCAAGTGCAGCAATCTTTGAAAGCAAATAACTTACCGACGCCGTTAGCTGAGCGATCTATCGCGCGCGCTTCCGGGAGTCCGGATATTGTCGTGTTAATGATCCCCGAAGGCGGGGCGGGAAATCTTGAAACGCTGTGCATAAAATCAGCACTGAACAAATGGCATTTCGAAGAAGTCTTAAACACGTTTATTTCGCAAACTCCCGCAAGTGCATGGGACGCGGGGAAGCAGGATAAGGCAAAGATTCACGCGCTACTGGCAGTCACTTGTAAGTCAAAGCCGGGCACAAGTTTGGCATACCACTGGCAAGAAGCAGACGAGTACCACATCCCCGTCAACGATCCTTGCTTCGATGACATATCCACTTTCCTTCGAGATTTTGAGACCCTTATAACGGCGTAGGCCCTGACTTAGGGCTGCCGTTCTCACCTATGTGCTCAAATCACAAGGTAGTCAGACTAATATCAACGGCACTGCACACTGGGTGGAATTGCGCGCGGTAGCTAAGTTATCCACGGATTGGTGTCACCTGGCACAGTTAAGCATCAACTGTCCGAATTTCGCTTCTCAAAAAGTCCCGTGTAGCTTGCTGATAAATTAAGTCTCCATAGTGTGAAAATCTATGAATGCGATAGTAGCCAAATGCGGACACGTAACCCGTCGGATTCGGCGCAAAGACCCTCTGACTCGATCGGTTCTGGAATTCGCACTGAGCCTTCTCCCCGAACCCGGTGCCGATGCTTACGATGCGTTCTTCGCCGAAATGACGGACAAACTGATATTAGGCCGCCCCCTCACCGACCACGAGGCTCATATTCTTCTCGATGTGCTACTCCGTCATGTGAAGCTCGGTGCTGCCACTCAGGAAAAAGCTAAGCCGTAATGAGGGCCGCGACTACCAAGGCAGAGTTTGTTAGGAAACTAACCGATATAACCTCAGGAAGCTCAAAGCTCCCGCTGTTTATGGACAACTCGACAGTCCCACGTGAAAAAGGCCCAAGCTTTCCCCAAAGCCTCGCGTGAAGCTGGTGTCGGGATCCTCCGAGCCTCCCCCAGATTCGCTCAGGGTCCGTGATGTCGCGAAGGCGGGGCCCTGCCGCGGGTAGTCCCTTCGTCGTTCGCCTGTCTTAAATTTAATAGGACATAACACTAGTAGTGAATGCGAGCCGGCCGCGGCGATTTCCAGGGCACGTTTGGCGAGCTGCTGGCCGCGGACCTCATTGAGATCGGCGCTGGGCTTTGTTGGTGCAGATGCGGTGCTTGAAACGAAGGGTTCCAGTTTGCTGGCATGAAGAGCGCCGCATAATGCACCAAGATGGTGCGCCACGAAGACTTGTGCCTGATTTGCCAGCGCCGCTTCCGCTCCACTGTCTTTAGGCACCAATAAAGGGCGTCCTGTGGCTGCGGCCTTGAGCGCTGCGGGCAGTATTCCGGGCACGGCGCGGATCTCGCCGGAAAGCGAGAGCTCACCGAATATCTCCATGTTTTCAATGGATTTTGCAGGAATCTGATTGGAAGCGGCGAGAATGCCGAGCGCAATCGCCAGATCAAAGCGTCCACCTTCCTTGGGCAGGTCCGCCGGAGCCAGGTTGCAGGTGATGCGGCGGTTGGGGAATTCATAACCGCAGGTATTGATGGCGGCCTTGACGCGATCCTTGGCCTCTCGCACGGCCATTTCCGGGAGGCCGACGATGCTCAGCCCCGGAAGTCCGGCGGCCAGATGGACTTCCACCGTCACCAGATCGGCATCAAGGCCATTTTGTGCACGGGAATAAACGCGGGCCAGTGCCATTTAAGGACGGCGCCTGCTGCAGCGAATCGACATAGAAGTTCTCGGACAGATGAGCCTTCCATGGCTGATGAGGGCGCAGTGCAGGCACTGCGCATGACACGGTTACTGGGGCAGCTTTTCTTCCAGCGCCTTCAGGCGCTTTTCCAGCGCTGCGAGGCGCGATTGCGTGCGAGACAGCAGTTCGGCCTGTGTATCGAAGCGGTCACGCGAGACCAGGTCAAAGCGTTCGAGATTGGCGCGCAGCACGACGCGGAAATTGTCTTCCAGCTCACTGCGCAGTCCGCGCAGGCCCGGCGGGATGACCTGGCTGAGCTTGGCGGCAATATCTTCGAGTTGTTTAGGGTCCAGCATGAGGCACTCCGTTTGCGGCAGTTTAGCTGTTTTGGGGGGCGATTCGGCTTCCCCGCTGAATGGCCTGGCGCCCCCTCCATCCCCTCGGGAGAGGGAAATATGGGCCTTATAAAGGCCCGGAACTGCATTTTCTTCCTTGTTTTATCGAAGCTTTACGGCTTCATGCACCAAGCTGGCACGCTCCGTGCTTTGACGGCTGTGCGGGTTCGCAAAAAAGCGAATCTATCGAGTTCAGCCTTACTTAGGAGTTCATCAATGAAGCTGATTGCAGCGATCATCAAGCCGTTCAAGCTGGACGAGGTGCGTGAAGCACTCTCGGATATCGGCGTGGCCGGTATCACGGTGACGGAAGTCAAAGGGTTCGGCCGCCAGAAGGGCCATACGGAGCTTTACCGTGGTGCGGAATATGTCGTTGATTTTCTGCCCAAGGTGAAGATTGAAGTTGCCATTGATGACGGCAAGGTTGATGCCGCCATCGACGCCATCGCCAAGGCCGCGCACACCGGCAAGATCGGCGACGGCAAGGTCTTTGTTTACAACCTCGATCAGGCTATCCGTATTCGTACGGGTGAGACTGGCAAGGACGCCCTCTAAGGAGCCCGCAGACATGATCCGCAAACTAAGTTACGCACTCTTGCTAGCCGCAGCCTGCGGCATGGCACCTGCCTGGGCCGATGACGCCCCGGCGCCAGCGGCCGACGCGCCTGCTGC
>JACXTT010005126.1_pt1 | contig 19154 bp, 21 predicted proteins | sample 9270951 | NCBI WGS metagenome assembly JACXTT01 (sample SAMN15532306, study PRJNA645909) | rock metagenome | isolation source: weathered quartz diorite | place: Puerto Rico | collected 2017-06-21 | reverse complement strand
TCCATCTCTGAAAGCACACCATGTCCCGTATCGCCTCAACCTTTGCCGCCCTCAAGACCGCCCATAAAACGGGCCTGGTCACGTTTATTACTGCCGGCGACCCCGCCCCGGAACTGACCGTCCCCCTGATGCACGCCCTGGTCGCGGGCGGGGCGGACGTGCTGGAACTGGGCGTGCCGTTTTCCGACCCCATGGCCGAAGGTCCCGTGATCCAGCGGGCCTGCGAGCGCGCCCTCAAGTTCAACATCGGCCTGCGCGACGTGTTTGAATTCGTGCGCCAGTTCCGGCAGACCGACAGCAGCACGCCCGTCGTGTTGATGGGCTACGCCAATCCCATTGAAAGGATGGGCGTGTCCGCGTTCGTGGATGCCGCCAAGGCCGCAGGCGCCGACGGCGCCATCGTGGTCGACTACCCGCCGGAAGAATGCGAAGACTTCGCCGCCGCCATGCAGGCGGCCGGGCTGGATTGCATCTTCCTGCTGGCGCCCACCTCCACGCCGGAGCGCATCGCCCAGGTGGCGCGGGTGGGGAGCGGTTTCAGCTACTACGTCTCGCTCAAGGGCGTCACCGGCGCCGGTTCGATCGACACGGACGAGGTGGCGCGCCGCGTCGCTGCCATCCGCGAACACGTCAAGCTGCCCATCGGCGTGGGATTTGGCATCCGCGACGGCGCCACCGCCCGCGCCGTGGCCCAGGTGGCGGACGCCGTGGTGATCGGCTCGCGCATTATTCAGGAGCTGGAAAACACGCCGAAGGAGCGGGCAGTGGCGGCCGTGCGGAGTTTTGTCGCCGGCATCCGCAGCGCGCTCGATACCAAGTAAGGCGGGCGTACAATGGCCCTTCTGGTCGTTCACGAGGAGGGCCCATGTGCCGCAACATCAAGACCCTGTTTAATTTTGCCCCGCCGGCGACAAGCGACGAGATCCGCGCCGCGGCGCTGCAGTTCGTGCGCAAGCTGTCCGGTTTCAACCAGCCATCGAAGGCCAACCAGGCCGCATTCGACGCCGCCATCGAGGCCGTCACTGCCGCTGCCACGGACTTGATCGGCTCGCTCGTCACCACCGCCGACCCGCGCGACCGCGAGGTGGAAGCCTTACGCGCCAAGGCCCGCAACGCGGTGCGCTTCCAGCCCCGCGGCTGACGCGCCGAAGCGGCTCACTGCCCCCCTATCATCGGCAGCATGGTCCGCACGATCACGATCACGGCCGGCCCCAGGATCACCATCAGGATCGAGGGAAAAATGAACAGCACCAGCGGCAGCAGCATCTTGGTGGGGACCTTGGCGGCCAATTCCTCGGCGCGCACCTGGCGTTTGTGGCGCAGGTCGTCGGAGAAGATGCGCAGGGCCTCGCCGATGCTGGTGCCGAATTTGTCGGACTGGGTCAGCATGGTGGCGAAGGTGCCCACTTCCTCCAGGCCGGTGCGCAGGGCCAAGTTGCGCAGCGATTTTTCGCGGGTGCCGCCGGCCCGCATTTCCAGGTTCGTCAGGTGCAGTTCTTCGGCCAGGGCGGGGCTGGACAGGCGCATTTCATCGGTGATTTTGACGAGGGCCGCGTCCAGGCCCAGGCCGGCTTCCACGCAGATCAGCATCAGGTCGGCCGCATCGGGGAAGCCTTCGAAAATGGTGCGCCGGCGGCGGCGCAGGCGTACTGTCAGAACGAGGTTCGGCAGATAGCAGCCGAACAGCGCGGCCAGCATCACGCACAGGGTCAGCATGGTGCCGTCGGTGCTGAACACGCTGCGCAGCAGGATGAAGGTGGCGGCGGCGCAGACCAGCGGCAACACCGTCTTGGCGCCGAAATAAATCAGGCGGGCGTCGTCGCGGCGGATGCCGGCGTTGATGAAGCGCAGGCGCAGAGGCGAGTGTTCCCAGTCGCCGGCAGGGGTGGACAGGCCGGCAAAGGGTTTGAAGGCCTGGGCCAGCGAGGCTTCCCAGGCGGGCGCCGCGCCGGCCTGGCCCAGCTGCTGCAGGCGGCGGCTGGTGCGGTTCGGAGCCAGCAGCAGGAACACGCCGGCCAGGCCGGCGCTGACGGCGACGAAGATCAGGCAGGTAAGGATCAGCATGGCAATCTCCTTGACGTTCACTTCAGACGCGGATGCGGGTGATCTTGCGCAGCAGGAGCACGCCCATCGCCATCATCAGCAGCATGTTGCGCACGATGCTGATGCCGATCGGGTCGGTCCACAGGGGTGCCATGAAGGCGGGATTGAACAGGTTGACCACGCCCGCCAGCACGAAAGGCATCAGGCCCAGCACCCAGCCGGACAATCGGCCTTCCGCAGAGAGGATGCGGATGCGCGCGAACAGCTTGAGGCGCTGGCGGATCAGCTGGCCCAACTTGGCCAGCACCTCGGTGAGATTGCCGCCCGATTCGCGCTGGATCAGCACCGCCACCACGAAGTAGCGCAGGTCGGTGATGGGTACCCGCACCGACAGATTGGTCAGGGCTTGTTCCAGCGAGACGCCGAAATTGAGCTCGTCGTGAACGAAGCGGAACTCGCTGGCGATGGGATCGGCCATCTCCTGGCCAATCATCTGCAGGCCGGCGCCAAATGCGTGGCCCGCGCGCAGCGAGCGGCCCAGCAGGTCTAGCGCATCTGGCAACTGCTGCTCCATGCGGCGCATGCGCTGGGCGCGGCGACGCCGCACGTACAGCCAGGGCAGGGCCGCCAGCACCAGCGCCGCGCCGGCCGCCAGCAGGGACGGCTGATGCAGCAGGATCCCGGCCAGCAGCAGGCCGCCCAGGCCCAGCGCCACGCTGGCCAGCAGGAAGTAGGAAACGGTCCAGCGCAGATCGGCCTGCACGATCATGCGGTCCAGCTGGTGGATGCGGGGAGCCCGCTGCAGCAAGCGCGTCATCAGGGGCAGGTTGCTGAGCATGCGCTGGCGTAGCAGGGCCGCCTGGCCGCTGGCGTCCGACGACGCCGACAGCACGCGCAGGCGCTGCTCGATTTTTTTCGCCTCCGGGCCCTTGTAGCTGTGCCACAGCAGATACAGGCCCTCCACCAGCAGCACCACGGCCAGGCAGACCAGCACCGACAGGATCAGGAAGAAATGCTCGGACAGGGCTTGCATGGCAGGCTCCTAATGAAAATGGCGGGATGGATCGAACATGGTGTCGGGCAGGGCGATGCCGAAGGCGCGCAGGCGCTCGGTGAACTTGGGCCGCACCCCGGTCGCATGAAAATAGCCTTCGACGCTGCCGTCGGCGCCAATCCCCGTCTGGCGAAAGGCGAAGATCTCCTGCATGGTGATGACTTCACCCTCCATGCCCGTGATCTCGCAGATACTGGTGATCTTGCGGCGGCCGTCGATCAGGCGCAGGCCCTGGATCACCACCGTGATGGCGGCGGCGATCTGCTGTCTCGCTGCCTTGTGCGGCAGGTTCAGGTTGGCCATGCCGATCATGTTTTCCAGGCGGGCGATGGCGTCGCGGGGCGTATTGGCGTGGATGGTGGTGAGCGAGCCCTCGTGGCCCGTATTCATCGCCTGCAGCATGTCGACCGCTTCGGCGCCCCGCACCTCGCCGATGACGATGCGATCCGGCCGCATGCGCAGGGCGTTGCGCACCAGGGCGCGCTGGCTGATTTCGCCCTTTTCCTCGATGTTCATGGGTCGCGTCTCCATGCGGATCACGTGGGGCTGCTGCAGCTGCAGTTCGGCCGCGTCCTCGATGGTGACGATGCGTTCGTTGCGGGGGATGTAGCCTGACAGGATGTTGAGCAGGGTGGTCTTGCCCGCTCCCGTGCCGCCCGAGATGATCATGTTGACCTTGGCCTTGCACAGGCCCTCCAGCATCTGCGCCATGTCGGGCGTCAGGCTGCGCAGCTCTTCGCTCACCAGATTGCCCATCTTGAGGGGGATGTGGGCGAAGCGGCGGATCGACATCATCGGCCCGTCAATCGCCACCGGCGGAATCACCGCGTTCACGCGCGAGCCGTCCGGCAGGCGGGCGTCCACCATGGGGCTCGATTCGTCGATGCGGCGGCCCACCAGGGAGACGATCTTGTCGATGATGCGTAGCAGGTGCTTTTCATCGTTGAAGCGCACCGCCGTCATTTCCAGCTTGCCGCGCCGTTCGACGAAGATGCGGTCGTAGCGGTTCACCAGGATGTCGGAGACGGTGGCATCGGCCATCAGCAGCTCGAGCGGACCGAAGCCCAACATCTCGTGCTGGATGTCGCGCACCAGCGAGCGCCGTTCGATGTCATTGACGGCGGCCTGTTCGTCGTTGAGCAGCTGCTCGACCATCGAAGCGATTTCCGCGCGCAGCAGTTCCGGCGCCAGCGTTTCCAGGGCGCTCAGATCGAATTTGTCCAGCAGCTTCAGGTGGATGCCCCCTTTGAGCAGGTTGTAGGCGGCGCTGGCGCCCAGTTCGGGGCGCGCTTCCAGGGGACGTTCGACGGCGCTGAGTTTTTCGCGGAAGGACATGGGGTGCTCCAGAAGGGCGGTGCGGTGGGGTCAAGCCCGGCGCAGCAGGCGGCCCAGCAGGCCGCGGCTGTCTTCCGGTTTCGGACTGAGGGCCTCCGCAAACCCGGCCAGGCTTTTTGCCACCGGATTGGAAGGCGAAGAACTCATGAGGGGCTCGCCATGGTTGATCGAGGCCGCCACCCGCTTGTACGAATTGGCCACCGTGTGCACGGCGTGGTGGCCCAGCGCCCGCTCGATGTCGGCCAGGCTGATCTCGCCGTGGCGCTCATGGCGGTTGACGATCAGTTCGACCTTCTCGCCCGGGTAGCCCAGCGACTTGAAAATCGCCAGCATTTTTTTGGCATTGCGCAGCGAGGGCAGGGCGGCCTGCATGACGGCGAAAATCGTGTGGCTGCGGTCCAGCGCCTTGACGGTGTGGGTGTTGATGGGGCGGCCCAGGTCGAGCAGCACGAAGTCGTGCTGGGTGGCCGCCAGCGCCAGAACGGCTTCGATGTGTTCGGGGGTGATCTCCACTGCTTCGGAGGGATCGTCGGGCGCGGCCAGCACGCTGAAGTTGGGCGCCACCTTGACGGTGCTGGCGGCCAGGAAGGAGGCGTCGAGCCGGCCGATCTCGCGCGCGACGTCGGCCAGAGTGGAGGCGGGACGCGCTTCGTGCACGAAGCTCAGGGCGTCGCCAAACTGCAGGTTCAGATCGATCAGTAGCACCGATTTGTTTTGCGCCAGTTCCAGGCCCAGATTGGTGGCCAGGAAGGTGGCGCCGCTGCCGCCCTTGCAGCCGATAAAGGCGAGCACCTTGCCGCTGGAGCGCCCGGCGATCGGCCCCAGTTTGCTGGCGATGCGCTTGATGCTCGCTTCAAGCGCCGCTGCCGTGGCGGGGGATGGCAGCACCTCGCGCACGCCGGCGCGCATGGAGTTGATCAGGAAGTCGGGCGAGGTGGTGGCGCACAGCAGCACCACGGCGATCTGGGGATAGTGGGTGGTGACGTACTCCACCTGGGTCAATTCGCCGACGTCGCAGCAGATGCCCTCGACCAGCATCAGGTCGGGCGCTTCCTGCTCGGCCGCTTCGCGCATGCGGCTTTTGCCCCCTTCGATCAGGACCGGCAGATGCGCGAGGCTCAGAAGCAGTTTGCCCATTTCGTGCAGGTGGGCCATGCTGGGGGAGATGACGGCGATTTTCATGGTGGGCTCGGTGTAGGACTACGGTCATTGGCAGATGGCGTTGCTGTTCGGGTCTTGCCGCATGATTTCGCGGGGCAGGCTGGTGCTGAAGGTGGGCAGGGCAAAGCGGGGGGCGGTGGCGCCCAAGATGGGCGAGAGCCAGCGAAATTGCAGGTCGGTAATCGTCACCGTCACCGCTTCGCAGGTCGATGCCGTGCAGCCGGCGGGCTGCCAGGCCAGGGCGATGTCGCCGATCTCGGGCAGCATGGCGCGCATGCGGGCCAGCACGGGAGCCTTGGCGGTGGTGTCGTCGCAGACCACGGCGTAGCGCGCCCCCGCCCTGGCCGATTCCTGGGCCGCGTTCCAGGCAAACAGGAGGCGCGAAAAATCCGTCACCGCCAGGGTGAAGGTCAGGAACAGTAGCAGCACCAGGGCGAATTCGACGGTGGCGGCGCCGCGATGGCGGGAGGGCGTGTTCATAGGGAGCTGCGCATGGTGGCGCTGATGTCGCTGAAGGTGAGGGTGGCAAAGGCCGTGCCGAACACGCTGGCCGACAGGGGCTGGAAGCGGTAGCCCGTGACCCGCACCGTCACCGTGTTGATGAGGGGCGCGCTGCCGGCCGTCTGCCACACGGGCGCGGCCACGTTGGCGGCGGTCAGGTTGGGATCGAGCAGGTTGCCCGTGCCGGCCGTGTTGCCGTAGACGATGAGGTTGCTGGCTTCCAGCGCGTGGCTGCCCGGGGTCTGGGTCGACAGGTAGCGCACGCTGTCGCGCACCACCTTGACGGTGCTGTTGTAGCGCCCCACGGCGCGGGCCAGTTCCACCGTCATGAAGGCGAGCAGCAGCAGGAAGGGCAGGATCAGGGCGAATTCGACCAGGGCGCTGCCGTGCTGGGAAGATTTCATCGTAACCTCGCTGGTGGAATCAGCGCACCAGCACCGGCACCAGCGGCCCGGCGGAGCCGCCCGGCAGGCCATTCGTGGTGCAGGGTGTGCTTGGGTTGGCGGCATTGCCGCGAAATTCCATCTGCACCGTGTCGTTCGGCCCCGTCATCGGCGCCAGCATGAACATGCAGACGTAATCGGTGACCTTGCTGGCGGCGTCGATGACGGGCACCACCACCACCCGGCGGTTGTAGCCGTAGCTGGCGTGCTCGGCGTTGGTAGCGACGTTTTTAAAGCTGTTGAGCTTGTTCTGGTCGCCGAACGCGATCTGCGAGCCCGCCTTGAGGCTGGTGCCGCCGTTGGCATAGTTGGTGGTGCTTGCCCGCTTCGTCACATAGTTGGCGGCGGTGGGATCGGAGCCGGGTGCGGGCGTGCCGGCAAAGGCGTTCTGCGGCATGGCGTTTTTCCAGTTGAAGGAGGTATATGCGTAGCCGCTCTGGTCGGGGTGATTGACGGCCGGGGTCTCGCCGTTCTTGTAGATGCCGAAGCGGAAGTTCCACTGCTTGTCGACGCTGGTCTGTGCGCCAGGCGTGCCCAGCACGTCGCCCACGCGAGTGCCGCAGGGGCCCCCTTCGCTCAATTCGGCGCTGGTTTCGCTGGCGCCCTTGCTGCCGTCGAGGTTGTACCAGCCCATTTCCCCCGCGCTGGCGCCGCCCTTGTCAAATACATTGACCCATTCGCCCACCTGGAAGCCGTAGTTGGGCGCGGTGCCGCCCACCTTGGCCTTGATCGCCACCGGCACCGGGCAGGTGGTTTGCGCACTGGCGCGGGTGGCCGCGGCGCTGGCCAACACGTTGCGGGTGGCGGGATTGGCGAGCACGTTGCCGGATACGGCGCCCAGCAGGTGGAGCAGCCACATGCGCACACCGGTCTGGCTGTGGCTGCATACGGCGTAGCGGGCGGACGTCGCGGCGGCCGTGTCGGCCCAGGCGACGTCCTTGAAACTGATGTCCGCGGCCACGGTCTGGCCCTTGCCGTCCCAGCTGGCCGATTGCAGGTTGACGCGGTTGAGGTTGGCGGCGGTGGTGCCGGCGTTGCGGGCGCGGGTGAGGGCGCTGGACTGGCTGTCGAGCTCCTGGGCCGCGGCCAGGGCGCAGCTGTCCATGGCCGTCTGCAACTCGGTCTTGACGATGAAGAGACGGCCGAAATCGAGGGCGATGCCGGCAAAGCCCAGCAGCAAAAGCAGCAGCATGGCGGCCAGCACGACGATGCTGCCTTGCTGGCGCGGGCGTGCACGTTGCGGGCGATGAATTCGGGTTGGCATGATGACGGTGGTGGAATGGGCCGGCCCTGCAGCCGGCCCGGTCAGATCGATCAGGTGCAGGTGGCCGTGGTCAGGCAGTTCTGTACCCGGGTGATAAACGAGGAGAAGGTGGTGCCGGTGGTCAAGGCGCGAAGGGCAATCACCAGCGCGATCGAGACCACCGCGATGATCAGCGCGTATTCCACCACCTGGGCGCCGTCCTCTTCCCGCGCGAAGGCCTGGGTGGCCTGTTTTGCTGCCTGCATGAGCTTGTACATTTGGAAGTCCTTTCAGTGAGATCGATGGGGTGCTGCGGTGGGCTGGGTGCTGCTGCTGTCCGCCGTGCCCGAACGGCGGGAACAATCCGGTGCAATCAGTTCCGTCATCAACTGCAGCTGCCGCTCAGGCAGTTGTTGATGCGGGTGATCAGGTCGCCGATGGGCAAGCCCGTCAGGCCGCTCAAGGCAATCACCAGCGCGATCGAGACGACGGCGATGATGAGGGCGTATTCGACGACCTGAGCGCCGTCGTCGTCCCGCATGAAGACGTGCAATGTGGACATGGCTCTTTCCTTTCCGTTTCAATCAATCGGATCGATTTATTTGGCAACGCCGTTGCCGATGTTGATGACGTTAACGACGGGCGGCGGCGCCTTGTAGCTGTCCTGGTAGCGCAGCATTGCTTCGCGGGCAGCCTGGCCGTCCTGGCCTGCCGCCGGGTCGCCGCTGGATCCGGCCCCGGGATTGAGCGTCATGGCCAGGCGTGCTTCGCGCACGGCGGCGCCGTACTGGCGGTCGTAATCCGGTGTGGTCGAGCAGCCTGCCAGGCAGAGCAGGGCGGCGAACAGGGAAAGGCGGGACATGGCGGCTCCTTATTTGCTGGCGGGGGCGGTCAACTGGGGCTTGCCTTCGGCGGCGCCCATCAGGATCACGTCGGCACGGCTGGGTTCGACGTGGCGGGGCAGGGCGGCAGCGGCCGCCTCCGGTCCCATTGGTTTCACGAGGCGCGGGGTGACGATGAAAATCAGCTCGGTCTGGTCGCGCTGGAATTCGGTGGAGCGGAACAGGGCGCCCAGCACGGGGATTTCTCCCAGGCCGGGAAAGCGGCTGAGGGTTTCCGTCACGTTGTTGCGGATCAGGCCGGCGATGGCGAAACTCTGGCCGTCGTTCAATTGCACGCTGGTATCGACACGGCGCGTGGAGATCGAGGGCAGCACTGAGGTCACCCCGCCCACCGTGGTGAAGGGCGAACCCGTCTGCGATAGTTCCGACACTTCCGATACCAGCTTGAGATTGACCCGCGCGCCATCGAGCACCGTGGGTGAAAATTTGAGGCCCACGCCGAATTCCTTTTCTTCCAGGGTGATGGTGGTGCCGCCGTTGTCGCGCGACTGGGCGACGGGAATGAAGATCTTGCCGCCCGACAGAAAGCTGGCGGACTGGCCGGAGATGGCCATGATGTTGGGTTCGGCCAGGATGCGCAGCAAGCCGTCCTTTTTTTGTGCATCGATGCCGAACAGAGTGGCGTTGCGGCCCTGGGTCGCCAGGCCGGCCGCGATGCCGCCCTTGGTGCTGCCGAGCGTGGCGGAGACGCCACCGTTGACGGCGCCACCGGCGACGTTGCCGCTGAACTGGCCCAGCACGGCGGGATTACCGCCGAAAATGCCGGTGATGACGCGCGAGGTAAGGCCGTCGGCCGAGGTGAACAGGCGCGCAAAATCGATATTGAATTTGTCGAGCAGGGTCTTGCTGACCTCGGCGATTTTTACTTCCAGCATCACCTGCTGGGGCGCCGTCACGCGCAGCAGATTGACCACCCGCTTGCCGTCGCCATACGCCCCCGCCAGGCGCACAACCTCGTCCAGCTTGGGCGAGTCGCTGACGCTGCCGGTGAGGATGATGGCGTTCTCGGCGCTCTTGACGCGGATACTGGATTCTTCCGGCATCAGCTCGGCCAGTTTGGCCTGCAGGGTGGCGGGGTCGATGGCGACCACGATGTCGCGCACGCTGCACGCCCCTTTTGCATCCTGCAAAATGACGTTCATGACGCCGGCCCGCTTGCCCCTGAAAAACAGGTCGGTGGGGCTGAGCAGCAGCACTTCCATATCGCCCACGCCATTGTTTTCCACCGCTTCGGCGACGGCGGCCGGCGGGGCGATGGCGCCTGGCGCGATTGGTGCGCCGGGCGGTTTCTGGCCAGCCGGCTGGCCGCTGACAACGATGCGCGCCACCGGTGCGCCCAGGGGAATCACCGTCGACTTGCCCAGCATCACAAAGCTGGTGGGCGCCACGCTGACGCTGCTGCAATGTTTGGCCGGAGCGGCGGCGCGCTCCGCGGCGCCGGCGGGGAGCGCCGTGGCGGCAAGCAGTGCAACAAATAAAGCGGAGTGGTTCACGGCAGGCCTCGCTGATCCGGGTTCAGAAGCAATTCAAAGCGCGCAGACCGTTCTGCACCACTTCCACGCAATTGCGGGGCGCCTCCGCCGCCACCAGCAGGGGACGGGGGCGTAGCTTGGTGGGAACGGCCACCGCGGCAGCCGGTGCGGATGGGGCTTCGCCGAACAGGGCGCTCTTGGTCACGCCGCTGGTCGCCACCTTTTTCTGGTCGACCTGGTTGCGCAACACCAGCGAGAGGGTGCCCACGCTGCGTGCCAGGTCGAGCTTTTCCGAGTCGTCCGGCGACAGTTCCAGGGTGACGGCGCTGACCACCTTGGGCTTGGTGTCGTCGCGTCCCGCTTCCTGTGCCACGGCCAGCACCAGCACGTGTTCCAGCACGGTCTTGCTGATCTGGCGGCCTTCCTCGTTGCGGCCCTTGTCCTTGTCCTGCTGGGCGTTGACCATCACGTCGACGTAGTTGCCCGGCAGGGCGAAGCCGGCCACGCCCACCACGTCGTTGACTCGCACCGTCATGGCCCGCTTGCCTTCGGCGATGACTGCCGACAAGCCGCCCTGGCTGCCGGCCGGGGCCAGCTTGCCTTCCACCAGCGGTTCGCCGCGCAGCACGCCCACTTTCACCACCCGGTCCTGCAGGGCTTTCAGGTCCGTGAAGGCGCCGGGCGGCACCGAGCCGCTGGGCCAGTCGAGCGTGGTGAGCATCTGCGGCGTGATCTTGCTGCCCAGTTCGATGTCGACGGCGGCGGTCACCACCTTGTTCGATGCAAGTCCCGCCTGGCGCGACACCCAGCCGGTGGCATAGGCCGCCGCCGCGAGGCCGACCAGCAGGGCAAACACGATCAGCGCCAGGGCTTTGAGGTTTTTCATGATGGGTCCGATCGGGAGGAGGTGTTACAGGAAGCCCAGCTGGTCCGCCACCAGCCAGGCGCCGGTGCCGGCGGCAATCGCGACACCGAAGGGCAGCCGTCCCACCGAGACCATGGGCACGCTGGCGATGGCGGGCCGCCCCGCCGCCACGGCCGACCACAGCATGCCCCGCATCAGCTGGCCCACGTTTGTCAGCATGCGGGGCAGCACGCCGCGGCTGGCAGCCAGCAGCAGGGCGCCCAGGCCGGCGGCGATCAGACTGAACAGAAGCGCTTGCAATACCTGGGGAAAGCCGACGAAGGCGCCGACCATGGCCATCAGCTTGACGTCGCCCGCGCCCATGATGCGCAGCAGCCACAGGGGCAGCAGCACCGCAAAGCCCGTCAGCATGCCGGCCGCGGCCAGCCACCAGGGTGCGTGCGGATACAGGGGAACAACAAGGTTGAGCGCGAGCGCATACAGCAGGCCCGAGCCTGTGAGCCAGTTGGGGATGCGGAAGTGACGGCTGTCGTGCCAGGCGGCCAGGCCCAGCAGCACCAGCAGGACGCCCGTGCGCGGATCGGCAATGAGCATGCCGAGCAGCTCGAGCAGCGCTTTGAATTCAGTCATGGTCGTCTTTCATCCCTGGCGGAGCGCTGGGCGCTCTCATGATTTATCCGCGTTCAAATTGGTTCGCGGTAAGGTCAGGGTAGACCCAGGTGATTGCTCGCGCATCGGCGCGATATCACGTTCGGTGTAAGACAACAGCCCTTTTATTTGGCAGCCGGGCAGGACAAATGTCCCGGCCGGCCTGCGCTCACAGGTCGGCGCGGGCGGGAGCGGCGTCGTCGCCGCAAAGCCGGTGGCGCAGGGCGTAGACGTAGAGCTCGAGATGGCTGTTGACGTCCAGCTTGCGGTAGATGGCAACCAGATGGTTGCGCAAAGTGTGTTCGGAGATGAAGAGGCGCTCGGCGATGGCCTTGTTGGACGCGCCGTTGCCCGCCACCAGGGCTTGCACCACGCCCAGTTCGCGCGCGGTCAGGCTGTCGAGCTTGTCCTGTTCGGGATCGCGCCGCACCGGGGGCAGGGCGGCGGGCGCCGCCACCAGCAAGCGCACCAGGGTATCGTTATCGAGCCACAGTTCGCCGCCGTGCACCTTCTCGATGGCTTTTAACACTTGTTCGGCCGGCGCGTCCTTGAGCACCACACCGCGGGCGCCGGCCCGCACGGCAGCGTCGAGCAGGGCGGTGTCGCGCGAGCCGGTCAGCATCAGGATGCGGCGTGCGCCCAGTTCCAACAATTCGGCGATCAGGGGCAGCGCGCTTTCTCCGCCCAGGTCCAGGTCGAGCAGCAGCACATCGGGCGCCGCCTCGGCCACCCGCTCGCGCGCCTCAATCGCGTTGGTCGCGGTGGCGGCCACCCGCATACCCGTTTGCGCTTCGCCGATCAGACGCTGCAAGCCCCACAACATGGTCTTGTGGTCTTCCACCAGCATCACGGCAATGGGCAGTTTGCTCATACGGGAATTGCAATGCGCACCAGGGTGGCGCCGCGGCGTTGTTCCACCGCCGCATATCCGCCCAGGGCTGCTGCCCGCGCCGTGATGGAGCGGGGAATAAAATGGGGCACGGCTTGGGCGCTGTCGTTTTCAATGTCGAGGCGTACCAGCTGGGCGTCGCAGGCAATCCGCAAGCGGGCGTGGCGGGCCTGGGTGTGCCTGCAGATATTGCTGATGCCTTCGTGCGACAGTTGCAGCACGGCGGCGCACAGACGGTCGCCCATGCCGACGGCCCCGTGCACGTCGAGGGCGATGTCGACGCCGTACCATTGCTTGGCCCGCAAGAGCTGGCGGCGCAGGGGCGCATCGATCAAGTCGCTGCGGGCCCCGCCGTGATGAAAATCGCAGGCAAAACGGCGCAGGTCGCCAATCACCTCGGCCGACATGGCGGCCAGCTGCTCGATCTCGGCGCGCAGAGGATTGTCGGCCGCCGCTTTCAGGCGCAAGGCACCCAGCGCCGTGTTCAGGCCGATGTAGGGCTGGATGGCGCTGTCGTGCAGGTCGTGCGACATGGCGCGCCGTTCGCGCAGGGCCGCCATCGATGCCATGCGGTCGAGCAGATACAGGTTCTCGATGGCGGGCAAGACCTGGGCCACCACCTGCTGTAGAAACAGCGCGTCGGCGGGCTCGAACCGGCGCTGTTTGCGGCCGGCGCAAATGGTGACGCGGGCGCTGCCGCCCCGGAACGCCAGCGGCACGCTGATGAAGCTGCGCGCCTCGCACAGAACGGCTATTTCATCTGCTTCGGTGCTGGCAACGGGACTCCACTGCCCGGCGCCGTCGTGGCGCAGCAGGCGGCTGGCCATCCAGCGCAAGCGTGGCCGTTCGAACAGCAGGGTGCCGCTGCATTCGAGCCGGGCCAGCGGCGCGTCCGGCGGCAGGCGCTGGGGCGTGGCGGTGGCGCCGCCGCCGGCAACGCGCAATTCGTAGCGGCGCGAGCGGGCCCGGCGTACCACCAGCAGGCAGACGCTGGCGCCGAAATGGTCGCGGCAGCGGGCCATCACGTCGGCCACGGTGCGGTCGATGCCGAAGCGGGGATTGGCGAAGCCGCTGATGTCGCGCAGCAGGCCCAGGCGCCGATGCTGCCGCAGATTGCTTTCGCCCAGCTTGCCGATCAGCCCGCCCAGGGTCAGCAGAAATACCGCGCGCAACGCCATCCGGGGCAGGTCGACCGGCGCCGGCGCAGCTAGGCTGGCAGCGAGGAACAGGACGGTGGCGGCCAGGGCCAGCAAATTGCCTTCGCGCTTGCCGAAGCGGAAGGCGGCGATCATCACATTGAAGACATAAAAGGGATAGAAAGGACTGTCGCCGCCGCCGCTGGCGTAGACCATCAGGCTGATCCAGAGCACTGCCAGCAGCAGGGTGACCAGCTCCGCGCGCCTGGAAGTGCTCTTGGGGAACAGCAAAAAGACGGCCAGGCTATAGGCTGCAAAGCCGAGAAAGAGGGGGCGGATGGCAGGGCTGTCCTCGTCGAACAGATAACGGCTGAGGATGATGCAGGCAAGCAGTAATTGAAATTGGCTGACGATGGAGGCGTCGGCGCGGCCCTGCAAAAAGGACAGGGCGGGATAACCGTCGGGATCGCGAGCGGATGTTTCTGGACTGCGAACATTCGGATGCTGATGTATTGCCATAACCATCACTCCTGTCGATCCATCGCGATCCAGGGCTGCACGCAATCAAACTTTTCAGCGCAGATTCAATATAAATATATCATCTTTTTATTCTTGGTAAATAATTAGAGTTGAGCTGTTGTAATTAGAACCGAGTGGCCAGGCAGGGCGGACGGCCGATTTCGAAAAAAGTTCGCGGCGGATCATTGAGGCAGGCTGGCACCGTGATGGGCCGCAGTGCTGAACTGGTGGGTGCGGCGATCGACCATGCGGGCGTTTCTAATAATGCAATGTTTCCGCCAGCAGGTTCGACAAGTCCGCGGCGAGGGGCTACACTACCGCCAACTTAAGAATTGCCGTCGAAGGAGAACGTATGAGTTGGTTGGAAAAACTGCTGCCACCCCGGATCCAGCGCTCCGATGCCGCTTCCCGCAAGACCATGCCGGAAGGCCTGTGGGTCAAGTGCCCGGCCTGCGAAGCCGTGCTGTATCGCACCGACCTGGAATCGAATCTGCACGTTTGTCCAAAATGCAGCCATCACATGCGCATCCGCGCCCGCGCCCGCCTCGACAGCCTGCTCGACGAAGGGGGCCGCTACGACATCGGCCAGGAAACCCTGCCGGTCGATACGCTGAAATTCAAGGACAGCAAAAAGTATCCCGACCGCCTGAAAGCGGCCATGGAAGCGACCGGCGAAACCGATGCCCTGGTGGTCATGGGCGGCGCCATCATGAGCTTGCCCGTGGTCGTGGCCTGCTTTGAATTCGAATTCATGGGCGGCTCGATGGGTTCCGTGGTCGGCGAGCGCTTCGTGCGTGGCGCCCAGATCGCGCTCGAGCAAAAAGTACCCTTCATTTGCATCACCGCCACCGGCGGTGCCCGCATGCAGGAAGGCCTGCTGTCGCTGATGCAGATGGCCAAGACCACCGCCATGCTGACCAAGCTGTCGGAAAAGAAGCTGCCATTCATCAGCGTGCTGACCGACCCCACCATGGGCGGCGTGTCGGCCTCGTTTGCCTTCATGGGCGACGTCGTCATCGCCGAACCGAAAGCCCTGATCGGCTTTGCCGGTCCCCGCGTGATTGAAAACACCGTGCGCGAGAAATTGCCCGAAGGCTTCCAGCGCGCCGAATTCCTCGTGCAAAAAGGCGCCGTCGACATGATCGTCGACCGCCGCAAGATGCGCGAAGAAATTGCCCGTTTGCTGGCGCTGTTGCAAGACCAGGCTGTCGAAGTTCTGGCGTAAGCCATTCCCCCGGGCGCGCAGCGTTGCGCGCCCGCTGTCAAAGACCCATCATGAATTTTCCGAAGACCTTGCCCGAATGGCTGGCCCTGCTTGAATCGCGCCATGCCGAAGTCCACATCGATATGGGCCTGGCCCGGGTGGAGGCGGTCAAGCAGGCGATGGGCCTGGCTTTCGACTGCCCCGTCATCATGGTGGCCGGCACCAACGGCAAGGGTTCCACCTGCGCCATGCTGGAATCGATTTTGCTACGCGCCGGCTACAAGGTGGGCCTCTACATCAAGCCCCACTTTCTCGATTTTAATGAACGTGCCCGCATCAACGGCGACCTGGCCAGCGACGAGGCGCTGGTTGCCGCCTTCGATGTCGTCGAAAGCCGGCGTGGCGACACCGATCTGACCTATTTCGAATTCACCACCCTGGCCATCATGCATTTGCTGGCCGGTAGCAAGCTCGACGTGGCGATCCTGGAAGTTGGCCTGGGCGGCAGGCTAGATGCCGTCAACGTCATCGACGCCGACGTGGCCATTGTCACCAGCGTCGATATCGACCACACGGATTACCTGGGCGACACGCGCGAAAAAATCGGCTTTGAAAAGGCCGGCATTTTCCGCCCCGGCAAGCCGGCCATCTGCAGCGACCCCGTGCCGCCCGCCTCGCTCGTCGCCCACGCGGAAGCGATCGGTGCCGACCTGTGGCTGCTCGGCCGCGACTTCAATTATTCCGGCGACAAGCAGCAGTGGAATTACGGCGGCCGCAGCCAGCGCCGCAACGCTCTCGCTTACCCCAGCCTGCGGGGCGCCAACCAGTTATTGAATGCCTCGGCCGCGCTGGCCGCGCTGGAAGTGCTGCGCCTGCAGTTGCCCGTCGGTGCGCAGGAAGTACGCACGGGCCTGGTGGTGGTGGAATTGCCGGGACGTTTCCAGGTCTTGCCGGGCCGTCCCACCGTGATCCTGGACGTGGCCCACAATCCCCACGCCGCCTCCGCGCTGGCGCAAAACCTGGGCAATATGGGTTTTCATCCGTATACCTACGCCGTGTTCGGGGTAATGCAGGACAAGGACATGGCCGGCGTGATCGCGCCCATGGCCGAGCACGTCGATCACTGGTGCTTGGCCGCGCTGCCGTCGCCCCGCTCGGCCGATCCCGCCCAGCTGGCGGAGCTGGTCGAGCAGTTCGCGCCGGAGGACGGCAAGCCCGGCGAGCGTTCCGTCCAGACCTTCCCCGATCCGGGCCAAGCGTACGCGGACGCCATCAGCCGTGCTGGAGAGAATGATAGAATTGTGGTCTTCGGTTCGTTTTATACCGTTGCCGGCGTCATGGCGGCGCGAAAATCCTCTCACCACTGATAAATAATCGCATGGGCTTGTTCTCTCTCTTCAGTAAAAACAAGCAAGAAACCGTTGCACAAGACAGCGGCTATTTTTCCCGCGAAGAAGACCCGGCCGCCGTGCGGGCCCGCTCCAAGCGCGCCTCCAGCGCCGGCGAGGGCGCCCCGCGCAACAGCCGCAAAACCCGTGCCGCCGACGATCCCGTATTGCCCGAAAAGAAGCGCGCACGCCGCCGCCTGGTGGGCGCCGCCGCGCTGGCGCTGGCCGTGGCGATCGGCTTGCCGATGCTGCTCGACTCCGAGCCCAAGCCCATCGCCAGCGACATCGCCATCCAGATTCCTTCGCGCGACAAAGCAGCGCCCATGCCCCTGCCGGCCAGTCCCGGCGAGGCGCGCCCCACCGCGCCTGCTCCGGCTTCTGCTCCCGCCCCGGCCGCGGCCGACACGCTCGACAAGCGCGAACAGCTGGTCGACCCGAACGAGGTCAAGACGGTCAAGCTGGCCAGCCCGGAAAAGCCGGAGCCCGCAGCCGTGGTGAAGAAAGCCGAGCCGGACGATAAGGCCGACTTGCAAGCGAGAGCGGACGCGGAAGCCAAGGCCAAAGCCAAAGCAAAGAAAGAAAAATTGGCCGAACAAAAAGCCGCCGAGCAAAAGGCCGCGGAACAGAAATCTGCCAAGCAAGAAAAAACGCCCGACGACAATGCGCGCGCCCTGGCCATCCTCGAGGGCAAGACGGCGGACAAGCCCAAGGCGGTCGACGCCGGGGGCCAGAAATTCGTGGTGCAGGTGGCAGCATTAGGTTCGCAGGAAAAGGTGGACGAGCTGCAGGAAAAGCTCAACGCGGCCGGCATCCGCGCCCACACCCACAAGGTCAGCACGCCCTCGGGCGAGCGCATCCAGGTGCGGGTGGGGCCGTTTTCGCGTGAAGAAGCCGACAAGATGCGCGCCCGGCTCGACAAGGTGGGCCTGGGCGGCAGCATGGTGCGTCCCGATGGCAAATAAGGCAACAGGGGCAACGCTGGCAAGGACCATGGCGTGACCCTGTTCGATTACGTGGTCTTGTTCATCCTGCTCGCTTCGGTAGTCATCAGTACAATGCGGGGCTTGATTCGGGAAATATTGTCTTTATTGGGCTGGGTGGTCGCTTTCGTTGTCGCCAATGCCTACGGCGCCACCCTGGCGCCCATGTTGCCGACGGTGATACCGGGCGCTGCGGTGCGCCTGATGGTGGCCTTTGTGGCATTGTTCATCGGCGTGCGGCTGTTGATGGGCCTGTTGACGATGGCGGTCGGCGCGGTCGTCACGGCTGCCGGCCTGTCGCTGGCGGACCGGGGCCTGGGCGGCCTGTTCGGCCTGGCGCGGGGGATTGTAATTGTGCTGTTCGGCGTCATATTGTGCGGGATGACCTCGATTCCCCAGCAAGACTTCTGGAAGCATGCCCTGTTGTCCCCCATGGCGGAAACGGGCGTGCGTACTGTCAAACCTTTCTTGCCGGCTGACTTCGCGCAGCACGTGCATTATTAATCGAATTCACCCAATTTCAATTCAGGCTGTTCAGTCTTAGGAGTGCACCATGTGTGGCATCGTCGGCGTCGTTTCGCATCAACCAGTCAACCAGCTGTTATATGACGCGCTGCTGCTCCTGCAGCATCGCGGCCAGGACGCGGCAGGCATCGCAACCAATCACAGCAGCATGTTTTCCATGCACAAGGCCAACGGCCTGGTGCGCGACGTTTTCCGCACCCGCAATATGCGTTCGCTGCAAGGCAACTCCGGCATCGGCCATTGCCGCTACCCCACCGCCGGCTCGTCCAGCGAGGAGGAAGCGCAGCCCTTTTATGTCAACGCCCCCTTCGGCATCACCCTGGCCCACAATGGCAATCTGACCAACCAGGAACAGCTCAAGTCGGAGATGTTCAAGAACGACCGGCGCCACATCAACACCGATTCCGATTCGGAAGTGTTGTTGAACGTGCTGGCCCATGAAATCCAGGAAGCAGCCAGCGGCTACACGCTCGATCCCGACACCGTGTTCAAGGCTGTCGCCCAGGTGCATCGCCGGGTGCGCGGCGCCTACGCCGTGGTCGCGCAAATTGCGGGCCACGGCCTATTGGCCTTCCGTGACCCGTTCGGCATCCGCCCCCTCTGCATCGGCGTCAATGAAACGGACGACGGCGTCGAATACCTGGTGGCCAGCGAATCGGTGGCGCTGGAAGGCATCGGCTTTCGCTTCCTGCGCGACATTGCGCCCGGTGAAGCCGTGTTCGTCGACAACGACGGCGTCTTGCACGAGCGCCAGTGCGCCGACAATCCCTCGCTCAACCCCTGCGCCTTCGAGTATGTCTACCTGGCCCGCCCCGATTCGATCCTCGACGGCGCCTCCGTCTACGC
>JACXTT010005125.1_pt1 | contig 19155 bp, 14 predicted proteins | sample 9270951 | NCBI WGS metagenome assembly JACXTT01 (sample SAMN15532306, study PRJNA645909) | rock metagenome | isolation source: weathered quartz diorite | place: Puerto Rico | collected 2017-06-21 | reverse complement strand
TCATCACGTAGGTGCAGTCGTCAGCCGCCTCAGCCATCCACGTCGTGCGCGCCACCTCGGTCCCTAAAAGCCGCTCGTACATCTGCTGCTCGTTGACGCACGGAAGCCCGGTGCGGGCCGCGACATCCTGGATGGGGCAGTTGCAGTGGCGGATCGCGAGCCCACCGTCGCCGAGCTCGACCACCTCTGCCATGTGGCCGTGCTCGGAGGCGAGCCGGGCCAGCTCGCGGACTCGCGCCTCAAAGTCTAGGCCCGCCAGTCGTGGGGCGTACTCGGCCTCGAGTCGCGCCGCCCGCCGCGCGAAGAATTGCTTCAGCTGCTCTTTGGTCATGAAGTCGACGAGCTCGCTGGTGAGCTCGCGGTGGCCATCCGGAAAGCGATCGCCCGCCGCGGTGGTGAGCCTGTAGACGTTCTCCGGCCGCCCAGGACCGTGCGCCGCCGCCGGGGCCATGGTGGCGAGGCCCGCAGCCTCCAGCGCCTCCAGGTGGCGCAGCGCGCCCTGCTTCGAGACTTCGAGGTGCGCGGCGACCTCGGCCAGAGTGGCCTGGCCGCGGGTCTTCAAAAAGGCAAGGACAGCCTCACGCCTGGAATCCACGGCATCTCAGTCTACGAGTTTTTCAACCTATCTGTTGAAATACCTCCGACGTGATGCGTGACCGCCCGCTCCTCCTCTCGGCTCGTGGCCTCCGAGCCTTCGGCTTCGGCTTCTCGGCGGTGCTGGTCGCTCTCCACCTGGAGCGGGCCGGCCTGTCGCCCACCCTGATCGGGGTCACGCTGGCGGTCGGCCTCGCCGCGGCCTCCCTCACCGGCCTCGGCGCCGCTGTCGGGGCCGCCAGGTTCGGCCGGCGGCGGACGCTGGCGGGGATCGGCCTGTTGATGGCGCTCACCGGCCTCGATCTGGCCCTGGCCAGGCAGCCGGCGCTGCTCTTGATCTCCGGCTTGACCGGGATGCTCGGCGCGGCCAGCGTCGATTACGGCCCATTCGCCTCGGTCGAGCAGGCCGTCGTGACCGAAACGGTGTCGCCGAAGGCGCGCAACCGAGCGTTCGGGCGCTACTCGCTGACCGGCGGCCTCTGCAACGCGGCCGGCGGCCTGGCGACCGCCATCTTCTCAGGCACGCGCGCGTTCTTCATTCTCTATGCGGCCATCGGCCTGATCACCGCGCTGCTTCCGCTTTTCATGTCCAGCGAGGTGGAGGGCGAGCCCGCCCAGCAGGCGTTCGGGTCTTTTCGTCCGCTGGCCGGGCTTGCTGCGCTGTTTATGCTCGACTCGCTGGGCGGAGGCTTCGTGGCCAACGCCGTCATCGCCTACTGGCTGCACGCACGCCACGGGGCGGGGCCGGCGCTGCTGGGTCCGGTCTTCGCAGGCGTCGCCATTCTTCAGTCGCTTTCCTATGAGGTCTCCGGACGGCTGGCCGATCGCGCCGGCCTGATCAACACGATGGTGTTCACCCACCTTCCGAGCAACGTGCTGCTCCTGCTCGTCCCGTTCAGCCCCAACCTCGCCCTCGCGATCGGCCTGCTGCTGGCGCGATTCGCGCTCTCCCAGATGGACGTGCCTGCGCGTCAGGCCTACATCGTTTCGATCGTCCCGCCAGGCGAGCGAGCCGGCGCCGTGGCGATGACTGGCGCGGTGCGTGGAGTCGCGATGTCGTTCGGGCCGGCTCTCGCCGGGATCGCCATCGGAGCGGCTGCGTTCGGACTTCCCTTCCTCGCCGGAGGCGGCCTTAAGATCGTCTACGACCTCGCGCTGTTCGCCGCGTTCCGCAACAGCCCGGCGGACCACGAGAAGACGATCAGCTGAGAGTCAGGCTTTCTTGCGCCACTGCGCCATGGCGAAGCACGACGTGCGTTTGCCCTGGACTCTCTCCAACTTGCGTTCGAGCCACAGCAACGGCCGTGCATAGTGCGCCTTCCACGAAAGCGGGACTCGAAACACCATCGAGTTGAACACCAGCAGGTAGGCGGGCCCTCCCGAGTACCGTGTCGCGACGAAGTCGAACCGCGCCGCATTGCGACGCATGAGGTCCCCGAGATCGATTGCCGCCTCGTTCTCCTCGAAAAGGCGGTCGTGCCGGTACCAGAGCCGGCGGGCCGCGTCGGCGAACGAGCCCGTGTGTGGCTCGAAGAAACAAAGCCACCCACCAGGCTTCAGGATGCGGTGGATCTCGGTCACGGCCTCCGGCACCCTGGGATGTACGTGGTGCAGCCCCCCGGTGATGAACACCGCGTCGAACGATTCGTCCTCAAACCCCGTGTTGAGGATCGAGCCCTGGACGCCGATGGCGCCGGGAAGTTTGGCGCGGAATTCCTCGATCACGTGGGGGGAGATGTCGAGACCCCAGGTACGCGCGCCTTTGGACAGGAGGTACTCGGCAGTCTGACCGCTGCCGCACATGGCGTCCAGCACCTTGCGCCCGTGAAGTTCGACGCCCGCCACCAGCGGCTCGTAAAGAAACCGCCCGCGGTACAAAAGACTCCATTCGTCCGAATAGTGGGCGTCGTACGCCTCGACGATCCGGTCGTAATGAGCCCGCTGCCGGGCTTCGTGGACCTCTGTGGTGGGCACTCGCTGTTTCATGGATGATCGGTTGCCCGAGTCGGCACAGCGTAAACGTCTGGAACCACCTGGCAAGTCGAGAAGTGGCGTGTGCACGTAATGTCTCGCCCGTGAGCGACCTGGCCGAGCTGGACGCGGCGGAGCTCGAACGAAGGGTGGAAGCGATTCGCGACCGGATGCGGCCGCTGGACGCCACGCTGGCGACGATGCGGGGCGAGCGCGACCTCCTGCTCACCGAGTTGCGGCGGCGACGCCGCCTCGAGGAGCGCGCCACCCGGGCCGACCTGAAGGCTCTGATGCGCGAGGGGAAGTTTCCGACCGTCGCCGAGCTTGTCGCGGGCTCCGAAGGCGGCTCGCTTGACGACTACGCCTTCCACCTCAAGACGGGCGGCCAGGTCCGGCTCGGGTTTCCTGGGGCGCGCTCGCAAAGCCTGACCTTCACGGATGGCGTGAGGACCGCGCAGGCCGGCGACCTGGTCGCCGCGGCCCGCCTGTATGCGGCCGGCTGGGAGCTGGGGAGCCCCGGAAAGCCCGGCGTGCGAGTTCATTTCCCGGGCACCAGGCAGGAGCGCTTGGTTCCAGCCGATGAGGTGTATGCTCGCCCGGGCGAGCGTGCTCCGGGGTGAGGTCGTTGAACCTAGACGAGATGCGACAGGAGCGCCCGTTAGCGTGATTGCAGTCGAGCGAGAGCTACCGGCAGCACAGGACGAAACACGCCCGAGCAGCCCTGGAGTGCCGGCGCCGTTCCACCGGCGCAAGGCGGTGTTGCCGGCCAGGCTTTCAGCGCTGGTCCTGGTCGTGGCCGTGGTCAGCTCGCTCGGCGGAGGGGGCCTGATCGACTTCGGCAGCGCGTTCGTGCTGCAGGCGAGGGCCCAGGCGCTCCACGACCGGTGGGACTTCATGCGGCAGAACGGAATTCCGGACTCCCACCTCGCCGAGCTGAACCGGCAGTACACCGCCGCGCAGTCCTACATGGTCATCGGCGCCGGGGGCGTCTTCTGGCTGCCCGGCGGCGCCGAGACGATCAGCCGCTGGGAGAGCGAGACGGACGCTATCTGGAGCCGCGACCTCAGCGCGTTCCGGTCGGAGGCGCTCCACGCCGAGCAGAACCTGCACGTCGTGCTGGCGCCCGAGTCGTACGTCCAGCGCAAGTCCAGGCTCGACGTGTTCAGCCAGGCCCTTACACCTCTCGACTTCAGCACCCTGCGCGACGAATGGAACATGGAGGCGAGGCTGCTCCCGATCGATCGCCGGATCGCGCTCAGCGCGGCCGGCGTGCTCGGCCAGGTCCACAGGGCGGAGCAGCTCGGCGTCCGCAGCGACCCCGCCGCCGCCGCGATCTCGCGCGCCGACACGTATTCACAGCTCAACGCGAGGCAGCGGATGTCGCGGGCGGAGTTCCTCACGCGCGACCTGGCCGCCATCCAGAAGAACCTGCAAGGCAGGCTCGACGCGGCGACGGTGACCCAGCAGAACCTCCAGCACGCCTCCGATGAGATAGCGCTGGCGACGCTGTACGGGATCGGCCTGTCCAGCTACCAGAGCCGGATCGCCAACGACCGCATCCTCTACGCGAACGCGCTCACCGTGGCCGAGTTCAACTCGATCACCGCGGACCTGCAGCAGGTCGCCGCCGCCGCCGACAACTCCATCGAAGTGGTCAGGAGCCAGACGCACGTCATCTCGGGCGTCTCGATGATCTACCAGGATCACCCCCTGAGCTGCGAGGAGGCGGCGACCTCGATGGCGCTGACGCACCAGGGCATCTACCTGAGCCAGGACCAGATCCTGAGCGAGCTCGGCGCCGACCTCCGTTCCGTGTACGTGGACGGGCAGGGACGCGTGCGCTGGGGGAACCCCTACGAGACCTTCGTGGGCAACGTGAACGGGAGCGAGAGCAATTACACCGGCTACGGGACCTTCTACCCGCCCCTGGTGAGGATCGCCAAGGCGCACGGCGCGAGCATCCTGGCGTACGGATCGATGGACGCCGGCACTATCTATGCGCGCGTCATCGCGGGTCATCCCGTGGTCGCCTTTGCCACCTGGGACTGGAGGTGGCACCCGCGCCACGATTACCTGAGCTTCGACGGTCAGTGGATCCCGTGGATCGGCCCCGTCCAGGCGTCACACGTGTATGTGGTGGTCGGCGTCAGCCCCACCGATGTCCTGGTCAACGACCCGATCCGCGGTCAGTACTGGATCAGCAAGGGGGCGTTCGAAGCCGGCTATTCCGACTTCGAAGAAGCGATCGTTTTCGCCTGATCCGCCCTGCCCGCGCCCGGCGGGTCAGGTCGCGGAATTGCTGAAGGGGGCCAGGACCACGAACACGCGGCCCATGTTGAGGTCGGGGTAGGCCTGGTCGAGGTCGTCGACGGCGTGCATCAGCTGGTCATAGGTGATGTGGTACCCGTGGCCTCGAGTCAGCCCGGGGTCGTTGAGGATGTACGTGTCCGACTGGTCGTAGCCCACGACCACGAGATAGTGCGAGACCGACCATCCCGTCTCCTCGTAGTGGTTGCGGTAGCCGGGGTAGTTGGGATTGCCCAGGCCGTGCGTGCGCACGCCGAAGATCAGCGGCCGGCCCAGCGCTAGCTGCTGCTTCATGTTCAGCCGGTCCGAGGGCAGGACCTTGTAGGCCCAGCCCATGTACTTCTGCGCCAGCTGGCCGACCTGGAGCGGCGTGAGGTCCAGCACCGGCTTCCACGCGGTGACCTGGTTGATCGCCGCGTCCGCGGTTGCCGGGTCGATCAGGCTCCCGGAGTGGTCGCCGTGGAGATAGCGGTCAACCATGACCAGGCTTGCCTCCTCGCACGTGTGCTGCCTCGCCGCCCAGTTGCCCAGCGGGGCTTGCGGGGTGAAGGGAACGGGCAGGATCACAGCGGCGGGCAGGTTGACCGGCGGCTGATCGCTCGGCGCGGCGGTGTTCAAGTCGATCGGGACCAGGTCCGGCGTGACGTACGTCACCTGCGGGCCTGCGCCAAAGAACGCGAAATAGACGCCGGCCGCGATGCCGACCACCGCCACCAGGCCAAGTCCAAGGAGCCACTTCAGAGCGCCGAGCATCGAAAGCTAGAACTAAACCGCCCTCATAAGGTTTCGCAAGACGCGGCCAAGAGTATAGGACCACGTTTTCCCGCGGCCAAACCTCCGCCGGGTAAGGGTCTCCGCGCCGGCGTTTTGGGTGCGGCTGACGATTCGGGCGGCAAAGGGTCAGACCCGGCTCGAATTAGACTTCCGCCGTGACCGACACGGCTGAAGGCGCCGCCGCCCAGCTCGGAACGCGTGCGGTCAGCAACTCGGTCTTCATCCTCGGCGCGCGCGCGGTCTCGCGCGTCATCTCGCTTGTCGTCGTCATCGCGCTTGCGAACGCGCTCGGCGACACCAGGTACGGCCAGTACACGACGCTGATCGCGTACTCGGCGCTGGTGTCGGTCGCGGCGGACCTTGGATTCAGCCCGCTGTACACGCGCGAAGCGGCGCGCAACCGCAGGGAGCTGGGCGATTACCTCGGGACGCTGCTCATCTTCAAGCTCGCGCTGTCTGCGGTATCGGTGGTGATCTTCGCCGTCGCGCTCGGCTTCGGCGCAGGCCTCAGCTCGCTGATCATTCCCGGCGCCGCCCTACTCGTCGTGACCGCGTACGCCAGCCAGCTGCGTAACACGTTTTACGCCGTCGGTCGCGCTGAGTTCGATGCCATCGCGATCATCGCCGAGGTCGTCATCCAGGCTGGGCTCATCCTGTTTGGCGCACGCCGCCACTCGGGCGTGGGCTACTTCGTGTGGGCCTACACCGCCTCGTACCTCTTCACCGTCGTCTACTCGCTCGTCGTGATACGCGTCTTTCGGCTAGGCGCGGTGCGGATCCGCCTCGACATGAATCTGGTGCGGAGGTGGCTGCCGCTTGCGCTGCCATTTGCGTACACGTCCTTTCTCACGAATCTGTACTTCCGCGCGGATGTGCCTATCCTGCAGCACTTCCGGTCGTTTGCGGAGGTCGGCTGGTACACCTTTGCGTACAAACCTTTCGAGTCGCTGCAGTTCGTGCCTCTGGCGATCCAGGTCGTCGTCTATCCGCTGCTCGGTGTCTACTTCGTCACCAACGCGACGCAGCTGAAGGTCGCGTACGCGAGGTTTTTCAAAGTTCTCGTCCTGCTCGGCTGGCCGTTGACCGTCGGAACGTTCGTGCTGGTGCATCCGATCGGGCGGCTGTTCCGGCTGTTTCCTCAATCCGAGCCGTCACTGCGCATCCTCGCTTTCGCGATCGTGTTCCTTTTCGCCAACTCGGCCTTCCTGGCGATGCTGAACGCCATGAACCGGCAGCACCTGAACGCCTGGGCGACGGGTCTTGCAGCTGGCATCAACATCGCGCTCAACCTGGTGCTCATTCCGCTCTACGGATACCTCGCCGCCAGCACGACGACGGTGATCACCGAGGCGGCGCTCTGCACCTTCGGCTGGTGGTTCGTGCAGCGAGGGCGGCCCGACCTGCGGCTGCAGGTCCCGGCGGTGGCCTGGCGCATCCTGCTCGCCGGCCTCGTGATGGGCGCCGGGCTCTATCCACTGGCGAGGTTCTCGATCTTTCTCAGCGCGCCGGCCGGGCTGGCCGTCTACCTTGTGGCGCTCTACCTGCTGCGCGCGATCGAGCCTGAGGAGTGGAAGCTGGCTCGGTCCGGGTTGGTGGCCCGAATTCGCCCTCGCAGTGCCGCGTAACCCAAGCCCGGTGACCAGCGTTCGAAAGGGCGGGAAAGCGTAGAATCCTGCGCGCCCCCAAGCATGGCTCGAAACGTTCCTGAGCGGATCAAGACCAAGGGGGGACATAGTCCTCGGGCGCGGATTCACGCCGCGTGGTCCCCCATCGGCCAGAAGATGCGACGGACGACGATGCTGCGCGGCCTGGCCGCGCTCGTCGCCGTGATGCTGGTGATCGGCCTCGCCGCCGATGCCTACGCTCAATCGTTCTTCGACAGCCTGCCTTCGATCCAGGGCCTGGACAGCGCCGCGTTCGCCGGCGACACGCTGATCACGGACAACACCGGCAAGGTCGTGCTGGCCGACGTCGGAAACCAGGGCGACCACCGGCTGGCGGTCAAGCTCAAGGACGTCGCGCCGGTCGAGATCCAGGCGACAGTGGCCATCGAGGACCGCGGTTTCTACACCAACCCGGGCTTCGACCTCGCGGGCATCATCCGCGCCGCGTTCGACAACATCCGCGCGGGCCACATCGTCGGCGGCGGCAGCACGATCACTCAGCAGCTTGCCAAGCAGCAGTTCCTTACGCCTGACCAGACGGTCAACCGCAAGATCAAGGAGCTCGCCCTCTCCTACGAGCTGAGCCAGACCTACTCCAAAGACCAGATCATGGAGCTCTACCTCAACAAGAGCTTTTACGGCTCGCAGTCTTATGGCATCGAGGCGGCCGCGGAAAGCTACTTCCGGATCCCCGCGTCGAAGCTCGACCTCGCCCAGGCCGCGATGCTTGCCGGTCTGCCCCAGGCGCCGACCGAATGGAACCCCGTGCTCCACCCCGACTCGGCCAAGCTGCGCCAGACCGAGGTCCTCACGGCGATGGTTCGCTCGAACTTCATCTCGCAGGACGACCTGGACAGGGCCGTGGCGGAGAAGCTGACCTATTACGCCCCGACCAACTCCTATAAGGCGCCCCACTTCGTCGACTACGTGCTCGCCGAGCTCCGGCAGCTTGGCTTCCAACCGGGCATCCAGCAGCTGAACGTGAAGACCACGCTTGACTGGGAGAAGGAGTTGATCGGCCAGGGAGTGGTGAGCTCCAACCTCGAGAGGAATCTTTACCGCGATCGTTATGGCCAGCTCTCCTCAGGTCTCGTCGCGATTCAGCCAACCACTGGCGACATCCTGGTCATGATCGGGTCGCCGAATTACAACTCCGATGCCGGCCAGATCAACTACACCACGATCCCGCGCAACATGGGTTCGTCGATGAAGCCGTACACGTACGGAGCTGTAATCAACGCACGAGCAGCGACGGTCGACACACCGGTCTATGACGGGCCGAGCCCTCTTATCTACAAGGACGCCTACAGCACGACCAAGATTTACAACTACGACGGCAAGACGCACGGCGTGCTGCCGCTGAAGAAGGCGATGGGCAACTCGCTCAACATCGCGGCCGTGAAGGTCGAGCTTTCGATCGGGGTGCCGGCGGTCCTTTCGTGGATGCGCAACCTCAGCGTTCGGCCGCGTTATGTGATCGCGAACCCCGACGGCACCACCAGCTACGACCCCAATGCGCCGGCAGACGAGTACGGTCCTTCGGTGACCCTGGGCGGCTATCCGATCACGCTGCTCGAGCACGTGAACGGCATCGCGACCTACGCCGACATGGGCGTCTACCACACGCCGCAGGCCGTTCTGACCGTGACCGACTCACATGGCCAGGTCCTCTACCAGGACCACCCCGACCAGCGCGCGCGCCTGGCGATCGACCCCGGTGTCGCCTTCATCATGGCCCAGATCATGGCCGACGACCAGAACCGGTGCATGATCTTCGGCTGCAACAGCGCGCTGCACTGGAGCGACCGCGTCGTGGCGGCCAAGACCGGCACCACCGACAACTTCAAGGACGCGGTCACCGTCGCGTTCACGCCGGACCTCGCGACCGGCCTGTGGGTCGGCGACATCAAGGACAACCGCTACACGATGGTCAACGGCTCCGACGGCATTTACGTCGCTTCGCCTGGCGTGCACGAGTTCGTGTCCCGCGCGCTCGCCGGCGTGGACGGGAGCCGTTGGTACACGCCGCCACCGGACGTGCTGTCAGGCCCGGGCAACAGCTGGTACCTCGCGGACACCACGCAGATCGACAAGCTGCCCGGCGACAACCCGCCGAGCCCGACGCCGAGCTTCACCCCGCCTGTGGTGCCGCCCGATCCCGGAGGCCCGGTGCTGGCGAGCCCGAGTCCTTCACCATGCCCGACGCCCAGGGTTCCGCCCTGCCACTGATCTAGATACGGCCCTCCGTAGAATTCGGGCTCGTGCCGCAGCCTCTTTCCGTCGCGACCGAACGCCTGCCCAAAAGCCAGGTCGGCATGACGATCGAGGTTCCGGCTGAGGTCGTCGACGCGACTTTCGAGCGTGTCCTGAACCGGCTGGCCTCGCGCGCCCGCATCGAAGGGTTCCGTCCCGGGCGTGCGCCTCGCGCCCTCGTCGAGTCCCGCATCGGCCCGGCGGCGCTCCGCGACGAGGTCGTCGAGACCATGGTGCCGGAGGTGGTTCGACAGGCGCTGGACGAGAAATCCATCGATCCCATCGACAACCCGGACATCGAGGTGCTCGAGCTGGAGCGTGGTCGGCCGGCTCGGCTGAAGGCCACGATCAGTGTGATGCCCGAGGTGACGCTGGCAGACCCTGCCACGCTGAAGGTCGAGTCCCCGGACCACTCCCATGAGGTCACCGAAGAGATGGTCGAACGGCGCCTCGAAGACCTCCGCGCGCCGATGGCCGAGATCACGCCGGTGGAGCGCGAGGTTCGCATTGGTGACATCGCGGTCATCGACATCGAGGTTGAGGTGGACGGCAAGGTGGTCGATTCCGAGTCGCGGAAGGCGACGGAGGCAGAGGTGAAGGAGGGCGTCCTGCTGCCCGAGCTGCTTGCGGTGCTGCCCGGCACCTTCGTCGACGAAACGCGCGAGGCCGGCGTGACCTTTCCCGCCAGCTACAGCAACCCCGAGCTGGCGGGAAAGCAGGCGACGATCCGCGTCACCGTGCGCGGCGTCAAGGAAAAAGTCCTTCCGGCCCTCGACGACGCCCTGGTGAAAAACCTCACGAACGGCAAGCAGGAAACGGTCGAGGCTTATCGCAATGCCGTCCGCGAGGAGCTGGAGGAGTCCGCGACGGCCGTCACCAGGATGGAGCGTGAGCAGGCGGTGGTCAAAGCACTCGTCGACGCATCCGCCGTCGAGGTGCCGGAGGCGCTGGTCGACCGCGAGCTCACAAGCCAGCTCGAGGCTCTGGAGCGGAGCCTGAACCGCCAGGGCATGAAGCTCGACCGCTACCTGCACTACCTCGGCAGGTCGATCGACCAGTGGATGGCCGATGAGCGACCTGAAGCCGAGAGGCGGCTCAAGGTCGACCTTGTGCTCGCCGAGTTCGCCCGGCGCGAAGGCCTCGAGCCGTCCGACGAGGACGTCGTGAAATATCTCCACGAGCAGTCACCGCAGGATGAGGAGCTCAAGGGCCAGGTTGGCGAGCTGAAGCAGAGCGCGGCTGTTCGCCGCTATTTCGCCTCCCGACTGCGCCGGCGCCGGGTGCTGGACCGCCTTCTCGAGGTCGCTAGTTGACGGCATTCGGGGAGGCCGTGTCTAGAATGACGTTGTGCGCGACATGACCAGATATCAAGGCCCATCCAGCTACCTCGTCCCGATGGTGGTCGAGAACACCGGCCGCGGTGAGCGCGCTTTTGACATCTACTCGCGGTTGCTCAAGGAGCGCATCGTATTCATCGGCACTCCGATCGACGACCAGGTGGCAAACCTGGTGGTCGCGCAGCTGCTCTTCCTGCAATCAGAGGACCCCGAGAAGGAGATCGCCCTCTACATCAACAGCCCGGGCGGACAGGTGACGGCGGGGCTGGCGATCTACGACACCATGCAGTACATCCGGCCGCCCGTGTCGACGATCTGCATCGGCATGGCCTATTCGATGGCCGCGGTGCTGCTCGCCGGCGGAGCGCATGGCCAGCGCTACGCGCTGCCACACGCGAACATCCTGATTCACCAGCCCTGGGGCGGCATGCAGGGCCAGGCCACCGACATCCAGATCCACGCCAAAGAAATCCTGCGCACGCGCGAACAGCTGAACCAGATCCTCGCGCGGCACACCGGTCAGAAAATCGAGAAGGTGACCCAGGACACCGAACGCGATTACTTCCTCACCGCCGATGCGGCAAGGGAGTACGGGCTGATCGACGACATCATCCTCACTCCGACCAAGGCCGGCGAGAAGGAGAAGGCCAAAGCGGAGAAAGAAGAGAAGGAAAAGGAGAAGGTCGCCGCAGGATGATCTTCCGACGCAGAACAAAGCGCGACGAGGTCACCAGACACCGTGCGAGGTGCTCGTTCTGCGGCAAGGCTCAGGGGGAAAGGGGCGTTCGACTGGTCGCAGGCCCCGGAGTGTTCATCTGCAGTGAGTGCATAAGCCTTGCCAATGAGATCCTCTGGGGCCATAATCCCCCGGCGCCGGCTTCCCCGTAAGGAAACGAACAAGAACCAATGAACGAACGAGAAGACCGCCGCCGCTACACCCGATGCAGCTTCTGCGGCAAAGGCCAGGACCAGGTGCGCAAGCTGGTTGCCGGCCCCGGCGTCTTCATCTGTGACCAGTGCATCGACCTGTGCCAGGAGGTCCTCGAGGACGACAACCGATCAGCCGGCACGAAGAAGCAGAAGACCGGCTTCATCCCCAACCCCAAGACCATCTGCGCGGCGCTGGACCAGTACGTGATCGGGCAGGAGCGCGCGAAGAAAGTCCTGTCGGTCCAGGTCTACAACCACTACAAGCGCATCAGCGCTTCGAAGTCCGTCGGCGACGTCGAGCTGACCAAGTCGAACGTGCTGCTCGTGGGGCCGACCGGTTGCGGCAAGACCTACCTCGCTCAGACGCTGGCCAAGATCCTGGACGTGCCGTTTGCCATCGCCGACGCCACCAGCCTCACCGAGGCCGGGTACGTGGGCGAGGACGTGGAGAACATCCTGCTCCGGCTCATCCAGGCGGCCGACTTCGACATCAGCAGGGCCGAGCGCGGAATCATCTACATCGACGAGATCGACAAGATCGCGCGCAAGTCGGACAACCCCTCCATCACGCGCGACGTCAGCGGTGAAGGCGTGCAGCAGGCCCTCCTGAAAATCCTCGAGGGCACTGTCGCCAACGTCCCGCCACAGGGCGGGCGCAAGCATCCGCACCAGGACTTCATCCAGATCAACACCACCAACATCCTCTTCATCTGCGGCGGTGCGTTCGACGGGTTGGAGAAGGTCGTCGATCAGCGGATCGGCAAGCGCGCCATTGGTTTTGGGGCGCCGCACACCCGGGTCGAGCGGAAGGCGGTGTCCGAGACGCTAAAGCACCTGCAGCCTCAGGACCTGCTGAAGTATGGCTTCATCCCGGAGTTCATCGGCCGCCTGCCGATCATCGTGACCCTGCACCACCTCGACCAGAACGACATCGTGCGCATCCTCACCGAGCCCAAGAACGCGCTCGTGAAGCAGTACCAGAAGTTCTTCTCGCTCGACAACGTGGAGCTCGTCTTCCAGAAAGGCTCGCTCGACGCGATCGCGGAGCTCGCGCTGCTGCGCGGCACCGGCGCCCGGGCGCTGAAGTCGATCATCGAAGAGGCGCTGCTGAACTCGATGTTCGAGATCCCGTCGCGGCCCGAGATCAAGCGCTGCATCATCTCGGAGCGCTCGATCCGCGACGCCCTCGAACCTGAGTTCGAGGTCGCGGAAGAGACCGAAGGCCCGGTGCGGGCGGTGGGAGAGTCGGCCTGACGAACACCTCGCGAGTCCCCGCAGTGGCGGGCGGCGTCGACTCCGACCAGGCCTGCTAGGAGGCTCGAGCCCGGGTAACCTTCGGAACCGTGGACGATCTCCACGGCAAGACGGTTCTCCTTACCGGCGCTTCGACCGGCCTCGGCCCTCATATCGCCCGCCGCCTGCACCAGGCCGGCGCGAAGTTTGTGCTTTCGGCGCGCAACGAGGCTGCGCTGAAGAAACTGGCGGACGAGCTCGGCGATTCGCGCCTCATCGCGGCCGACCTGTCGCTCGCCGGAGAGCCTGAGCGACTCGCGCACGAAGCCGGCGAGGTGGATGTGCTCGTCGCCAATGCAGGCATCCCCGCTACTGGCCGGCTCACGACCTTCGCAGTCGATGAGCTGGACCGCGCCCTCGCGGTAAACCTTCGGGCCGCCATGATCCTTGCGCACGCGCTGGCGCCCGCGATGATCAGACGCAAATCCGGCCACATGGTGTTCATGTCATCTCTCGCAGGGCATCTCGCCGCCGGCGGCGAAAGCGTGTACACCGCCACCAAGTTCGGCATCCGCGGTTTCGCGCTCGCGCTTCGGGAGGAACTGCTGGACGCGGGTGTTGGAGTCTCGGTGATCTGTCCGACGTTTGTGAGCGAGGCGGGAATGTGGGCGGTGACAGGTCTCAAGCCGGACCCGATCGCGAGCGAGGTGTCGCCGTCTGAGGTCGCGGACGCGGTCTGGAGGGGGATCGCGAACAATCGCGCCGAGATCGACGTGATGAGGCTGCCTTTGAAGGCCACCCTGAAGATCCAGGCGATCGCGCCAGGGTTGTTCAGCTCGGTCGCCCGTGCGACCGGCGCCACCAAGCCGAACGAGGCGCTGGACGAAAAGCAGCGCGACAAGCGGTAGAATTCCGAAAACCATGAGCCGCGCCGAGAACGTATCCGTACCCTCGCCGGCTCCGTCGCGCTAACCGCGACCATCCGCCGGCGCATCTGAGCCGTCCGAAGCGATGAAACACGCCCAAATGCCAGCAAGCGAGATGCCGAAAGCGTTCGATCCTCAGGCCATCGAGGCCCGCTGGTACGCGCGCTGGGAGGCGGACGGGCTCTTCGTGGCCGACGCGACGAGTGACAGGCCGAAGTTCGCCATGTGCTTCCCGCCGCCCAACATCACCGGCGAGCTGCACATGGGGCACGCGCTGCAGACGGCCGTGTACGACCTGATCGCGCGCTACAAGCGCATGACGGGACACGAGGTGCTGTTCCTGCCCGGCTACGACCACGCCGCGATCGCCACCCAGAACGTGATCGAGAAGCAGCTCGCGCGCGAGGGCACGACCAAGGAGGAGCTCGGCCGAGAGCGGTTCGATGCGCGGGTCGATGCGTGGTATGAGGAGGTCGGGGCCACGATCATCAACCAGCTCCGGCTGCTGGGCGCTTCGATGGACTGGACCCGGCTGCGCTTCACGATGGACAGCCGGTACTACCGCTCGGTGATGACTGCGTTCGTGGCCTTCTACGAGCGCGGCTGGATCTATCGCGCGCCGCGAATCGTCAACTGGTGCCCGCACGACCGCTCCGCGATCTCGGACCTCGAGGTCGAGTGGCAGGAGCACCACGAAACGCTGTACTTCATCCGCTACCCGGTCGAGAACGGAGGTGAGGTGACCATCGCCACGGTGCGCCCCGAGACGATGCTCGCCGACACCGGCGTGGCCGTGAACCCGGCCGACTCGCGCTACCGCACCCTGGTCGGCAAGACGGCGGTTCTTCCGCTGGTCGGCCGCCGGCTCCCGATCGTCGCCGACGATGCCGTGGAGAAGGATTTCGGCACCGGCGCGCTGAAGGTGACGCCCGGCCACGACCCGATGGACTACGAGATCGGGCAGCGGCATGGGCTGGAGATCGTGAACGGCATGCATGGGGACGGCAGCATGAACGTGCCCGGCCTGCCTTACGACGGGCTGCCCGCTCTCGAGGCGCGGCGCCGCGTCGTGGAAGACCTGAAGGCACAGGGCCTGCTCGTCATGGAGGAGCCGTACACCCACGAGGTCGGGCACTGCGACCGCTGCCATGCGGTGATCGAGCCGCTGGTCAGCGAGCAGTGGTGGCTGAGCATGGAGCAGATGCGGGACAACGCGATCGCAGCGTCCGAGGCCGGCCGGGTGCGGTGGCACCCGGAGCGTTACGAACGCACCTACCTCGACTGGCTGCGAGGTCTTCGCGACTGGAACATCGGGCGGCAGCTCTGGCTCGGCCATCGCGTTCCCGTGTACAGGTGCGAGAACGGTCACCAGCTCGTTGCCGTTGACCGGCCGGGCGCATGCACCGAGTGCGGCAGCACGCAGCTCGAGCAAGACCCGGACGTGCTGGATACCTGGTTCTCGTCTGCGCTGTGGCCGTTCGCGACCCTGGGTTGGCCGGAGGAGACCGAAGACCTGGAAGCGTTTTATCCGACCGACATCAACTGCACCGCGCGGGAGATCATCAACCTCTGGGTCAGCCGCATGATCATGACCGGCCTCGAGTTCATGGGCGGTCCGCCGTTCGAGGACGTCGTCATCCACTGCGTCGTCCAGGCCGCGGACGGGCGTCGCATGTCGAAGTCGCTCGGCACGGGAGTCGATCCCCGCGAGCTGCTGTTCAAGTACGGAGCAGACGCACTGCGCGCGTGGGCCACCTCCGTTGCGATGTCGAGCCAGGACGTGCGTTTCGACGAGAGCCGGGTGGAGGGCTATCGGCGGTTCGCCAACAAACTGTGGAACGCGACTCGTCTCGTGCTGAGCTCGCCGGGAATGCCGCCGGCCAGCCCACCGAGCTTCCTCGAAGCGCACGAGCACCTCGAAGACAGGTGGATCCTTTCGCGGCTTTGCTACGCGTCCGCTGCCATCACGGCGGGAATCGAGAGCTTCTCGTTCCAGGATTCGATCAACGCCGCCTATGCGTTCGCCTGGAACGAGTTCTGCGACTGGTACCTCGAGGCCGCCAAGGAGCGACTGCGGGCGGGTGATGCGGTGGCGCAGGACGTGGCGTATTTCTGTCTCGACAATCTCTTCCGCCTCCTCCATCCCTTCATGCCGTTTGTCACGGAGGAGCTGTGGTCGCGATTGCCTGGCGACCGCGACTACGCGATGCGCGCCGAATGGCCAGACCTGCAAGGTCGCTTCATCGACCCTGGCGCCGAGGAGGAATTCCAGCAGGTCGTGGCGATTGTCGAGGAGGTGCGCAGGCACCGTCAGGCGGCAGGCGCCCCGCCGCGCGGCGGGCGGATGCACCTCGAAGGCTCGCTCAACCACGCGGTCGCCGCGCTGGCCGCGCGCCTCGCCCAGGTGGAGCGGGCGGAGGATATCGAAGGCGGCACCCCGCTGGCTGTCGTCGCGGGGCGGGTGGGCTTCCCGGCGGCCCGCCAGGACGCGCGCCGCGACAAGGAGCAGAAGCGCCTCGAGGAGGACCTGGCCAAGATCGAGGCCAAGCTTGCGAATACCGAATTCCGAGAGAAGGCACCGCCCGAGGTCGTCGCCAGCCTGGAGGACCGTGCCGCGGCCACCCGGGAAACCCTGAGCAGACTGAAACCGGTGTGAGTATCGATTGTCGATTCTGGCCGTGTCCGTCCGTCATGAGGGATAGAGGCACGAACAACCCGGGCGGTTATGGCATGGTCCGCGAGGGCGAGGGCCTCACCGGAGGAATTGGCGATGCGCCGCAGGGCATGCCCGGCGGAGTGACGTTCTACGTCCATACCGAGGACGCGAAGGCCACGCTCGCCAAGATCGAAAGGCTCGGTGGCAAGGTCTTGATGCCGCTCACCGAGGTCGCTCCTGAAACCACGATCGCGTTGTTCGCCGACCCCGAAGGACACGTCATCGGGCTCATGTAGGCAGTCGACCGGGACCGGCGCGGCTTCGTTCGCGCCGGTCTCAAAACATCCCCCGGACCCGGCGTCGCTAGGCTAACCGCGTATGCCGTCAGCCGCCGTACTCGTGCCGGTAGCGCTGCCCCTGTTGGCCGCAGCCGTGATCGCAGCCTCCGGCATCGCCGGCATGCACCTCGGCCGGATGGCCGCCGCGGCTGGAGCCTGGGGCTCCGCGATCGCGCTGCTCGCGGTGTGGCTGCCGGTGCGCTCGTCGCTCGAGCTGCTGCTCGGCCCGCTCGGCTATGGCTCTTCGCTCGACCTGCGCCTCGACGGGGTCAGCTTCGCGTTCGGCCTGATGATCGTCCTGCCCGCGGCGGTCCTGCTGACGCTTCAACCTCGCGCCTGGTCCGAGGCGTCGATCTCGCTGCTCGGCGTGGGCGCGGCGATGGCCGCCGTCGAGGCGGGCGGGGTTGTGTTGACCGCGATCGCGGGCGGAACCGCCGCCACAGTCGCGGCCGTGCTCCTGGAGACCGAGGATCCGGGCGCGCCACGGCCCGGCTGGGCCCTGCTCCTCGCAGGATGGCTCGCGCTAAGCCTGGTGGGGGTCATCCTCCAGGTCGGGGGCGGGACTGCTGTCTACTCGGCGGTGCCGGTTGCGACCGTGACGGGGCCGGTGTTCGTGCTGCTCGCGGTATCGGCCTTGCTCGCATCCTGTCTTTTCCCCTGGCGGACATGGCCGGCCCAGCTTTGGGGCCGTCCCACCCTGCGCGCGGCGGGAATCACCGTGGCCATGCTCTACCCTCTTGGCTTCTATCTGCTCGTCCGCGCCTACGAGCTCGGCGACGGGCGCTACCCCTCGCAGGTCTTCAACGTGCTTCTGGCCGTGGTCGGCCTGGGTGCGGCATTCGCTGCGGCGGGACGCGCGCAAGCGGCGGCGACGCGTCGCGAATTCTTTGGCGAGGTCATTCCCGGCTTCGGCGGGTTCGCCCTCGCAGCGATCGCACTCGGCACGCCGCTCGGTCTGGTCGCCGGCCTCATCCTGCTCGCCACCGCGTCGGCCTTCGTGGCGTGCCTTGCGCTGCTGCCCGACCGCGCCGGCATCGCACCCGTGGTGGCGGTCGCGGCAGCTGTCGGGCTGCCCCCTGGGATCGCGTTCGGCGGGCGCGTGCTGGGGATTGCGGCCACGTTCGAGGCCGGCGATTTCCTCGGCCTGATCGGCCTGGCGGGAAGCGCGGCGTGGGTGACGTGGATGGTCGCCGGGGCGAGGGCGATAGGTCTTCCGGGCGGCCGGGGCCATCCCGCGGCGGAAACATTTCCGCGGATCGCGATGCTCATCGCGGCCGCGACGCTGCTCGCGGGGCCGGCCATCGCCTCCTTTGAGCTGGGTTTCGCGAGCCCGGTCGCCGGCGAGGTTATGCGCTCGTCCGCCGGCTCGCTCGGTGGCGGCCTGACTTCAGTGGTCACCATCTCGAGCGTTCTGCCTGCGGTCGCGCTGTTTGCGCCTTTGCTCGCGATTGCGGTCGTGGCGTATGCGTTGGCGGGCATCTCAGCCATACGGACACAGGCCAGGCCGCGGCTGTTCAGGATCCCCACACTGCGTGCGGTGGAGCAGGCTCGCGCCGCGATTCGCTCCGCGACCGTGCCCGAAGCGTACCGGTCGATCCTGAGCATCAAGGCGCTGGAGGACGCCGCCGCGGGTGGCGGCGCAGTGCTCTGGCTCGTCGTCCTGGTTGTGCTCGCCTTTGCCGTGACGCGCTAGTGACGGGCTAGTGGTCGGAGCGGCTGCGGCGTTCGTCGCCTGGTTTGGCGCGTCGCTGGTCGTCCTGTCGGACGGCAGGCGAGGGCTCGCCCTGGGCATCGTGCTCGCGGCGGCGGGCAGCGCGGCGCTCACATGGGCAAACGCCGGCCCGATCGCCGCGGCAGCCCTGGCGCTGGGCGGTCTGGTCGCGGCGGCCGGGCGGCTTCGGTCAGGCCGGGCAGGCTGGATGATCATGCCGGCAGGGTCCACCCCGAGGCTTGTCCTCTGCCTCGCGGCCGGCTTGCTCGCCTTGTGGATCGCCGCGGGATTGGCGACGGGACCGGGCGCACCACTGAGGTTCGCCGCGCTGGTCGTCACAGGCCTGGCCGGCGCCCGCGTGCTTGGCGCCAGGGAGGCGCCCGTCCTGTTCACCGCCACCGGTGTGCTGGCTCTGGGTGTCGCCCTGGCCGCGGCGCTTGGTGCGGGCCCTTCGCCCGCGC
>JACXTT010005124.1_pt1 | contig 19157 bp, 5 predicted proteins | sample 9270951 | NCBI WGS metagenome assembly JACXTT01 (sample SAMN15532306, study PRJNA645909) | rock metagenome | isolation source: weathered quartz diorite | place: Puerto Rico | collected 2017-06-21 | reverse complement strand
CTGCGGTTAGTTTCACAAATCCCAATGATCCGAATACTACCGTAACGGGTTTGACAACAGGCACCTATGTATTCCAATGGACTATTTCCAATGGGGTATGTGCTTCTACCCAGAGTACTATACAGGTACAGGTAGATCCTGCCACGGTATCTGGCACACTTGTAACACCTGCTACTGTTTGTGCTACGGGCAATGGTGGAACACTTTCACTTTCCGGTTATACTTCTTCTATTGTAAAATGGCAGTCTTCTATCGATAATGGTAATAACTGGACAGATATTGCGAATACTGCCAGCACCTATAACTATGCCAATCTTACCCAAAATACTTTGTTCAGGGCTTCTGTGAAAAGTGGTGTTTGTGCTGCCCAGTATACCAACAATGTAGCGATTACTGTGTTGCAACCACCAACTGCCGCTGCTGCAGGGCCTGATCAACAACTTTGTAATGTTACTTCTACTGTACTGGCAGGTAATGTACCTACATCGGGTATTGGTACATGGTCTGTTGTGAGTGGTAGTGGTGTTACTTTTACTGATGCCAATAATCCTACTACTACTGTATACGGACTGACTACCGGTACCTACCAGTTGAAATGGACTGTTGCCAATGGCCCCTGTGCGGTTTCGTCAAGTGTGATGAACATCACGGTATTTGCTCCAAGCGTCCCCGGTACGCTTGCTTCCGATGCCACTGTGTGTGCCACTGCGAACGGTGGAACGGCTTCACTCAGTGGTTATAGTACGAATATCCTTCGTTGGGAGTCTTCAACGGATAATGGTAATACCTGGTCTGCTATTGCCAATACCGCCAGTACCTATAATTATGCTAATCTTGGTACTACAACGAAATACCGGGCACTGGTACAGAATGGTAATTGCCCGTCGCTTTACTCCAATGTGGTTACAGTGAATGTAATACCGGCCGTTTCAACAGCCAATGCCGGTCCCGATCAGAATATCACTTTCATTTTTGCCAGCGCGCAACTTGATGCCATTCCTCCCACATCGGGTACCGGTAAATGGACGCAGTTACCGGGAGCACCAACTACTGTTAGCTTCGGTAATCCTAACGATCCTAAAACGTCTATCACAGGCCTCACTTATATTGTAGGCCCTCCTGCTGGAAACGGGGTGTATACATTCCGTTGGACCGTATCGAATGGCGTATGTGCAGATTCGTATGACGATATGATTATTACGGTTGCCCCCCCCACCAACCCGGGAGTGATCGGTCCTGACAAGATAGTTTGCAGAGGTATGAATCATGATACATTGACGTTACATGATTATGACGGAGACGTGATGCAATGGGAATTTTCAACAGACAAAACGAACTGGACCGTTATTGATAGTACGATTGGAAAAAATAACCCCAAATATGTTTATGATAATTTGACTGTCACTACTTATTTCAGGGCGTTGGTGCAAAAATCAGGCGGACAAGCCTTATATTCAGGTGTTTCTGCAACCATTACTGTAGTCCAACCGGTAACTCCTTCTAATGCAGGGCTTGATCAACAACTTTGTAATACGTCTACTACCACACTGGCAGGTAATATACCCACAGATGGTACTGGTAAATGGACATGGGAATCCGGCCCTACTACTGTTTCATTCTCAAACGAACTTGACCCGCATACTGTTGTAAACGGGTTGACCATAGGTACTTATAAGCTTGCCTGGACTATTTCCAATGGTATCTGTGCTGATTCAAAATCTTTTGTGAACATTACGGTTCACCCGCTCACCGTTCCCGGCAACCTGGTTACACCGGCAACTGTTTGTGCGAACCTGAACAATGGCAACCTGAACCTGAGCGGTTATACCGGCAGTGTTCTCAAATGGGAATCTTCTATCGACAATGGTAGCACATGGACAGATATTGCTAATACCACCGATGCTTACGCTTATACCAATATAGCAGCTACAACAACCTACAGGGTATTAGTGCAAAATAGCCCCTGTCCGTCTATTTATTCCAATCTCGTTACCATTACCGCATTGCAGGCTGTTACTACTGCACATGCAGGCAATGCCCAGGATCTCTGTAATGTTAGTTCTGCTACATTAGCAGGGAATGCGCCTTCTTCGGGTACTGGTACCTGGTCTTTCGTAAGTGGCCCATCCGGAGCACCTGCCGTTACTTTCAATGATGTACATAACCCCACAACCGATGTATACGGATTGGTGCAAGGTACTTATCAATTGATGTGGACCATTTCCAATTCTCTTTGTACACCTTCAACAAGTGTGGTGACCATCAATGTTCATCCCCCTACTGTTGGAGGTTCACTGGCTGCACCTGCTACGGTTTGCGCTACTTCCAATACCGGTACACTTAATCTCTCCGGTTACACTGGTACTATCAATAAATGGGAGTTCTCTACCAATAACGGTGCTACATGGACTGACATCACTAATAACACAGCGAGCTATACTTATAACAATCTTACTGCTACTACACAGTTCAGGGCTGAAGTACAAAACTCTGTTTGTCCTTCTATTGTTTCCAGTGTAGTAACTGTTACTATAGTACAACCGGTGACTGTTGCTGTTGCAGGACCTGATCAGCAACTTTGTAATACTAGCTCTGCTAACCTGGCCGCTAATACGCCTACTTCCGGAACAGGCACATGGACAGTAATAAGCGGTCCTGCCGGTGCTGCGTTCCTCAATGCCAACGATCCGCATACGACTGTTACAGGTCTTACTGCCGGTACTTATGAATTCCAGTGGACCATTTCCAATACAACTTGTGCCAGTTCGCAATCAATTGTGAAAATAACGGTGTATCCGCCTACTGTTGCAGGTTCACTGGTTGCACCTGCAACAGTGTGTGCTACTTCCAATACCGGTACACTTAATCTCTCTGGTTATACAGGTGCCATCAACAAATGGCAGTCATCAACAAACAATGGTGCCAGCTGGATTGATATCACTAACAATACCGCTAGTTATAGTTATACCAACCTTGCTACTACTACGCAGTTCAGGGCTGAAGTGCAGAACGCTGTTTGCCCTTCACTCGTTTCCAATGTGGTAACGGTTACTGTAATACAACCGGTGACTAATGCCGTTGCCGGACCTGATCAGCAATTTTGTAATGTTACGTCTGCTACCCTTGCCGGCAACAATCCAAGTTCCGGCACAGGTACCTGGACACAGGTAAGCGGTCCTTCTACTGCCAGCTTCACGAATCCGAATGCTTACAACACGACTGTTAATAGCCTTGTTGCCGGTATTTATGAATTCCAGTGGACTATCTCCAATAATACCTGTGCAAGTTCGCAGTCGATCGTGAAAATAACTGTGTATGCGCCTACAGTTGCGGGTTCATTGGCTGCCCCTGCAACCGTGTGCGCTACTTCAAATACTGGTACGCTCAATCTTACCGGTTATACAGGTGCTATCAATAAATGGCAGTTCTCTACCAACAATGGTACTAGCTGGATTGATATCACTAACAATGCCGCTAGTTATAGTTATACCAACCTTATTGCTACTACACAGTTCAGAGTTGAAGTGCAGAATGCTGTTTGCCCTTCACTCGTTTCCAATGGAGTAACAATTACTGTATTGCAACCGGTGACCATTGCCAGCGCAGGACCCGATCAGCAGCTTTGTAATACTACGTCTGCTACCCTTGCCGGCAATAATCCAAGTTCCGGCACGGGTACCTGGACGCAGGTGAGTGGTCCTTCTACTGCCAGCTTCACCAATCCGAATGCTTACAATACTAGCGTAAGCAACCTTGTTGCGGGTACTTATGAATTCCAGTGGACCATTTCCAATAATACCTGTGCCAGTTCGCAGTCAACTGTGAAAGTAACGGTGTATGCACCTACAGTTGCAGGCTCACTGGTTGCTCCTGCTACTGTTTGCGCTACTTCCAATACCGGCACACTGAATCTTAGCGGTTATACAGGTACGATCAATAAATGGCAGTCATCAACCGACAACGGCACTAGCTGGACTGATATTGCTAATACTACCGCCAGCTATATTTATAGCAACCTTACCGCGACTACGCAATTCAGAACTGAAGTGAAGAATGCAGTTTGTCCTTCACTCGTTTCCAATGTAGTAACGATTACTGTGTTACAAGCGGTGACCATTGCCAGTGCCGGACCTGATCAGCAACTTTGTAATGTTACGTCCGCTACCCTTGCCGGCAACAATCCAAGTTCCGGCACAGGTACCTGGACGCAGGTGAGTGGTCCTTCTACTGCCAGCTTCGCCAATCCGAATGCTTACAATACTAGCGTAAACAGCCTTGTTGCGGGTACTTATGAATTTCAGTGGACCATTTCCAATAATACTTGTGCGAGTTCGCAGTCAACCGTAAAAGTAACGGTGTATGCGCCTACGATTGCGGGTTCACTGGCTGCACCTGCTACAGTGTGCTCTACTTCAAACACCGGTACGCTCAATCTTAGCGGTTATACGGGCGCCATCAACAAATGGCAGTCCTCTACAAATAATGGTGCCAGCTGGACTGATATTCCTAATACTACTGCCAGCTATACTTACAATAACCTCACTGCTACTACACAGTTCAGGGCTGAAGTACAAAACACTGGTTGTTCTGCATTGCTTTCCAGCAATGTAACTGTTACTGTGCTCCAACCGGTAACACCTTCCGTTGCCGGACCTGATCAGCAACTTTGTAATACTGCTTCTGCCAGTCTCGCTGCGAATAATCCGACTTCCGGAACAGGTATCTGGTCGTTCGTGAGCGGACCTTCTGCTGTTATTTTCAACAGCCCTAACGATCCACGCACTACTGTTCAGGGATTACAGGCAGGCACTTATCAACTGGCATGGACCACTTTCAATGCAGCCTGTACAGCATCTACCTCTACTGTAAAAGTTACTGTATATGCCGCTACCAACGCAGGTGCGCTGGCTGCACCGGCTACTGTGTGCGCTACTTCTAATACCGGTACACTCAACCTAACCGGTAATGTAGGTGGTATCAACAAATGGCAGTCTTCTATTGACAACGGCAATACCTGGACCGATATTGCCAATACAACAGCCAGCTATACTTACAACAACCTCACTGGAACTACGCAGTTCAGAGCGCAAGTGCAGAACGGAGCATGTTCAATACAAATTCCGAGTCCGGTTACCATTACGGTACTCCAGCCGGTAACACCTGCAAAAGCAGGATCTGCCCAGCAACTTTGTAACGTGTCAGTTGTAAAACTCGCAGGTAATACCCCCGCTTCTGGTACTGGTACCTGGAGTCTGCTCAACGGCCCTTCAAATGTTGTATTTACCGATGTGCACGATCCGGCCACTTCGGTAAGCGGACTCACAGCAGGTACGTATAAATTCTTATGGACTATTTCCAATACGCTTTGTACTGACTCGAAAGATTCAGTGGTCATTACCGTGTTCCCGCTTTCCAATGGCGGTACGCTCACTGCCGATGCTTTCGTTTGTGTAACAGGTAATGCAGGTACTTTGCAACTCGCTGGTTATACCGGTAATATCCTTCGCTGGGAATTCACTACCGACAGCGGTACCAACTGGACCAATATCAATAATCTGACTACTACTTATAGCTATAATAATCTGACTACTACTACCCAGTACAGGGCATTGGTGCAAAGCGGTCCTTGTAATACAACATACAGTAACATTGTTACCATTCGTGTGCAACCGGCTTCAGTAGGTGGCAGGCTCTTCTCTGGCAGCAAAGCTGTTTGTGCTACTGCGAATACCGACAGCATACGACTGAATGGTTATACAGGTGTGGTGCAGCACTGGGAATATTCTACTGACAAAGGCGCCAACTGGACCAGCTTTGTTAATAGTAAGGATACATATACTTATACCAACCTCACCACTACTACCTGGTTCAGGGTATTGATGCAGAGTGGTGCCTGCAGCAGTGTTTATTCTGATACGCTGAAAGTACAGGTGGATTCAGCCACTGTTGCAGGAGCACTTATCAGCGATACGGTGGTTTGTTATAATGCCAATAACGGATTCATCAAACTCTCCGGCAGAACCGGTTCAGTACTTCGTTGGGAATTCTCTACTGATAGTACCCGTAGCTGGAATGCGCTCAACAACAATACGAGCGACATTCAACAGTACACCAACCTCATTACCACTACCTCGTACAGGGTATGGGTACAGAACGGTACTTGCGCTTCCATGCCTACCAATGCGGTTACCATCACTACTATGCAACCGGTAACTATTGCACAGGCAGGACCTGATCAATTGCTTTGCGATGGAAGTACCCGTACCACGCTGGCTGCCAATCTTCCTACATCGGGTGTAGGTAAATGGAGCATGGCTTCAGGACCTTCTACGCCTTCGTTCCTTAATGTGTCGTATGCCAATACAGATGTATCGGGCTTGCAGATAGGTGTCTATAAATTTGTATGGACCATCGCCAACGATGTATGTAACAGTTCATCCGATACTGTTGTTATTACCATCGACAAATTACAGACTGGCTTCAGGGTGAGCAGCATCAATGATTGCGGTAAAACAAGTTTCTACTTTACAGATACTACCAACACCCGCTTTGGTATTCAGAGCTGGAAATGGTACACGCCGGGTGTAACAGGCGATACTGTTCGAACCAGGAATCACAGTTTGTCATATACTACAGACGGCATGCAAAGCATTGCACTCACTATTCAAAGCAATAGCGGATGTGTCAATACCCGCCAAGCGAATTATAAAGTAACGGTTTTTGATTTCCCTCAGGCCAATATCAATGCTATATCGGAGATTTGCAAAACACAGTTCATGCAAGTGTCATCCGATGTATATTCCAAAGATTCCATTGCTTATTTCCTGTGGAACCTGGGCAACGGTAAAAAATCATCAGACAGTGTGGTAACGGTACAATATGTGGAAGATGGTAATTATACTGTTAAGCTTACGGTAACGACCATTAACCATTGCTTCGACTCAGCATTCAAGGCCATCACTGTTCACCCCATCCCTGCCGTTACGATCATCAGCAGTGCTAATGTGTGCAAAGGCGATTCGGCTACCCTCAAAGCAGATGGCGCAACCAGTTATATCTGGAGCGATCAGAACAACAATATCCTTTGCAGTAACTGCCAGGTACTGAAGGTGCAGCCTGGTGCCAGCGGCCAATATAAAGTGGTGGGTGTTAGCCAGTACGGGTGCAGTGCGATACAGACGACCAACCTGCATTTGGTTCAGCCGCTGAAAATGCTGGCGGCCAAAGGAGATACCATTTGTTTTGGTCAGTCGAAACAATTGTTCGCTGCGGGCGCCAACAGCTATACCTGGTACCCCGAAACAGGCTTGAGCAATAAGAACGCTGCAACACCTGTTGCCAGCCCGAATCAGACCACTACTTATCATGTAATTGGAAAAGATCAGTACGGATGTTTCGCCGATACTGCAGAGGTTAAAATGGTGGTGGGCCTTCCTACAGGTATCCATGCAGGAAAAGATACAGTGATGTCGGCCGGCGATATACTGCAGATCAAAACGGTGTCAGACCGCCCCGATATTGTGAAGTGGTCATGGTATGGTTCGCCCAATCTTTCTTGTATCAACTGTCCTGCACCACAGCTGAAAGTGGCAGACGATGTGTCGCTCGTTGTAAGGGCTACCAACCGCTATGGTTGTATCAGTATCGATACCCTGAACATCAAGACTTTCTGTCCGGGTGCACTGGTATTCATTCCCAATGCCTTCTCACCCGATGGCGATGGTATCAATGATGTATTGATGATACAGGGCAAGGGCGTGAAAGTGATCAAGAGCTTCCGCATCTTCAACCGTTGGGGTGAAGTGGTGTTTGAGAAAATGAATTTCCAGCCCGGCGATCCTGCTTATGCATGGGATGGCAAAGTAAGGGGTAAGCCGGCCATGCCTGAGCGATTCGTATACATATGGGAAGTGATTTGCGATAAAGGTGTACCATCCTTCGTTAAAGGAAACATAACTATTTTGAAATGATACAGCAATCTACCCTCCGGATGCTTGTGGCCTGGTGCTTGCTACTGCTTTGCAGTAATGGGGTAGCGGCGCAGGACTACACTTTCTCACAGTTTTATGAGCAACCCCTGCTCAGGAACCCTGCGCTGGCTGGTATATTCACGGGTGACATCAGGCTATCACTGGCGCACCGTGACCAGTGGGGTAGTGTTACCGTTCCATACAGGACCACATCGTTCAGTGCGGAATACAAACTACCGGTGGGTACAAAAGATGATATCCTTACACTGGGAACACAGATGAGTATGGATGGAGCCGGTGACCTCCGGCTCAGGAGAACACAGATCATGCCCGTGGTGAACTTTCACAAAGCACTCAGTGAAAACAACGATACTTATTTGTCTGCCGCTTTTATGGGTGGTCCTGTTTCCAGTCAGTTCGACCCCTCACAGATGAAGATGGGTGATCAGTTTCGCGGAGGCAGTTTCGACCCGTCTACCCCGAGCTCCCAGCCGATTACCGCAACCGGCTATTCTTATTGGGATATGGCAACCGGACTCTCTTTCAGTAGTTCATTCAGTAATAAGACCAGGTTTTATGTTGCAGTAGGTCTTTCACATTTCAATAATCCTACCATCACTTCTGTAACCGGTAATGCAGAAAATGTGCTTAAACCCAGGTGGTCTTTTAACCTGGGCGTGAATTGTCCTTCCGGTGAAAAAGGCCATTTGATTGCGTTCGTGGATTATTTTTCGCAAAACGGTGGCAGGCAGATGCTGGGCGGCGCTCTTTATGGGGTTAATATCAGGGAATACGACAACAATGAACCGGATGTTATGTATATCGGCAGTTTCCTGCGTTGGGGCGATGCAGCCATCCCTACTGTTAAACTGGAATTTGCTCATTTCAGTATTGGTGTCAGTTATGATGTGAACATTTCAAAATTGAAAGTGGCTTCCAATCTCAGGGGGGGACTGGAACTGACGGCTTCTTATCGTGACTTCCTGAAGATCAGGAGTTCTACACTGGACAAAGTACGTTGCGTACGTTTTTAATCTTCCGGCGCTCTTCTGGTAGGTATACGAAGTGTATTTTATCGCTTTGTCCAAAGGAATAGGGTAGTATTCAATAGCAAGATCAGGTTAATTTTTTTTTAATTTTCCCCTGCAGGATCAGGCATTTTTTCGGTGAATAATAGTAGCTTTAAGTGCTTTTCTAACACTCAAAACTCTATTGCACATGAGAAAACTTTTGGCTCTTGCAGCTGGAATTGTGCTATTTGTTGTACAATTACAAGCTCAGACAAACCGCACGGTTACCGGTAAAGTAACCGATGATAAGGGCTCCCCCCTTTCAAGTGTGACCGTTTCAGCCGGTTCGGCAAGAAGAACACTTACGGATAATAACGGTAGCTTTACCATTCAGGTTTCGGCTGCTGTTAAATCTTTACATTTTAGTTATGTAGGCTATAATGCTGCTGACGTATCCATTACGGACAAGTCTTCTATCAGCCTCAGCCTTACTCCGGAAGACAAATCCCTTTCGGAAGTAGTGGTGGTGGGATATGGTGTTCAGAAAAAACGCGAAGTAACCGGTACCATATCTAATATAAAGGGAAGCTCAGTAGCGGACAAGCCGGCGCAAAGCTTTGACCAAAATCTTGGAGGTCGTGCACCCGGCGTTCAGATAACGATCCCCAGCGGTGTACTGAATGCGCCGCCTGTGATCCGTGTAAGGGGTACCAACTCTATTTCTTTGTCATCTTACCCCTTGATCGTGGTGGATGGAGTACCCTCTTTCACCGGTGATTTCAGTTCTACTGCAGCGGCTGGTAATATCCTGGCCAGCATCAACCCGAACGATATCGAAAGCATTGACATTGCTAAAGACGCGGCGGCTACGGCCATTTATGGAAGCCGTGCTGCAAATGGCGTGGTGTTCGTAACCACTAAAAAAGGTAAATCCGGCAGAAGCAGGGTAACGGTTGATAGCTGGATAGGATGGAGCCAGGTGCAGCGTTTGCCTGTTTTGATGGATGCATTCCAGTATACCGATTATAAAAACGAAGCATTGAAGAATGCGGGTACTTATAATGCCGCGTCCAATGCTTTTGCGCTTACCAACGGACCAGATGGTAAACCTATTAATACCAATTGGTTCGATTATGTGTACCGCAAAGGCTTCCAGCATAGTAATACGGTGAGCATTTCCGGTGCCAATGAATCTACCAGTTATTATTTCTCTGCCGGTTATACCGAGCAACAAGGTATCATTCAGCGAAATGATTTCAAAAGATTGGGTCTGTTGATGAATATTGACCACAAGATTGGCAAAGCAGTGAACATTGGCGGAAAAATACAGTACACCAATGAGAAGAACCTTGCTGCGGTAAGTTCAGGATCATTGGGTGATGCTTTTGCTACCGCTGGTCTTGGTCGTGTTGCGTTGGTAACAGCCCCCAATGTGTCGCCTTATAATAACGACGGAACCTACAACTACGCTGGTTCTTTGATTGGAGTAATGAATAACAAATTGGGACAGGTAGGATTCAACAATCCGGTGATTCAACTGGACCAGAATCGCAATAATGCAGAAGTAGAGCATATCATAGGAAACACTTACGCACAGGTAAGACCAATCAGGTCAGTAACAGTGCGTACCGTTTTCGGTATTGATTATGTATTGGTGGACAATGATATTTATTACAGCCCTATTTCAGGAGAAGGCTTCAGTTCAACCGGTTCGGTAACTGCAGCATTGAATAAAAATAAAAGATGGGTTTGGACCAATACTATCCAGTATGATAAAACCTTTGCCGATAAGCACACGGTTAGTTTGTTGGCAGGTTTGGAACACCAGAAATCAAATAACACCGGTTACGGACTGAACCGTACCGTTGTGTCTGACCCTGCGTTTACGAATATTCAGGGTGGATGGGCCACTCCGAATACAGCAGGTCTGGCCATCGGTGAAAATTACCTGTATTCAGAGTTTGGTCGTTTACAATACGACTACGATAAGAAATATTATATCACAGGTAATCTCAGAAGGGATGGTGCTTCTCAATTGGGCGTCAACTCAAAGTATGGTACTTTCTGGGGTGTATCAGCCGGATGGGAAATCACGAAAGAAAAATTCTGGACAGCTGCCAGGTTCGACAAGATTTTCAGCAGCTTTAAATTAAGAGGAAGCTATGGTAAAGTAGGAAATATAGGTGGCCTGAATAATTTTGCTTCTCTGTCTACCTATGGATCCGGTCTCTACGGTGGTAATGGTACAGTAGTATATAATCAGGCTGGTAACTCTAATCTTAACTGGGAGACCAGCAAGAAAACTGATATCGGTTTGAATTTCGGTATCCTGAACGATAAGATCACTGGTGAGGTTACTTATTACAACAATAATATCGACGGTTTGATATTAAATGTGCCTCAACCCCCATCAGCCGGTATGCCCAGTACTATTCCTCAGAATATTGGTACTATGTACAACAGAGGAATTGAAGTTTCGGTGAACGCAGCCATTCTTCAGAAAAGAGATTTCAGCTGGAACAGTAGTTTCAATGTGACCACTAATAGCAACCAGGTAACTTCACTGGCTCCTGGTATCAACAGCATCATTGCTAATACGGGTGGATTAGAGAACCCCAGCATTACCCTGCCTGGTTATCCCATTGCTATGTTGTTTGTAACACAGACAAAGGGTGTTGATCCGGCAACGGGTAGAAGGATCTTTGTAAACTCCCAAGGCAAAGATGTTTACTTCCAGCATGTGGCGCCTGCCGGTCAGTCGCGGTTCATGTATGCAGATGGAACCACAGCTTCTACTGTAAGCAGCGCTGATGCGGTGGTGTATAAGAGTACACAACCCAAAGTATTCGGCGGATGGGAAAATACATTCCGTTACAAAGGCTTTGAATTAACAGCGATGCTGACTTACCAGTTCGGTAATTATATTTATTATGGTACACAGGCTGGTCTGAGAGACCAGCGTTTCTGGAACAATGAAGTGGGTGTATTGAACCGTTGGCAAAAAGCGGGTGATGCTACTGCCTATCCCAAACCCATATTCGGTGACAATATTTCCAATGGATCTTCTTTCCCGCTCGACATCAACGTGTTCAAGGGAGACTTTGTAAAACTGCGCTCTGTTTCTATCGGATACAACCTGCCGAAAACCATATTGGAAAAAGTAAAGATCAGCAATGCCCGCTTTTATGTGTCAGGCTCTAACCTGTTGATCATTACCAATTATCCCGGACCTGATCCTGAGGTTTCATCCAATGGTAACGGTACTACCAACTTTGGTGTCGACAGGAATACCGTTGCGAATCAAAGAACCATTACTGTTGGTTTGAATGTTGGTTTTTGATTGTTTAACTATTAATTCAGCAAAATGAAAAAGAACCTGATTTATATTATACTGGCAGCAACGGTTGTTCAATTAACATCCTGCGCCAAGAATGATGCCCTGAACCCCGTTCCCACAACTTCTATTTCTGATCTTACCGCTTTTAATACGAAAGACAGGGTTGAAGGACAGGTACGTGGTATTTATGCCTCCATCAAGAACTCGGGCATGTATGGAGGACGTTACCAGATATTCAATGATATCCGTGGAGAAGAGTTCAGCAATGACAGCACCAATGTGGTTACCGGTTTTGATATCTGGAACTATACACCCAGCAACAGTTCTACCAATAGCGTACTGAATCATTGGTCACGCGCTTATTATGTGATCAACCTGGCCAATGTGTTCATCGATGGCATGGCTGCCAAAGGCTCTGCCGTTGTTGGTTCCACACTTTCCAACAATTACCTGGGTGAAGCCAGGTTCCTGCGCGCCATCAGTTATTATTCGTTGCTTCAGTTGTATGCCCGTCCTTACTGGGATGGCAACGGATCCAAACCTGGTGTGCCGCTTCGTTTGAAAGGAAATACGGGTTCAGGCAATTATGCACTGGCGAGAGCAACAGTAGCAGAAATATATACGCAAATACTGAGCGATCTCACATTTGCCGAGCAGAACCTGCCACTCGACTATGGCAATGCAGCGCTGAATACTACCAGGGCTCACCGCAATACAGCCATTGCGTGGAAAACCAGGGTTTACCTGAGCATGCAGAAGTATGCAGAAGTGATCACTGAAGCCAATAAGATTGTATCGGCAGCGCCTCCGTTCACTGCTACATCTGGTGTAGCGAATGCGTTACAGTCAGACTATACGTCGCTTTTCAAACCACCGTATACTTCACCCGAATCAATGCTTTCCATGCCTTTTTCTTCCACTGAGCAGCCTGGTACACAAAATCAGTTGGGTTATTACTATGGACCTGCTGCTTTTAATGGTGGTAACGGAGAATATTCTTTGTTGTCAACCGGTATCATTTCCAACACAGGATGGAAATCTACCGATGCCAGGAGAAGTTTTATACAGGTCTTTGGAACGAAAAGCTACCTGACCAAATATAGCGTGCCCGCTACTTTCTCTGACTGGGCACCAGTGATCAGGTATGCAGAAGTATTGTTAAACCTGGCAGAAGCAAGAACACGTTCAACCAGCACGGTAGATGCGCAAGCCATTGCATTACTGAATGCTGTACGCAGCCGCTCAGATGCTTCTACCGTTTTCACAGCAGGTGGTTTTGCCGATGCGTCAGCGCTTGCCGATGCCATCATGACAGAAAGAAGGATTGAGTTCCTGGGTGAAGGCTTGAGAGGAGCAGATATTACCCGATTGGGGCTTCCGCTGCCTGCCAAGCCTGGCGTGAATAGTATACCGAATACCGGCCAGCAGTACATATGGCCTATTTCGGCAGATGAACTACTGTTGAATCCTTTGTGCAAAGACAATTAGTAAGGAATAATAAGATTGAACCTGCAATTATTACTGTCATACTAAATAATCATTGTAAGTTTTAATGCGAAAAGCCAGCCTTTATTAAAGGCTGGCTTTTTTTATGAATAAAACTGTGCTATGAGGATGTTTTTAAGTCGTGTTTAAACGACTATAGAGCCCATTTAACCGCTCATCACAAAAAATGAATGTTTTTGCAGCCATTTATCGAAAACATCTGTCATTTAATCCCTATTTAACTACATTGCGCGTTGCATTAACTAAAAACTCACACGCTATGAGAAGATTTGTCACATTTTTAATGTGCCTGACGCTGGCAATTGGCCAACTCGCGGCACAAAACAGGACGGTGACCGGTAAGGTTACCGATGATAAAGGCGCCCCCCTTGCTAATGCGTCGATCATTATTAAAGGTTCCACCAATGGAACTACTACTGCCAGCGATGGTACATTCTCCCTGAGTGTTCCGTCTTCGGCTAAAACCCTGGTAATATCCTCTTTGAATTTTAATCCATTGGAGATCAATATTTCCGGGAAGACTAAGATCGCGGCTACACTGAGAAGTGCGGTTGAAAACCTGGCCGAAGTAGTGGTAGTAGGCTATGGTACCAAGAATGTACGGGAAGTGACCGGTTCCGTTGCCAAAGTTGGTGGTGATAAGATCACCAATGAGCCGGTAACCAGTTTTAACCAGGCATTGGCCGGTAAAACGGCCGGTGTACAGGTGAACCTGTCAACCGGTTTGCTGGCTGATAGGACTGCTATTCGTGTACGTGGTATAAACTCTATCTCTTCTTCTTCACAACCGCTGATCGTTGTGGATGGTATTCCATTGATCACCACTACGAACCTGAATGGTTTCAACGGTGGTAATGGTAACAGATTTGACCCTTTATCATTGATCAACTCTGCGGATATTGAATCACTGGAAATCCTTAAAGATGCCGGTGCGTCTGTATTATATGGTTCACAAGCTTCCAATGGTGTGATCCTGATCACTACCAAGAAAGGAAAGAGAGGTACCATGAAGGTTTCAGTAGATTCTAAAACCGGATGGTCCAGTCCTACCAAGCAGGCTTCTTTATTGAATGGCGACCAATTCATCGCCATCTCCAATGAAAAAGCCGGCAACAGGTATGGCGTAAGCAATCCTACTTTCGCTACTCCTGCAAAAGAAAGCGATGTCAACGGTGATGGTATCAACGACCGTACAGACTGGAACAGTCTGCTGTATCGCAATGCACTGATGACAGATAATTCAGTATCATTTACAGGTGGTGCCGATAAAATGAGTGTATACGGATCATTCCGTTACCTGAACCAGGAAGGTATTGTTATCGCAAACAAACTGCGTAGCGGACAAGCCAGGTTAAACCTCGATATCACACCTAAAACATGGTTCAAAGCCGGTATCTCACTGTCTTACGTAAGAACACTGGCTAACGGTGTATTGTCAGATACTTATATTACGGGTACTACTGTATCAGGCTGGATGGCTCCTCCAACCTTATCACCTTTCGATCCTACCAAGATCCATGGTTACAACCTGACAGCTGCCGGTGGCTTATTGTCATTGGGTAATAATACACCCGTAAGTCCAACCGGCGCTACTTTGCTGCCCGGTGCCGCTTACTATTATAATGTATTGGCTGCCTTAAAACAGAACAGGAACGATAACACTGCTACCGACACACGTGCGGCCATTTATGGTGAATTACAACCGATAAAAGGGTTGAGGATTACTACTAAATTTTCTGCGCAATACCAGACCAATTTTGAAGACCAGTATAACTCTCCTTACCAGGCAGGATTGGGCTTACCTTATGGTGGTCTGGTACAGGATCAGACCCAGAACTGGAATTCCTGGGTATGGCAGAACTATGCATCTTATGACAAGACCTTATTCAATGATCATAAGATCAGTGTAGTGGGCGGTGCAGAATACCAGAAGAACAGGTATAATTACCTGTATGTAGGAGCGAATAATTTCTCTGATCCTTTCTTTACTTCTGTCATCGATAATGCCTATACCAATACATTGCCCGGTTCTACAACCATCCTGAACCTAACTGGTGGTAACAACAGCAGTAACGCAACGATCTCTTATTTCGGTCGTTTAAGCTATTCTTATAAAGGTAAATACTTCATCGAAGGTGCTTTCCGTCGCGATGGTTATTCCGGCTTTGGTGCCTCCAACCAATTCGGAAATTTCCCCAGCATTTCTTTGGGTTGGGAAGCTACCAAAGAACGTTTCCTCTCTGATGTTAAATGGCTCGACTACCTGAAAATCAGGGGAAGCTATGGTACCGTAGGTAACAGAAGGGGTGTTGGTGATTTCGCAGCGCGTACTTTGTACAGCGGCGCAGCCTATACCAACCTGACCGGCCTGGGTATCAGCCAACAAGGTAATGCGGCACTGCAGTGGGAAAGCTCTAAAAAGCTGAACGTAGGATTTGAGGCCAACTTCCTGAAAGGAAAACTGGGACTGGTAGTTGATTACTTCAATAACGACATCAATAACCTGATCCTGGCGGCTCCCACATTGTATACAGTAGGTGTACCTGGTTCCAGCATCACTACAAATATTGGTGGTATGACCAATAAAGGTATCGAGGTTACCGTCAACGCAACACCTGTTACTACGAAGGACTTTACCTGGACTACTTCATTCAACTATACCAATATTTCAAACGTAGTGAATGGTCTGGTGCCTTCCAATAACAATGCTGATATCCTTTCAGGTTTCCAGGTTGCCAGGGTAGGAATGCCACTGGGCACCTATCAGTTGCCTCGTTGGGCTGGTGTGAACCCTGCCAATGGTAACCCCATGTGGTATTCAGCATCAGGTGCCATTAAAATGTGGGATTTCAGTTCACAGTCATGGAAAGATGATAAAGGCAATGCATCAACCGCTCTTGCATTTGCCGATTATGTTTACCTCGACAAGACCGGTTTACCCAAATGGTATGGTGGTTGGGATAACACCTTCAAGTATAAACAATTTGATCTGGGTGTTTCCATCACTTATGCAGGTGGTAACTATATCTATAATACCACCAAGGCTTCTATGCTGACCAACTTCTTCAGTAATAACTTCTCTCTTATCATGAACAGGTGGACTACCCCCGGGCAGGTTACAGATATTCCGAGGGTGTACCAGTCAGATAACCAAGCCAACGTTTCTTCAACAAGGTTCCTGGAGAAAGGCGACTATGCAAGGATCAGGACAATCACATTGGGTTATACTTTCGATAAGAACCTGTTAAATAAAATAGGAGTAGAGAATATCCGCTTTTATGTACAGGCATTCAATCCGTTTACGATTACCAAGTACAGTGGATTGGATCCTGATGTGAACTATAACTCATTTAGCAATATTGCAGTGGGAGTAGATAACAGGGCCACACCTCAGGTGAAAACCATGACAGTAGGCCTGAATGTTACATTCTAATCCCTTGTAATTCGATTACTGATTAAAAGCTGAATTATGAAACATTATAAGATATTAGGTTTATTTGCTGTTGCGGCGATTACCACAATGGCATCCTGCAAAAAGGATACACTTTTTGAACAACCCACCAATGCGATTTCTGACGCAGATGCTTATGCATCTGCAGACAGGATTGAAAAAGCTTCCATTGGTATGTACGATGCTTTACAAAATGCCAACTATTTTGGCGGCCGTATATTGGTTTATGTAGACCAGCGTGGACTGGATGCTAACCAGAGCAGCTATTTTGGTGAAATGGGCAAGTTCACGACCCTAACGGCTAACGACGGAACCGTGGCCGGTGCTTACCAGGGTGCTTACAGAACAATCTATCAGACCAATCTTTTCTATAAGAGCTTCCTGCCTAAGACAAGCTTGGTAACTACAGCAAAAGCCAATCAATACGTTGGTGAAGCGAAGTTCATCCGCGCTCTTTGCTATTTCTATCTTGTGAACATGTGGGCACAACCTTATGGCTTTACAGCAGACAATAGCCATGATGGCGTTCCTTTGGTACTGGATGCTGCAAGCGATCCGTTCGCATCTTCCAACAACCTGCCAAGGGCTTCTGTAAAACAGGTATACGATCAAATGGAAGCAGACCTTCTGGATGCAGAAGCCAAGTTGCCGGCCAGCTATCCTGATGCGTTTACGCAGGTTGCCCGTGCTACAAAAGGTTCTGCCCGTGCATTGCTGGCTCGTCTCTACCTGTATAAAGGTGATTATGTAAAGGCCAACAGTTACGCAGACCTGGTGATTAATTCGGGTAACTATGCTTTACAAAGCAATATCGCTACTGTATTCTCTACTTATACAACAAAAGAATCCATATTCTCTGTTGCTATGAGCGGCGGTGATAACCCCAATACGAACAATTCACTGGGCCAGCATTATGGCATCAATCCTGGAAGAGGTGACGTAAACATAACCAGTGATTATATAGCCCTGATGAATACAGCTACTGATGCGCGATATACAAGCCTCACAAAAGTGTACAACGGTACCACCTGGTCTACCAAATATCCTGGTCTGACAGTTGATTACGTACCAGTAATACGTTTGGCTGAAGTATTATTGATCAAAGCGGAAGCGTTGGCAAGGACCGGAACAGCGGTAGATCCTACTGCGCTTGCATTGGTACAACAAGTACGTAACAGGTCTAACGGAGGGCCGTTGGTTGTTGCTACCCAGCAAGACCTGATCAAGGCGATCCTTACTGAAAAGAGGATAGAGCTTGCTTTTGAAGGTCAGAACTACCTGGATATGGGACGTACCAAGCAAGACCTGCCACCACATGGTTTTGTGACTACTACCATTGCTTATGGCACAAACCTGAGAGTATTGCCGATTCCGACTTACGATATGCAAAAGAATCCGAATCTTAAGCAGAATCCGGGTTATTAAGATACCTGAAAGCCGGAAAGTATAACTGAAGGCAGACGGTTTACTAGGATAGTATGTAAAAGGGGCTGCCAACAAGCAGCCCCTTTTTTAATGATGCCTGACTTGTGTTTTTAATAAAATGATATTGTATATGACCAGACTTAAAATCCATCGTGTAATCTGTATGCTGCTGTGCTTAGCAGGCAGTATGCAAGTTTATTCGCAATATGCCAGTTCAGAGATGTTCATACAGGATCTCAGCGGCAAGCCGATTGATTTGAGAACCTCCTATAACGTCATTGGCAGCGAAGACTATCCGGAAAAGTATACACCTGCTACTATGTATCTCATAGGTGGAAAGGCTGTGCAAAAAGCATTGGTCAGGATCCATCTTATGGACCATTCGGTGTTTTACACGAATAAAGACAATATAAATATGGTGGCCGTTTCACCAATTCAAAGGAAAAATTTTGAAGATT
>JACXTT010005123.1_pt1 | contig 19159 bp, 14 predicted proteins | sample 9270951 | NCBI WGS metagenome assembly JACXTT01 (sample SAMN15532306, study PRJNA645909) | rock metagenome | isolation source: weathered quartz diorite | place: Puerto Rico | collected 2017-06-21 | reverse complement strand
GGAACGCCAACGTGATCAACCAGTACAACCAGGTCTTCCGCGACATCGCAACAAGCCACAACTTCGACCTCGTCGACACCGTGCGGCTGCTCGCGATGGGAAACATGGTCTCCGCCGACGCCGGGATCGCCTGCATGGACTCCAAGTACCACTACCTGTACTGGCGCCCCGTCACCGCCATCCGTGGAGCTGCGCTGGACGGGAACGCCGCCACCACGGCTGATCCAGCCTGGTCGCCCCTCATCACCACACCCAACCACCCCGAGTACCCGAGCGCGCACGGCTGCGTCACCGCCGCCGTCACCGGCGTGCTCACCTCCGTCCTGAAAACCTCCGCAATCAACATCGACGTTCCCGGAGCCACCGGGGGCGGCACGACCCTGACCACCTCCCAGCACTTCGCGACCGCAGACGACCTCCTCAAGAACGTCGCCGACGCACGCGTCTGGGCCGGTCTCCACTACCGCTTCTCCACCACCGCAGGCGTCAACCTCGGCACCCAGGTCGCCAAATACGACCTACAGAAGAACTTCCAACCGACCAAGAAGTAACCGAACACGTCCACCGCTGTGACAGCGCACCCCGCGCTGTCACAGCGGAACCCGAGAAACCGCGGCGCCGACAGCCGGCGTACAGACGGATCAGTTGGGGTCTCTACGAATCCGCCGGTCTCGAGACCCGTCATCGAAGGTCGCTCCCGAAGATGTCAAGCGACCCGGTGTCGCGGGGCGAGGGTCGGGGCTAGCTGTACGTCTCAGAGAGGTTGTTGACGCGCTTCCGTTGCCGGAGTCGTCCGTCCCGGCACTGAACCAATGTGACCACCGCGTGACGGAACGGAGTGTTTGGCAGCGCGCCTTCTTCGCAGTGCCCCCGGCAAGAATCGAACTTGCGCACGCAGATAGCGACGCACAGCTGGGTCACGGTGCCGGTGGGCCGCAGGATCCCCGCACGATGAGTCTTGTTTGGAGCCTGATCCGGCGTGGCCTCCCGCCGGTGCCGTCGAGCCGGGCGAGCACGCGCCGCCCCGCCTCTCGGCCGAGGTCGGTCGCGGGCTGTGAGACGACGGTCAACGGCGGATCGACGAGCGTCGTCCACTCCAGGTCGTCGAAGCCGACGAGTGAGATGTCGTTCGGGATGAGCAGGCCGAGCTCGCGTACGGCATGCATTGCACCGACCGTCATCATGTTGTTTGCCGTGAACAGGGCTGTCGGTCGGTCGGGCGCCTCGAGGAGACGACGGGCGCCGAGATAGCCGTCCCGGTGCGTAGGGCCGCCGAGCGCGATCAGATGGTCGTCGACGCCGACACTGGCCCTCGCGAGCGCGGTCCGGTAGCCGCGGATGCGTTCGGCCGACGACGGAATCTCCGGCGCGTCGCTGACCAGCCCGATGCGGCGGTGCCCGTACGAGATGAGGTGCTCGACCGCGGAGCGCGCGCCCACCTCGTTGTCGACGGTCACGCTGTCGACGCCCAGGCCGCGGACGGGGCGGTCGAGGAGCACGAGCGGCGCGCTGTCGGCGGCGGCGGCTCGCAGGTGCGGCGATGCGGTGCCCGAGCTCGGCACGACCACCAAGGCATCGACCCGCCGCGCGCGCAGGGTCTCGATGGCCACGCGTTCGCGGTCGAGGTCCTCGTCGGAGTTGGCGAGGAGGACCGTGTGGCCGCGCTCCTCGAGCACATCGCTCATGCCGCGGGCCGCGGCGGCGAAGAACGGGTTCTCGATGTCGCCGATTACCAAGCCGACCGCCCAGGTCACGCCGGACGCGAGTGCGCGTGCGATTCGGTTCGGCAGGTAGCCGAGCTCGTCGGCGGCGCTGAGCACCCGCCGAGCGGCGGCGCCGCTAACGTGGCCGTAGCCGCCGAGTGCCCGGGCGGCTGTCGCCTGGGAGACGCCGGCGCGTCGGGCCACGTCGCGGATGGTCACGGTCATACGGGTTCCGGAAGCGCGATCGCGCCACGCGTGCGAGCAAGGAGGTCGGGGCTCGTCTCGGAGCCGCTCATCCGCAGTACGCGCGGGCCGTCTGCTCGAGGATGTCTGTGCACGATTGCAGCGAGGAGACATCGACCCACTCGCGCGCGGTGTGGTGCCCGCCGCCGGCGGGGCCGAAGATGACGCATGGGATTCCGGCTTCGACGAGGACGCCGGAGTCCGCCCAGCCCATGTCGGCGGCGCGGCGGGCGGGGCGGCCGAGATGTTGCTCGATCGCACCCTCGAGCGCACCGACGAGCGAATCTGCGGCATCGAGCTTCACCGGCTCGCGGCCGACGATCATGCGCACGCCGGCGTCGAAGCGGTCGTCCGCTTGCGCCGCGGCTACGACGATCGCTTCGATCTCGCGTCGGGCATCCGCCACCGTCTCACCCGCGACGGTGCAGCGTTCGACGCCGAGCACACAGCGCGCGGGATATGTGGGGTACTGCGTTCCGCCGGCAATCGTCGAGACGTGGACCGACGGACGGCCGTAGGCGGGTCGCGGGCGCCCGGCCAGCTCCCGGTCGAGCTCGACGACGCCCTGCAGCACCGGCAGCGCAAGCGCGATCGCGTCGATGCCGCTCTCCGGGTCGAGCCCCGCGGATTCGACGCCGCGGCTCTCGATCTCGAACCAGGCAAAGCCGCCGTGCTCGAGGATCACATCGAGGTTGGACTCTTCCGTCAGGATCGCCGCGTCTGCGTCGTGGTCGCGGACGAGCGCCTCCGCTCCGGCGCTGACCCATTCCTCGTCGATGACGGCGGCGACGAGCAAGTCACCTGCCAGCGGTTGCCCGCTTCCCGCGATCCGCTCCGCGACGACGACCGCGGCGGCAAGCCCGCCCTTCATGTCGACGGCGCCGCGACCGTAGAGCCGACCGTCGCGGACGAAGGGCTCGAACTGCGCTGCCTCCGCTCCGACTACGTCCATGTGCCCGCAGAGCATCAGCGACCGGCCGCCGCCCGCGCCGCGCAGCCGACCGACGACGTTGGGCCGGCCGGGGAGGACCTCGTCGACGTCGACGTCGAGCCCCGCGCGTTGCAGTCGGGCTGCGATCACGGCCGCCACGGCACCTTCGCCGGCTGCGCCGGGCACGAGCTGCGGGTTGGTCGAGTCGCAGGCGATGAGCTCGCGGGCGAGCTCGACCACGGTGTCCGGCTCGAAACCGCGACCGGCGTTCATCTCACCCTCGACGGTAACAGCTGCGCGGGTTGACTGATGGCGTTCTCAGCGAGATACTGATAACGCTCTCAGAATTGGAGGGATCACGGTCGTGACCGATCTGGATTCGCTCGTCGAGCAGGCAACGAAGTCGGAGCTGTTCACGGCGCCGCGCCTCTCGGCGGATCTAGAGCGGTTCCTCGACGTCCACCGGCCGGCGGTGCTCGACCTCGCGGCTCGCGCTCGGGCCGAGGGTGTGAAGACCGCCTACTTCGTCGGTAGTGGCGGTTCCTGGTCCGCGATGTACTCGGGCAAGTACCTGGCCGACCGCTTCGGGACGCTCCCGACCGACGCGCTGCTCTCATACGAGCTCACCTGGCGTAATCCGTTGCGCCTGCGCGACGACGCCGTCGTCTTTCTCGCCTCCTACTCCGGTGAGACGGAGGACACCGTGGCGGCACTTCGATTCGCGAAGAACGCCGGTGCGAGGACCGTCGCGATCACCAACCGCGCGGACTCGACGGTTGCCACCGAGGCCGACGATGCAATCGCGTACGAGTCAGCTGCGCTGTACGCCATGCCGATGGCGGTTGTGTCGCTGTTCGTGCTCGAGCACGCACGACTCGACGGCTCGACCGAGGCTGCCGAGGTCCTCGCCGCCTTCGACGCGCTACCCGAGATCGTCGCGGACGCATATGAGCGCGAGCGCTCGGCCGGCCTCGACGCCGCTCGAGCGCTCCTGCCTGCCCAGATGCTGTACTGCATCGGCGCCGGCCCGCTCTACGGCCTCGCCTACAAGTTCGCGCTCACGGTGTTCATGGAGAACATCCGCACTCATGGCTCGGTGATCGAGAGCGCCGAGCTGCGGCACGGCCCAGCCGAGGCGCTCGAGCGCCAGCGCGCCGACATGGTCTTCCTCCTCGGCACCGACGAGTCGCGTCCGATGACGCAGCGATCGATCGAGTTCGCGCGAGCCCAGGGCGCGCAGACAATTATCTTCGACGTTGCCGATCACGCCGGCCTACACCCACTGCTTGCGCCGTTCGTGCTGAAGGTGGGACTTCAGTGGCTCGTCGTGTACTCGGCGCTCCTGCGCGGGATCTTCGACCTCGATAAGCGCGTGTACATGGGCCGCCGCGTTCTCTCTGAAGGCGGAGCGCGGTGGCCGTGATGCCGGACGTCGCGTGCGTCGGCGACAACTGCGTCGACGTCGCCCTCGAGTACCCGGACGAGGAGCTCGCGGGCGGAAACGCCCTGAACGTCGCGGTCGAGCTCGCGCGCGGCGGGCGCGCAACCGCCTACTTCGGTGCAGTCGGGGACGATGCCCGCGCCTCCGTCATCCTCAACGCCGCGACCGCTGCCGGCGTCGACGTCGCAGGCGTGCGGCGGATGGCCGGCGCAACCGGCGTGACGATCGTCGCCCGTGACGAGGCCGGCGAACGCACCTTCGTCCGAGAGGACTACGGCGTCGCCGCGGCTTACCGGCTCGACGAATCGACCGCGGGTGTGATCGCCGGCCATCACTGGGCCCACTTCGCACGGCAGGCCGATCTCGCCGAGTGGGCGGCCCAGTTGTGCAGGGGAGGCGTGCGCGTGTCCTGCGACCTCGGCGTCGAGACCGAGCCCGGCACGCTCGAGGCGGTTGGGCCACATCTCGATGTGGCGTTCTTCTCGACGTCATCGGCAGGCGGCCGGTCGCCGGACGAGCTGATCAGCGAGGCGCTGGACGTCGGAGTGCAGGTGGCTGTGGTCACCTGCGGCGAGGACGGCAGCGTCGCCGGTTCGGGTGAGGGACGCTGGCGCGCCCCCGCAGTGCGCGTCGACGATGTTGTCGACACGCTCGGCGCAGGCGACGCTTTCATCGCGGCATTCATCTCTGCGACCCTCGACGATCGCGGAATCGACAGTGCCCTCTTCGCGGGCTCACTCGCCGGCGCCGCGGCGTGCCGGCGGCGCGGGCTGGCGAATCCGGAGGAGGTCCCGACGTGAGCAACGTGTCAACTCGTCGCACCACAGAGCGCTCCCGTCAGCTGTTCGAGCGCGCGCAGATGTATCTCGCCGGCGGTGTCGGGTCGGGGACGCGCGCGCCGCGGTCGGGCTGGCAGCCGCATCCGATCTTCATCGACCACGGCAGCGGATCGCACTTCGTCGACGTCGACGGCAACGACTACCTCGATTACATGATGGGACAGGGGCCGCTGATTCTCGGCCATCGCCCGGCCGAGGTGATCGAGGCCGTCACGCGCACGCTCGCCGAGCGTGGCTCGCTCGCGGCGCTGTGCCACGACATCGAAGCGGAGGCGGCAGCCGCAGTCTGCGAGCGGATCCCGTCGGTGGATCTGTTGCGCTTCGGCAACTCGGGAACCGAGTGCGTCGCCTACGCGCTGCGATTCGCGCGCGCATACACCGGGCGCACGACGGTGGTGCGGTTCGAGGGTCACTACCACGGCTGGTCGGACGCGATCCACTGGTCTGCTCATCCGGACCTCGCGGCGGCGGGGCCGATCGATGCGCCGACCGTCTCGCCTTCCTCGACGGGAATCCCGCACGAGCTCGAGGAGACGCTGATCGTGTTGCCGTGGAACGACGTCGACGCGCTGGAGCGAACGTTCATCGAACGGGGCGAGGAGATCGCCGCGGTGATCACCGAGCCGATCATGGGCAACGCAGGTGGGGTGCTCCCGGCCGACGGGTACCTGCAGGCGATGCGCGGCATTACGTCGAGGTACGGCGCGGTGCTGATCTTCGATGAGGTCCTGACTGGCCTGCGTGTCGGGCCGGGGGGCGCCCAGGAGCTCTTCGGCGTGACACCCGATCTGACGGTGCTGGCCAAGGCGCTTGCAGCCGGCTTCCCGGTTGCCGCGGTTGGTGGCAACCGGGGGATCATGGAGTTCGTCGCCGAAGGCCGCACGATGCATGGCGGCACCTACAACTCGAACGTTCTCGCCTGCGCGGCGGTCGTAGCGGCGATGGAGATCACCGGCCGCCCTCGCTTCTATGAGGAGCTGCTGGCCCGTGGGGAGCGCTTGGCGGACGGTCTCGTCGAGGTCGCCCGCGACGCGGGGCTGCCGGCGTGCTGGACCGGCGCCGGGTCACTGTTCCAGCTCTGGTTCGGCGACCAAGCTCCGACCGAGTACCGCTCGTCGCAGGAGCTCGTCGCGCAGAGCCCGTTCCCCCTGTTCCAGCGCGAGTTGCTCGCGCGCGGCGTGCTGCTGCAGCCGCCGCAGGAAGGACTGTTCCTGATCTCCGGCGCGCACACCGATTCGGACGTCGATCACACGTTGGCGGTGGCCGCGGAGGTCATGCCGGCCGTAGCACGCGCGGTCGCCGAAGGACGCGTCGGCCCAACCGGTGGTGTCCGATGACGACCGGACGTCTCGCGGCGGCGCTCAGCGCGGTCGTGGCCTTCGGAGTCGTCGGCTGCGGCGGAGGCCACTCGACGCCGTCGACGAGCGGCGGCGGGAGCGGCTCTGCCTCCGCGGCGGTCGACGGCGGCACTCTTCGCGCGGGCATCGTCGACAACCCCGATCATCTCGACCCAGGCCTCTCGTATACGAACGAGGGCTGGGAGATCCTCGAGGCGACGAACGACGGCCTCCTCACCTTCAAGAAGGCAAGCGGCGGCGAAGGCGCGAAGATCGTGCCCGACGTCGCCGAGGCGATGCCGGCGGTCAGTAACGACGGCCTGACCTACACGTTCACGATTCGCCCGAACGTGATGTACTCGGCGCCGGTCTCGCGCCCGGTCATGGCGTCGGACTTCAAGTTCACGGTCGAGCGGCTCTTTCGGATCGACTCCGGCGGCGTCAGCTTCTACACCGGCATCAAGGGTGCGGCGCAGTACGAGAAGACGAAGAAGGGCGGGATCAGCGGCATCGTCGCCGACGACGCCAAGCGGACGATCACCTTCCATCTGACGCAACGCGACGGAACGTTCCTCGAGTACATGGCGATGCCGTTCACCTTCGCGTTGCCGAAGGGCACGCCGGACAAGGACATCTCGACGATCCCCAAGTGGAGAGTTGCGACCGGGCCGTACATGATCGCCTCCTATGTCCCGAAAGACCACATCACGATCGTCCGCAACCCGAGCTTCAAGTCGTGGACGCCGAACACACCGAATGGGCACCTCGACAGGATCCAGGTCACGATCGGAGTGACGCCCGAACAGGCGGTGAACGAGGTCGCGAACGGCTCGCTCGACTGGTACTTCGAACAGGTCGCGCCCGACCGGCTGACCGAGCTGAAGGCGCGTTACCCGAACCAGGTCAAGCTCTATACGCGCACGAACATCACCTTCTTTGCGCTCAATGTGCGGAAGCCCCCGATGAACAACGTGAACGTGCGCAAGGCGATCAACTACGCGACCGATCGGCAGGCGCTGTTGAAGATCTTCGGCGGGCAGGGGAGCGTCACCGAGAACATCACGCCGCCGGCTCTCGGCACCGCGTTCAACGCACACCACTTCTATCCCTACAACCTGACGAAGGCGAAGGCCCTCGTGGACGCGTCGGGAACGAAAGGGATGACGGTGCAGGTCTGGGCGTCCAACACGGACCCGCAACCGAAAGCCGCGCAGTACATGGCGTCCGTGCTCGACTCGCTGGGCTACAAAGCGACGGTGAAGACGCTCGACGAGGGCGTCTACTACGACACGGTCGCTGCCCAGAAGACCGATCCGCAGGTGCAGTACAACGACTGGAACGAGGACTTCCCCGAGGACGAGGACTTCCTCGACACGATGCTGAACGGTGAGAAGATCACCAACGTGGGCAACACGGACGAGTCGAACCTCGACGTGCCCTCGCTCAACAAGGCGCTCGACGCCTCGCGGCGGATGCCGATCGGACCGGCCCGCAATGCCGCCTGGGCGAAGATCGACGCGATCGCGATGCAGAACTACGCGCCCATGGTGCCGTTCCTCAATCGCGGCTTCCCGAAGTTCTCCTCGGCGAAGCTGCACGGGCTCGTGTTCAACGGCACCTACTACGAGCTGTTCCCCTCGATGTGGCTGTCGAAGTGAGAAGGGTCGCCCCCGCCGTGCTGCTCGTCGTCGCGGTCACGGTCGCGGTCGCGGGCTGGGGCGGCGGAGGCTCGTCGTCGTCCGCGACGACCGCGGCGGGCGGCGCGACGCCGATCGCCGGCGGGACGTTGCGCGCCGCGATCCCCGACAACCCGGACCATCTCGACTCGGGTTACTCGTACGCGACCGAGGGGTGGGAGATCCTCGAGTCGACGAACGACGGGCTGCTCTCGTTCAAGAAGGCCGCCGGCGGGCCCGGCGGACAGATCGTGCCCGACCTCGCCACAGCGATGCCGACGGTGTCGGCCGGTGGCAAGACCTACGTTTTCCACGTGCGCAGAGGCGTCAGGTTCTCACCGCCCGTGAACCGCGCGGTGGAGCCGTCCGACATCAAGTTCGCGATCGAGCGGCTGTTCAGGGTCGACTCGGGCGGCGTCGGCTTCTACGCCGGGATCGTCGGTGCCGATCGGTACGCGAAGACGCGCAAGGGCGGAATAAGCGGGATCGTCGCCGACGACAAGGCGCGGACGATCACGTTCCATTTGACGCAGCCCGATGGCACGTTCCTCGAATACATCGCGATCCCGTTTGCCGACGCGGTCCCGAAAGGGACGCCCGACAAGGACATCTCTACAGTCTCACGTTGGAGGATCGCGACGGGGCCTTACATGGTCTCGTCGTACGTTCCCAAGGACCACATCACGCTGGTCCGCAACCCGAACTTCAAGCAGTGGACGCCGGACACGCCAAACGGGCATCTCGACAAGATCGAGATCAAGATCGGCACCGATCCGGAGACGGCTGTCAACGAGGTGGCAAACGGCTCGCTCGATTGGTACTTCGAGGCCGTCGCGCCCGACCGGCTCACGGCATTGAAGGCGCAGCACCCCGACCAGGTGCACGTCTATGCCCGTAACGACATCACCTACTTCGAGCTCAACGTGCGCAAGCCGCCGTTCGACAACGTCGAGGTTCGCCGCGCCTTGAACTACGCGACCGACCGCAACGCGTTGGTGAAGATCTTCGGCGGCCAGGGAACGCCAACAGAGAACATCCTGCCGCCGTCGCTCGGCCCTTCGTACGTGAAGCACGAGCTCTACCCGTATGACCTGGCGAAGGCGAAGGCGATGGTTGCCGCCTCGGGGACGAAGGGCATGACCGTCGAGGTCTGGTCGCACGCAACCGACCCGGTGCCGAAGGCGGCGCAGTACATGGCCTCGGTGCTCGATTCGCTGGGCTACAAGGCGACGGTGAAGACGCTCGACGAGGGCGTGTACTTCGACACGATCTCGACCGAGAAGGGCGACCCGCAGATGGCGTTCGTCCAGTTCGACCAGGACTACCCCGAGGCCCAGGACTTCATCGACGTGCAGTTGAACGGCGAACGGATCGTGAACGTCGGAAACCAGGTCACGTCGAACATCGACGTCCCGGCGCTCAACAAGCAGATCGACGCGACGCGGCAGATGCCGCCCGGCTCCGCCCGCGACGCTGCCTGGGCGAAGCTCGATCGAGAGTTCATGCAGCAGGCTCCGTGGGTGCCGTTCCTGAATCGCACGCTGCCGAAATACGTCTCGCCGAAGTTGCACGGGCTCGTGTTCAACGGCACCTACTACGAGATGTTCCCGGAGATGTGGCTCTCGAAGTGACGTGGCGGTCCACCCCGAGGGGCTGATCGAGGAGGCCGCCGCGGCGCCTGTGCAGGCGGCGGTCGCGGCGGGGAACTGGCGGATGACGTGGCGGCGCCTGCGCCGCAACCGAGCGGCGCTGGCCGCGGGTGGCGTGTTCTTGCTGATCGTCCTTGTCTGCTACCCGGGCGCGCCGCTCTGGGTTCACTTCGTTTCGCACCGCGGACCGAACGTCCAGAACATCCAGGGGACGATTGGCTCCGGCGCTCATGTGATCCCCGTCGTGCGCGCCGATGGGACGCCGGTCGGGCCGAGCTGGCGCGGCGAGTACCTCCTCGGCGCCGACTCCAACGGACGGGATCTGTTCGTCCGCGTGCTCTACGGCGGACGGACGTCGCTGACCGTCGGGCTGATCTCTGCGCTCGCGTGCACGCTGCTCGCACTCCTGCTCGCGCTGCCGGCGGGCTACTTCGGCGGCATTGTCGACCGGGCGGTGTCGCGGATGCTCGATCTCATCTGGTCGTTCCCGGTGTACCTGCTCGCAGTCGCGTTGTCTGCGTCGCTCGTCGTCGGCGGGCTGCACATCGGCTTCATCCACGTCGGCTCCTCGTCGCTCGTCATCCCCATCGTCGTGATCGCCGTCGTCTTCGTGCCGTACGTCGCGCGGCCGATCCGCGGGGAGGTGCTGGCGCTGCGCAACCAAGAGTTCGTTGAGGCGGCGATCGCCCACGGCGCCGGGCCGGTGAGGGTGATGGTGCGAGAGCTCTTGCCGAACGTGTTCTCGACGACGCTCGTGCTGTTCACGCTCATCGTCGCGAACAACATCCTCACCGAGGCGGCGCTGTCGTTCCTCGGCGTCGGTGTCTCTGTGTTGACGCCGTCGTGGGGGAACATCATCGAGCAGGGGTACTCGACGATCGTCACAGCACCCTGGCAGACGATCGTGCCGGGGTTGGCGATCATGGCCACCGCGGTCTCGCTCAATGTTCTCGGCGACGGGCTGCGCGACGCGCTCGATCCGCACAGCCGATTGCGAGGTGCGGTGGAGTGAGGTTCTGGCTGCGGCGTGTGGGCGGTCTGCTGCTTGTGCTGTTCCTGCTGTCGGTGGTCGTGTTCCTAATCTTCAACGTGATCCCCGGTGGTGATCCGGCGGTGCGACTGGCGGGCCGGCATCCGACGGCGGCGAACATCGCGGCCATTCGCCACGACTGGGGGTTCGACCGGCCGCTATGGGTCCAGTACGCCGACATGATGGATCGGGTCCTCATCAAACACGACTTGATCAGCTACCAGGACCAGACTCAGGTGCTACCGACGATCGGACGAGGCATCCCGCGGACTGCGTCGCTCGCCGTGGGTGCCGCGGTCATCTGGCTTCTGTTCGGGGTGCTGTTCGGGGTGATCTCGGGGCTGACCGCCGGACGCTGGCCGGATCGCGTCTTCACGGTTCTCGCAATGGCGGGTATCTCGACGCCCATCTTCTGGCTCGGTGCGGTGCTGCTGTACCTCTTGACGTTCAAGTGGCATTCGTCCCCGTTGTTCCACTGGCTTCCATCCGGCGGCTACGTGAACTTCACCACCGACCCGCTGCAATGGGCGGCTCATCTGCTCCTCCCGTGGTTGTGCTTGTCAGTGGTGTCGATCGGCTTCTACTCGCGCGTCGTCCGAAGCTCGCTGCTTGCGACCCAATCGGCCGACTACGTGCGCACTGCAAGGGCGATGGGCCTGTCGCGGCGGCGCGTCCTCCTGCGTCACACGCTCCGCACGTCGCTGATCCCGCTTACGTCCTTGTTTGCGTTGGACCTCGGCGCGGCAATCGGCGGCACGGTGATCCTTATCGAGCCGGTGTTCGGCATCAACGGCATCGGAGAGTACGCGCAGCAGTCCGTTGCGCATCTCGATCTCCCGCCGCTGATGGCGCTGACGTTGTACGGCGGGTTCTTCATCGTCATCGTCAACGCGATCGCGGACGTCGTGTTCACGTTCCTCGACCCGCGGATCGTCCTTGACTGAGCCTCTCCTGTCGGTGCGCGACCTGCGGGTGTCGTTCCGCACCGAGGCAGGTGTCGTGCGCGCGGTGCGCGGCGTCGACATCGATCTTGCACCGGCAGAGATCCTCGGGCTGGTGGGAGAGTCCGGCTGCGGAAAGTCGACCGTCGCGATGGCGCTGACTGCTCTGAACCGAACCGCGAACGCGACGCTTGAGGGAACGGTGTCGTTCGGTGGCCGAGACTTGCTGTCGCTCTCGGACGACGAACTACGGGTAGTGCGTGGGGCGCAGATCGCAATGATTTTCCAGGACCCGATGACGTCGCTGACGCCGGTGCACCGGGTCGGCTCGCTCATCGCGGAAGTGCTGCGTGCTCACGAGCCGATCTCCAGGGGCGCTGCACTCCGGCGGGCGGTCGAGTTGCTCGGCGAGGTGGGGATCCCGGATCCGGCGTCGCGCACGGACGACTACCCGCATCAGTTCTCGGGCGGGATGCGCCAGCGAGTGATGATCGCGATGGCGCTCGCGTGCCGGCCGACGGTGCTGATCGCCGACGAGCCGACGACCGCACTCGACGTGACGATCCAGGCGCAGATCCTGCGCCTGATCCGCCGGCTCCGAGCGGAGCACCGGACCGCAGTCGTCCTGATCACGCACGACCTCGGGGTCGTGGCGCAGGTCGCCGACCGGGTGGCGGTCATGTACGCGGGTCGGCTGGTAGAGCAGGGGAGCTCTGCGGCAGTGTTCGGCACGCCGCGCCACCCTTATACGCGGGGACTGCTTGGCTCGGTGCCGCGGGTCGATCGACCGAGGGTCGTCGAGGTGCCTGCCATCCCGGGCCAGCCGCCGGCCATGACCGCCGCAGACGCAGGTTGCGCGTTCGCGCTGCGCTGCGACCTCCGCCGTCCGGAATGCGAGGTGCTGCCGGATCTAACAGATCGCGGCGGTGGTACGGCGCATGTCGACCGCTGCGTGCGGTCGGGAGACGCCGGGAGGGTGCGCGATGGCGCTGCTTGAGCTCCGCGATGTGCACAAGTCGTTCTCGCTGCGCGGGGGGCGCCGGGTCCTGGCCGTCGACGGCGTCAACCTCTCCGTGGAGCCCCACACCACGCTCGGCCTCGTCGGCGAGTCGGGCTGCGGTAAGTCGACGCTCGCCCGTTGCATCGTGGGGGTGCAACCGGTCACCGCCGGGAGCATCACGTTCGCCGGTCGCGACTTGACCGGCCTGAAACGGCGTGCGATGCGCGACGTTCGCCGCGACCTCGTCATGGTTTTTCAGGATCCGTTCGCGTCGCTCAACCCGCGGCGGAGAGTCCGAGACATCGTCGCCGCGCCGCTGGACATCCACGGCATCGCGCGCGGGCCGGAGCGCCGGCGCCGGGTCAGCGAGATGCTCGAGCGCGTCGGCCTCGAGCCCGCGCACGCGAGCCGCTTCCCACACGAGTTCTCCGGCGGCCAGCGGCAGCGGATCGGTCTCGCGCGCGCGCTCATCACCCTTCCAAAGCTCGTTGTCTGTGACGAGCCGGTCTCCGCGCTCGACGTCTCGATCCAGGCGCAGATCCTCAACCTCCTGACGAGCCTCCAGCGGGACCTCGACCTGACGCTCGTGTTCATCGCCCACGACCTCGGCGTCGTGCGTCACATCTCACAGCGCATTGCGGTCATGTACCTCGGTCAGATAATCGAGATCGGCTCGGCCGACGACCTGTTTTCCCGGCCGCGCCACCCCTATACCGAGGCCCTGCTCGCGGCCGTCCCGGTGCCTGATCCCACAGCTCGTCGCGGCGATGACGAGGTGATCGCCGGTGAGACGCCGAGCGCCGTGGCGCCTCCGGCCGGGTGTCGCTTCCATCCGCGCTGCCCGTACGCGGACGAACGCTGCCGCGTCGACAGGCCGGAGCTCGGCTCCGCGGAGGTCGCTTGCCACTATCCCCTCAACGGCGCAGCACACTGACCGCCTGCCCGCGTGTTGGGCGATGCCCCCGGCAAGAAGGGCCCTCACCCGCAGACGGCCAGGCCATCGAACGACACTACTCGGTCAGAAGGCCGATCAGCCGCCTGTTCGTGCGCCGGCGTAGGAGCGCGGCGAGGATCGAACGCGCGAGATGTATGAGGACGCCTCGCAGGAGCCTAGTGTGCTGTTCGACATGGCTCGAATTCGCCTGCGCGTCTCGCCCCGTGCCGCCCGATCCGCGATCGTCGGCAAGCATGGGGCAGGCTGGAAGGTCCGAGTGGCCGCGGTTGCTGAGGATGGCCGCGCGAACGCCGAGCTCGTACGGCTTCTCGCCGCTGTGCTCGACATACCCGAGCGGAGGCTGTCAATCGTTGCCGGCCGGCGGGCAAGGGAGAAAACGGTGACGGTTGACGGTGTCGACCTCATCGAGATCGAGCGGCGGCTCGAGGCAGCCCGCGATCGCAGCTAGCTGACCATGCGAAGTCCGCTTGGCTTACGCCTCGGACTTCGCGCGGGACGGACAGGCACGACAGTGCGATCGTGCCCCGAGCAGCAGGAAAGTTAGCTCGAGCGCGCCGCGCGCGGAATGAGCGTCGGTCGAAGCCGCCGCCTCCACGTCAGATCGAGCCGCCACCGAAGTCGTCGATCGTGCTCGTCTTGAACTCGAGCGAGAGGACGCCTGCTCCGCTGTACTTGATTGCGTCGTTCACCGTGTCGTAGCTCAGGACCTGCTGCCACGTTCCGGAGCTGAAGTGCAGGGCCGTCACGACGGTGCCGACGATCCGGATCGCCACCTTGTCGCCCGACACGAGCGTTTGCGTGACGCCCGACGCGAGCGTCGTGTTGGTGCCGTTGTCGATGCGAAGAATCGACCAGGCACCCGTGGACGAGATCGAGATGAAGTACCCGGACTGGGTGATCGTGCCGGCGTTCGTGGTGCGCGCGCCCATGCGGATCACGTCCGAGGCGCCGTAGTTGGCGATCGTCATGTATGCCTCGCAGTCCGGTCCTAACGTTGCCGGGTTCCAGTAGTCCCAGGCGAACTGCGTCGCGGACGCGTCGACGGCCGCATTCCCCGACACGTTCATCGACGCGACCCCCGAGGGCCGAAGCAGCGACCAGTTCGGGCCGACGCCGCCGTTGGCGCGGTTGAAGTTGTCGAGCACCGGCGTGCTCGGTCCGATCCCGCCGCTCGCGGTCACGACGGCCGTCGCCGCGGACGGGGCGGACGACTGGCCTGCGACGTTCGTCCCGGCGACGACGACGCGGACGGTCATGCCGACGTCCTGCTGCACCAGGACGTACTGGTTCGTAGTCTGGCCGGCCAGGTCGCCGCAGTTCGCGCCGCCTGCGTCGCAACGCTGCCACTGGAAGGTGAACGTCGGCGCTGGCGTGCCCGTCCACGACCCGGTCGACCCGGTCAGCGTCTTTCCCTGGACGGCCGAGCCCGTGATCGTCGGAGGCGACGTGTTCGACGGCGGCGTGTTCCCGGACAAGATCGGCCCGACGGGTGCGGACGTGGCGGAGGACGAGCCGGCGACGTTCGTGCCGGTCACTCTCACCTCGATCGTCATGCCCGCGTCGTTCGCGACGAGTGTGTACATCTGTGCGGTCTGGCCGACGAGCTGGTTGCAGTTCGCGCCGCCGCTGTCGCACCGGCTCCACTGGTAGGTGGAGGTCGGGGGCGGCGACCCCGTCCAGGTCCCGTTCGCCGCTGTGAGCTGCTGACCGACGGTCGTCGTGCCCGAGATGGTCGGCGCGACCGTGTTCACGGGCGGGCTCGACGCGGTGACCGTGCCTCCGCCGAAGTCGTCGAAGGTGCCGCTCCTGAACTCGACGGCGAGGTTGCCGGCGCTCGTGTAGCGGATGGCGTCGCCGGTCGTGTCGTAGCTCATCGCCTGTTGCCAGTTACCGCCGCTGAAGTGCAGCGCCGTGACGACCGCGCCGATCACCTGGATCGCGATCTTGTCGCCCGAGGCCAGTTTCTGGGTCGGGCCCGTAGCGAGCGTGGTCAAGGCGCCGCTGTCCAGGCGAAGGATCGACCAGGCGCCGGCCGAGGTGATCGAGACGTAGTAGCCGGAGTGGCTCGTGGTGCCGCCGTTCGTGACGCGCGCGCCGATCCGGATCGTGTCCGTCCCAGGGTTCGCGATCGTCAGGTACGCCTCGCTGTCCGGCCCGAAAGTCGACGGGTTCCAGAAGTTCCAGGCGAAGGCAGTTCCCGATGCGTCGACGGCTACGTTGCCGGAGACGTTCATCGACGCGAACCCGGTCGGCCGGATCAGCGACCAGCTGGCACCGACGCCGCCGTTGGCCCGGTTGAAGTTGTCGAGCACCGGCGTCGTCGGCCCGATGCCGCCTCCGCCAGCCGTCACGACCGCGGTCGTCGCAGAGTTCGCGGCGGACGAGCCCGACGGGTTCGTCCCGGTGACGACGACGCGCACGGTCATTCCGACGTCCTGCGCGGTCGGCGTATACGACGTGGCCGTCTGGTTGAGCAGGTTGTTGCAGTTGGCGCCGCCCGAGTCGCAGCGCTGCCACTGGTAGGTGAAGGTTGGCGCCGGCGAGCCCGTCCAGGTCCCCGGCGAGGCCGTCAGCGTCTGACCCTGCACGGCGGCCCCGGAGATTGTCGGCGCCGACGTGTTCACCGGCGGGCTCGGCGCGGCGCCGCACGACGGGAACGTGAATGAGCCGATCCGGGTCTGCCAGTTCGTCCCGGTCGCCGCGTAGTACTCCTGCGTGTACCAGAACGAGCAGCCGTCGGAGGGATCGACCGAAAGCATGCTGTAGTCCCCCCAGCGGCTGTTCGACACCGTCTGCGAGCCCGCGCTCGCGATCAGGGTCGTCTCGCCCTGGGGGAGGGTGCCGAGCGGGTCGCCGACGAGCCGTCCGACGTAGCGGATCGACGGGTGCACGGCCGACGACGAGACGGAGTAGCCGAGGGCTATGTCGCCGTTCGCGTCGAGCGCCGCGGAGCCCATCCAGCGGCTCAGCGAGTTGGCGGAGTCACCGGCATAGGTGCCCTGCTGGAACAGCGTCGGCGTGCTGCTCGTGTTCCGCACCTCGTACCAGCGGAGCGCCGCCTGATTCCCGGGGCTCGCGGCGACGTTGACGGTGTGCACGACCACCTCCGCCTCATACGTCCCGAAGTTGCGGTACGCGTTGCGGTACATCAGGCGGTCCGAGATCGCGTCCAGCTTGGCCGTCGTGCCGGATTGCCCGATACACGAGCGCGCGAAGTTGCACATGTTCCCGTTGAACGCTGCGACAGTCAGCACCGCGGCCTGTGTGAAGGTCGAGTTCGCGGGCGTGTTCCAGTCGACGTGGAAGTCCCATTGCTGCAGCCGGTCACCCGGGTCGCCGAGCGACGTGCCCTGGATCGTTAGGTAGTGGTTCGGCGCGCCCGCCGGCGGGGGCGTCGGCCCGTCCACGTCGGCGGGGAGCCAGCTCGAGAAGCTGGACGTCGCGAGGTTGGATCCCAGGTTGATGTAGATCGCCCGCGCGGAGAGGCCCTGCAGCATCCGGGCGCGCTCGTAGGCGACCACGCCGGTTCCGCTGAACGCACTGGTCGAGAGCGTGAACTGGTTCGCCGACATGTAGTACGCGTCGGGCCAGACACCGAACTTCGGGTAGTCGTTCAGCAGCGTCGTGCTGTACGGGAAGTCGTAGCGGAACCACGCCCCGGTCGGGTCGTTCGTCTGAGAGATCGCGATGCACTGGTCCGACGACGTCGCCGTGATCGCGAACTGGCTGATCAGCCAGCGATCGGCGAGCTGGTCGTAGAGCACGATCGGGTCGCCGTCGTTGTGCGTCTGGCAGACACCGCCGAAGCCGCTCCAGATCGTGTTGACCGGCGACGGGCCGAGCAGCTTCGTCCCCGACTTGTTGAAGATCGTGTAGTTCAGGTTGACGATCTGGACGTAGTTGATCGGACCAACGTCACCGTTCGTGTCCGGCGGGAAGACGAGGCTCGCGTTGTTCGTGTTCTGCGCCCCCGCGAAGTTCTGGATCGGGCTCGGCATCCCGCTGACGGGCGTCTGCAGCGGCTGCTGCAGCGCGCCGTCGGGGCCACCAGGGTTGAGCACGATCCTCGGGATCTGGTTCTCGACCTCGTTGTCCTCGCGCGGGATCGGCGGCGCGGGCCTGATCGTCCGGAGTGCAGGCCCGAGATCGTGGTGCGCCTCGGAGATGACCTGCGGGGGCGCTGCCGACGCTCGGCTCGTCGAGCCCACCGCCGTCGCGCTCAGGACGACCGGCACGGCCAGGACCGTGGCCGAGATCACGGCCAGCCGCACGGCTCTCCCCAACGGCATCGGACAAGTCTCGGGCTTTTCGCCGAGAAGTTCAATCCCGATTTACAAACCGGACGGCAAATCCGGCACGCGGCGAGGAGTTCGTCCACGTCCGGCAGCTCGTCGTTCTCGAGCAGCCAGACGGACTGGATCACGCCGTCGCCGCCGATGAGGAAGACGCTCGGTCGCGCGACGCCGTGGAAGTCGCGGAACGCTGAGTGATCCCGAACGCGCTTGTGTGTATCGCGTGACATCGGCCGGTGTCTTGGGCGATCGAGATCTGACTTGTGGAGGAGCATTGACTCAGCCACGAAAGGAGACGATTAGCAGGAACTTCGTAGTGCCCCTGGCAAGAATCGAACTTGCGCAGCGGTTTAGGAAACGGCTCAGCCGCGCGAAGTCCGTTGGCTTACGCCTCGGACGTCGCGGAAGAGGTCGAGTGCCCCCGGCCGGAATTGAACCAGCGCACGCGGTTTTAGGAAACCGCTGGCAGGTCAATCGCCGCCCGCCCGATCAAGGCCTCTGCCCGTCAGAGTCGGTTCGTACTTGATCCCCAAGGTCATAGAAACCGGGCAAGTTCCAACCGGATGGACCTAACTGGACAGCTCTTAAACTCCTCCGGGCGGTTGACTGAGCTGTTCGCGGCGCTCGCATGAGGCAAGGAGAGCTGCCTGCAAGCCCGCGACGCAGGGTACGAATGCTGGCGCGCGACCGCCTCTGTCGAGCTCCCAGGACCCTGAGGCCGCCTTTAGGCGGCGGTTTCTACCATTGAGTTGAGGACGCCATAGCGCCGTGAGAGTTCGCAGGCATCTCGTCGTAACTCCGCTCTCGGGGGTCGTCGCCGGAGCGGTGTCTGTTGCAAAGGTCGCGGGAGCGATCGCTCTGTTCGACAGCTCGTCGAGGCGATCGTCTGCCACGAGGCTCCGCCTATGCAAACCTTGCGGCTCGGTAATTTGGGCTACGAGGCAATGGACCTAACTGGATAGCTCTCAACCACGAGTCAGATGACAGGTGAGAGCACGATCGCCCAGGTTGTTGTGCTCCCAGATCAGGGCGTGGTTGCCGTCTCCGGCGGCACCGGCCGAAGTTCGAGCGCTTGACGGGCGCCCGGACTTCGGCCGATTACTGAGAGCGGGGCGTTAGCTC
>JACXTT010005122.1_pt1 | contig 19162 bp, 16 predicted proteins | sample 9270951 | NCBI WGS metagenome assembly JACXTT01 (sample SAMN15532306, study PRJNA645909) | rock metagenome | isolation source: weathered quartz diorite | place: Puerto Rico | collected 2017-06-21 | reverse complement strand
GCGACCGGCACGGATTACCGGCCGATCGGGTTTGTAGACGTGCAAATCCCGCCCGCACCCGGGGCGCTCGGCCATGTAAGCGACATTCCGCTCTTACTCGCCGCGTCGGGGGCGCGAGTGGTCGCGCTGTGCGGATACTTGACGGACAAGCAGTTCCAGGACGTTGTGGACGCGGCGTTAGCAGGAGGGTGCCAGGTGCTCGCTGTGCCACGGGCGGCGGAGATCGCGGGCGTGCATGCGACGACCGTGTGGCGTCGCGGGCAGCCGCTGGTGCAGCTGACGGCGCCGAGCTTGAAGGGACCGCAGCTCATTCTCAAGCGCGCTCTCGACCTGATCGGCGCCACAATCGGTCTGGCCTTTCTGAGTCCCCTGCTCGCGGTTCTCACGGTGCTCATCAAGCTGGGCTCTCCTGGTCCGGCGTTTTTCACGCAGGAGCGAGTGGGGCACGGGGGACGGCGGTTTCGCATCATCAAGTTCCGCACGATGGTGGATGGGGCGGAGCACCATCGCGATGAGCTGCTATCGAGCAGCGTGTACCGTGACCCGCGTCTTTTCAAGGTACCCAACGACCCTCGGATGACCCGGCTGGGTGCGTGGTTGCGCCGGACGAGCCTCGACGAGTTGCCACAACTCGTCAACGTGCTCAAAGGTGAAATGTCGCTCGTCGGCACGCGTCCGCCTCTCCCCTCGGAGGTCGCGTTGTACGAGCAGCACCACTATGCGCGATTCGACGTGAAGCCAGGGATGACAGGGCCGTGGCAGGTAGCGGGACGAAACGATGTAACGGACTTTGAGCAGGTAGTTGCGCTCGAGACGACCTACGTTCGGGAATGGTCGCTGCTCAGCGACCTCGATATCCTCGTACGGACAATCCCCGTCGTCTTGGGGATGCGCGGAGCGGTGTGACGTCAAGTCGCGCTTCACTCAAGGTCGCTTTGCTCTCGGCATCCTACGCGCCGGAGCCCACAGGGATAGGCCCGTATTCGGCGGAGTTAGCCGAGGCGCTCGGGGACAGAGGCCACGCTGTCCGAGTCGTCACGGCATTCCCCTTCTACCCGACGTGGCGTGCAATCGTGCCCCCTAGCACGCTGCTATTTCGCACTGAGGAGCGCCAAGGTGTGCGGGTGACGAGAAGCAGGGTTTACGTGCCCCGCGATCCGCGACCTACCCAGCGCCTTGCTCACGAACTGAGTTGGACGATGGTGGCCGCGATAATGTCAATGGGTTTGGCGCCATGGGCCGACGTGTGGTTGGTTGTAACGCCAGCCTTCGGAAGTGCCGTCGTGGGGGCTTTGCTCGCTCGATCTCTTAGGGCCCGAGTGCATCTCCACGTTCAGGATGTCCTACCCGACGTGGCGATGGAGTCAGGCCAGCTCGGCTCCGGCCTTGGGCGAACCGTAGCGCGGGCACTGGCACGATGGACCTACTCGAGTTTCCGGTCGCTCTCGGTGTTGAGCGAGGCCATGGCCGAACGCCTGCAACAGTACCGGAACGGGAGTCGGGGAGTCGCCGTTATCGCTCCGAATTGGGTAAGGGCTGGTTCAGGTCACATCGAGGCACTTCCGGACGCTCTTAAAGGCCGACGCTATGCCCTTTACGCGGGGAGCTTCGGTCGGAAGCAAGACTTGGCTCTGCTGGTTGAGGCAGCGAGGCTACTCTCAGAGCGAGGGGGCCCCGCGATCGCCGTCCTTGGGAGTGGGCCTGGGAGATCAATAGTCGAGCAGTCTGCTGCGCAAGTAGTATGGCTCGGGTTGGTTGACGAGGGGACCTACAACGCAGTTCTCCGAAGCGCGCTCGCGGGGATCGTAGCGCTTGCACCAGGAGTTGGTGACTCGGTAGTGCCGTCCAAGCTGACGGCCTACTTGGGTGCCGGGAGGCCGGTGGTTGTGGCAGCCGATTCCCAGTCCGAGGCAGCTCGCGTGATTGAACGAGCTGGCTGCGGAATACGGATCCCACCAGGCCGCGCAGACCTACTTGCGGACGGCCTCCGTCTGCTCAGCGAGGACCAGGCGAAGTGGAGCGCGTTCGCAGCCTCAGGCCTAGCCTACGCGAGCAATCACTGGGAAAAGGAGGCGATAGTTGGGCGGATCGAGACTGCATTAGTTGCCTTGCGAAACACGTAATCGGGTCCGTTCCACGTAGCGAGCGGCGCTCTGTGCCGCGAACTTGCCGAGTCAACGGGGGAAGGACGCATCGTGAAGCACGCCGTTGTGTGTGGGGCCGGCGGATTCATCGCGGGCCACTTGGTGAAGCGCCTAAAAGCCGATGGCTTCTGGGTTCGTGGTGTAGACATCAGGCAGCCGGAGTTTTCGCCCAGTGCAGCGGACGAATTCCGAGTCCTGGATCTTCGCCAGCCAGAGAATTGTGAAGAGGCACTCCGATTGCCTGATGGGCTGCGAGATGGAATGGACCAAGTCTATCAACTCGCCGCCGACATGGGGGGAATGGGTTTCATTCATTCTGCTGAATCGGACATAATGCGGAACAACGCACTGATCAACATCAACATGATCCATGCGGCTGCGAGGTCTGGAATCAAGCGATATTTCTTTTCTTCGTCGGTTTGTGTCTACCGAGATATGGAGCCAGGGGAGCCGGAGTTGAAGGAGGAGCAGGCTTATCCGGCCCAGCCAGACAATGAGTATGGCTGGGAGAAGCTCTATTCGGAGAGAGTCGCCATGGTCGTTGGTCGACGAGACGGGATAGCAGTTCGCATAGCACGCTTTCAGAATTGTTATGGCCCAGAGGGAACCTGGACTGGCGGACGGGAAAAGGCACCGGCGGCGATTTGCCGGAAGGTCGCTGAGGCTGACGACGCCGGTACGATCGAAGTGTGGGGCGATGGCACGGCCATCCGTTCGTACACGTACGTCGATGACATGGTGGATGGGATTCGCAGACTGATGGAATCTGGACTCGAGGGGCCGACCAATATTGGATCGCCGGAGTACATGTCGGTGCAGCAGCTGGTCGAGGCCGTGATGGATGTAGCCAGCAAGCGTGTTAGGATCAAGTACGTGGAAGGGCCGGTTGGTGTTCGATCGAGGAACTTCAGCAACGAGAGGATCTACGCGACGGGTTGGAGACCTCGGTTCTTGTTACGCGACGGACTTCGGCGAACCTACCCATGGATTGAGGAGCAGGTGGTAGCGCAAAGAGCTCAGAGACGTGCGTTGGCAGTGAATGCACCATTAAGAAGAGCCTGAGAGCTGTGAACTGTTGGCTGTGTCAGGATTCCTGCGTAACCCGTTTCGGACCTGCTACCTAGAAGGTGACGGTTCGGCTGATCGTTAAGGAGTCGTGCGCATGGCGCGTGTTTTGGTCACTGGAGCCGGTGGTTTTGTCGGCCATCATCTCGTCAACTATCTCGTGGCCCGCGGTCACTGGGTTCGTGGCGTCGATCTCAAACACCCGGAGTACGAATACACGAAAGCGCAAGAGTTCGAGCTGTTGGACCTGCGCCGCTGGGGCAACTGCCTGCGGGCGACCGAGCACGTCGAAGAGGTCTACAACTTGGCCGCCAATATGGGAGGCATTGGCTTCATCGAATCGCACAAGGCTGAGATCATGCACGACAATGTGCTGATCAACATCCACATGCTTGAGGCGGCGCGCCAGAACGGCGTAATGCGATACCTGTACACGTCATCGGCATGCGTCTATCCGGGGTATCGCCAAGACTCCGCCGACGTGCCACCCCTGCGAGAGGAAGACGCATACCCCGCGGACGCCGAAGACGGCTATGGGTGGGAGAAGCTCTTCTCAGAGCGCCAGTGCCGACACTACTACGAAGACTACGGACTTGAGACGCGCGTAGTCCGCTTTCACAACATCTATGGACCACTCGGCACGTACGACGGCGGTAGGGAGAAGTCGCCAGCTGCTATCTGCCGCAAGATCGCGCTTGCAGAGGATGGCGGAGAAATCGAGGTGTGGGGGGACGGCAATCAAACCCGATCGTACTGTTACATAGACGACTGCGTCGAAGGTATCTACCGCCTGATGCGCTCAGACTATCGCCAGCCCCTTAACTTGGGTTCCGAGCGGCTTGTAACGATTAATCAGCTTGTAGAGATAGTGGCGCACATCGCGACAAAGCACATCCACCGCCGCCACGATCTTCATAAACCTCAGGGTGTGCGCGGCCGAAACTCTGATAACTCGAGGCTTCGAGCTGTGTTGCGCTGGGAACCGCAAACCACGTTGGAGGAGGGGCTCACCAGGACGTACTCGTGGATTAGCTCAATGCTGAAACGCACGGATCGTACAAAGCAAATGGTGGCGCCGGTGGTCTGAGCTGAACGATGGCTTTAGGCGCGCAATCAAGTCCGCTGGAACTACCTGGGTCGGTCTTGACGGTTGTTCCAGTGTGCAGCACTAGCCTACTTGACTGTCTTGTCGCGTCGATTCGCAGCGAGCTCTGCGGCCTGGACAAGGCGAGCGGCATAGTAAGCGGGGTCACGCTTGAGAATCAAACGCTGAGCGGCGTCGCCCATCCGACGCCGCGCAACCGGGTCCAGTGTTACGGCGTACAGCGCTCTCTCCAAATCACCGGGCTTAGTTGGATCGAATGTAATTCCCGTCTCTCCCTCGCTAATCAAGTCTTCTGCAGCTCCGCATAGCGTGGAAACGACTGACGGTATACCACACGCGGCCGCCTCATTGACGACTAGGCCCCAGGGTTCGTTGAGAGAGGGAAGGATCAACGCATCAGCGTTTATGTAGGTCTCGACAAGATCGTCACCGGTCACGAACCTCCGGAAAGTGACGTCGTGCACTGTGTCACGGCGCACTTGAGCTTCAAGCGATGATCGCTCTGGTCCATCACCAGCAATTTTGAGCGACAGCCTTACGCCCCGCTGTTGAAGTAGACCGACTGCGGAGATCAGCGCACTCACATTCTTGATCGCTACGAGCCGGCCCACGTACAACAGGCGGGTTGGTGTATCACTCGATGATGCTTTCAACGTGGGGCCTCGGAGCGAATCGGCTCGCACCTTGAACCAATGAACGTCCACGGTATTGCATCCGACTATGATTCGATCAGCCGGTGCGCCGTAGTAGACAAGTTGCCTCTTCGAGGCAGTACCGTAGCTGAGATATGCATCAAATCCACGAATTACCGCGTGCCTGTACGCGTTGGCCCAAGCTCGCTTGACAAAACCACTGTGGAGGTGGCTACCCGACCACAGGACTGAGGGGATGCGATGAACGCGGGCAAACGCGAGCACCTCTAACGTTGCAAAGTAGTGATATCCACACATCGCAATGACGTCTGGTCGGAATCGACGCATTTCACTCCAAAGGCCCCAATGCACATATATCGGTCTTTCGAAGCGGGTGATGTAGGTGTGCAAGCTTGGGAGAATGCGGTGGTTGAATGGGAGATCAGGCTCTGGAGAACTCCACGAGCGGTTGGTGTCGCTTGTAGCCAAGAAGACTGTGTGACTGACAATGCCTGGCTGTTTTGTTAGAGCGGCGTAGAATGACGTTATGTATGGACTGACGATATTGTGTACGGTCAAGAGTCGAATGGTCACTTTCCTCCCACGTCACACGAATAGTGAAATCCGTGCCTAAACGTAACTCGAATACGCGATTCCGAGAGCGCAGGTTGCGCGCGCCGAAACGTGTTTGTCAGCGGGCGAGCGGACCGAGTGCCTGAATGGGTATCACGCAAGCCCTTGGTTAGTGTTACTAGTACACGACCTTTGGTTTTGATTGGGCATGCTGCTGCGCCGACGAGCGCTTGAGATATTACGGGCTACCAGGCTGTGGGCGATGCAGCGGCTGGGCCTTGCTTTCTATCATCCAGTCCAGGTGATTCGGCGTGTTGAGCTGCATGGTGATCCCGATTACGGAGGTTGGTACGTGTGCCCGGATGGGATCAATGCGGGCTCGGTTGTCTATGACGTAGGAGTCGGGGAGGACATCTCTTTTGCGAAGTCGCTCGTACTGACGTACGGTCTTCGCATCTGGGCGTTCGATCCTACTCCGAGGTCAATAGGGTGGTTCCAGCGTCAGACCTCTCTTGCACAACTGACTTTGCGTCCTCACGGCATCTCCGACGTTGATGGTGAGACGACATTCTACCTGCCGAACAATCCGCGGCACGTTTCGGGGACAATTATTCCCGATGAGGAGCACCGCGGGGGCGCTATTCAGGTTCCAGTGAGACGACTGGCTACAGTGATGGCCGAACTGGGCCACCGGGTAGTCGACATTCTCAAGCTTGACATCGAAGGGGCGGAATACAAGGTACTTCGCGATCTCTTACTATCGGGGCTCCGCATTGACCAAGTACTCGTCGAGTTTCATCACAGCCGTGCATCCACCAAGCACGCAAGGGCAAGAGAGGCAATTGAAGAGCTCAATCGACACGGATACAAGATCTTTGCTGTCCGACATGGTACAGACTTCTCTTTCATCCGTGCTCCGTAAGGTTGTCTAGATCGGTGTTACCCTCACCGCAGAGTAGAGTCGTTTGACCGCCACAAGGGATAGGCTGCTCTCAAGTTTGGCGGATCGATCCGCGGCTCGGTATCAACTGGGGCTCACTGACCATAGCGACAAGCATTGGTGGCAGGTGCCCGGAGGAACATTGTCGGGCTTCTGGATACGACGTCTACACCAGGCCGGTGCACATAGCGGGTGGGTTTTCCCGTTTCACAGGAAAGTCCTTCGCCAGCGTCGTAGTGACAACGCGCTAGTTCTGGTTCGCGTAGACGACTATCCGAGGTGGGATCGCCCGCTCAGTGAATTTGTAGCGTTCGACCGCATGCTTGAAAGGCACGGTGTTGCATATGCTATCGGCGTGACACCGTTCATTGGTATCCACCCGCGCCAGGGCCGACTCGAACGCGATGAGATTGAGACCCTGCAACAATTGGTTACTCGGGGTGTTACCCTCGCCCAGCATGGATTCACGCATAAGCCGCACGTTTGGCATCGTCGCTATACTGTCGAGCTGCCGGCATACTCGGCCCAGGAAATCGCCGGTTGGATCGCTCGGTCTGATGACTTCTACGCGCAATCGGACCTCCCGCGTCCCGAAATCATGATACCGCCATTCGATGGGATTACGATCGAGTCTTTCTTGGCCGTCTCAGACCGCTACACAATTGTGACAGGTGGTCCAGCAAGTCTCACGACGCTCGGGCCAGTGGCTCCGGGCGTGCGTCTCCATCGCTCCGTATACCTTCCGAGCTATTACCCGCACATGTACCCAACCAGAATGTATGAGAGACTCGGTGAGCGCCTATGGAGAGATGCCACTGGACCTGTGGTCGTTCTAACTCTTCACTGGGCGTGGGAAGTGCGAGATGGCTACCGGCGCCTTAAGCCCCTGCTCAGTGCACTGGAAGGGCGTGCCGTTCCTTGGGGTTCACTGCTGCGCCGTCTCGCGCCAAACAATCAGGGTGCGTGATGTCGCGCTGAGACTAGGACACTCTCACGAATGACCCGACGATAGCTTGGCCCAGGTCCTCCAGCAGTGGAACACTATTTACTAAGCGGTGAAAGAACGTTCCAAGCGAATAAGTGACTAAAGAGAACCGAAGGTAATCCGGGTCTCCTAATTCGACTCGAAGATACTCTTCTCTGAAGCCAAGTTGGGCCATTAGTCGTTGGAGCTTTCTTCTCGTGTTGGCCCGATAGTACGTCCTGAATGTGTCGCGGGCGTCCCGCCCGGTCGCTAGCTTCACGAGATGACCATGAAGTGGGTTTGGCGTCAGGCGTGCCAGCACTGCAGCGTAGAACCACGCGTTCGTAGTAATGAACACGAATTTCCCCCCAGGCCGTAAAACCCGTGCAATTTCGTGGAAAACCGATCGCGGCGTTGGCACATGTTCAATGACCCAGCGTGCAATACACAGGTCAAACGAACCGGTGCGAAAGGGAAGCAAAAGACCGTCGGTGAGCACGCTGTGATCAAGATATGGGTTCAATCTGATTGCTGAGTCCACGTCAACGCCGATCACGAGCCGGACAGGCGCTCGGAGGTCTCGCTCGAACGCTCCCCTTCCCGCTCCAAACACCAGTACGACGTGGGCGTCATTGACCGCACGGTCTAGGATCGGCTCAAACGGTGATACATGCTGGCCATACCATTTTTTGCGCAGCTCTTCAACAGTTGGCAATAGAGGGATCACGGCTGTCTTTCGAAACAATAGAAGACGGTTGCTGGGAGCGTACCCATCCACCGGTTACCTGTGAGTGCAGCCAGCGCGCGCAGAGCCGGGAAGGCTAGTAGGTGAAGCCCCGTGCTCAGGCGGAGGATCCTTGACTCAAGTCCCTCCCACCATCGACCGACTAAGCCATCGACGGGATACGAGGTCACCAACCTCATTCCGGCTGACTCAGCAAGCTCTGTCAAGCGCTTGGTGGAATGGCCTGGCCGATGCTTCATGAGGCCTGGATCTCGGGTTCGGCGATTCAACTTGCCTTTCGTGTCGAGTTCTTGCTCGCACCACCAGAGGCCTCTGTGACGTAGGATCCTGCCGATCTCTTCCACTGCTTTGCGATCGTCCTGTACGAACTGAAGGACCTCAATTGTGAGAACAAGATCCGCAAACCCGTCAGGGAGTGATAGTGCTTCTGCGCGCGCCGCTATCGGATGAACGAGGACGCCGAATTGCCTCGCGGCGAGCCCGAGGCGGTGAAGATGACTGCGTGCAATGTCAACCGTGTAGTAACTGGTCTGAGGGCGATGCAAGGCGTCGGCGAGGGCGTAAAAACCATTGCGCGCACCGACATCCACGACACAAGTGCATACACGACTCCCGAGAGCCTCGCAAACCAAGCGGTATCGTCGATGGCCAGCGAGTTCTGGGTAACCGAACATTTTGCAGTATGCCCGGAACAAGTGCTGCTTCAGTCGGGACGGCCCGCACCAGGTGGCGGCCAGGGCGTCATCAGCGAAGGCGAGGAAGTCTCCGTAACGGCGAGATACCCACTTTTCTCGGTAAGGAGCAGCTGCGCTCACTTCTCCTCGGCATGGCTAGAGGTGTCCACCGCGTGATTCGCCCAAAGCATGCTACGGCGGCTCGCTTAAACCAGGCCTAGTTGGCGGAGAAGGAGGGCCGACGATATCAGCGAGCATTCGCTCGCGACTGGGAAAGGGTGCTTTGGAGCAAACCGTCGAGCTCTCCCGCGACTCTGCTAGCTGCGAAGCGCTGGCGGTACGCTTCAAGCGCACCAGCGGACAAGCGCTCTCGCTGGGAGGGGTCGTTTGCGAGTTCACGCAGGACGCGCGCCAAATCCACCTCGTCACCAGGTGCAAAAAGTCGGCCCGTTACGCCATCGATCACGTACTCCGGTATGCTTCCGATTCGCGAGGCAATGACTGGCACGCCGAGACTGAGAGCCTCGAGCACCGCGAGCGGTCCATTCTCGAAGCACACGGAAGGCAGCACGAGGGCCCATGCTTGACGCAGGATTTCGAACCGCTCGGCGCCGTCCCGGATCCCCAGCAACTCGACGCGTAATCTCTCGCTAGCAACGCGCCGGTGCAGCTCGTCTGCCAGTGGCCCGCCTCCAATAATGATTAGCCTTCCCGGTGCCCCCTGGGCCAAGGCCGATACCGCCACTTGAGGCCCTTTCGCGGTGTCTAGGTGTCCCATGTAGACCCATGTTGGCTCCAACGCTGGGTGTCGAACGAAGTCCAAACGCGGGCTAAGATTATGAATCACATGAATGCGGTGGCTCGAGATGCCCATTTCGATCAGTCGCTCGCGCGTGAACCGGCTGAGTACGCGAAAGGCGGCTACGCGCCGCACGACGCCCAGAGGCCAAATGGTTTGAGTAATCACTGCATACGCGATCGATCGCATTACGCTGTTATGCACGCACTTGTAGCGGACTCCTTTCCACCACTTGCCATCGCGGCACAAGGTGCAGGGGGCGCCGCTTCTGAAGTACAGGCCGTTGAGGCACCGAAGTCTAAAGTTGTGCACAACATGGATGATCGGTATACGCTCCGCGAGAAGCGCCAAGTATGGAGCCACCGACCACAGCGGAAATGGGTTATGGATGATAGCTACGTCTGGGCGAAAGCTGCGTACGGTCCGTCGAAGAGCCACATAAGCCCGCACGTTGAATATGCTCGACAATGTGAGCCAAGCTTTGCGCCAGGTATGTGCCAGTTCGAACTCGCGGCTCTGCTTCTGAAGCAAGAGGAGCTCGTGCCCTAAACTGCGCAGGGCCTCGGACTCCCGATCGAACGCGATCGACTCCCCTCCTGACTTTCGCTCGCGGTTGTGAATCATCAAGATGCGCATTGGTGTTGAGTCTTGCGTTGACCAAAGAGTGACCCGTAGTTCGCTGCTCCGTCCATACGTGGGCGATTCAGGTCAGCTGGCTTGGTCGAATAGCCTGTAGTAGCGACGTTGGCGGAGCTCCGTGTTCACCTGGCGCAGCTCTGGCTCTCAAAGCGAACGTGGACGCGAGCACGCCTGGCAGCTCAAACTGCGAGAAGTAGATCAAGGTGTAGCCAATGGTTCCGAAGCGTAGGAAATGAAAGATCATCCATAGCACGATCCCATACAACACTACCCGCTGCAGATCGCGGTTCCATGGCTTCAACCATTCATGCGTGAGCCTAAGGAGCGCACCTATCACAACCATCCCGACCAACACGCCGATAACGCCTCCAAAGATGTAGAGCCCACTTACAATCCCGATGGTGAAGCCGACGTCTTGCCGTCCGCTGATATCCACCGCGTGCTGGAAAAAGACCTGCCCTAGGTCTCTAAAGGCGGGCTTACCAGGCCAAAGGAACCGAGGAATGATGTAGGCCGCTGGCGCAAAGTTGTATTGCAGACCCCCCCAAAATCGACCTCCGATTTCGTGCAGGAGTGAACTTCGATCCTGAACTGCCAGCATCGTCATGTCGAAGACGGCCAGTTCTGGTGAGTTAATGTAGAAGCGCGCAGGTTGGAGTGCGATGCTCGCAGGTACGTCGCTCAAAGCAAAGCGCTTCACAGCTAAGATGGGTCCCACGGTGCGAACAAAAAGCAACAACGTCACTAGCGCAAAGGCAGCAACGAGATACACCAGACCCCGCTTGATAGTGACGCGCCGCCGAGTGTAATGAATCCACGTGAGAGGAAACACAAAGAACGGAAGGATCGCGCTGCGCTTGCCGCTTAACAAATAGGCGAAGACGGCTGCAATTCCCAACACAACGAAGGACAGGGCTCTATGCTTGTAAGTCATGATCCCCCTCAAGAACAAGAGCAATGCTCCCCAATCGAAAAACCCTTCGAAGAAGGTCGACACCCCTCCGACCTCGACCCCAGACTCCGCCACATAGTTAGGCGAGAGGAAGAGTAGCACGTCTCGACTGGGACCTCCGAATGCGGCAAGATGGTGCAGCCTAAATGGGAGTCCGATCGCCAACATCGTCAACGCAACCGCTGTTCCGGTGCGCGGCCATTGTGGCACCGGGGGCGAAGTACTTGAGGGTGCCGGGGCGTTCAAATACCGCCGACTGCTGTTGCGATAGCCGACTCTGAACGCTACGAGGCTAAGAAGGCACAGGACAAGAGTGAAATGATAGAGGCGGGCTGCCGGCCACGTTCGATCCATCCAATCCGACTGATAAGCAAGATCGTGCCATACATGGAATGCGGGTATAAGGACATAGAAGTAGAATAAGCATGCAACGACAGTGCCCGGCTGGAGCAAGTCGACTTCAGATGACCAGTCGGCGTCTGTTCGGCGGAAGCAGCACCAGATCGGGAGCGCCACCGACATAGCCAGGAGCACAACGGTCCAGGTGTCATCAACGTCTGAAGCGGACGAGCCTAACGCGATCGTAACCCCCGCCCAGGCAAGAAGGGCGACCGCTGCTAGACGGCCGCTGCGCAGCAAGTGATCAGCTGATCCGCCGTGGTGGTGCGACTGACGTCTCACTTCGTCCTCAATATTGAACGGATCAAGGACTTCATGCGGCCCCACAGGTACCAGGGCGTAAACGCCGGCACCATGTGCCGACGCGTTAGCACCCAGTTCGCGTTCCTTACGGTAAACATGCGGTAGCGACCTCCGGCCAGCTCGAGGTTGTGCCTCGCCTCAGCGCTCATATCCAGCTGCTCGGCCGGGTTGCTCGATATCATGCCTATGGACTCGTATGTCCGGTCGTGGTTTTGGTGAATGCACGTCACGACGCGAGTGGCGTCAATCACCGGAACACCGAGTGCCCGAGCACGCCAGATAAGCCAGTTGTCATAAGCGGTGCGGCCGACGGCAAAATGCGGGAGCTTTCCCCAAAGACCCTTTGGGAAGACGTAGTAGTCAACTCCCGTATGCCCGTGGGGAGTGCCCCGTGCACGTACATCTGCTCGTAGTTTGACCTCCCACTCTCGATCGTCAAAGTTCAATGGTGTCGTCATGTCAACGTCCCAGCGCTGGCCCAGCAGTAGGAAGCGCCGTCTATTGATCCGCGACACTGCCTGAAGCAGGTCATCCAAGACGATGATGTCAGCGTTGATGAAGCATAGCAGTGGAAGCGTCGCGGTGCGCTGAGCTTTGTCGAAGATGTCGCTTACGAGCGGCGTACCGTTCTCGTTGCGAGCTACGGTGGGAACATGCCTTGCCCCGAAGGCCTTCGCCGCTTCAGCGGTGCCCTGGTCGTCCCCGAACAGAATCAGCTCGCAGTGCGGCCGCAATAGCGCCCAGCTGCGGATGGCGTTGCGCTGGATAATGCCGATGTGGCCGCGAAAAGGCTTGGGAATCGCAAAAAGAGTGAGCACCTGTTTGAGCTCCTCAGGTCCTGACTCAGCCGACTCACGACTTAGGTGGGCCCGATGTTCTCTTGAGTTGCACGACTAGGCAATCGCGCTCTCGAACGAACAGCTCAATCATACGGAGAACTACCGCGGAAGCGATTCGCGTGGGAGCGACGTCAAGCCACGTTCGCTGCACGCCGTCGAGCTTGTCATCGGAGCGAAAGAAGGCAGCCTTAAGGTTGAGTCGAAACCAGGATTCAGGTGTCGAACTCCATGCCCGGATAACCTCAAAGCCGCTTCCGGTTGCGAGTGCGGTGATGGACGCCCGATTGTAGACAAAGATGTGAAACGGCGGAAACCAGCCCGATACCCAGTTTGTCCGGAAGACCTTGCGCCAAAGACTCCTGGCGTTAGGCATGGCAGCATATAGGATTCCCCCGGTCTTTAGAACTCGATGGATCTCACGCAGGAACTCATGGGGGTGGGCAATGTGCTCGAACACCTGCATCATATAGACGGCATCGAACTCTCCGTCGGGGAACGGGATGCAGTCGAGGCGTTCAATAAGGCGAACGTCGAACCCCGCGGCCCGATACGTGTCAACGACAGAAAGCGTGATCTCAGCCCCAGACATCTTCATCCCTCGCGACTGGAAGTACGCCAAGTAGGGAGCTACGCCGCAGCCGTAGTCTAGTACGCGGTTCTGCGCAACGATCGGTACAAAATCGCGGGGGTCCACATCCCCGGTTACCGCGTGATAGAGACGGCGTAGGGAGTCGAGGCGAGAGCGAGATGAGAGCGCCAGCGGGAGATCGCTTCGGCTCGAGTAGCTAACGTAGTACGCTTGCAGCTCCGGGTCGGAGGGCGCAGGGTATTGAAAGACTACCTTGCAGCGGGAGCATTCCCAATAAATCCAACGGCCTGGCAAGCCCCTGCGGCGATCACGGTACGCGCGAGGCTGCACTATGTCTGAGTTGCCGCAGACCGGGCAGTTATCGGCGGGCGTCAGGGAAGCACCTCCATCCGATTCAGTCGAGCCTCGGGCACACAAAGAACGTTGTCTGCGTGGGCGCAGTCCTCGAGATTCCGCATGACGGCGAGGTCACCCCAGCCCTCGGAGATGCGAAAGAAGTGGAACCGCCCAAGCCCTGCGAGGAATCTGAACAAATCGGGGGGACGGTAGCCGAACGCCACGCTTGTTCGATTGTTGACCTCTAGCAGCCACGCAGGCGCGTTAGGGCTTCCGATGAGCGTCCTCGCACCTTTGAGCACCATTAGCTCAGCGCCTTCGACGTCTACTTTGACGAGGTCGACCCGCGAGAGCTGTTGCTGCCGGACGTACTGATCGACGGTCGTGACGCGGCATCTAACGGGCGCCCCATCCGGTACAACCGCACGCGACACCGAGGCGTACGCGTGGGGCAGCCGCGGCGCAATATAGATGGCTGCCTCGCCGGGCTCGTCCCCGATGGCAACCTGGTTTAGGGTAACATTATTGATGCCGTTGAGGCTGCAGTTGACTGCCAGCTCCTCAAAAGCTACAGGTAGCGGTTCGAACGCGTGGCAATGGCCTTGTGGACATGCCCGCGCGAACAGCGTCGTGTACCATCCAATGTTCCCGCCGACATCCAACGTTACGTCGTCCGATCGCAGGATCCTGCGGAGCGTGCGCGTAGTGCCAGTCTCGAACGTTCTCAAGAAGTACAGCGACTCCCAACCTCGATCTTTCGGAAACTGGAGCTGAAAACGCCTGCCGTCGCGACACGTCACGGGGTGCGGTCCCCTGCCGAGGAGCCGGGTGCCGAGACTCATAAGCCGGGTCCGACCACGCACAAAGGGCGAGAGCTGTAGATACCAAGCGACCGGCGCGGCGAGCGCCCGTCGAACCGCGCCTACTCCACCGACAGCCATGTAGCTCTGAGGGTGATAGCCGTGCGGCGGAGGCCGGACAGCTCACCGGGATCTGCGAAGCGGGAGGCGATGAGCACGACCGCCACCACCACGAGGAACGTTGGCGCGAGGAGCCAGTTCGTGGCCGGGAACGGATGGAGCGTGCGGAGCACTAGCGCGGCGGCGAGACCAACTGCCAAAGCTATCAAGACCTTGATCACTCGCGCACCCTCGAACCGCACTCGGTAAAGCCGTTGACTAGTGCGAGCGATCAAAAGCGCCTGGATGAGATACACGAGTAGAAGAGCTTCGGCCGCGCCCGATACCCCTCGCCAGCGCAGGAACCCAATCCCGAGTAGCGTGACCAACAGTGTCGATAGCACAAAAATCGGCGTCACCTTGCTCGTCTGCTCAAGAACGTAGGGGCCAATGTTTAGCGGATACATTAGTCCGGATGCCACCTGGGCCATGGACATGACGAGCACGATTTCGGGAGACAGCGGAAAGTGCTGGCCCCCGAGCACGGGCAGCAGCACATCGGCGACCAACCCGACGCAGGCCGCCAAGACTCCTCCCAAGAGCAGATAATAGGTCAGTACACGTGCATAGATCCGCGGAGCGTCAGAGCGCTGGAAGATCTGGAACAGTGAAACCATCCACGCCATCGCGAACGGCTGGATAAAGAAGAGCTGGATGACACCGGCGATGCGGGCGCTCATTGCGAACACTCCTACATCCGCGATCCCGCCGTAGCGCTCGATGAAATACCGCGGCGACGTGAGGACCCACATCGAAGAAAACGTGGCCGGAATCAGAGGAAGACCGATTGAGAGCAGGTCCTTGATCGGGTTGAGATCGATTCTGGGCTTGTACTGACGGAACTGTGGGGCTATCACGACTGTGAACAGCACTACATCGCCGATGGCTCGGCCGAGGAGGATTCCTTCATCGCGCCACCTCAAGCGCGCGATCAACAGGATCGTCGCTGCCAATCCGACTGTTGCCTGTAACAGGGAGGCCGCAATAAAGCGCCACGCCCATCCTTCTGCACGGTAGAGTGTCGCAAAAGCCATCCATATCGTTTCGAGCGCGGATATGACCACGATGAAAAACACGATGCGTCCGCTCAAGAGCGGTAGGAAATGGGTGATGGCAAAGTGGAAGCCTGCTGCCAAGAGAACCTCGAGGGCAAATGTCGAGCAGATAAGGAAGCCGAGAACGCTGCGAAAGAAGTCTGTTCGTGCCTGAGGATCGACTCGAGGATATCGAGCGAGAATCGCGACATTCATGCCGAGGGCGAGAGGGACTAGGACAAGGTTCAGTACCATTTCTGCGATCGCGTAGCGGCCGTATTCCGCTGCCTGGAGCTCGCGAGTGAAGAACGGGATTAGCACAAAGGCAACGACAGCGTTTAGGGATGCACCGAGCCCGTAGATCAGTCCCTTGCCAGCGAGGTCACGTAACACGTCTCTCATGGTAAGAAGGCGCCGAGGCTGGCCTCGATTAGGGCCGGCGTCTCGTAAGCGACAGGGTACTGCGCAGTTCGGAACCGGCGGTCCGCAAGGCGTCAAGGAACCCACCGTAGCCCGGCTCAGTCGCGCCCTCGCCGGCCGCCCACTCGCGGAAGAAGACGAGCGCGAGGGCGCTAAGCTCACCACAAACGATTAGGAGGGCTACGATCAGTTTCCGACGAGGAGAGCTTCTGCGGTCGGGGGGGACAGCTGGATCGATGATTGTGAGAAGGGGTGTGTCGCGGACTTCTGCAATTCGAGCCTCTTCGAACTCGCGTGTGAGAGTGACAAATACTTCCTGGCGAAGTTGGACCTGCCGTGCCAGGCGGTTCTCTTCGAAAGAGAGAAGCGGTGAGTCTGAGTAACGCCGATTGGACTGCCGAAACCTTAGGTGCACAGCTTCTGCTTGGTGGAGTTCTGCTTCCGCTTCCGCTAAGCGCTCGCCTGCGAACCGCCGCCGAGCTCCAGATTGAGACTGAAGCCGTTCAAGGTTGAACTTGTTGAGTAGCTCAACCATGCGATTTGCAACGTCGGCGGCCAGGGTAGGCCAACGGGCGACAACTGTGAGAGTCACGATCCCGGTCCTTCTGTCGACACGCTGCGAAATGTGGTCCTCGAGATATTGTACGCCGTTCGCCAATCGTTCCTCTTCGCTTCTTCCTGTTTGTGAAAGAAGGTCGAAGAGAGGCCGTCTTGCACCGTGACGTCCCGGGTCGTCAAATAACGACAAGAGCGTACTCTTCAGGAGCTCGCGACTTCCTAGGACCTCAGCAAAAAAATCCGGTGACAGGCTGTTGGTATTCCCAAGCGTGAGGCCCAACTGTCCAGCCAAGCCGGAGAGCCCGGCTTGTATTGAGTTGCCTGTGGCAGCGTTTGGAACGAACGTGGTCTTGGCTATGTAGGTTGGCGTTAGGGCGAAGGCGAGCATGACGCCAAGTGCTCCAGTGATAAGCGGAAGACCAACGACCAAGCGCCAGCGTCGGACGACGGGAGTCAGGTTGGCAAACAAAGCCCTAGCTGCTCCATCTGAGGAGTCGGGACTGCGGACGCGTTCTACAGGAACCGTCATTGCGACCCTCGGTGGAACCTAGCTACGCCTGATTGCATAGACCCCATGAAGTTGTGTTGAAATGCTGACTTATGGCCGCCCATACTGGTATAACGAGGCGATCTTGATGACGCGGTAGACTCCGTAATTCGAGCCGTTGACCTTCACGTCTCCCTCCCACACGACGTCGCCGCCGGGGCTTACCTCGGTTACGTGTCCCACCTGCCCAAATCCGACGAGCGTGTTGCCATTCGCGAGCCTCTGAACGGACCCTACGATCGGAGTGAAGATGGCGGGCAAGTGGCGATACTCCCATACGAGGGTCGCGGTCTTGTTCCTTGTGTCCATCGCATACTCGACGGCCCGACTCTCCGGTGGCGTGTGGTATTGCCCGTTGTCGTACAGGAGCAGGTTGCCGTTGTCCATGATCTGGGCATGGTGCTGTGCGCCGAACCCACCCAGCGGGTCGTTCAGGATAGTGAACTGGCTTCTGAGGCCCCCGAGTTGCCACAGTACGTCGCCTCTCTGCGCATCGATCTTCACGACAGCATTGAATCGATAGAATGATGCGATGTAGTTACCATCGAGATCGAAGTCCAACGAATTCGGGTGATCGAAGTCAAGGTTTGCGACTTGGCCAGCCGGAGGGTTGATGCAATCGTCAAGCGTGAAATGATCCCAGGCACTCCAAATGAAAACAGGAGCCCCGCTTGGAGAGTGGTTTATCAGCGCGTGCCCTGCCACACGAGCGTTGATCGATCCGCCATACGGTGAGAGGTCAACGAGTCGAGTGTCGTAGCCTAATAACTGTGCACCATCGGGATGCCCGTCTCTCGCCGTTAGCAAAAGCTCATGGGGGTCAGTGTAGTACGGTTGCCCCGCGAACCAATCTTGGACGACCTCACCGGTTGGCCGGAACTCAACGTAGCGACCGTAAGTCGGATTGAACCCATTCGACTGTCCCAGAAAGACTGTAAACATGCCGTTTCGCTGCTGTTTCGACTCTACTGGGCCTACACCATCTGGGAACCCTCGGTACCACCGAATTCCCCCGGTGGAGTCGAAGGCGACCACATAAGCGGTCGTCCCCGCGTAGAAAGCGGTAAGAGTGTATTCGGGTCCTGGTGTCCCCGTAATCGCGAGTCGCGCATCCTGCAAGTCTTGCGGGACAGCACCTGTGGTGTACTGCAGAGTATCTGAGTGTGTCGTCCCGTGCGATCCAATCAGTTCGACCGTATGGTAGTACGTCGTGCCGGATCTCAAGCCCAGGGTGCGAATGGTGTCCAATCCAGCGCGCACCGACTGAAATGGTGTGGCATCCGGAGCCTGCCCGGGAACCCAGTATTTGATACGTGCGGAATCGGCGTCGTGAGCGTCGAACGTCACGAGGGTCGAGAGGCTGTTGTAAGGGTTTAAGGAAGCGGAGAGACGAGTAACGGTCGGCGGTCGCGGATCGACGGTTTCACTCGTACAGGCCAACACAAACGGCCCCCCGATAAACGCAAACCAAACGACTCGACGCATAGCATGCATGAACGAGCTCCTCGAGCTTCATGTTGTCGAGAGCCAACGGATTATGCTCAGAGATGCTTGATCACGTAGATCGCCGTCACCGTGCTCGCGATGATCTGCACGATCGAGGTGAACAACTGGACCGTATTCACACGCGCCGTCGTGTCCCGTACCGGCACGAATACCTCCGACCCCGGGCCCGGGCTCGGCGTGCTCGAGAAGATCAGCGTCTTGCGCCGCGTCCGCACCTCGCCGTTCGCGTACGTCACGCTGGTCCGACCCTTGTCCGCGAGATACGTCGGCCCACCCGCCCCCTCGAGATAGTAGTCGAGCCCCTCGCCCTTCTTCCAGAGGACGCTCCCGGGAGAGTTGACCGCGCCACCCACCTTTACCGCCGGCTGATACTCGGGAATGTGGATCGAGTCGCCCACCTGGAGGATGATGTTCGAGGCCGACGTCGTGTCCGCCAGCGC
>JACXTT010005121.1_pt1 | contig 19163 bp, 17 predicted proteins | sample 9270951 | NCBI WGS metagenome assembly JACXTT01 (sample SAMN15532306, study PRJNA645909) | rock metagenome | isolation source: weathered quartz diorite | place: Puerto Rico | collected 2017-06-21 | reverse complement strand
ATCGACTATCACGGCCAGACCCAGGCCGGCGCACCGGCTGAATCGACGTCGGCGACGCGGCTGATTCAGCTGCGCGCCGGCGTCAGCTACGCCATTAACGAGCGCGTTGCCGGATTCGTCGCGGGCGAATGGGACGGCTGGCGACGGGACATTCAGGGCGCCAGCGGCGCGGCGGGGTTGCAGGAGCGCAGCGCCTCCGCGCGCTTGCTGCTGGGAGCGCGCGGGCAATGGGACAGTTCCGTCGTGGGCCGTTTTGGCATCGACGGCGCGCTGGTCTTGGCTGGGCCGGAGCGGCTTGATGTCGGCTTTTCGGGCGTCCTCGATGCGGCCTCGCTGACTACGCAGCGGGCGCGCGGTTGGCGCATTGGGGCCAGCGTGCGTCCGTCGGCGGCGCCTCGCGTCGAACTGCGCGTCGGTGTCGATACGATCAATGTCGCGCGCAGTGGCGATGTGCCACTCATGCGCAATGGTCAGTTTGTGGGCACGGTTGCCCAGCCTGAGCATGCGCGGCGGGCGCTCAGCGTCACAGTGTCGAGGTTGTTCTAACTTACTTGGAAACGCACCTGTTTTTGCGTGAACCTGCGCGATCGATTTCCGCAAAATTGAAGTCGCGGCTGAAAGGCAGATCTGACCCCATTGTTTCGCCAATTCTCTTATCCTCGCCCCCCTTACTGACGAGGTATTCGAGGAAGTACGAATGTCCGCTGCAGTAGATACGCGGAAGACACAGATGCGCTCCCACCAGAGAAGGATTTTCGATGGGCAAGACAATAAAAATTTATCTCCCAAATGAGAACGTCGCAGGCATCCGTCACGCCGAGATTGCCAACTGGAGTGGCCAAGCGCTTGCTTGCCCCCGTTCGCGATTTCAAGAGCTACGCGATTGGCCAGAACTTCACCGCCCTGGAGTTTATTTACTTTTCGGCGCGGATGACCAGACCGGCGAAGATGCCGTGTACATAGGGGAAGCGGAAATTGTGATCGACCGCCTTTCAGCCCATATCGCGGGCAAGGATTTTTGGACGGAAGCTGTAGCATTCACCAGCAAAGACGAGAACCTCACCAAGGCCCACGTCCGCTACTTGGAGTCGCGACTGATTTCAATGAGCAAGTTGGCGGGGCGGCACCGCATTTTAAACACTGCTTCGCCACAATTACCATCCCTGCCCCGTTCAGACCGCGAGGCAATGGACGAATTTCTTGAATCCACAAAGATGCTTTTGGGCGCGTTGGGCCATCGAGTACTGGACCCGTTCATAGTACCTGTACGCGTGTCGCCTCTTTTTGCCCAGACGGATGACATCGTGCTCAGCACAAATAAATTGCTTCAGGGCGGAGCAGGAGAAAAAGCGCTCGAATCATCTCCCATTTTTCATCTGCGCGTGGCAGGTATTCATGGGCGTTCGGTGCAGACGGACGAAGGAATGGTTGTGTTGGAAGGGTCAGAGGCTTCCGTTACAACCTTTAGCAGTATGTCTGGGCGGATGGAGGCGATACGCAAGATGCTGATTGAGACCGGAACGTTGGCACCATTCGGTACAAAGTTGCGATTTACTCGCGACCATCTTTTCAAAAGTCCTTCTCAAGCTGGCGGGGTTCTGGCAGGTTATTCAATCAACGGGCGAGAATATTGGAAGCTGGAAGACGGCACCAGCTACGCCCTACGAAACGCGACAATCGAACTCGATGTTGAATGAGCCAACCGTCAGGTAGAGCGCCGGAGGGACTTCTATGATCAGCCGCACTCAGACATACAGACGTCTTTCGAATAGCCTAAGTAAATTATTGAATGCGTCGTCATAAACTGCCTCGTCGCGCCAAATCTCGCCCCAAGAATGGTCGGTGGGCGACCACTCCGATCTTTGATAAGTCTTATCCTTGAAAGTTGCAATCGCGTTTGCGGGCCGTGCACCTCTCCTGGCTCGAGAACCTTGTTGAAGAATCAACTAATTCCTTTAACCCAGCCGTTAAGTGTTAAGCGGTAGTGAACCTCTGTCGTCGCTTGCCATGACACCTCCTACTTCTCTCCAGGGACAATCATTCCTTCTATTGGACCGCGGATATATAGGATGGTTTTCTATTGCTACTTCCGAAATGGCTGTTGCGACACTGAGCCGCCCTCTTAGAGGGATATTGCACGAGCCAATGTCACCGATTATCAGGCAGTAGCCAATAAGGTAACCGATGATCTTATTGGCCTGCCCAGCAGGAATCGAACCTGCGACCCTCAGCTTAGAAGTGTGCAGGTACGGGCATATTCCGACGTTGATTGACGTTGGGAAAGTCAACAAAGCGATGAAAAATCAATAGCTTAACCTTTCCCTCTTCACTCCAAGCGTAGTCTAGCGTAGACTGACATTCTTTGAATGTGCTTACTTATCGCTTACTTGGGGTCCAATCAACGTGCCAAAAACTAATCAAACGGTCAACTTTACAGCCGCCCGAGTAGAAGCCTTCCAATGCCGAGACGGCAAGGTGCAGGATTTTCAATGGGACTCATCAACGCCGGGGTTGGGCCAATGCGTTTCTAAGACTTCGCGTGCATACGTCTTCCAATCCCGGCTTAAAGGCAAGCCCTTCCGCCTGACAATCGGCAAAACCTCGGTATGGCGACTATCCGACGCACGAATGGAAGCCAAGCGCTTGCAAGTCTTGGTGGACAGCGGCCAAGACCCCCGACGGGTAAAAGCCGACACTGTCGCCGCTGACGCTGCCGCCCGTGAGGCGGAAGCACGAGCCACTAGCCGCGAATCTGTCACGCTTGGCGACGCGTGGCCCATCTACATTGCCGACCGCAAGGCCAAGTGGAGCGCCGGCCATCTTGCTAATCACATTAACCTAGCCGCCCCTGGCGGGCAGCCTAAAAGGCGGGGCAAAGGCTTAACCGTAGCTGGCCCACTGTCCCCTCTGATGCCTATTCTTCTATCCGACCTTACTAGTGATCGCATCGCAAGTTGGATGTCGCGAGAAGCGGCGACACGGGCTACAAACGCAGCCCAAAGCTTCCGCCTGCTAAAAGCATTCATTCGCTGGGCAGAGGATATGCCCGAATACAGCGGCATCGTTCCGCCGGGAGCCTATAGCTCTCGCAAAGTACGTGACGCGACCCCGAAGAGTGCCACCAAAGCAGGCGACAGCATTCAACGCGAGCAGTTGTCGCTATGGTTTAAAGGCGTACGCCAACTCAGCAACCCGATTCGAGCCGCCTACTTGCAAGCGCTACTCCTAACAGGCGCACGACGGACAGAACTAACCGAACTGCGGTGGGCGAACGTAGACTTCCAATGGCAAACGATGCTCATTGGCGACAAGGTTGAAGGGATGAGGACAATTCCACTTCCGCCCTACCTAGCCAACGTCCTCTCCACGTTACCCCGCAAAAACGAATGGGTCTTCTACAGCGCCACGTCAAAATCCGGGCATACCGAAGAACCGAAAGATGCGCATGCCAAAGCGTTGGAATTAGTCGGCCTACCCCATGTGTCGATACACGGACTACGCCGCTCGTTCGGCACTCTCGCCGAATGGCTGGATGTACCAATTGGAGTGGTAGCGCAGATCAACGGCCACAAGCCGAGCGCACTGGCTGAAAAACACTACCGCCGCCGCGCTATCGACATCTTGCGGAAGTGGCACGTTAAAATTGAGTCTTGGATACTGGAAGAGGCAGGGGTCAAGTGGAAGTAATTAAGGTAGTGGCGTTACGGGACTTTGCAATTCAGCACCTACCCCGTGCACAGAAAGTGTCAACGGCTACTCCCGCTGATCAATACCAGCGTTCGCTCTTCGGCATCGCAGTCCTAGTCTCTCCGACAGCGCCCGCTGTGCAGCAAGCAGCCGCCCAACTTCTACGGACGGCTTTAACCCTGTTGATCGGACCGGACGACGGAGGCAAGCTCACTGCCGAGCAGAATAGAGCCATTGAACAGCGGATGGCTCTGGATGCAACCGAATTGTGCATGCTCACTGGTGACGTGATCCCGTGGCTCCCTACCCTATCGGCACCACCGGAAACAGCACTACCGGCCTCCCCCACTCCGACGCAACCTCAGGTCCCGGCAACTCCACCAATCCCCATCCTGCAAGCGGGAGAGACACAAACCACCGAGACAGCCGCGAGATACCTGGGCATTGCTACTCAGACGATGCGAGCGTGGGCCAGCGAAGAAAGCGGACCAATAGTCCCAGTCAGGCAAGGACGGCGACTAGGCTGGCCGACTGCGGAACTTACTCGCCTGAAGCGCGAGGGCTGGAAGCCCAAATCACGCAACAAAACCAAGAAGCAGTAGGTGCACTGAAGGAATGGGCCATCATCGTGCCGGTCCAACGTACATCCGACATCAACAGAGGACGACTGATCTTACTACTTGGTCCCGCCAATTTCGCCTAGCTAGAAATAGCTCCATTTGCTTAGAAAACTCACGCGCACTGTTACTCAAATCCCGCCGAAATCGCAGTTCTGACACCATGAAACAGGGGGTAAGTGTACGTTAATACCCCTCGAATTTACCGGAACGGGACGATCACAGTTTTCCCGACTTGTAAAGGGCATGAAAGCAGAAAAGTGGTAAAAATTTGACAAATAACGTTCCGTAGTGTAAGATACGTTGTCTCGGTAGCAATTGTTGTCTTCCCTCGCTACCGATCCCCATTCCTCACGAATCAAAATCCAAACTAATTTTTCAATCCCTTAATAACTAGGAGATACCTCTATGTCTGTACGAAAAGCAATTCCAGAATTTGGCAAACCTCTTCGCAACGCCAGCTACTACGCACTTGTCGATGGGATCATCAAAACCCTTCGCCCGTTCTCGACGCTTCGCACCGTGGCGAACCACTTGAATTCTCTCAACCTCCGCACTCCAAGCGAACTTGAGTGGCATCGAATGCATGTCGCCAACTACATCCGCCAGCGCGGCCTAAGCACCAATACCAACACAAACGATTAAGGAAAAATCATGACAGCAGTAACAACATCTGTAGCAGCAAACCGGCCAGCATCAATTCACGTAATCGGACCAGCCTTCCCAGCCTTTGCACAGGCAGCGGTGCATGTAAGGGATGGCTACATTTTTCACCCTGACCGCTCTGTAGAACTGTTCTCGAACGGGAATGCCTCATTCTTCCTTGTGCTGGGAACACCCGGACAGGCCGCGATCGATATGGCTAAAGCTTCGACGGAGCACGCAGTGCAAGTGCGACAGGCCGAATATGAAGCAGATGTGAAACGCGCTGCTCAGGCGATGATTGAGCAAGAAAAGAAAGACGCACTGGCGAAGCAAGTCGCCGAAGCAGTAGCTGCCAGCGAAAAAGCAATCGCGAAACTGCGAAAGGATGCCGAAGCAGAGCTTGCAAAACTAAAGTAATCCCTCTCAGCCATCCCGAGAGGATGAGCTTCCCCGGCCAGTTCTGGCCTCGCAGTAATAGACATCAGCAGATCGTGGACGAAACATCATCCTCAACAGGATGCTGGCGCTCGTCTGCGTCCGCATCATTTGAAAGGAAAAGAAATGAAGAACTTCGATCGATACAAGAGCCGCATGAAATCCCAGTACGGCAAGAACAGTAGCGCATCTGAAAAATCTCACTGTCCAACTTTCCGAAAAGGCATGACAAATGCTGGCTGAGCTGCATAAACCTTCAGACATCCCCCTTCCCGTGCTGATCGAAACTCTGTTAGAGACAGCATATGTTGCGGACTCATGGATAGATGGCGAAAAAAGTACGCATCGGCTCGCGCAAGCAAGCAGCGTTCTGCGAGCCTTCCGTTGGCTGGTTCGCCGGACACCACGCCCAGGCATGGCTAAAGCTGCAATAGGTATGCCCCATAACCTTTGCTTTCCAGGCGGAAGCGTTCACACTTCGCCTCTCACCGCTCCCCAGCACCGAGCAACGTGCGCACCAGAATAAAGGAATCAAGCGTGACCCAACCACAGTACATGCAGCATACACAACACCAACAAGGTAGTTACCCGCCAACCGTGCTGCGCGAGTTCGACGAATCCCTTCGGTTCGCAGCGGATCGCTTCAAAGCGGAGAAAATGCTGAAAGCAAGCGCAAAGCCCGACATTACTGAGTCGGGAGCGCGCGTGTACGAACACCCGACCAAGCAGACTCGTCGAGGTGCGCCCCGAAAGGTACGGGCCAACTCTCTGAAGCCCTACCTACAGGGTTTTCGCGCACCGGGGTATGCCCTGCGTGTCCTGCCGCAGTTCGATCACATCGTGACCGGGGCGGTAAACATCGATTTGGGCGACAACTCCAGGCCGCTCTCGAAGAAGCTGGTGATCACGCTGCTTCAACGCTTGGACGAAATATCGACCGAGGCAATTCAAAATCATATGCACGCAACTTTGCGGTCATGCTCGGAACGTAATGCCCAGAGGTACTGTCAGTGCCTTCGAGTGATTCTAAACGCCACTGCTAAAGTAGCTGAAACCCAGTGGCCCCCACTGGGTGGGGTCAGTGAAGAAGACGCCTTCAGTTCAGCAAAATACGTTACCCCGTGCGGGAAGGATACTTGCATCATCTGTTCAGGATCGCCACAGCAGGTCTGGGGTTGGACCCATCCCGCTTCGAGCGAGGAGGCAGCGTGCGACACAGTAGTCGATTGCACGGAGCAAGTAGAGAATCCGTGGCATGCTGATTAAACGCCACCTAATAATAGGCCGCGCGTTAGCGGAGGCCAGCGTCACTGAGTTATTGTTAGTGCCGTAGGCACAGAGCTTTTGCGGTGGTCCTATGGACTTGGTGAAGGTGCCAATGGCGCAGAAATACCCTCACCTCCGGTCAGTGAGACGCCAAAGGCTAAGTTCCCTTTTTCTTTTTTGGTCCGTCTAATCGGACCCAGGAATGTGCCGATGGCACCCTACCGCCCAGTGCCGTAGGCACAGGTTATTCGCGATGTCCCCTGGGGCTTACTGTCTCGGTGCCATTGGCACAGTATAAGGCCCGGTTAGGCGGGCCAAAGGGAAACCAATCGAATAGCCTAGGACCGCAAGAACGTCAGGCCGAAGGCCGAAATGTTGTCCCGTGCCTATGGCACTATTGGCTAAAGAAGTGAACGCTCTCACACAGTTTGCTTGAAGCATCCTAGAGAAGTTCATTACGCCTCTCCGCCAACATCAGCAAAGCGGCCTTGCCATCGAACAACCTTTTTCCATTCTACGCAGGCATAATCAATATTCTTTGACTAAGCACCTGACGGGACAAGTATATGGGTCGATTCAATTTCACGGTTGGACAGAAATACAAGCGAGAGCACGTTAGCCAGCAAGCCGGCGATGGAGGCGATATCGGCGGCAATTGGGCTACCGGCTATCCGCAGAAGGACGGAGTCACGTTCATCTTCAGCAATGTGGGCAATCCTGGACAGACCGGTCACGACTACGACAACTACTTCGACGGCCCCGACCTGATTTGGCGGGGAAGGACAGGAAGCCATAAAAATCAGCCTTCTATCCAACGCATGACGACTACTGGCTCCGAAGTGCATGTGTTCTGGCGCACCGGAGGACGCGATCACTTCACCTATGGCGGCATGGGCAAGGCGGTAGACATCACCGACGAAGTTCCGGTTCGTATTCGCTGGCAGTTGAGTAGCCCGAGCACTCCCCGCGTGGTCACTGTAAAAAACGAACGGTTGCCTGCATCAGAACTGAACAAGGTGAGACCGGAACACATTTGGGAAGCGGTTCAGCTCTTAATTGCAGACTATATCGACCATCCGTTTGCGCCGTCTACTGATTACGATGTCGTCACTGACGAGGGGTATAGGCTACCCCCTAAGGCCGTGTTCGGCATTGCCGCTAAGCTGGCGCTGGGGTTTGAGGTAGGCCCCGCCCACTTCACAGCAGGACTCTTATCCCCATGCTTCAGAAGCATTGAAGATGCGGGATTCAGGATCGTAGCGAAGGACGAACCGCCTCCGGAATCTCCCACACTCGTTCCTGAAGATCAGTACTGGACAGAGGGTAATAAGAAGCTAACCACCCACATGAAGCGGGAGCGCTCACCTGCTGCCAGTAGAGCAAAGAAGAGCCAGTTCAAAGCCGTTCACGGGAAATTGGTCTGCGAGCAGTGCGGATTAGACCCGGTTGCGCATTACGGCACCGTACAAGCCGAATCGTGCATCGAGGTCCACCACAAGGACGTGCAGATTCAGCACATGACTGGCGCTCATGTCACCACTTTGGCCGCACTACAGTGCTTGTGTGCAAACTGTCATCGACTTGAACACAAACGCATTCGGGACAACGCAGCGGTGAACTAACATTCTGGAATATCGAAGAACGGCTATCCACGATGACCGTAGCCAGTCCCATTACGGAAGTCCTGGCTGTTCGATCTGGTGTTGAGAAATGTATCGGCAGTGTCGAAAGGAAATTCAGACTGTCGCAGAATCGACGAAAAAACAAAAGCCCGCACTGGCGGGCTATTGACATCGACTGTTGATCCTCGATTGAACTTCCAAAATCTAACCAACAGAGATCACCCTACTCGGGTTAAACGAACACTTCGTACTCGGTGATGTGACCGTCTGGACTACGAAGACAAAGGCGCTTACCCGCTTCGTGCTGCGCAACAATGCTTTCGTACAACCTGAGAGCATTTTTCATTACTTCAGCATAAGAAGTTGCCTCGGTTTTTTCCTTTAGCAAAGACAGACGCTCGTAGGACTTCTCGGCCAGTTCCAACTGAACCCGAGTTGTCTTAACCGCTTTCTTTAGCATAATTACCCCTCGAAACTTCGGAAGCCACCTGACAAACCGCGTCAAGGAACTTTTCGTACAACGATGCATCGCCTGAAATGGCAGCATAAACACCACTAGCGAAAACAAGGCAGAACACTGCTACCACTGCAGTGACCCTCCAATCCGAGAACACCCCATACCTGATGACTTCTTTCTCAACAGGAACAGTCGTGCGAGTCTTAAACTTCCCAGCTTTCAACTCATACTTTTTACTGTCACGGACTTCTGCTTCACTTTCACGAACTTTGAATTTCATAGGTATCTTTCAATACCACAGAAGTCCAACCTTCCCACCATCCACGACAACCGCCCCACAACTGAATCTTCTGCAGTTGTTAGTTAAAAACACCACACGACTTCTCTAGGGTAGGAAAGTGTGTTGTGAGGCCAAGTGGTTACACAAATACAAGTTGTATTTGTTTCTGTAGAACTAATCCCATTTAAACTCCCTTAAAAAGATGACGATTTGACAGCGAATAGCGAGCTATACGCTCTTTGCGGAGGTCATCGTTCTCCGCTCAGTAAAACCACTGTACACCCATTCCGAGATAAGCGCAAGGTGAAATTAGAGTTTTTTTTGATTAAATGTCGATGTGAAACGGAGTGCATTCACATCATATTTTGATGGTTTTGACGGATGCGGGTAGGACATGCCCCAGCAGATCAAAACTTGTACCTTATGAACCACCCCGGAAACGGTTGAGTTCGACGGATCAAAAGATACTAGACAGGTTTTATGAGCTGGCCCATAATTCACCAACTATCTTTTGCACCAGCGGAGAACCAGCATGAGCCAAATCGCATACTACCGTGTCAGCAGCAACAGCCAGTCGATTGACGCTCAGCGTTCGGCCCTTTCCAACGGTAAGACGTTTGACCGGGAATTCTCGGATGAAGGCGTATCGGGTGCTGTCCCTGCGGCCAACCGTCCCGGCTTCTCTTCGATGCTCAATTACGTGCGGGAAGGGGACTGCATCCATGTTTACGCAGTAGATCGGCTGGGTCGAGACGCAATCGACGTGCAGATGACCATCCGGGCCTTGCTGGCTAAGGGTGTAACGGTTGATGTTCGTGGCCTCGGCCAGATTGCCCCCGGCGTAGGAGAATTGATTGTTGCGGTGCTGTCTCAGGTAGCGGATATGGAGCGTCAGCGTATTAATGAGCGTACGGCATCAGGCCGGGAGCTGGCGAAGGCGACATTCGCCGCTACTGGTAAGACGCACCGTGGCAGGGAGTCGCTGGGCCGCCCTGTTAAGGCGGACGCTGCCGAGGTGAAGCTATGGAGGAAATGGGAGAAAGCTTCGATCAGCGCCACGGCTGCACATTTCGGACTGTCTGATTCGACGGTCAAGCGCTACTGCGCATCCAAGGACTGAAAAGGATCGGTCGCAGTGATAATTGGTGCATTTTTCATGTTGGCAATAGGTTATTCTTCTATCTATCGCTGACTCCCAGAAGCGCAACTATGAGCGCTTACTTTTATCATGACGACCCTGAAAAATATCCTGGCATCCCGGCGTATTCGCCTGTCCGGTCTTGTGGCGTTTGTACTCACCCTGAATATTCTGCCAGTTCATGCGCAATACCAATCTGTTGCGGCTGCCCGAACGCAGGAGAAAGCCGCCGAAGAAAGCGCGATCAGTGAAGCGCAAATTTCATTTATCGGCAAGCGTTTTTGGGTCGTGCCAAATCCGAAAGCGATCACCAAACTCAAGTTCTTAGAAGAAGACGAAATCACAAAGGGTTACGCCGAAGGGTTTGTTCTGACAGAACCGATGAGCTTTACAGTGTCCGGTTTCGCCAAGGGACGATACAGCTCTGAAAATTTTGTCAAGGTCACTTTCGACGATGGGAAAGTCGCTTTCCTTGAGCAGCAAAGGTGGTATGAGCCAAAGGACTACACGCATTTGTTTGAGAACGAATACAGCGGTACTGAGCAGCATTACGACTTCGTGCAATATGTATTAACGGCCTCGCCGTCAGATGTTGCAGCAACCGAACGCAAGGCAAAAGCGAAGGCGGCGGCAGCTTCAGCGGCTTGGAAAGCTCGTGGCGGAGTTCGTGCAGGGATGACAGCAAAGCAGGTGCTCGCGTCGAACTGGGGACGCCCGAATAGCGTCAACAGAACCACCGGCTCATATGGCGTGCATGAGCAATGGGTGTACGGCGACAACAATTATCTCTATTTTGAGAATGGCGTTTTGAGGACGATTCAGAACTAGTTATCAAACTCAGGGGATACAAGGCGCGGGAGCGCTCACCTAAAAAGTTCAAAACCATATTTCTTAATGAAAACATTCATCTACAACAATACAGTCGAGCAACAAAATGAGGTTCTTTGCCACGCGTACTCACTTGACCTCTTAAATGCAGGCACTAACGAGCTCGAAACTTTCTATAAGGTTTTGGTACAACACTACCCTCATTTCGATACGGACGGGCAAAAGTCGCCGCACGACCACAGTTGGCCCGCTACACAGCAGTGGCACGCTGCCCGCTCTCACGTTGCCAAGCTCATCGAAGACCGCAAGACAAAATCGCGGGTTTGGTGGACGTTTGGCGTGGCTGCTGCGACTCTAATCGTTCTAGTCTTGACTCTTGCTGAGACCATGTGGAGTAGACAATATACAAGTGTCCCCCAAGCGCCCATATCCACAAAAGCGAAGTAGTGATTACTGCAAGTAGGGGCAAAATTAGAGAAGTTCATGTAGGCCATTCCCGTATTTGATTTATGGGAATATAAGCCTTAGCAACACAAGCCGGATTGAGCCTTTCAGACGCGTTTAGCGGCTCATAGCGACGTTTAAGGCTGAGTTGCCCCCTTCCACACACCAGGCCCTCTCCGGGCCTGCCGAGTGATATTTTAGACGCTCTGGCGCGTCCTCCGCCCCGACGCCCCCAGCCGTTAAGCAAGCCCCTCGCCCTTGCTGATATTGCTGGCCTAGTCCGGCCTAGCTGCCGGGACAGGCCACTTCCAAATTTATTTTTTAAAAATCAGCGCGCTCTGTGAACATAGGCCGAACATGTCGGCCTTTGATACCTGGTCTGCTAGATTTTTCCTGCCGCCTTGTCAGGGGCGAATTTCTGGAAAACGGTAGCGATAAGCGCTTCTTCGGCTTCTGGGAAGGGACGGAGCGTGCCGTCACAACTTCACCGGCAGACTCGTTGATGACGATTGCGACGTATGGCAAACCGTCAAGTGGCGGATCATAGACTGCAGCTTTCAACGATTGGCCGCAGCGGTCGAGATGGACCTGTGGGAGATGCTTCGCCCTTGAGGCCACTCGCCTTAGTGCCGTTTCTTGTTAACGCTAACGATTGTGAAGCAAACCATTCCCAAAGCGACTAATCCCCCAACCCACATTGCTCCGTGTGGGTACTTCTCAAACACCTCAGGCAAAGCCGCCAGTGCCGCAAAAAAGGTCGATAAATTCAAGCTGCCCATTCCTGGCCCCTTTCGGTATTGGTAGCCCATTGCCACCGTCGCCGACATTATGGCGGCTTTTGGATCACCTGAATTTCAAGTTATCCACAGGATGCCTGTGTCCCCCAGTCGGAATTAACGACGATCTCCGAATTGTCGCTCCTCCTGTTCCCTATGAAACCATGAGTTTTTCGTAGGTGGAATGCAGATTTCAACGTCTGCACAATCACCTGCTCAATCTCACACATGTTTGCCTGCCGCAGCGCAGGATTCCCATCTCCATGTCGGTGTAAAGTTGGCGGGGTTCAGCACGGCGCTCACTATGAAATCAGGCATTTTTCGTTGGGCGAGTGGTCGTTGTTGTCTACCTCGTCGATCTGATCGAAGTTGCGCAAGAACGAGCCGCACTCGCCGTCGCAACAGTGATTTTGTTATCGAGTTGCGGCTTGTTTATAGTCACGTCACTCCTTGCACGAGTGCCGGCACAGTAGGCGAACATATGTTCGCGCTTAACGTGATTGATCGCTATGGCGCAGCCGTAGGAATTTGCTGGCAGCTTGCAGCACACGGGCAGCGGGTCGGATGAAGTTTTCCAGAATTCGCCGATGATCTTGCGCCGGATCAACGTCCGTTTATTACAAGTGCAGGGTCAACTGATCGAAATGACGACACGGGGATACGCAAGGACGAGTACGGTCGAACAGGTAGCAGGACTGACCGACCAAGTAGCCAAACTCAAAGCAGCGGGTTGCACCGATCAGACCATCTACCAAGAACAGATCAGCAGCGTCAAGCTGGCTGACCGTGTGGAGCTCGCTAAGGTGCTGGGGAAGCTGACGAACGGCGATGTGTTGGTGTTCACCAGCCTGTCCCGTGTCGCGCGATCCATGATTCACATGATCGAGATTGAAGCCGCCGTAGCCGCTGCCGGCGCATCCATCCAAATTCTCGACATGGCGATTGATACCAGTACGCCTAACGGACGCCTGACATTCAACCTGTTCGGCAGCATTGCCCAGTTCGAACGAGAAAATATGCTTGAGCGGCAGAAGGTAGGCATCGCGGCAGCCAAGGCTGAGGGCAAATATACGGGTCGTGCTCCCACTGCGCAGGCCAAGGCATCCAAGGTCATGGCTCTCAACGCTAAAGGCTTGGCAAAGCAAGATATTGCACATGCGTGCTCTATCGGCATTGCAAGCGTCTACCGTATTCTAAAACGAGCTATCTAACCCTATCCGGCTCAGTTGCGGCATTAGCCGTCCGTAATTCGGCGTCGCAAATGTTTGCAGTAGAAGAGTTCTATCGATATTTTCGCCTATTCACAACGACAGACTTCGCCGCACCAACCTGGCTTAGCAAAGGCCTCGCGACCTGTCTGTCGTCCTTAGTCAGCCGTTTTACTCCCTATACGTCACCCTCATTGCTGAAACGCTCCGTCATAAGGGCAATTTCAGATAAAGTTTTCTTATACGCGGCCAAATTATCTGGCTTCGGATCACGCTGAGCTTTGTGAATCTTGTTTGACAAATTATGCAGTAGCGGAATTACATTATTCCATACTAATACTTTGTCTCTTCCGAACGTCAATTGTTGATTGATGGATATTATTTTATTCTCAACCTCGGCAATTTGATTCAAAATGGTCTTGTGACCGTCGGTGCGATTGGCCTCGGCAAGGTAAATCAATCGATTTATCAAATCTCTAACAGCTCTAACAATTCCCGTGCGCGCTTCGGCACGCAACATCGCCTTCTTAGGCGCACCCGACCAGTACAGGCTCTCTAGATTACAAGCGTCTGCCAACATCACAGACGAAGAATATAATTGATCGAGAGCGTGCCTGAAATCAATGAAACTTCCGAGAGCATCTGAGAGTGACCCATAAACCGTAGCATACACTTTTAACGAACCGTCCTGGGTCCGTACTTGCGGGACAATATCGGTCCCTATCAACCTCTCTGCCCGAGGCTTTTGATAGCCACCAATTTTTATTTCAAACTCTTCTTTTTCTTGATCTGATAAATGCACACCTTCAATGTGCACATACGCCTGGGAAAGTATTGTTTTTCTTACGTAGTCAGCCATCATTACCCTTCAGTTAGCGAGCTCTTTGCCAAGTCGGCATTAAAGGTCTCGATAAGTTCAGACCGTTCCGTCGTACCCGGCCGCGACCGCAGAATGCGGATAACACACCTGCAAAGATTCATCAAGATCAAAGTTTCAAAAGCGTATGCAACGCTTTCCTCGAACTTCGTAGGCCAGAAATACGATGAATTCCCTTTGTTGAAATGGAGCGAGTACGCCATGGCATAGCCCCGGAATTTTTTCTCGATATCGTCCTCGATAAGACCAAGCAGATAAACAGAAGAGAGATAGGAATCTAATGAAGGAATTGAAGTTATTCCATATCCAAAATCATCAAAAAACGTTGGCTCATCCTTAAACCGAGCAAGGTCTCGATAACATTTAGTTGAGGACGAAAAGAAATCGGTCACCCCTTTTCTCTGAGCAAAAATCGAAACTGCCCGCACAAAAGCGTCAAGGTATGCGTCACACGCGCTAGAAATTCCGCCTAAAAAGGCACACGCCTTCGATATAGGAAGTTGCATCCAGAACGCAGCATCATGATTTAATATCTTCAGCACAGATGAGGAATAACGTTCAGTGTTTGCCTCATAACCAGCAATCTTACTGACCAACCATTGTTCAAGCTTTCTTGTTTCAGTCAGCTTATAGGGATGGGTGTATAGTCCACTCACATCAAAAATCTTCTGATTTGCCTCGTTATCTTCTCGAATCAAAATTGTTGGATTGTGGGATACCGACAATCTAATCCCGAGCTCAAACATCACATTTGGATTTGCATGCGGACCCGACAAATCACAAATTATATAGTCCGCTTCCGCAATATCGATGATGATCTGATCTAATATCAGAAAAGAGTCACTAGAACGTTCCACAACAAAGTTTCCGCCAAGCTCTGGGGCACGTTCGATTGGATACTTAATATAATCATTGAAGAAAGTATTCAGATCGCCCGAATTTCTATCATTGGCCTTTACAAACGGCATGATTACAAATACCTTCTTCATTCCCCCCCCTTTGATTATTTATCATCGATTTTAGAGCTTGATCGGCTTAATGTACACAAGAAACATAATTTCCCGACTTGTAAATTTGCAATTTGTTGCTTAGTTGTCACTCGAAGTGACTGCCGGCGCAATTCACAGCAGCCCGCACCTTCGACGAATTTGTATAGACACAAGAACAGTCAGAACGAGTTGCCCTCGCGCAGCTTCCCCCCTGGGCAGTTTCTCGACGCCTCAACCGCAGAACTCAGCACAGATGAGTGCACAAACCCTGCATACGAACACGTTGAAACCTGCACGAATACAGTACAGACGTCCAGTCCATCACCTTGCACTCGCTCCCCTCGCATTTAGTCGATCGAGCACATACTGTTCAGTGGCTTTGTCAACAAAGTGCACGTAGCAGCCCTTCATCCCCCGCGAAAGAAGAACTCGATAGGCGTTTTTCAAGTACTGCGCCAGGGCCTCCTTCGAGCGCTTTACTCCCGCATCGTAAGACTTTGACTTGTCGCCAACCCATGTCTTACTTTCAGGTTGCCATCTTAAATCTTCCCCGACAATCACACCGGCGAAATCAAATTCGAAACCCTGTGCTGTATAAACGCAGCCAACTTGCTCAATGCCTTCGGGCAAATATGCCCATAGGTTGGACTTCGGAATTCCTTTCGCTAATCGCCCAGCGTCCGATTTCGCGTTCCAAGGTCTTGCAAATCCATCGACGCATACATCAGCAACGAGTTTTCCGTCCTTATCCGGATCGCTCCAAGGCCAACAAAAGCCAGCCATCATTCGGGCGGAATACCCTTCTGCTGCCTTTTCCCGAATTGCCCTATCTAACTCGGATGCTGAATTGAAAACTGCAAACTCGAACGAATTATCAGTCAGTTCGACTGCCTGGTCGTCGCGAATGCCCAGTACACTCGACAACCAATCAAGATAGTTCTCCGATCCCGCACAGCGGTATTGTCCTTCTAATCGATATTCCAGAACATGTGCGTCTGCCTGCTTTGCATATGCACGTAGGTACTCCACCGAACCGATCTCATCGGGACGAACGACCTGATCATCATCGATTAGGAAAACAGAAACACGGCAAGCTCTGATCAGTTCCTCCACTTGTTTCAGACCTGATTTCTGCGCCGCTTTCGTGAACCTGTTACTGCTCACATCACGAATACGGTGCGCTTCGTCCACCACTAGAACGTCAACACTGTCATGAGGTGCCTGCATGTAGTTGTTAGAGTAAGTGAACAACTCTGACCCCAAAGTCCCAATGATCTTTCTCAGCGTTTCCGTGAAGGCTTTTGAGCCCGTCACGTAGTGCGATGTATGGTTCTTCTCGAGAAGCGCCGCTAGAAGGTTGATCGCCAAGACCGATTTTCCGGTACCTGGTCCGCCTCGCACAATCACAACCTGTTTCTTTCGGCTGTGTATGCCACGCTTTAGAGCAGTGAGGACGCTATCGAACGCCACCTGTTGTTCGTCAAGGAGAAGAAACTCCGGTGTGCCAGAGATCACTCCGGACACATGCGCCATTAGTTTCTTGCTCGGCCTATACGACTCCTTTTCCACGCGAGACATTACAGCGAGCCCGTCTCCGTATCCAACGTGGCGTTTTAAAAAATCGACGAATGTTTCAACATCATCGGCACGAAACAGAGGGGTTTCTTCGAGTAGCAACGAAAATTTTTCATCTCTAATCGGGTCATTGTTCGCGTTGAGGTAGTTATGTAGGTAAGCGCAAGCAACTAATCTAATCCTGGTTGCGTCGCCCGTCTGAAACGCCTCATGTGAATTCTCTAAAATTGAAGCGTAGCGGCGGGCTTGTTCACACGGATGTAATAGTTCTCTCTCCGCACCTCCGACAAACGCGATCACTTCGAGCGGGCCGTCGGCAGCTTTACATGTTTCCCATTGTTTTAACTCGATAACAACCGCTGTCGGAAGCCCCTCCTTATTGTGGCCGCAGAGAATGCAGTCCAACCGTTTGCCGGTGAAGTGAAGCTTGTACTCTGCCAAGACCCCCACGTCCTCCAAACCAGCGCCAATGAGAGCAAACCCAAGCAATCGAAGAGAATTGGTCCATGAAGCGACCTCACGCTTATTAGGCTTCGCCCCGAACGCAGCCTCGTACCCCGCCTCTAGCTTGTCGCCAATCTGGTTCTGCTGACACTCGGTAATGAAGTTCTTTCCCCGCGACGCATATGCTCTCATCGTTCTCTCATCAGTTTTTTGTTGTTGCTCGCGTCAGGAACTCAGCTCCCGGCGCATGGCATATGGACGGCAGTCAAGTCCACTTGAGCTCTATTTACAAGGACAGTAACCCGTACTACACCGCATTTTGTATTCCGGAGCGATGAGACGGACCGTTACACGCAGCGGCCCTACATGCTCATTCCAGTCATCCATAGAATCGCCACACAAATCATGACGAGTTCGCGCAACAAATGTTGCAGTATCGAAAGCATAACACCATTACCCCGGCCGCAGCGGCGTTATCTAAAAGTTGGCTATGGTTGAAAAAACGATGTACCGGAAGATTATCCTTGTCGGGGCGAAGACATTGATCGTAACGTCCTGCTCTAGAATCACTTGAAAGCGCGCCTGTCAAGCTGGAATGAAATCAAGGCATTTGGTAGGATGCAGCCGTGGCACCCTTGCCAAGCAGGCGGGACTATTCAAAGCTGCAGCGTAAGCAACAAGCAAAGGACAGCTTATGCTGTCCCTTTCTTTAGACCTGTACCGTTGCGATCAGGTAGTCGTCGCCGGACTCTGCCATCCAAAACTCCGAACGGAATTTTTCGTCGGGCAACTTAGGGCAACCGTCCCTGCCCTGTCCAGAGGCTTGCCACGCCCTCCGCCGCGCCCACCAGGCCCGCGACACCCAGCAGCGCCTGCCATGCCCCCGCAGATATTTTAAAACGGGCACGTTCGATATTCACGCACCCTCGGCTGGCCGTTAAGCGCCCCCCCCCGACCTTGAATTTTTTTAAGGTTTTTCCGGCAGGATCAACCTTGCATGTAGGTCACCGCCAGTTTCTTGAACTCATCGAAAGATTGGCACTGCTGGACTTCGCCGGAATCATTCGTCACTGTGCAGTGTGTCGTTCGAGCGCCCTCACCGCCTCCGCCTTGTTGAACGTAGTTGGCGACTTTCTTGTTTTCCAGGACGTTCACGATGCTGTTGAACTCTAGGACAAGCTTGCCCGAAATGAACTTGCTTTCAACAGCAATCAGGCATTGGTTTGATTTCACGTTGTAGTGATTCTCGTACGACGCCAGATCGTTCACTCCGAACTGCTGCTGCACAAACCACTTCCGGGCTTCGCTTGCACACCGTTCCTGCTGAGCCAGCGAAACTGCTTTGATTCGTTCCTCCGCAGCGGAAAGCCGGGCCTGTTGATCTTTGATCGTAGCTGCCTGCCGGCTTGCCAGAACGCCAAGACCGACAGCAGCAGCCAGTAGGAAGAGAATGAATGTGCGCACTATTTGCCCCGGTGGAAGTTGTCCATCAGATAATGCAACGTTGGCCACAAGAACGCAACCCGGAGCCGCGCCAGCAGTTTGAAATTGCTTACTTATCGCTTACTTGGAATTTCTATCACGCAAAAAAGCAGTCCGGACCAAATAGGCAGAAATTAAAGAAGGCCTTATGGTTGTAGGGATTGTTTTGGCCTGCCCAACAGGAATCGAACCTGTGACCCTCAGCTTAGAAGGCTGATGCTCTATCCAACTGAGCTATGGGCAGTCTGAGATGCGGTGCAAGCGGAAAATCCTACACGCAATGGAAAACGGGCCGTCATTCTCATGACAGCCCGTCTTTAAAACTGTGGTCGGAGTACAAGGATTCGAACCTTGGACCCCCTGGTCCCAAACCAGGTGCGCTACCGGGCTGCG
>JACXTT010005120.1_pt1 | contig 19165 bp, 19 predicted proteins | sample 9270951 | NCBI WGS metagenome assembly JACXTT01 (sample SAMN15532306, study PRJNA645909) | rock metagenome | isolation source: weathered quartz diorite | place: Puerto Rico | collected 2017-06-21 | reverse complement strand
ATCACCGCCCTCACCATGTTCCTGGCCAGGAACGCCAACGGCGGCACCTACGATGGCCCCGCCATGAAGCGCTGACCAGCACGGGAGACAGACATGCAAGGATTCACCAAGCAATACGGCGTGTGGGCGGCTGCCGCGCTGGCGCTGGCCGCCAGCACCGGCGCCATCGCGCAGGACAGCGCCAAGGCCAAGCCGTCGGCAAAGGCCAAGGCGACGGCCGTCAGCGCCGCCGACATGAAGCACCTGATCGAAGGCTCGTTCTCGTCGAAGGGGCCGGCGACCGTCGAAGGCGTGCTCAACCAGGATGCCATGCAACAGGCCTGCAGCCAGTACCCGGACCGCTCCAAGGTACCGGCGGCGACGGCAAAGAAGATCGAGGCCGCTGAGCTGAAGCAGGTCAAGTATCCGGCCGATGGCAAGTGGCTCGGCGACTGGAAGGAAGGCGAGAAGGTTGCGCAGAACGGACGCGGCATGCAGTTCACGGACCAGGTCGGCGGCATCAACGGTGGCAACTGCTACGCGTGCCACCAGATGACCAAGGCGGAGATCTCGTTCGGCAATATCGGTCCGTCGCTGTACCAGTACGGCAAGCTGCGCGGCAATTCCGACGACGTGGTCAAGTACACCTGGGGCAAGATCTGGGACTCCAGCGCCTATGCGGCCTGCTCCAACATGCCGCGCTTCGGCCACAAGGGCATCCTCACCGAAACGCAGATCCGCGACGTGATGGCGCTGCTGCTGGACCCGGCCTCGCCGGTCAACCAGTAAGGGCACGGGCATGCTGCGCGTACGTTCATCGCTCATCGCGTGGCTGCTGGCTTTCGGCCTGATGGCCGGGGCCGGCAGCGCGGGCGCGCTGGAGGTGGGCGACACGGTGCGCCTGCCCGATATGCAGACGCTGGATGGCCGCACCGTCACGGCAGCGTCGCTGGCCGGCAAGCCGCTGATCGTGGAAGTGTGGGCCTCGTGGTGCCCGTTCTGCGCCATGCAGAACCCGCGCCTGCAAAAGCTCTACGAGCGTACGCGCGGCACGGCGCTGCAGGTCCTGACCATCAGCATCGACAAGGACCCGCGCGAGGCAGCCGAGTACTTGCGCAAGCGTGGCTACACCTTCCCGGTCACCATGGATTCGCCGGCGTTGCGCAGCGCAATCAGCCCGCGCAAGGGGCTGCCCGAGCTGTACGTGATCGACGCGCGCGGCCGCGTGGTGCAGAAGGAAGTGGGCGAAATGCTGGAAGACGAGGTCGTGGCGCTCGACCAATACGCCAGGCCCTGAATATTGCCTTGCCGGGCGCGGACGCCCATCCGCGCGCAGCCAACTTGAAACGATGCCGGAACGCCCCCGCATGCCTTGCAGGGGCGCCAACCGGCACGCCGACTCCACAGGAAGAGACGACATGAACCGACGCGAGTTCCTGCAAGTGCTGGCCATTGCCGGTGCCAGCGGCATGAGCTTCCCCGCCAGCGCGGCCCAGGCGGCGAAGTCCGCCGAGGCCATGTATGACCTGCCGCGCTTCGGCAATGTCCACCTGCTGCATTTCACCGACTGCCACGCCCAGCTGCGGCCGGTGTACTTCCGCGAACCGAACGTCAACCTTGGCATCGGCGCCTACGCCGGCAAGCCGCCGCATCTCGTGGGCGATGCGCTGCTGCGCCACTACGGCATCCGGCCCGGCACGCCCCAGGCGCACGCGTTCACGTACCTCGACTTCACGGAAGCCGCGCAGCGCTATGGCAAGGTCGGCGGGTTTGCCCACCTGGCCACGCTGGTCAAGCGGATGAAGGCCAGCCGTCCCGGCGCGCTGCTGCTCGATGGCGGCGACACGTGGCAAGGCTCCGCCACCGCGCTGTGGACAAAAGGCCAGGACATGGTCGACGCGGCGCTCGCGCTCGGCGTCAACGTCATGACGCCGCACTGGGAAATGACGCTTGGCGCCGACCGCGTCAAGGAAATCGTCGAGAAGGACTTCAAGGACAAGGTCTCGTTCCTGGCGCAGAACATCAAGACCAACGACTTCGGCGACCCGGTCTTCGACCCGTACGTGATCCGCGACATCAACGGCGTGGCGGTGGCCATCATTGGCCAGGCCTTCCCGTACACGCCGATCGCCAACCCGCGCTACTTCGTGCCGGACTGGACCTTCGGCATCCAGGAAGAAAACCTGCAGCAGGTGATCGACGACGCGCGCAACAAGGGCGCACAGGTGGTCGTGCTGCTGTCGCACAACGGCATGGATGTCGACCTGAAGCTGGCCTCGCGCGTGCGCGGGCTAGACGCGATCTTGGGCGGCCACACCCATGACGGCATCCCGGCGCCGGTGCCGGTGAAGAATGCCGGTGGCACCACGCTGGTCACCAACGCGGGCTCCAACGGCAAGTTCCTCGGTGTGCTGGACTTCGATGTGAAGAACGGCAAGGTAACGGATTTCCGCTACCGCCTGCTGCCCGTGTTCGCCAACTACCTGCCGGCCGATCCGGCCATGGACGCGCTGATCAAGAAGGTCCGCGCGCCGTACGAACAGAAGCTCGGCGAAGTGCTGGCCGTGAATCGCGGCCTGCTGTACCGGCGCGGCAATTTCAACGGCACCTTCGACCAGCTCATTCTGGACGGCCTGATGGAAGTGCAGGGCGCGCAGATCGCGTTCTCGCCGGGCTTCCGCTGGGGCACGACGCTGCTGCCGGGCGAGGCCATCACCATGGAGCACCTGATGGACCAGACCGCCATCACCTATCCGTACACCACAGTGACGGACATGAGCGGCGAGACCATCAAGACCATCCTCGAAGATGTGGCCGACAACCTGTTCAATCCGGACCCGTACTACCAGCAGGGCGGCGACATGGTGCGCGTGGGCGGTCTGCATTACACGATTGACCCGAACGCCGGCATGGGCAAGCGCATCAGCGACATGCGCCTGAACGGCCAGCCGCTGGAAGCCGGCAAGACCTACAAGGTGGCCGGCTGGGCGCCCGTGGCCGAAGAAGCGAAACAGGCCGGCGGCGCGCCAATCTGGGATGTCATGGCCCAGTGGCTGCGCGCGAACAGGGAAGTCAGCGCCCGCCCGCTGAACCAGCCGCGCGTGGTCGGCATGGAGCGCAATCCGGGCATGGCGGCCTGATGTTGCGCGCGATCCTCACCCGGCGGGTATGGATTGAAGCGCTCGAAGGAAGTAGGCTACAATCGTTCGCGATGGGCCGATAGCTCAGCTGGGAGAGCGCTGCGTTCGCAATGCAGAGGTCGGGAGTTCGATCCTCCTTCGGTCCACCAATCACATCAAGGGCTTGGCTTCGCGCCAGGCCCTTTCTCTTCCGGCGTCTGAATGGTTGCCGGCACCACTCGCGAATATGCCTTCGGCGCGCACGAAGGAACCGAGAAAAGAATCCAAACCAGTCGTGAGGTCAGGCCTCAGGACGACAACCGCGTCTGCATCGAGCCCTCTGAGCCCCGCCGTTAGCAAAAATGTCACCTTATTTGCCGCCCCGGCACACGTGCGGCATCCTGAGGCCCTGCATGGTGGGGAGTCGAATTGCTGTTCTGTACATAGTTTTGTACAATTTAATCGCCCCATCCTTTTCAGGATTGATCACTCCCGCGGGGCCGGAATGAAGCCAAGCACCTGAGAACACCAAAGACGCTTTCCCGCCAAACTTGCTGCGGGAAACCAACGGCGCCCGACACAAGGCGTCGACCGAGAGGTAATGATGAACATCCTGACTTTCAGCGAGGCGCGTGCCAGCTTCAAGCAGGCGTTGGATACGGTCTGCAGGGACCATACCCCGACTGTCATTACTCGACAGAGGGGTGAGCACGTTGTCCTGCTGTCTCTGGACGACTACAACAGCATGCAGGAAACGCTGCATCTGCTTGGATCGCCCAAGAATGCGGAGCGACTGCGCGAGTCCATCGCCGAGTTTCGAGCTGGCAAGACCCTCAAGAGGGAATTGCTGACGAATGACGCAGAACAAGAAGGCAAGAAACAAGGCCAAAGCCGCAAACGGCTGTAAATTGGCCTGGTCCTCGCATGCCTGGGACGACTACCTGTTCTGGCAAGCCCACGATGGGAAGATCGTCGAGGAAATCAATGGGCTGATCGACGAAATTTTCCGTGACCCGTTCCGTGGAACGGGTAAGCCCGAGCCCTTGAAGGGCGACCTGACAGGCTTCTGGTCACGGCGCATCACGAAGGTGGATCGCCTCGTCTACATCGTGCATGAGGGGATAGTCCACGTGATGCAGTGCCGGCAACATTATTGACGGCAAGAGGCGCTTCGGCGCCTCTTTTTTCTGAATGTGACGTTCCCGCTTTCACGCCACCCGTGGCCCCCGCCTTGCCTTCATCGCCGAAGGCCGTACCTGTTGCAGCGCCCGTAATGACTGCAGGGCGTCTTCCACCGCCTCGATGCCATCGCGCAGCCGTGCCGTGGCATAGCCAAGCCGGCTTTGCGTATCGGGATCGGGCGCGGACAGGTGTTCGAGCGCATCAACTTCCGCCTGCATCTGGCCGATCAGGCGGCGTAACTGGGAAGTGCTGTGCGAGGCAAGCGACCGGATAGCCATTCGAACTCCTCGGGCGCCATTGATCGCGCCCAATGTGTACGGTAGTGCGTCCCACTAAGATCGCCAGTGCTGTTACGTATCCATACACCTATGTCGTCTCGCGCATGCAACGACGAGTGGATTAGTCCATGACGGCGTGGGCCATGTCGGCAGGGGCCTCTCTGGTGGGACGCACCAGCAGGATCAGCGGCACGACCAGCAGCGTGGCAATGAACATGGCCTTGAAGTCGTTGAGGTAGGCGATCATCGACGCCTGCTGGTTGACGGCGTGGTTCAGTGCCACCAGGTCGGCGTGCGAGCCGTTTGCCACCATCGATTGCAGGTTCGGGTTGTAGATGCTGACATGCGCGGCCAGGTCGGCGTGCGCGACCTGTGTGTTGCGCGTCATCAGCGCCTGGATCACCGAGATACCGATACTGCTGCCGATGTTGCGCACAAGGCTGTAGGTGGCGGTGCCATCGGCACGCAGCTCCGGCCGCAGCGTGGAGAACGTCAACGCGCTGAGCGGCACGAACACCAGCCCCAGCCCGAAACCCTGGATCACGCCGGGCCAGACGATGTCGGACATCGACAGCACGATGGTGTAGTGCATCATCTGCCACAGCGCAAACGCGGAAATCAGGAAGCCCGACAGGAGCAGCAGCCGCGCGTCGAAGCGGCGCAGCAGGCGTCCCGCGAGCAGCATCGCCACCATGGTGCCGGCGCCGCTGGGGGCGGTGACGAGGCCGGTGGTGGCCACGGGATACTGCATCAGGCCCTGCAGCATCGGCGGCAGCAGCGCCCGCGTGGCGTACATGACCGCGCCGATCACGAAGATGAAGCAGGTGCCGGTGGCGAAGTTGCGGTCCTTCAGCAGCTCGAAGCGGAAGAACGATTTCGACCCGGCCGTGGCCGTATGCGCGATGAAATAGGCAAAGCTGACCAGCGCCAGCAGCGCCTCGATGCGGATTTCCAGCGAACTGAACCAGTCGAGTTGCTCGCCGCGGTCCAGCATGGCCTGCAGCGCGCCGATGGCCAGGCTCAGCGTGGCAAAGCCGAACGCGTCGAACCTGACCTCGCGGCGCGGCGCCCTGTCGGGCAGGAAGGACATGACGCCGAACATGGCGAACGCGCCGATCGGCACGTTGATGAAGAACACCCAGCGCCAGTTGTAGCTGTCGGTCAGCCAGCCGCCCAGCGTGGGGCCGAGGATCGGGCCGATCATCACGCCCATGCCCCACACCGCCATGGCCTGCCCCTGCCGCGAGGGCGGATTGATGTCGAGCAGGATCGACTGCGACAGCGGCACCAGCGACGCCCCGAAAACACCCTGCAGCAAGCGTGCGGCCACCATCTGCGGCAGCGTGTCGGCCAGTCCGCAGAACGCCGAGGCCACGGTGAAGCCGCCGATGGCGACCAGCAGCAGCTTTTTCACGCCAAGGCGGTCGGACAGCCACCCCGTCAGCGGCGTGGCGATGGCCGCCGCGACGATGTACGAGGTCAGCACCCACGTGATCTCGTCCTGCGAGGCCGACAGCGTGCCCTGCATATGCGGCAGCGCGACGTTGGCAATGGTGCTGTCCAGCGTCTGGATCAGCGTGGCCAGCATGATCGAGACCGTGATCATCGGCCGGTTCAGCGGCGTGCCGGTACCGGCCTGCTGGGCAATAGAGGACATGGAAGGGGGGCGGCTGTTTAATTGCTAAGCGTGCTTATTATATGACCGACCCGACCGCCTGCGCAGGGTCTTCGCGGGCCTGTGTGCCGGCCCGTTCACAGTCATGGTTCTTGGGCTATAGTCGCGCGATGGAATCGGAATCGGAAAAACGCCTCGGCTTCCTGGTGACCGACGTGGGCCGCTTGTGCGGCAAGCGCTTCGACGATCTGGCGAAATCTACGCTTGACCTCACGCGTGCGCAGTGCCGCGCGCTCGCCTACCTGGCCCACCATGGCGAGATCAACCAGGCCAGCCTGGCCGACATCCTCGATGTGGCGCCGATCTCGGCGGGCCGGCTGCTCGACCGCATGGAAGAGGGCGGCTGGATCTTGCGCAGGCCCAACCCGGACGACCGCCGCGAACGCCTCGTGCAGATGACCGGCAAGGCCCGCAAGGCGCTCGACCAGGCGCGGCGCGTCGGCGACGAGATCGCCGCGGAAGCGCTGCGCGGCTTTGCGCCGCAGGAGCATGAGCAGCTGATCTCCCTGCTGCAGCGCATGCGTGCCAACCTGGTCGCCGCGGTGGAGCGCTGAACCATCATGCCCCTGCAGGACCCTTCCGTCGGCCGCTCCCTGGACACGCACGCCGATTACCTTGCCGGCCGGCGCAGCACGCTGGTCAGTGTCTGGGTCAATATTGCCCTGAGCCTGGCCCAGGCCGGGGCGGGCCTGTGGGCGGGTTCGCAGGCGCTGCTCGCCGACGCGCTGCACTCGCTGTCGGACCTGATGTCGGATTTCGTGGTCCTGCTGGCCGGGCACCATGGCCGCAAGGACCCCGACGCCGACCACCAGTACGGCCATCACCGCTACGAAACCGCTGCGTCGCTGGTACTGGGTTGCCTGCTGCTCGCAGTCGGGCTGGGCATGCTGTGGTCAGCAGTCGGCAAGATCCAGCATCCGCTGGGTGCCCAGGCGGTCAAGCCGATCGCGCTATGGGTGGCTCTGGTCGCGCTGCTGTCCAAGGAATTGCTATTCCGCTACATGCTGGCGGTGGCCAAGCGGGTGCGCTCTGGCATGCTGGTCGCCAATGCCTGGCACGCGCGTTCGGACGCCGCATCGTCGCTGGTGGTGGCGCTTGGCATTGGCGGCAACCTGCTCGGCTATCACGTGCTGGACCCGGTGGCCGCGATTGTCGTGGGCCTGATGGTGGCGCGCATGGGCTGCAAGTTCGGGTGGGATGCGCTCAACGACCTGATGGATCGCGCCGCCGATGCCGAGACGGTCGCGGCCATCCGGCAAACCATCCTCGATACCCCGGGCGTGCAGGGCGTACATGACCTGCGCACGCGCAAGATGGGCGATCAGGTGCTGGTAGACGTGCATCTCGAGATCGACGCCAACCTGACTGTCGCCGAGGGCCACACGATCGCAGCCGAGGCGCACCGGCGCACCCTGGCCGGCCACCATGTGCTGAACGTGATGACGCACGTCGATCCGGTTTACACGTCCACGACCGCATCCACCCGCTGAAGGCGCTGTGGATATCCACACCCTGGCCTGGGGATAACCGCAAGGGAAAGCTGTGGCCCGCCTGGGGGCGCATTGTGGGCCGTATACGGACAACCTGAACCCGCATTCGGGTGACGTTTACGGGCGGCCAAAGATATCCGGGTGCTGCCACCGTCGCTCCATAGGGTTGTCTTTCCTGCAAGCTCCTGATCTGAAAGGAAAAAGAGCGGTTATCCACGGCCGGGGACGACGTTTACCTACTACTACTATCTACGTATACGTAAACAGTATTAAAGAAAGTAGTCAGATCATTCCTGTTGGCGAGAAGCAGGGCGCTGCGGACCTCGTATACGTGTGGCCGTCGCTTCTTTGTCGACAAGCCAGGCCAGCGCCGCTGATCTTTCGCCACGTTTCAGAGCCCTTTCCGCCACGAGGCGCTGTTAGCCTTGGCCCGCGGCGCTTCCCCAAAGTTCTGTCATTCGCAGCTGCGTCCCGATCCCGATAGTGTGTCGCCTTCGTAACTTATTGTAATTGAGAATGTTAACCATTATCATTCGCAATTACAGTCATCACGTATACGTTGTCGTGCACCCAATTCGCCATTCCCGCCGCCGTCAGTCCCTGCCGGTTCTCGTTACCGCGCTGCAGTGCGCCTGGCTGCTGCCGGACATGGCCGTCGCCGAGGAAGCGGACGCACTGCCGACCGTTGTCGTCACAGGGACGCGGTCGGAAAAGACACTGGACGAAACGCCGATCCGCACCGAGGTGGTCGACCGCAAGGAAATCGACCGCACCCATGCCCGCACGCTCAAGGACGCGCTCGAAAACGTGCCCGGCCTCCAGTTGCGGGAGATCCACGGCAAGTCCGGTTTCGAAGTCACGCTGCAGGGCATGACCAGCGACCAGGTGCTGATCCTGATCGACGGACTGCCGATCAGTGCCAGCACCGGCTCGACGGTGGATGTGTCGCAGTACCTGCTGACCGAGGTCGACCGCATCGAAGTGGTCAAGGGCGCCAGTTCGGCGCAGTACGGCAGTTCGGCGATGGGCGGCGTGATCAATATCATCACCCGGCCGATCGCGCGTGGATTCGCTGGCGCGGTGTCGGCAGATGCGGGCTCCTACGGTGCGCAGAACACCGACGGCAATCCCGGTTTGCTGCACGGCAACGTGCGTGTCGAAGGCGGCGGCGAGAAATGGCGCGCCCGGCTCAGTGCCGATGCGCTCGACAACAAGGGCTTCGCGGTGGATGCCGATGGCTGGACGCGCCATGGCGATGCCGTGCGCCGCGAGCAATATGCCGGCCGCCTTGAGTGGCTGCCGTCGCCTGCCGGCAACTTCTGGATCGATGCCAGCGCCTACCGCGAAACCGACGAGCAGCGCTACCAGTACTACGCGCCGCCGTTCTACGTGCCGCAGCGCAAGACCGAGGACATCTCGCGCGACCGCTTCACCGGCGGCGGCAAATGGCGCTTCGACAATGGCCTGACCGCGCGCCTTGCCGGCGTGACCGAAGGCTATGACAGCACCACGCACGAGTACTCGAACAATTCCTCGACCGCGACGCGCAACGCGTCGATGCGCACCGACCACGTCTCGCTGCAGCTCGACCTGCCGGCGTGGAAGTCGCAGCTCTGGCAGGTCGGCGGCGATTTCCACCACGAGACGCTGAGCCAGACCGCCAACGGCATCTCCGAATTGCTCGGCAACGCGGCGCGCACCGCGAGCGAGCTCTATGTGCAGGACGACATCCTGCTCGGCGATACCTGGGAGATCGTGGCCGGCGTGCGCGGACAACACGACTCCGACTTCGGCAGCCATTTCGCGCCAAAAGTTGGCGTGCGCGCGAACCTGCTGTCCAGCGAGGACTGGAAGGGCGTGGCACGCGCCAACTTCGGCCAGGGCTACCGCGTACCGAACCTGAAGGAACGCCATTTCCTGTTCGACCACAGCTCGCTCGGCTACATGGTGCTCGGCAATCCGGACCTCAGGCCGGAGTCGTCCAACAGCTTCCAGCTCGGCGGCACGCTGAGCTGGCGCGACCGCGTGACGGTCGATGCCAACCTCTTCTACAACCGGGTCACCGACCTGATCCAGACCGACATGAGCAACTTCACCGTGGTCAAGGGTGTGGCGCTCTACACCTACCGCAACGTCGCGCGTGCCCGCACGCAGGGCCTGGAAACGACCGTGCGCTGGCAAGCAAGCAGCCGTATCGGCCTGAACGCCGCCTACACCTACACCGACACCGAAGACCTCGACACCGGCACCGAGCTCACCCGCCGACCGCGCAGCATGGCGCGCCTGGGGCTGGACTGGCGCCTGTTCCCGCGCACCGACTTTTCCGTGCGTGGCCGCTACCAGAGCAGCGAACTGGTGGATTCCACCACCGGTTCGCGCTCGCCGGGCTGGGCCACGCTCGACCTCGTGCTGAACCAGAAGATCGGCCGCGGCGCGACGGCCTTCATCGGCGTCAACAACCTGTTCGACCGGCAGCGCGATTTCTCCAACGCCAGCGACTTCGGGCCCGTGGCGGGCCGCTTCATCTATTTCGGCGCGCGGTTCAACACCGACGGCGCGTTCTGATTCAAACGGGAAAAAACAGGGAAATCACAGGAGAGGAACTTGCAATGAATCGCATCTCGACATCCACGCTCGGCGCTATCGTCATGGCGCTGGCACTCGCCGCCTGCGGTGGCGGCGGCGATGACGCCGGCACCAACAACAACGGCGACTCCGGCAACAACGGCGACACGGGCGGGAAGACCAGTGCCTTCACGCAGTCGGCCAAGTGGACCTTCGCGAAGCCCGCCGCCGGCGGCGCCGTCTGCTATGACTTCAATGCCAAGGCCGAAGTCGCCGACTGCTCGGGCAATGCCTGGGACCTGAAAGTCAAGAGCAGCGGCAAGACCGCCACGCTGTGGACCAACAGCGGCACCAGCGGTACCGGCGCGGGCGGCGCGTTCGGCGGCCCGTTCGACCACACCTGGGCCGAGCTGCAGACCTGGCAGAACGCCACCACCGATCCCAAGAGCGGCGCCATCCCGAGCACGCTCTTCTTCAAGGACTCGGCCAGCGGCGTGTTCTCGGGCACCAACGATATCGCCTCGTCCGTGTTCGAGTACGGCGTGGGCGGCGCCAACGACCATCTGCTGTACCCGAACTTCCGCACCTTCCTGATCACGACCGACAGCACCAGGCTGGATCCGGTCGGCACCGCGTCCGCACCGGTCTTCGCGCTGCAGATCACGGGCTACTACGGCGGTGCCGGCGGCACCACGTCGGGCAACCCGTCGTTCCGCTGGGTGGACCGCAGCGATGTGAGCCAGACCGTGCGCACCGCGCAGGTCAACGCAGCCAGCGACTGGGTCTACTACGACCTGCAGGCCGGCGCCGTCACGACCGCGACGGGCAACTGGCACATCGCGTTCAACCGCTACAACTTCAAGCTGAACGGCGGCGAGTCGGGTAGCGGCAAGGTCGCCGGCTATGTCGGCAAGACGCCGGCCGGCTTCTACGACGCCGACAAGAAGCCGGTGCCTGCCAAATTCACGGACGCGTCGAACCTCGTCGTGACCGCGGCCGACCTGACCTCGGCGACCCTCGACGTGCCGGCCAGCGCAAGCGCATGGGTCAAGGACGCCATGTCGTCGCCGCTCAATCCGAAGCAGACCGGCAGCTACCCGAATCCGCTGAACTACGGCTGGTACACGTACTACCCGACCGCCACCGCCGCCGCGGCGGCCGGGCTGCCGCCGGTCGCGCACCTGATCAAGGCCAATGCCGACGGCGCCAGCCTGCTGCGAGGCGGCGAAGGCAATACCTACGCCCGCTTCCACCTGACGCAGATCGCCTACGCGGACCCGAACAACGAGTCCAGCAAGCAGACCTGGACCATCGAATTCGACATCCAGCCCTGACGCCCGCCACGGCAAGGCAAGGGCGGTGCGCGGCGGGCCGCTGCGTGCCAGCCCTTGCCGTTTTCCCCAAGCCATCAAGAAGATTGACCGGATTGACCGACATGAAACACGACAGCTTCGAATCCCTGCGCACCCGTCACCAGCAACTGGCCGACGCGTCGCCCAAGCTGCGCATCCGCGAGCGCGCGCTGCGCCTCGGCGTACCCGAGGCTGCGCTGGTGGCCGCCGAGTGCGGCGTGACCTCGCAGGAACTGGCTGGCACCGCGCAGGCGTTGTTCGGCGAACTCGGTACGCTGGGCCGTGTCATGGCGCTGTCGCGCAACGACTCGGCCGTGCATGAGTGCCATGGCACCTACCTCGACATCCAGGCCGAAGGACCGGTCGGCATCGTGCTCGGTCCGGATATCGACCTGCGCATGTTCTTCGCGAGCTGGAAGTACTTCTACGCCGTGACCGAGAGCGGCCGCCAGAGCCTCCAGTTCTTCGACAAGCGCGGCGAGGCCCTGCACAAGGTGTACCGCACGGCGCAGACCGACGGCGCCGCATGGGATGCCCTGGTTGCTCGATTTGCGTCGGCTGGCCGGTCCCCGGTCGTTGCCGAGCCGCTGGCCACGACGGACGAGGCCGACACGCCCGCAGACGCCACCGCGCTGCGCGCGCACTGGCGCGGGCTCACCGATACGCACGACTTCTTCGGCATGCTGCGCCAGTTCAAGGTGTCGCGCCTCGGCGCGCTGCGCGCGGCCGGGCAGGACCTCGCGCAACAGGTGGGCAACCAGACCGTCGAGGCCATGCTCACGCGCGCAGCGGCAACGGCGCTGCCGATCATGTGCTTCGTGGCCAACCCGGGCATCGTGCAGATCCACACCGGGCCAGTCAGCAAGCTGGTGCGCACCGGCCCCTGGTACAACGTGCTCGATGAGAGCTTCAACCTGCACCTCAATACCGAGGCTGTGGTGTCATCGTGGGTCGTCAACAAGCCGACCAGCGACGGCTGGGTGACCTCGCTCGAACTCTATGGCGCGGACGGTGCGCTGATCGTCCAGTTCTTCGGCGAACGCAAGCCCGGCAAGCCGGAGCTGCCGGCATGGCGCAACCTGTTGCAATCGCTGTGCGCGCTGCCGCTGGCGGCGTAAAGGCCCGGGAGGACGGAACATGAACAATGCGGGCAGAAGGCGTGCGCTGAAATCACTGAACATGCTGCTGGGCTGGTTGCCGGTGCTTGCGCTGGCTGGCTCCGGCATCGCCAGCGCGGCAGCACCCGCGCGCATCGTGGGCCTGGGCGGGCCGGTCACGGAGATCGTCTACGCGCTCGATGCCGGCCCCAGCCTGGTGGGCGCGGATAGCTCGAGCATCTATCCGCCGGAGGCGCTCAAGCTGCCACGGGTCGGCTACTACCGCTCGTTCTCGGTCGAAGGCGTGGCGAGCCTGAAGCCTGGCCTGGTGCTGGCGTCGGACCAGAGCGGCCCGCCGCAGGCGCTCGAGCAGCTCGGCAAGCTCGGTGCCAAGGTCGTGGTGGTGCCGTCCGCGCCCACGCTTGACGCGCTCGACCAGCGCATCCGCGGCGTTGCCACGGCACTCGACCTGGGCGCGCGCGGTGAAGCACTGGTGCATCGCATCCACGCCGAACTGCGCGATATCCATCCGTCCGGGCGCGGCCAGCGCGTGCTGCTGGTGAGAAGCCATACCGGCAAGCTCCTTGCGGCCGGCGGCGATACCGCTGGTGCGGCGATGCTCCGGCTCGTCGGTGCCGACAACGTGCTGGCGTCGCAGCACGGCTACAAGCCGTTCTCGTCGGAAGCGGCCGCCGCACTGCGCCCCGATGTGATCGTCACCACCACCATGTCGGTCAATGCAAGCGGTGGCCTGGAGGCCTTCCTGGCCCAGGCGGGGCTCAACCTGACGCCGGCCGCGCGCGCCCGACGCGTGGTGGTGATGGACGACCTGCTGCTGCTCGGCTTTGGCCCGCGGCTGCCCGAGGCGCTGCGCCAGCTTGCGGCCGGCCTCGCTGCCAAAGGCTCGCCGGCGCGCTGAGCGTCTCCGGTTCCCTCCAACGCCCTCATTCGACAGGTCACGCTTGCGTACCATCCGTTCCCTGATGTTCCCCCTGCACGGCTGGCAGCGGCCAGCGCCGGCGCGCGTCTTGGTGGCGCTGTGCGTGCTGCTCGCCGCCGCCGCGCTGGGTGCTGCCGCGAGTGGCGCGATGCCGATCCCGCGCCTGCAGATCCTGCGCGTGCTGCTGTCGCCCGATGCCGACGGCGAGGCCGCGGTCTGGCGCAGCGTGCTGCTGGAGGTGCGCTTGCCACGCATCGTGCTGGCCATGACAGCCGGCGCGGCGCTCGCGCTGTCCGGCGCGGTGATGCAGGCGCTGTTCCGCAACCCGCTCGCCGAGCCGGGCCTGATCGGCATTTCGCTGGGCGGTGCGGCCGGGGCCGTCGCCGCCATCGTGCTCGGTGGGGAGGGGCTCATCGTGATTGCGCCGGCGGCCTTCGCCGGCAGCCTGGCCGCCACCGCGCTCGCCTACCGGCTTGGCAGCCGGCGTGCCGGCATGGCCAACTTGCTGCTGGCCGGCGTGGCCATCAATGCAATCTGCGCCAGCGTGGTCGGCTTCTTCACCTACCAGGCGAGCGACGTGCAGCTGCGCAACCTGACCTTCTGGAACCTGGGCAGCCCGGCCGGCGCGAACTGGGGCCTGCTCGCGTGGCTGGTGCCGCTGGTCCTCGTGCTCGGTGCGCTGCTGCTGCGCGACTGGCGCGCGATGAATGCGCTGCTGCTCGGCGAGCGCGAGGCGCTGCACCTCGGCTTCGACCTGGCGCGCCTGCGCCGGCGCTTGATCGTGCTGACCGCGTTGCTGGTGGGGCCGGTGGTGGCGGTGACGGGAACCATCGGCTTCGTCGGGCTGGTCGTGCCGCACCTGATCCGGCTGCCGCTGGGCGCCGACCACCGCTGGTTGCTGCCGAATGCGCTGGCCGGCGGCGCGATCGCGCTGACGCTGGCCGACTGGCTTGCGCGCGTCGCGGTCATTCCGGCCGAACTGCCCATCGGCATCGTCACAAGCCTGGTGGGCGGGCCGTTCCTGTTGTGGATGCTGTCTCGCAGGGTGGGCTGAGATGCTGTCTTCACGCGGACTGATCTGCCGGCGCGGCACGCGGCGTGTGCTCGACGGCATCGACCTTGACCTGCACGCCGGCGAGGTGCTGGGCGTGCTGGGTGCAAACGGCGCCGGCAAGACCACCTTGCTGGCGACCCTGGCCGGTGAGATGGACGCGAGCGGCGGCGCCGTGACGCTCGACGAGCGCCCGCTGCGCGCATGGCAGCCTGCGTCGCTGGCGCGCCGGCGCGCCGTGCTGCCGCAGTCGGCCACGCTCGGCTTCGACCTGTCGGTGCGCGAAGTGGTGGCCATGGGCGCCTATCCCTTCCCGGAGCTGAGCCCGGCCGAAGAGGCCGCGCTCGCGGCGCGTGCGTTGCGGCTCGCCGATGCCGCGGCGCTCGGCACGCGCCGCTACCTGGGCTTGTCTGGCGGCGAGCAGCAGCGCGTGAAGTTCGCGCGCGCGCTGGTGCAGGTGCTCGCCGCGCGTGCGCCAGGCCAGTACCGCGCGCTGTTTCTCGACGAGCCGATTTCCAGTCTCGATCCGCGCCATCAGCTGCTGTTGCTGCGGGCCGTGCGGGCACTGAGCCGGGAGGAGGGTCTGGCGGTGCTGGTCGTGCTGCACGACGTCAACCTGGCCGCGCAGTGGTGCGACCGCCTGCTGCTGCTCTCGGACGGACGCACTGTGGCGCACGGCGCGCCGGCGCAAGTACTGACGCCGGAGCACCTTGAACGCGTCTACGCCCTGCCCGCGCGGGTGTCGCCGGGCGAGGTCCCCGCGGTGACGTTCTGCCTGCCCCGGGCTGCCGCCGGCAACGATGTCCGCTAGCGCGGCACCTTGAACGCCTTGCGCGCGCGCAGCGCTTCGGCGCGGGCCCAGCAGCCCTCCTGGTGGTCGTTGACGAGCCCCATGGCCTGCATCAGCGCGTACATCGTGGTCGGGCCGACGAAGCGCCAGCCACGCCGTTTCAGGTCCTTCGACAGCGCGGTCGATTCCGGGGAGGTCGCCATGGTGCGCAGCACTTCGGGCGTCAGCACCCTGGGCCGGCTGGCCGGGTCCGGCTCGTAACGCCAGAAGTAGGACGCCAGCGACGACTCGGTCTCCAGCAATGCCGCGGCGCGCTGCGCGTTGTTGATGGCGGCCTCGATCTTGCCCCGGTGGCGCACGATGCTGGCATCGCCGAGCAGGCGCTGGATGTCGCGCTCGCCGAAGCGGGCCACCTTCTCGATGTCGAAATTGGCAAAGGCCTTGCGGAAGGCCTCGCGCTTGCGCAGGATAGTCAGCCAGCTCAGGCCGGCCTGGAAGCCTTCGAGGCAGAGCTTTTCGAACAGCCGGCGGTCTTCGTCGACCGGATAGCCCCATTCGTTGTCGTGGTAGTGGCAATAGTCTTCCAGCGTGCCGCACCAGCCGCAGCGCACTCGTTCGGCGGCGGCTTCCTGTTTGCTTGTCATGCGTGCCTTTCCATGGCCCGGGGTTGGTCATGGCCGGCGGCGCGCTTGCGCGGTGCCGGCGTTCGCCGGTGATGATGCACCGGGCCGGCCGTTAGCGGAAGGCCGGAATCGGACATGCGGATCGAGCATCGGTCCGCGAGGATGGTTCAGAAACTCGCCGCGAGCCCGAACGAAACCCCCGACACGTTGTTGCCGAACACGTACCGCACCACCGCCCGGATCCGCGTGACGAAGACCTCATGGGCGCTGGTGTCCAGCTCCAGCCCGGTGCCCAGCGTAGTCAGGTAGTTGAAGCCGAGCACGCCGGCCTGGCTGCCGAGATAGTGCGAATGGGACAGCTCCAGCACGTAGCGCACGGGCCGGTCCAGCGCGCGCCAGCCGGTCGGCGCGCGCCAGCGGGCATACAGGTTGGCGGTTTGCGCGGTGGCCGTGCCCGTCACGCCGGAGGATGAACCGCCGAAGCTCTGCAGGTGGATGTTGGTGTAGCGCAGCTCCAGGTCGATCTCGTGGGTGTCGCGGTAGTGCTCCCAGTCGAGCATGACCGAGCCGCCCAGGCCGTAGGCGTTCAGCGAGCCATGCTCAAGGAAGTTGATGCTGGCATCGGTCTTCTGCTCGATCACGAGCTCGCCGACTCTGAGGTCGCTGGAGACATTGCCGAGCGAGGCGTTGAAGATCGGCCGGAAAACCAGTTCCTTGTTCTCGGTCAGCGGGAAATCCCAGCCGACGCCGATGGTGCCGGAAAATGTGTTCCACCTGACCGGCAGGGCGCGGGATTCGGCGCCGCTGCTGGCGACGAAGGTCGGGTCGTAGCGGCTGTAGGCGATCGCCCCTTCCAGGTAGAGCGGGAACGACTTGCTCCAGGTGAAACCGCCGCCGAGCTGCCACATGAAGACGCCGGGGTTGTCGGTGGCCGCGTTGTTGATCGACAAGGAACTGGAAGCGAGGTCCGGCACGACCGAGTACGACATCAGCGTGAGCACGCCATTGGCATGCTTCTGCACATTGGTGCCGATGACCTGGAACCCGTTCGATCCCTGCGCCTGTGCCTGCCCTGGCATCAGCCAGAGCGAACCCGCTATGGCCATAGAGGCCGCCAGGGCAGCCGCGGCGCTGCGAAATTGCTGGAATGCGGACATTCGAGTTGCCGGGTAGGGTTCGCTTCCGAAGCCGGCGCCATGCCGCGCGCGCCGCACCGGTGGAACATTCTAGCCAGTGATGATGGTCGCTGTATGGGGTCAGGGCACATCCACGAATTTTTTCAGATCACCCGTTGCAATGCTTGCACACGGGCGTGGCGCGGCTAGCGCGCGTGATGGCGGCGGGACGGGTCCGGCGCGGGGTCCGGCTCGGCCGGCGGCTGGCGCGCGGCGTGGCGACGCGACAACCACAACAGCGCGGTGCTGGCCAGCCAGCCGGCCACGAAGACCGTATCTCCGGCATGGTTGAGCCAGTAAGAGGCGCCCGGCGTGCCGAACAGGGTGGCCAGCACGGCGGTCGGCAAGCGCGCCAGGATCCACAGCGCGACCGCCGGCGCGCTCGCGTACGCGCCGGACCGCCACCAGGGGGCGGGAATCCGGGCTGGCCGCCTGTGGCGGCGCGGGATGCGCTGTACCACGAAAGTCTCCATCTTGCCGGGGGGCTCGCTGGCGGGGGCCTGCGTCGTTGGGTGGCGCGTAGTGCCCGTCGCGGCCCTGCGGCAAGCCGGCCCACAGGTTCCCCTCAGGCATCGTATGCGATTCCCGCCGCGCGCCATCGCAGGCGCCCAGGCGCTGTGTGGGCCACCCCACGATGGGCAGCCGACCGGCCATTCAGGTTTTTTGCACGAACTGTCCGTAAATCCGGTCCGCAACGCAGCCGCTTCTTTGTCAAACTACCTTCAGGACACGAAAAGCTTTGAAGGTGACTGCCATGCTTCCCTCGATCTACCTCTCGCACGGTTCGCCGATGCTGGCCATTGACCCGGGCCCGACCGGCGCCATCTTTGACGCGCTCGGGGCCAGCCTGCGCGCGCAGCGGCCGCGTGCGGTGCTGGTGATCTCGGCGCACTGGATCTACAGCACGCTGGCGGTCAGCACGCGCGAACGGCAGGAAGCGTGGCATGACTTCGGCGGCTTCCCGCGCGAACTCTACGCGCTGCGCTACGACGCGCCGGGCTCGCCCGAGCTGGCCGCCCGCGTCAAGGCGCTGGTCGAGGCCGCCTACATTCCGGGCGCGGGCTTTGTCGGCTTCGACGAGGAACGCCCGCTGGACCACGGCGCCTGGATGCCGATGCGGCACTTTTTCCCCGATGCCGACATCCCCGTGGTGCAACTGGCGTTGAATCCGTACCTGGCGCCGGCCACGCAGATCGACATCGGTCGCGCGCTGGCGCCGCTGCGCGACGAAGGCGTGCTGGTGCTCGCCTCGGGCAGTTTCACGCACAACCTGCAGGAAGTGTTCGGCGGCGGCGGCCGGCGCGCCCAGCACGGCGGCGCCACCGAGCCGTATGTCGACGCGTTCCGCAACTGGATGCGCGATGCGCTCGACGAGGCGCTGGCGACCGGCGATACCAGCCGCATCGCCGACTACCGTGCCCAGGCGCCGCACGCGCGCCGCGCGCATCCGACCGACGAGCACCTGTTGCCGTTCTATGTGGCGCTGGGAGCGGCCCTGGGTCCGCGCGACGCCGACGCCGGCCAGGCAGCGGCCGATGTGGCCCGGGTTGCAGACGAGGTCACTTATGGCGTACTGGCCATGGACACCTTCGTGTTCAATGGCCTTGGCGTCGCCGCACAGTCGCCGGTGCGCGCCGCTGCCTGACGCTTATCCCTTGCGCGCGGGCAGGTAGCGCCGCGCCGCGCGGGCGCCCGCCAGCGCGATCCAGCCCATGGTCAGCGCGACCACGGCCAGCCCCGCCCGCAGGCTGGCCAGGTGCGCCACGCCGCCGATCAGCACGGGGCCCAGCAGCAGGCCCAGGTAAGCAAAGCGCGCCACGCGCGCGATCGCCTCGGCCGGGGCCACGCC
>JACXTT010005119.1_pt1 | contig 19167 bp, 16 predicted proteins | sample 9270951 | NCBI WGS metagenome assembly JACXTT01 (sample SAMN15532306, study PRJNA645909) | rock metagenome | isolation source: weathered quartz diorite | place: Puerto Rico | collected 2017-06-21 | reverse complement strand
AAGACGGTACAGGCAAGCAGCTGGCCTTCCCCTTCCCGACAATTTAACAGATGCTAAGCACGTAGAAAGCTTACCTTATACCATGTTTGGACGAGGGTTCGAATCCCTCCGGCTCCACTAAGTTCAATGTTAAAACAGACTAAAAGCCTGCAAATCAAACGATTGCAGGCTTTTGTTTTTTAGTCAAATGACTATATTATTCACCAATTCGCAATAAAAAGGAGCGTAATTCGGTGAGTAAGTTTTAAAAATTTCTTACTCACCAAAACGACATATCGCTTCGATAATCAACGTGTTCAAATTTTGAACATCCTTGTGAAGATGTGATCGCAAGCTCATTCACTACCGTGATGAATTACCTGAGCAAGATACCAGCCTGGAATTAATCATTTCCGAACTTTTCCCTGAAGTCCCGATACCGAGAAAAACCGCTCATTACATTTTTTAAATCCCTGCGATCGTACACAACTTTTGGGCATAACCGATATGGTTTATTTATTAAGTTTGATAAACCTTATGGTAAACTTATTATAATAAATTATGATCGCAAAAATTGATGTTTCACAGTTCGGATTATTTAAAAATTATGCGTGGGATACCGTCATATCAAATGAGACATTCAAAAAGATAAATATCATTTACGGGCGAAATTATTCGGGAAAAACTACACTGTCCCGGATGTTTAAGTGCATCGAAGACACGATCATGCACAAGGATTATCTGGCTTGTCAATTTAAGGTTATGCTCACTGGTGGCCAAATCATCACAAATTCTAACTTACAGGACTTTGCGCAGTACCATAAGGTGCGTGTTTACAACACGGATTTTGTGCGGGAGAATTTAGGGTGGCTGCACCGCGAGGATGGAACGATCAAACCCTTTACGATATTGGGCGCAGCAAATATTGAACTGGAAAAACAAATAGACGAAATTGTAGAAAAACTGGGGGCAGTTGAAGATAATAAAGGTTTGATGCATGAGGTAGTCGAAGAACAAGCTACCCTGGCAGATTTACGAAAGAAAAACAATGACAAGAGCAATGACATGGAGGATAAGCTCAAAAAACGTGCTGCCGACCATATAAAGATCACAGATACCTTATTCATTGTGACCGCAACTAAAAAGACCTATACGATTACTGATATAAAGGCTGAAATAGCCACTATCGGTGGTACTCCCGATACACATTTACTTGACACAGATAGGACAGATATTTTGCTAAAGCTGCTTAAAGAAGCGGCGATGGACGATATAAACCCATTACCGGCGAACAAACCAAAATTCGCGGAATATATTTTGGACTGTGAAAAGATACTGTTGCAAAAGATAACACCAAGCAAACCTATTACAGAACTTATCAATGATAGTTTATTGCAGGAATGGGTTCGGCAGGGTATTGATAAGCACCGCGATAAACGAACAACCTGCGGTTTTTGCGGCAATGATCTTGGTAGTGATCTTTGGGATAAACTTGACCAGCATTTCAGTAAAGAGTCAGAAGAATTGCGGAATAAGATCAGACGCAAAATAGATGAACTAGAGATCGCGAAAAAAGAACTGAGTAATTTCTTGACGCTAAAAAGAGAGTTATTCTATGGGACATTGCAGGGCGATTTTGACAGCGCATTTAAGCAATGGGAAGCTGCAAGCAGCGTTTATATGGAAAATATCGAGCGGCTTATCACCGAGTTAAAAGCACGTGAAAAGGATATTTTCAAGGAGCGCAGTTTATCCGAACTGACTGATGCTTCAGAAAGTCTGGTCAATGCGATCAACGCGTTTAATGATGCCCTTACCAATCACAACCGAAAAACAAGTACGCTTTCTAAAGACCAGGAAATTGCACGGAAGAAACTACGGTTGGCGCATATCGCGCAATTTATTATCGACATCGATTACAAGAATGTAATGGCTGCCGTTGAAGCGGAAGACAGTAAACTGAACCTGATGGGCGGGGCAGTTAAGAGTAAGCGAGAAGAAATTATCCGGTTGCAGGACGAAAAAAGAAAATTGGAAGCACAGGCCAAGGATGAAAGCAAGGGGGCAGAACTTGTAAATCAGCATTTGATGCACTACTTCGGCCACAATGAACTAAAGCTTGTTGCAGAGGGTGAGCAGCCCAATATTAAATTCAGCATACATAGAGATGGCGCACCTGCAAACAATCTAAGTGAGGGAGAATGCAGCTTAATATCATTTTGTTATTTCATGGCCAAGATCGAAGATGAGTTGAAAGACGAAACAGAAAGTGATAAGCTCGTCATTTATATTGATGACCCGATCTCAAGTCTCGATAGTAACCATATTTTTTTCATGTTTAGTTTGATCGAAAATGTGATAGCCAAGCCTAAAAAGTACGGTCAACTGTTCATTTCCACACACAATATGGAGTTTCTAAAATATGTTAAGAAACTCACCGGCATGAAGAACAGCAAGAATGTCGGCCATTTTATGATCGAAAGGCGAAGTCAAAGCAATAGTACATTGATGTTGGCACCACCTTACATGAAAAATTATATCACAGAATTTAATTACCTGTTTGATCAGATCTATCAATGTTCAGTTGGTGACAGAGAATTCATCAGCAACAACTATCAGTATAGTTTTGGCAACAACATGCGTAAGTTCCTGGAATCTTATACTTTTTATAGATACCCGACCCACAACATGAGTTTTGAGAAAAGGCTATTAAAGTATTTTGAAAATGATGGAGTTACCTACACTCTTGTAAGCCGCGTCATTAATGAATACTCGCACATGGAAGACCAGTTTGACAGGGGCATGCAGCCGATTGACATGGACGAAATAACAAGAGTTTCCAGTGCTGTTATTGAACGCATCCGAAATACTGACCCTGACCAATTTGAGGCATTAATGGATAGTGTAAATCAAGTCGCCTAAACAACAGATATTAATTATATGCTTTTCAATCGTTTATAGGTTTAGATTAAATTCCCCCCTCTCTGGCGCGAGTATAAGAAGTGGGCTACGAGGTGGATTTACTCGTGCCTAAGCGCGCTTTTTATATCTTTCACTTTACTCTTTTGGACCTTAATAAACTTTTGCGCCACCTCGCTAATGGTATTAGTCTATCAGGTATCACGTTCCAATAATAAATAGAATAAGTTTTTGCATCCACAATGAAGTTAAAGTGTGGAACCATATTCATGCTGTTATATTCTGCGACTGTAACCCGGTATCTATTATTCTCTTTGGTTGGTTCTGAATCAATATAAGTTTCCAGGTGCCTCTTGCCGTTTGTTTTTTTAATTATATAGCGGTTTGAACTAATCACTTCGGGTAATGAAGCAATGAGGCTTCTAACTGTTTCTTCCCGCTGGGATTTTGAAATGTGTTGTTGAGCAACCGGGGCTTGCAGGAACAAGGCAGCGAGGAAGCAGAAAATTAAGGCAAGTTTTTTCATCGAATTATAACATTAAACTACTACTTAATGGATATAAATATATGTTTATCTATTTCCCTTTTCCGTCCCCGCGCGTTCTCCCGTCGAGAACCCTGCGGGGACACGAATATTGCTAACTTTAATGTTCAATTACAAATCGATCAACTATGAACAAGCTATTCCTCTTAATAATAATCACCACCACGCTTACCGCTTCCGCCCAACCCCCAAAAAACAATAAGCCCACGCAGGTTATTTTATTGGGCACCGGCACACCCACCGCCGACCCGGAACGGTCGGGGCCCTCGTTGGCAATCGTGGTAAACAATATGTCCTACGTGGTTGACTGTGGGCCGGGCGTTGTGAGGCGGGCAGGCGCCGCTGCGGCTAAATATGGCATTCCATCGCTGAGGCCCGCAGGATTGACGCATTTGTTTATTACGCATCTCCACTCCGACCATACTGTTGGCTATCCCGACTTTATTTTGACCCCGGCGGTGCTGCGCAGGCCCGGCGCGCTCGAAGTATACGGCCCGAAGGGCTTGCAGGATATGACCGGCTATTTATTAAAAGCTTACCAGGAGGACATCAACATCCGGCTTAACGGACCTGAACATGGTAAGCCCGCCGGGTATAAGGTAAATGTGCACGAAATAATGCAAGGAGTAATATACCGGGATTCAAATATCGTTGTCACTGCTTTTAATGTGCACCATGGCCCCTGGCCGCAGGCATTCGGCTACCGGTTTGAAACTAAAGATAAAACCATCGTGGTATCGGGCGATTGCACGTACGACGAAAATTTGATTAAACACGCCATGAACTGCGATATACTGATCCACGAGGTATATTCCGGAGTTGGTTTTGCAAAGCTTCCGCCGGCAGACCAGGCGTATCATTCCATATTTCACACCTCCGGAGAACAGCTTGCTGCCATCGCCAATAAAGTGCATCCCAAATTATTGGTGCTAACCCACCAGCTATTATTCGGCTCGACCAAAGAAGAACTTTTAAACGAGATAACAAGCCGGTACCGGGGTGAAGTAAAATACGGGAATGACCTGGATGCTTTTTAAAGCGGGAGTTCCGGAATTTCAAACAGTGACGACCGTTATTAATTCACAACTTTAACAGCCTTTTTTGGCTTTACCTCAGTATGATGTACCGGGTGATGCGCAGCAAGGTGGACCAGTTTTTCGCGCAGCCAGTGCGTGGCTTTGTGGTGCATGGGTACCAACACGGCGGCAAGCGATACGAGTATGCCTAACTCCAGCACCGGGAGGTGGTTGCTTATGCGCTGCACAAACGGGTGGATAAACAGGGTTATAAATTCAAATACCAACAGCAGGGATAACCCGCTCATAAAGTCAATTACCCGGCGGTGTGTGCGCCTTTTACTTAACAATAGCAAAACCAAAAAGAAAAAAGGTATGAATATAGCGATGCCGATCAACTGGAGGTTGATGATGCGCTGTTCGGCTTCCCGGTGTTTTTCTTCCGCTATTTCCTGCTGCCTGGCGGCTTCGTTAAAACTCAGTATCTGAACCTGCTTTATTTTCTCGGCATTAAACAGGGTATCCCTGGCAGCCATTGCTATTTTTAAATAAACCATTTCCAGGTGCTCATTTTTGCCCTGGTAAATATGGGTAAGCAAATAGCTGGCATTGTAAATGCCTAGGGGATACATTCCCGCCTTCGCCGTATCAAGGGCCCTTGTAGCGTAATAAATGGCAGAATCGGCTTTCCCGAATTTGCTGTATAGTCCGGCAATGCTGTTGTAGGTGTCAACCAGTTCGGTCTGGTCATTGTTTTTTATGGCCGATACCACGCTGAGCCGATAGTAGTCGATAGCGAGGGCCTGGTGTCCCATTTTTAGGTTTATATCGCCTAATATGGATAGGGTATTAGGCAGTGCCGCCTGGTCGTTAATGGCGTGCTGAATTTCATAGGCCCGCATCTCATAATCGAGCGCGGAGTCGGTTTTGCCGAGTTTTATGTAACAGTTGCCAATGTTGGAAAGAATAATGCTAAGGTTTCTTTTCGCATGGATTGATTCTGCTATATTTTTGGCTTTAAAGTGATACCATAGCGCTTTGGCATATTCATTCTGATCGGTATATATAATGCCGATATCATTTAAGCTGATTAGCTGCCCCAATCGATCATTGAGCTCTTCCCGTATTTTTAACGAGCTGATAATATTTGAAAGGGCCTGGGCGTATTTCCCGTTTTTCCATAATACAACCCCCATCCGGTTCAGACAATCGGCTTCTCCTTTTTTAAAGTATATTTTTCGGGCAAGTAAGAGGCCCTGCCGTGCGTACCACAATGCACTGTCGGGCCTTCGCGTTTGAATTTGACGGCTCATCTTTCTGAGCAGCTCAACACGCGTGGTATCGGATGTCGATTTAGACAGCCGCAGCCGCACCGAATTCAATACATCCTTTTGCGCAAATAATCCATTGAGGATACACATGAAAAACCATGTGCAAACCAATTTTTTAATTGCGTGGTGATGCATATAAGGGAGTAAAGAAGTTAGCAGGCATAGCCCGCCGTGAAGAGGAACAATTAAATCACGCTACCATCTAACCTTGCGGCTCATTTTCAGGCGATTCGGCTTCATCGTCTTCTGCCGCAGCGTCACCTTCAGCATCCTCTCCTTTTAAACCGATTGGGGTACCTTTATCTACCGAATTGGTTAGGTCGCTTGTTTCATTCAACCCGATTGGGGTTCCTTTGTCAGGTGCAATCATTTTTTTTAAAAATTAGATTATGTCTACTCTTTGAGGGTTTTTCGACGGCTACCTTTTTTGTTTAAATTTATTAACTACTCTACAAATAAGCAAATTTTTATCGGCATAAATTATTGACAATTAGGGATATCGGTAAAGGCGTTAAATGCTCACGCTTTGGCAGGCAAATTTTCAGTGCCCTTAGATGTAACATACAGCGTTGAGCTTACCCCGGCCAACACCAATAATGTATCGCTGAATTCGGGCATCGCTTTATTGGTTATTACAAACCATACAAAGTAGCCGCCTAGCACTATGTTCCAAAGCACCGTTTGTGTACGCTGCATACTAACGTTCATGCCGTCTGAAAGGATATCCAGCAAAAAAGACCGGTGTATTTTGGGCACCATTGTCGGGTTATTAGGGTCATTCGATTTTCTTTTATAGTAATCGATAAAGCTGGCCACACCCGTTGTTCCGCCGCTTATTCCCAACAGCAAAAGGATAGAGCTATTCATTGAATCGGCTAAGCCGGTAAGTATAACCAGGTATGAAAATCCGCCGATAACAATAACCGTCCAAAATGCCAGCTGTGTTTGCGAAAGGCTAAACGGGCCCGTTGTATTGTGTTTTCGTTTAGTATCGGTTTTGCTTTTAGGATCGTTAACTATCGTGGTATCCGGGTCGCGGATTATGCCTGTATAGCAGGAAAGAAACACAAATCCGGTTATAAATACCAGGTAACAAAGGCACAAGACCCAAAAAATCGCAGGATGATAAAATACAACGGTCACCTTTCCTTTATCCTGTGCATTGCTTTCGTTTTCCAAAGGGAACATACCCGACCATCCGAGTGATAAATTAAAAGTGATTTCGTGATTGTTCCATTTTGCCAAATGAAAAAGACTGTTCCAGGCGTCGGTTGTGGTGGTGTCCCGTTTAAAGATGAAGGGTATCCACATCTTATCCGGCCAAAGCTTTAATGTGTCGGCAATGTCTGTTTTTCGTAATTGGGAGAAATATTCTGAGTTTAATCCGTTTAGCGGAAAGCCATCGGCATATAAAATTAAAGGTGTTTTATCGGTTGGGCGTTGAAGCAGGAAGTCTTTAGGGTTACTGATCAGGATGCTTATCTTATAATCCTGCCTGATAATATGGGTATGGGTAATATATGGGCGTGATTCAGTAGGCGCAATCTCATCGATCTGGTAGTCTAATATCTTCGAAGGTTTTGGCTCATAGCTGGATTGTATGGCAATTTTTTTGACCGTAGGTGCTTCCGTCTTTTTAATGAGCCGGCCGTCGAAGGCTGCATGTGCATGTAAATTAAATAAGCATACAAGCAGTATAGTATGAGGTATTTTTAAACCAATGCCCTTAGAAAAAATGTGCCATTTCATTATAAGGAGGTTAAGTATAAAGTATTAAGGTACTAATTTTTAAGAGATTACAAAATTTATTTTATTCGGGAAGGAAACCTGTCGTGCCAATATTCCTGACATTTCCAGCATATTAATAGATATTTATCATTTACTTACGGGTGTGAATTTTTAATTTTATGTATTATTTGGAACAACTAAAAATACGAACATGTTAGGGACGCTAAATGAACAGCAAATTGAGGACCTGCTAACCAGGCAGGTAACCGGCCGGCTGGGTTGCCACGCCGATGGTATTACCTACATCGTGCCTGTAAATTATTTTTACCGGCATAATACCATTTTTGCCCATTCGGGCGAGGGAAAAAAGATAATGATGATGCGTAAAAACCCGGATGTTTGCTTTCAGGTGGATGACATATTGAGTGTATTCAGGTGGCAAAGTGTGATAGGCTGGGGGCGGTTTGAAGAAATAACAGATATGGATGAAAAACAGCGGGCTATGCAAGGTTTAATACATCACATTATGCCACTGGTTGAACGTGCTGAAGGGCACCCCTCACACGGCATCACTGAAAAAGAAAGTGATGTAGGTACCAAAGTCGAACTGATCGTATATAAGATCGTGTTAAATAAAATAACCGGGCGGTTCGAAACGGATTGAATTTTTATAGTTAACAAATCAATAGCCGAGCAATTTTTTCATAGTATCCTCCAACCGGGCTTTCGCCAGGAATTGGTCTTCCAATCCCTTGTTCATTGGTATGGCGGTGTCCAGGCTGGCGCAGCGCATAACAGGCGCGTCGAGGTATTTAAAACAGTGCTCGCCTATATGCGCAGCAAGCTCACTGCCGAACCCGCAGGTCAGGGTATCCTCATGCAAAATCAACACCCGGCCTGTCTTTCTGGCGCTGTTTTCCACCGCTTCCTTATCCCAGGGCTGCAGGCTGCGCAGGTCGATGATCTCAATGGATAATTCAGGATGCTTACCGGCGTATTCAATGGCCCAATGACCACCGAGGCCGTAGGTGATAATGCTCGCATCGTTTCCCTCCCGGATCGTTTTTGCTTTACCGATCTCCACATAATAATCACCATCCGGCACCTCGCCGCTTGTGCTGCGGTAGAGGTATTTATGCTCGAAATAGATTACGGGGTTGGGGTCGTCTATAGCTGCCATCAGCAAGCCTTTGGCGTCATCCGGGAAAGCGGGATAAACCACTTTAAGGCCGGGCGTTTTGGTAAACCAGGCCTCATTACTTTGCGAGTGGAACGGCCCAGCGCCGGTCCCTGCCCCGGCCGGCATACGGATGACCACATCAACAGCCTGTTCCCAGCGGTAATGCGTTTTGGCCAAATTGTTCACGATCTGGTTAAACCCACAGCTTACAAAGTCGGCAAACTGCATTTCCATGATGGCCTTATAGCCATTTAGTGCCAGCCCCATGGCTACGCCGACGATACCTGATTCGCAAATAGGGGTATTTCTCACCCGCCCATGGCCAAATTCTTCAACAAAACCCTGTGTGATCTTAAATGCGCCTCCGTATTCGGCAATATCCTGCCCCATTATCACCAGGTTATCATGTTTGCGCATCGCCTGGCGCATGGCGTCGCTGATGGCGTCAATGTATCGGGTGATTGTTTTATTGTGTGATGGCTGTATTATTGGGATACCGTGCGGTTTGTACATATCCCGTATTTCAGCATCCATATCTGGAATGATCTCCGGCTCACTGAATACTTTTTCGACCTCCGACTCGATCAATGCATTAAATTCATTTTTCATCTGCGGGACCCACTCGGCGCGCAGCACATTTTCGTCGAGTAGGTATTGCTCAAAATTAGCCAGCGGGTCCTTTTCCTTCCACTTGTCAAATAATTCCTGCGGAACATATTTCGTGCCTGATGCCTCCTCATGCCCGCGCATCCGGAAGGTCATGCACTCCAATAAAACCGGGCGTGGATTTTCGCGCATGCTGTTTGCCAGCTCGCTTACTGTATGATAAACCTCAAGAATATTATTCCCGTCAATTTGCCGGCCTTCCATGCCATAGCCTATTGCTTTATCCACGAGGTTTTTACAGCGGTATTGTTCGTTTATTGGCGTTGATAGTCCATATCCGTTATTCTCGATCAGGAAAATAACCGGCAGATCCCACACGGCGGCGATATTCAACGCTTCGTGAAAGTCGCCTTCGCTGGTGGCGCCTTCGCCGGTAAAAACGAGGGTGGCTTTTTTGCGGTTCGATAGCACATCCGCCAGGGCAATACCATCCGCCAAAGCCAGCTGAGGGCCAAGGTGCGATATCATGCCGATAATTTTATATTCCTGTGTGCCGAAGTGAAACGAGCGGTCACGCCCCTTTGTGAAACCCGACGCCTTACCCTGCCACTGCGCCATTAATCGCGAAAGCGGGATATCCCGAGTGGTAAAAACACCCAGGTTGCGGTGCATCGGCAAAATATATTCGTCGGTATCCATCGCCAGCGTGCTTCCCACCGCAATGGCTTCCTGCCCGATGCCCGAAAACCACTTGCCGATGCGCCCCTGTCGCAACAGGATGAGCATTTTCTCTTCAACCAGCCTCGGCCATAGCAGTTTCTTATAGAAATCGATCAACTGGTTATTATTTAGGCCTTTTCTGTCGAAAATCATCCGGTAAAACTACTGAAGTTTTTAAAACTTTGGTATGTTTGGGATGTGGTTCATTAGTTCACTGGTTGACTTGTTCATTAGTGCTTTTAGTTATAATGATTAAACGGCCGGTCAAAAACAATCCGCGTTTTAACACCATTGGACTAATGAACCCCTGAACTAATGAACTCCCCATGAAACGTACCCCGCTTGTTATTTTGATTTTTGCCGCCATTATCGGCCTGGCTGCCACCACACACGATTTTTTCTTAGTACCTGAAGCATTTTTTTTGCATAAGGGCGATAAGCTGGATTTGCACCTGTTAAAGGGCGAAGCCTTTGTTAAAGAAGATGAGATTAAATACCAGCCTGCAAAAACAGACCGATTTATGCTGTATGAGGGATCAAAGAAAACAGACTTGACTAAGGTAGCGAAAGAGGGCTCGTCGCCATTGATCAGCTATCCATTGCAATATTCAGGGCAGACGCTGGTGGAAATGACCAGGGGAATGGAGTTTGGCGACGCTTCGCGTGATGCCTATGCCGAGTTTTTAACAGGTGAAGGATTGGATAAAATGGCCGAGAAAGTGAAAAGCGGTAACCAGTTTAGAGTTAAGGAAAAGTATACCCGTTATTTGAAAACGCTATTGTCGGTTGATAATCATGATGGAAGCGCCTATGATAAGGTATTAAATGAGGATTACGAGATCATATTAAAAAACAACCCGTACAAGCGGCAGTTCGGGGATGATATGTCGGCTTTGATCAAATTTAAAGGTAAACCGGTAAAAGGAGCAATCGTATTGCTGTATGTAAAAACCTTGAGCGGTAATGTTTATCCGCAAAAACTAACAACTGGTGCGGATGGGGAAGTGTCGGTTACCATGAGCCGCGAAGGGATTTACCTGTTGCGTAGTGTACACATTGAGCCAACCAAGGATAAGGATGCGGATTTTATAGGCTGGTGGGCATCCTATACTTTCCCGTTCAGCAGCACAGATGAAATGCCGAATTCCTATAAGCAGTTTGGGTTTGGGAATGTACACTAGGGATTTCGGAATGCGGAGTGTCGAATGCGGAATTAACTGCGGATAACTACATTCCGCATTTGGCATTCCGACTTCCGCATTACTCCCTGATCCCGTTTTGCTCTTTCCACAACTGGCTGAAAGATTTTTCGGCCACTTTGGGCATTTCTCTGAAATGACCCCATGATTTTTTGAAGAGTTGCCGCATCATGAAGTTTTTGGTTTTACCACTCAAAAAATCCATCATCTTACGGGTTAGCATGCCCTTTTTCCATGCAGCCCAGCCCCATTTTTCTTTCCCGGTAACCAAATCTTCATTTACCGCATCACGGCGGTTAAGCAGCAGTATTTTATGGATGTCGATCTTTACCGGGCAAACTTCGGTGCATTTGCCACATAGGCTTGAGGCATAGCTCAAATGTTTGAATTCTTCCATCCCGGCCATGTGCGGGGTAATAATGGAACCGATCGGGCCGCTGTAAGTGGTTTCGTAGGTATGGCCGCCTATGTTTTTATATACCGGGCAGGCATTTAAGCATGCCCCGCAGCGGATGCAGTATAAAGCCTGGCGCTGCTCCTTTTGCGCCAGCAGGTTGGTGCGGCCGTTATCCAGCAGCACCACGTACATTTCTTCGGGACCGTCGGTCTCCTCTGCTTTACGCGGACCGCTCAGGATGGTGTTATAAACCGTCAGGTTTTGCCCGGTACCATGGGTAGCCAGCATCGGCCAGAACAGGTCAAGGTCTGCCATTGTAGGGATGAGTTTCTCGATCCCCACAACTGCGATATGTATTTTGGGAAAAGATGTGCTTAAACGCGCGTTACCCTCGTTTTCACTTATCGCGATACTGCCGGTATCGGCAATAATAAAATTGGCACCGGTAATGCCGGCGTCGGCCTGCACATATTTTTCGCGAAGAAGCTCGCGTGCCTTTTGGGTGAGCTGCTCGGGCGTTGCGTCTAAAGGCGTGCTGAAGCGTTCGTTGAATAATTTGGCGATATCCTCTTTGGAGAGGTGCATGGCCGGGGTAACAATGTGATAGGGTTTTTGCCCCAGCAGCTGAACGATATATTCGCCCAGGTCGGTTTCCAATGATTCGATGCCGTTGTGTTCGAGATACTCGTTCAGTTCGATCTCCTCGGTAACCATCGACTTGGATTTAACAACGGTTTTTACATTGGCCTTTTGCAGGATATTGAGAATTTCGCGATTGGCTTCCTCAGCGTCATTCGCCCAAATTACCTTACCCCCGCGCTTCTGGAAATTCGACTCAAACTCCGGTAAATATTTGTCAAGGTTTTCCATCACCTTCCACTTGATCACATGGCCCTTGCGTTTGGCATTCTCCAGGTTAATGATCTTTGAAAGCCCCCGGTCGACCGCAGCGTCGTACTTGCCGATATTATAGTTGATAATACGGCGATGGTCCAAATCAAAGGCTTTATTCTCCGAGTCGGCTAAGAATTCTTCCGCGGTGCTTCCCATTCAGGCGAAATTAGGGTTTTTGAGTTGAAACAATTGTTGACGGCGGTATATTTCATTATTTCTTAGCGTAATCAATGCGTTTTCTTTTTCATTTCTGCCAAAGCAACCTGTAGTTCCGTATCGGTACCGTTTAAAACATCATTTATGTTGCGGGGAATCTCAATATCCGGCTTAATTCCTACTCCAACAAAATCCCGGCCATCAGGATAGGTGTCTCTTTTGGTGCAGATACGTCCGTCAAAGCCTGGTAAACTGATTGGCATCGGCTGTCCGGTACTTCCATAAGTGCGCTGGCCGATAGTGGTTGCCCGGCCCTTTAAGCCATCGAGGATGATCAAAAAGTCCTCAGCGGCCGAAGCAGTATTGTTGCTGGTTAAAATAATTAACGGTGTGTTTATTTTAGGGCTTTTTATATTATTTTCAAATCTCATCGTATCACCCATGTACCAATATTCTCCACGGGCAGAAAGTGTTACTTTTTTTTGCCAGGCATTCAAGTGCTCAAATTTGGTCGTGTCTTTCAATTGATAAGTTCCCCATGCTCTGTAGGCCGAAACATTGTCACGCGTCTTCCACGCCGAACCGATCAGTAGTTTTTGATCGGTAAAATATTTCAAAATTTCCGCGCCTATTCCTGTGTCGCCGCCGCCATTGCTTCTAATATCGAGGATAACTCCTTTGCAGGTATACAGTTGCGGTAATATCGCTGTAAATTCTTTTAACAGGCTATTGTCTCCAAAAGTGTTGAGCTTAACATAGCCGATGTCATCAATTAATTTGAAATCAAGCACTTTGTAAGGCGTGTTCATTGACCGCCTTGTCCATTTGGTGCCGACTGTATGAAACTGGTAATTATAAGTGATAACGCCGCCTTTCGGTGTACGCAATTTCAAATGCCACACTTTTGTTGAGTCGGTACCGTAAAACATCATAGACGCAGCTTGGTTCCAGCGAACGTAATCGGTTGATGCGCTTAGATATGGCAAAATTTCCTTTTCAGCGTACGCTTTAGCCGGTATGCCGTCAACACTTACCAATTCGGAGCCGAGTGGTACCTGGTCTTTAAACTGAACCGGGATATCGGTCACAAAAAATCGTTTATCAAAGTTCTCGAAATAGATCCATTTGTATCTCGATTTGTGCGTGAGCAGGCTTACCGGGAAACCCAGGTCGGTATGGCCGTCTTTAAGCAGCGCGCAGAAGCGTTGCATTAGCTGATAATATTCCCATGTATTTTTAGTCGCTAAAACTTTAGGGATATAGGCGCGGTACGTGCTGTCCCAGTTGATCTTAGCATGATCGAAATAAGCAAAATTATAGCTTGCTTCAGACCAGAATTTACTTAAACCGTAAAGCTTATCGGCTGTTGAAAGGTTGGCGATTGTGTCGATTTGCGCGAAGGAACGCGCAGAGAATAAAATCACTAAGAATACAAGTGCGCATAGTTTTTTCATAATTGTGCTATTAATTTAGGTTGACCAGTTCCTGGCTAACGTTAAAATTAACGATTCGAACAATTATTTACAAATCGGGCACCAGCTATTAATTAATGCGCCTCCAGCCAGTTTGAGCCTGTTCCTATTTCAACCATAATAGGCACCTTGGTTTTTATCGCGTTCTTCATGTTTTCCATGATGATGGGCTTTACGATCTCCACCTCATGATGTGGTACGTCGAAAACCAATTCGTCATGCACCTGCATGGTCATGCGGGCATCCAGGTTTTGCGCCTTAAATTCGCGGTGGATGTTGATCATCGCGATCTTTATCATATCGGCCGCCGAGCCTTGTATTGGCGCGTTTATTGCGTTTCGTTCGGCAAAGCCGCGCACGGTTTGATTGGCCGAATTAATATCGCGTAAATATCTTCTTCGTCCCATCAGCGTACACACATAGCCGTTCTCACGAGCGAAGTTCATCGTATCGCTCATATAGCTTTTTATGCCGGAGTATTGTGCGAAATAGTTCTCGATAATTTCGGCAGCTTCCTTGCGGGGGATGCCCAAACTCTGTGATAAGCCAAACGCCGATTGCCCGTAAATGATCCCAAAGTTTACCGCCTTAGCGTTACGGCGCTGTGTGCTGGTTACTTCCTCGAGCGAGAGGCCGTATACGTTGGCTGCGGTTGCAGTGTGGATATCGAGGTTTTTGACAAAGGCCTCCATCATATTCTCATCCTTGCTGATTTCCGCAATGATGCGCAGTTCTATCTGCGAATAATCCGCCGACACAATCGTATGGCCGCTGTCGCGCGGGATAAAAGCTTTCCTTACCTCCCTGCCGCGCTCGGTGCGGATGGGTATATTTTGAAGGTTAGGGTTATTCGAACTTAAACGTCCGGTTGCGGCTACTGCCTGGTTGTAGGAGGTATGCACACGGCCGGTTTTCGGATTAACCATTTGCGGCAAAGCGTCCACATAGGTCGACTTCAGTTTTTGCAGCTGGCGAAAATCCAAAATATCCCGCACAATATCACTTTTCGCGGCAAGCGCCAGCAATACATCTTCGCCGGTTTGGTACTGGCCTGTTTTGGTTTTTTTAGCTTTGGGATCAAGCTGCAGTTTTTCGAATAAAACCTCGCCCAATTGTTTTGGCGATGATACGTTGAACCGCACCCCGGCTTTTTCAAATACCGTTTTTTCGAGCCTGTTTATATCTGTTTCCAGCTCTTTTGAAAATTCTTTTAAGGTATCATGGTCGATACGTACGCCCTCATACTCAATATCGGCCAGTACATAAATTAAAGGGTGTTCAATTTCGTGGATAAGCTTTTCGCTTTCCACTTCTTTCAACCGCGGTTCAAATACGTTTTTAAGCTGTAATGTGATGTCAGCGTCTTCGGCGGCGTAGTCTTTTATCTTTTCAATCTCCACATCACGCATGTTGCCCTGGTTTTTTCCCTTGGCGCCAATCAGTTCGGTGATTGAAACAGGTTTATAGCCCAGGTAGTTCTCCGACAGGATATCCATACTATGACGGGTATCCGGATCGATCACGTAATGTGCCATCATGGTGTCGAACAGGTCGCCTTTCACCTCAACGCCGTACCATTTCAGCATTAAAATATCAAACTTCAGATTCTGGCCGATTTTTGTGATCGAAGCATTTTCAAGCACGGGCTTAAATTCGACCACGATTTTAGTTGCCTCCTGCTCGTCAGCCGGTACGGGTACATACCAGGCCTCGCCGGGTTTTACAGCGAACGATAGTCCTACCAGCTCGCAATGGTTGGCATCGGTGCCGGTGGTTTCCGTGTCAAAACAAATGCTCTTTTCCTTCAGCAGCAGCGCGATCAGTTCCGCGCGTTTTTCAAAAGTGTCGGCCAGGTGGTATTCGTGCGGAACGTTATTGATATTCTTTGATACAACGTTGAATTCCGGTTCGGCTATATCTGTTACGTCGACCGTCATGGTGGTGCGGCCGGTAGCTACTTCGTTGCCGAATAGGTCAGTTTGCACGCCAACCGATTTCATTTCGGTAATGGTAAAATCATCGCCAAAAACGCGTTTTCCTAAAGTCCGGAATTCCAGCTCGGCAAAAAGTGGCTCAAGCAGATCCTTGCTCGGGGCGCATATTTCAAGCCCCGCTTCATCCAGCTCAACCGGTACGTTTAACAGGATAGTGGCCAGCTTTTTCGACAGCATGCCCTGCTCGGCAAATTGCTCCACGTTTTCGCGCAGCTTGCCTTTTAATTCGTGGCTATGGCTAATAATTTCTTCAACCGAGCCGTATTGTTTGATGAGCAGCTTCGCGGTTTTTTCGCCCACTCCCGGTATGCCGGGAATATTATCCACCGCATCGCCCCAAAGGCCCAAAATATCGATCACTTGCTCTACCCGTTCCACCTCCCATTTTTCGAGCACTTCTTTCACACCCAGTATCTCCATATCGTTACCCATGCGTGCTGGCTTGTAAATGCGGATATTTTCGGATACCAGCTGCGCGAAATCTTTATCCGGCGTCATGCAGTATACCTGATAGCCTTTGGCTTCGGCCTTTTTTGCAAGCGTGCCGATGATGTCATCTGCTTCATACCCGTCTGACGTAATCACCGGGATATTAAAACCAAGTATCAGCTTGTAGATATAGGGCAATGCTTTTGACAAGTCCTCGGGCATGGTTTCGCGGTGCGCTTTATAGGCTGCGAAGTCGGTATGGCGTTCGGTAGGCGCATCGGTATCAAATACCACGGCCATGTGTGTGGGCTTTTCTTTGCGCAGTATTTCCATCAGCGTGTTGGTGAAACCCATCACCGCCGAAGTGTTTAACCCGCCCGACGTAAAACGCGGACTTTTACTCAAAGCAAAATGTGCCCGGTATATCAGGGCCATGCCGTCCAGAAGAAATAGTTTTTTCATGAGATAACACTAATTGCACAAATTTTTTCGGATTACACGAATGCTTGTTCGGCTCGTCCTGTGCAATGGTTTACGCAAAAATAGAATTTATGCTTACAATGCCTTTATTTATTGACCTGAATTAATTCGTGTAATTCGAAAAAATCCGGGCCAATTGGGGGCTACTTAAAGGAACAGTCAGGCAAATGGTCGTTCACCATGCCGGTGGCCTGCATGTGGGCGTAGCAAATAGTGGTGCCGAAAAACTTGAACCCGCGTTTTTTCATGTCCTTGCTGATGACGTCTGATATTTCGGTGCTGGCCGGCGCATGTTCGTGGTAGTTGACAATGGCTTTGCCGCCCGGCATAAAACTGTACAGGTATTTATCGAACGAGCCGAATTCCTTTTGCACCTCCATAAATAATTTGGCATTGCTTATCGCAGCGAGGATTTTCAAACGGTTGCGGATAATGCCTGCATCATTCATCAGCCGCTCTACGTCATCTTCACCAAAAGCGGCCACCTTTTCCACATCAAAATCAGCGAACGCCTTCCGGTAACCCTCGCGCCGGCGTAAAATAGTTATCCAGCTCAACCCCGCCTGCGCCGATTCCAATATTAAAAACTCGAACAGTTTTTTATCGTCGTGAACTTCTTTGCCCCATTCTTCATCGTGGTATTTGATGTATAAGGGGTCAGTTCCGGGCCAGTTGCAACGCTTAAGTTCTTGATTTTGCATGTTGTTTTTGTTAAATAAATAGTTTGTCATTGCGATCCGCCGATAGGCGGAGAAGCAATCTCGTCGCTATGCATTAGCGTTAATGCATGACGAGGAGATTGCTTCGTCGTTCCTCCTCGCAATGACAAGGAGAGCTAAATTAAAATTATTTACTGCGCATTCAACTCGTCCCAATACTCAACAGCCCTTCTATAATGTGGAATTACTATAGAGCCGCCTACCAAATTCGCGATCATAAACACCTCGTTCAACTCGTCGTGGTTAACTCCTGCTTCGTGGCATTTGCCCAGGTGGTATTTGATGCAGTCGTCGCAGCGCAGCACCATCGAGGCGACAAGGCCTAACATTTCCTTGGTTTTAACATCCAGTGCGCCATCGGCGTAGGTGGTGGTATCCAGGGCGAAAAAGCGTTTGATATTGGTGTTGGATGTTTCCATTATCCTGTCGTTCATTTTGGTGCGATAGGATTCGAAATCTTCTACTAAAGACATGGGTTATTAATTATTGATTTAGTGAATTGTTGAATTAGTGATTAGATTGGACTTCCCTTTCACCGTCCCAAATTCGAAATAAAAAAGCTTATTTTTATCACCTCATAATCATAAAAACATGGATAGCTTATCACCCAACATTTTTGTAAATGATATGAACGAAACCATCGCATTTTATAAATCGATCGGGTTTCAACTGGTAATGACCGTGCCCGAAGCGGGGGCCGATCTGGTTTGGGCCATGATGACGAATAGCGAAGTCACTTTTATGTTCCAGACCTTCGATAGCCTCGGCGACGAGCTCCCGGCCATCAGCCGGCAAAACGGCGGGTCGCTGCTGTTTTACATCAAGCTTAAAAAGATCCGCGAGTTTTTTGAACTCATCAGGGATAAGGTCACTGTTTTGAAAGGCATTGAAAAGACTTTTTATGGCGCGACCGAATTTTCTATCCTTGATAACAACAACTACGTACTAACATTTGCGGAAGACGAATAATGATCGACTTTAACCGTATCAACCATATCCATGTTTGCGCCCCGCCGGAAAGACTGGAAGAAGCACGGCGTTTTTATGCAGATGTGCTGGGGTTACATGAGATACGCCGCCCGGAGGTTTTCCCCGCGCCGGGGCACTGGTTCGCCATCGGTGATATTGAACTGCATATCGGTGTGGAAGAAGGCCAGGTCGAAACCATCCGGCATTCGGCGTTTGAGGTTACGGATATTGCCGCGGCGAGAAAGCAACTGGAAAAGCATAGCGTTGAAATAACCGAAGAGCCCGTCATCCCCGGGCGCGACCGGTTTTCATTTTTAGATCCGTTTGGCAACCGTATGGAGCTTTTGCAAATAATTGATAATTAACATTTTGTTTGCAATAAAGTGGTAGATTAGCGTATTAACCTCTTTAAACCCTAAACAATGAAAATTATTT
>JACXTT010005118.1_pt1 | contig 19167 bp, 17 predicted proteins | sample 9270951 | NCBI WGS metagenome assembly JACXTT01 (sample SAMN15532306, study PRJNA645909) | rock metagenome | isolation source: weathered quartz diorite | place: Puerto Rico | collected 2017-06-21 | reverse complement strand
AACCGGCTGGTGGAGGAGAACAAGAAGCACTATGCCGGCTTCGAGCTGCCCGAACGAACGCTCGGCATTCTCGGCCTAGGCCGAATCGGCAGCCTCGTGGCCGACGTGGCGATCAAGCTCGGTATGAACGTGATGGGGTACGACCCGGAGATCACGGTCGAGGCGGCTTGGAGCCTTCCATCTCAGGTGCAGCGCGCGCACAGTATCGAAGAAGTTCTCAAAGCCTGCGACTTCCTCACTCTGCATGTGCCACTGGTCCCCGCTACGCAGCATCTGATCGACGCGCGGCGGCTCGTGCTCATGCGGCATGGCGCGGTCCTGCTCAATTTCGCACGCGACGAAATCGTGGACGCCGGGGCGGTGATCGAGGCGCTCAAGGCAAAGCGGCTGAAATACTACGTGTGCGACTTTCCCAATTCGCGCTTCGATGCCAACCCCGGCGTAGTTGCGCTGCCACACCTCGGGGCGTCGACGCGCGAGGCGGAGGATAATTGCGCGGTCATGGTGGCCAACCAGGTCCGCGATTATCTGGAGCACGGCAATATCCGCAATGCGGTGAACTTTCCCGACGTTGTGATGGAGCGGGAGTCACCCTACCGGGTCGGCATCGCGAACGCCAACGTCCCCAACATGCTGGGGCAGATCTCGACCGCAGTTGCGACCGCGGGGCTCAACATTCACAACATGCTGAACAAATCAAAGCGCGAGATGGCTTACACCCTGGTGGACGTGGACAGCGCGGTACCTGACAACGTGCTGCGTGGGATCGCCGCCATCAAGGGTGTGCTGACGGTGCGCTATCTACCGGCGAGCCCGTAACGGTCATGGCCGACTTGCTCAAGCAACTGCGCGACCGCATCGATGCCATCGACGACGATATCCTGCGGCTGGTAAACCAGCGCGCGCAGCTGGCGCGCGAGATCGGCGGCCTCAAAGGCGGGGGGCCGATCTATCGCCCCGAGCGCGAGGCTCAGGTGGTACACCGACTGCTGGATAGCAATCCCGGCCCGCTGCCGGCGGGTGCGGTGGTGCGCTTGTTCACCGAGATCATCTCAGCTTGCCGCGCGCTGGAGCAGGCGCTGTCGGTCGCGTTCCTCGGTCCGCGCGGAACGTTCAGCGAAGAGGCGGCGCTCAAGCATTTTGGCGGGCAGGTGCGCAGCCAACCCTGCGCCTCGATCGACGAGGTTTTCCGTCAGGTGGAAGCGCAGCAAGCGGGCTATGGCGTGGTGCCAGTCGAAAACTCCACCGACGGCGCGGTGGGCCGCACCCTCGATCTGCTGCTGGCGACGCCTGCGCATATCTGCGGAGAGGTCCTGTTGCCTGTGCACCAGTGCCTGATGAGCAAGTCGGTTTTCGGCGAGCCCATCAACAAGATCTATGCGCACGCGCAGAGTCTGGCGCAGTGCCACGAGTGGCTCAACCAAAATCTGCCGCACGCCGAGCGCGTCTCGGTAGTCAGCAACGCGGAAGGCGCGCGGCAAGCCGCGCAGGAGCCGCATAGCGCTGCCCTCGGTTCGCTGGCGGCGGCCGCCGCGTACCAGCTCAATGTGCTGTCTGCCAACATCGAGGACCAACCCAACAACACGACTCGTTTTCTAGTGATCGCAAATGAGGAGGCGGCGTCCTCCGGGCGCGATAAAACCTCACTTGCGATGTCCACGCTCAACCGGCCGGGGGCGATGCACGATCTGCTGGCTCCGCTGGCCGAGCAGGGCGTAGACATGACCAGGATGGAATCCAGGCCCTCGCGCACCGGCATGTGGGAGTATGTTTTCTTCGTGGATCTGAAGGGGCATCAGCAGGACGCCCCGGTGGCACGCGCGCTGGCGCAGCTGCGCAGCCGCGCGTCTTTTCTCAAGATCCTCGGTTCGTATCCGGCCGCGCTATAGCTCCCTATGATCGACGCCTGCGAGCTGTCCCCGTCGTCCATCCGCGCCATTGCTCCCTATCAGCCGGGCAAGCCGATCTCGGAGCTGGCCCGGGAGATGGGGCTGGAGGAGAGCGCTATCGTCAAGCTTGCGTCCAACGAGAACCCGCTCGGCGTGAGCCCGCTGGCGCGCAAGGCGATCGAAACCCAGCTCCAAGGTCTGGCCCGCTACCCGGACGGCAACGGCTTCGAGTTGAAGCAAGCCCTGGCCGCCCGTTACCGCGTGGAGCCGGACCTCATCGTCCTGGGCAACGGCTCCAACGACGTGCTGGAGCTCGTAGCTCGATGTTTTCTCGGCCGCGGCACCTCCGCAGTGATGTCCCAGCACGCTTTCGTCGTCTATCATCTAGCGACGCAGGTCGCGGGAGCGGTGACATTGGAGACGCCAGCCAGGGACTATGGCCATGATCTGCCGGCGATGGCCAGTGCCGTGCGCGAAGACACGCGGGTGATCTGGATCGCCAACCCGAACAACCCTACCGGCACGTTCGTTCCCGCTCCCGAAGTGGAGACGTTTCTGCGGCGTGTCCCGCCCCGGGTCGTCGTGGTACTGGACGAGGCATACAACGAGTATCTTCCGGACGAGCTGCAATCAGACAGCGTACGCTGGCTGACGCAGTTCCCCAACCTGGTCATCACGCGCACCTTTTCCAAAGCCTACGGGCTTGCTGGCCTGCGGGTGGGTTTCGCGCTGGCCCATCCGGAAATCGCCGATCTGATGAACCGGGTGCGGCAGCCGTTCAACGTGAGCACTGTCGCCCAAGCCGCTGCGGAAGCGGCTCTGAACGACGGCGAGTTCGTGCGCAGAAGCGTCGCGCTCAACCGCTCCGGCATGCGCCAGATCAGCGACGGGCTGGAGCGGCTGGACCTGGAGCATATCCCATCGTTCGGAAACTTCGTGAGCTTCCGGGCAAGCGCCGCGTCGCAGGTTTATCACCGATTGCTCGGGCAGGGCGTGATCGTGCGGCCGATAGGCGTGTACGGGTTGCCAGAGCATTTGCGGGTGACGATCGGACTCCCCGTCGAGAACGAACGGTTCCTCGCTGCGTTGCGCATGGCGCTCCACGCCTGACACACTCCCGTGCTGGTACCTGTGACGGATGTACGTTTTCACAAGCTGGCCGTGTTCGGGGTAGGGTTGATCGGCGGGTCCTTTGCCCTGGGGCTGAAGCAGGCCGGCGCTGTCGAATGCATCGCCGGGATTGGTCGCAGCCGAGCCAATCTCGAGCGCGCATTGGAGCTTGGCGTCATCGACGAAGTGGCTTCCGATACCGCCGCGGCGCTCGACGGTGCCGATCTGGTTCTGATCGCCGTTCCGGTCCAGCAGGCAGGGCCGGTGCTCGATGCCATCGCCCCGCATCTCGCGCCTGCCGCCGTGCTCACCGATGCTGGAAGTACCAAACGCGATGTGGTGACTGCAGCGCGCGGCCATCTGGGACTCAAGCTGATGCAGTTCGTCCCCGCCCATCCCGTGGCGGGTGCCGAACTGTCCGGTGTGGAAGCTGCGCACGCGGAACTGTTTCGCGATCGGACCGTGGTGTTGACGCCGGTGGCGGAAACCGGAGATCGCGCGCGTGTTCGGGTCCAGGCCGCTTGGCGCGCCTGCGGCGCGCGCACGGTGGAGATGTCTGCCGAACGGCATGACGAGGTGTTCGCCGCCGTGAGCCATCTGCCACATGCGCTGGCCTTCACTCTCGTGGAGATGATCGCCAGCCGCGAAGACGCGCCGGAGCTGTTTTCTTTTGCTGGCGCCGGGTTCCGCGACTTCACTCGCATTGCCGGAAGCTCGCCCGAGATGTGGCGGGACATTTGTCTCGCCAACCGCGATGCGCTCCTGGCGGAAATCCGCGCATTTCAGGACCGGCTGTCGACGCTGGCTGCTGAGATGGAAGCCGGGGACGGCGCCGACATCGAGCTCAGCTTCGAGCTGGCGCGGGCCGCCCGCAGTAAATGGCTGCGCGGGCAGCAGTGAGTCGATGGCCAGTTACCCGCCTTACCTCGATCTGGGCCCACTTCACCACGCCGCCGGGACGATACAATTGCCCGGCTCCAAGAGCATTTCCAACCGCACGCTGCTGCTCGCGGCTCTGGCCCAAGGTGTGACCGAGATCCGCGGCCTGCTCTCGGCGGACGACGTGGACCGCATGCTGGCTGCGCTGGAGCAGCTCGGGGTGCGGGCGCAGCGCATCGGCGCGCAGCGGGTGCTAGTGACGGGTTGCTCGGGCACCTTTCCTGAGCGCTCTGGCCATCTGTTCCTGGGAAACGCCGGTACCGCTTTGCGCCCGCTTACCGCTGCGTTGGCGCTCAACGGCGGTCACTACACGCTGTCTGGTGTGCCGCGCATGCACGAGCGACCGATCGGGGACCTGGTCGATGCGCTGCGAGCGCTTGGCGCTGACATCCGCTACTTGGGCAAAGAGGGATTCCCGCCGCTGGAGATCTTTCCCTCCACCATCCGCAGCGCAGGGCGCGTGCGCGTGCGCGGGGACGTGTCGAGCCAGTTCCTCACAGCTCTGCTCGTGGCACTGCCGTTGATTGGGCAGACCGTGACCATTGAGGTCGAAGGCGAGCTGATTTCGAAGCCCTATATCGAGATGACGCTACGGCTGCTCGCCATGTTCGGGGTGCAGGTGGCGCGCGATGGCTGGGCGTCTTTCACCATTCCCGGCGGCGCCGGTTACCAGAGTCCGGGCGTGGTGCACGTGGAAGGCGATGCGTCCAGCGCCTCTTACTTTCTCGCCGCGGGCGCTATCGGTGGCGGGCCCGTGCGTGTAGAGGGTGTCGGGCGCAACAGCGTGCAGGGCGACGTGCGTTTTGCCGGGGCCTTGGCGCAGATGGGCGCTGTCGTGGAGCCGGGGGAGGACTGGATTGAAACACGCGCGCCGGCAGGTGGAAGGCTCAAGGCGTTCGACATGGACCTCAACCACATTCCTGACGCTGCCATGACCCTGGCGGTGGCGGCGCTGTTTGCCGATGGTCCCTGCCGCCTTCGCAACATCGCCAGCTGGCGGGTGAAAGAGACAGATCGGCTGTCGGCGATGGCGACGGAACTGCGCAAGGTAGGAGCGCACGTCGACGAAGGCCCGGACTATCTTGCCGTGATGCCGCCGACTGGCTCGGGTCTCACACCGCATGCGGAAATCAACACCTACGACGATCACCGTATAGCGATGTGTTTTTCGCTGGTCGCGTTGGGTGGCGTGCCGATCCGGATCAACGATCCTGGCTGCGTAGCCAAGACTTTCCCCGACTACTTCGAGCGCTTCGCCGCCATCACTTCAAAAGTCGCCGTGCCGGTAGTTGCAATCGATGGCCCGTCCGCATCCGGCAAGGGCACGGTGGCGCGCCAGGTGGCGGCAGCGCTTGGCTTCCACTTTTTGGACAGCGGGGCGCTCTATCGTCTGGTTGCGCTGGCCGCGCAGAGGCGTCAGGTCAAGCTGGGTGATGCGGGCGCGCTCACCGTGTTGGCCGCCGGACTGGAGTGCGAATTTCGCGGGGAGCAAGTGATTCTCGACGGGGAGGACGTGACCCAGGCGATCCGAACCGAAGACGTGTCGATCGCCGCTTCCCGGGTTGCCGCGGTGCCCGAAGTCCGGGCCGCCCTGCTTGGCCGCCAACGCGCCTTCTGCAGACCGCCGGGATTGGTGGCAGACGGGCGCGATATGGGTTCTGTGGTGTTCCCGGACGCGACCCTCAAGCTATTTCTGACCGCGACTCCGGAGGAGCGGGCGCGGCGCCGCCATAAACAGTTGATCGACAAAGGAATACATGGTAACCTTGACGCCCTTTTGCAGGACATCAACCAGCGTGATGCCCAAGATGCGAGGCGCACCGTTGCGCCTCTGCAGAAATGCGCCGACGCCCACCTGCTGGACACGACGAAGCTCTCGATAGAAGAGACCGTCGAGCAGGTGCTGGTGCTGTGTCGGCAGGCGCTGAACCAAGCGCTATCCCGCTAGAACCGGGCACTCGCGGCCGGACCTGAAGGGGTCGGTCAGAGCCCGCGGCAGTGGGGTGGCTTTTTTGTGAACCAGCCCCATTTGGCCTTGCCACTGGGCTAACAAAAGAGTTTCCTTTTCACGTGATGACAACCGCTGCCCCTACTCAAATTTCCGACAAAACCGAAAATTTCGCTGCACTGTTCGAAGAGAGCCTCTCGCGCAAGGAGATGCGCGCTGGAGAGGTGATCACCGCCGAGGTCGTGCGCGTAGACGCCAACTTCGTGGTGGTGAACGCAGGGCTCAAGTCGGAAAGCTACATCGCGATCGACGAGTTCCGCAACGATCGCGGTGAGCTCGAGGTGCAGCCCGGCGAATTCGTGCAGGTCGCCATCGAAGCGCTGGAAGACGGCTACGGCGAGACGCGCCTATCGCGGGAAAAGGCCAAGCGCCTGGCGGCTTGGCACGAACTCGAGGCAGCCCTCGAGCAGGGCAGGGTGGTTCAGGGTCTGGTCAATGGGAAGGTGAAAGGTGGCCTCACCGTTATGATCAACGGCATCCGTGCCTTCCTCCCCGGCTCCCTGGTGGACCTGCGTCCGGTCAAGGATACCAACCCGTACGAGGGCAAGCAGCTCGAGTTCAAGGTCATCAAACTCGATCGCAAGCGCAACAACGTCGTGGTATCGCGTCGCGCTGTACTCGAGGCCACCCAGGGCGCGGAGCGCGAGGCGCTGCTGTCCAGCCTGCAGGAAGGCGCGGTAGTCAAAGGCGTGGTCAAGAACATCACCGACTACGGCGCCTTCGTGGACCTCGGCGGCATCGACGGCCTGCTGCATATCACCGATCTTGCGTGGCGCCGTGTGAAACACCCCTCGGAAGTGCTGTCGGTAGGCGACGAAGTCGAAGCCAAGGTGCTCAAGTACGACCAGGAAAAGAACCGCGTTTCGCTCGGCCTCAAGCAGCTCGGCGAAGATCCCTGGGTAGGCATCGCGCGCCGTTATCCGACGGGTACGCGGCTGTTCGGCAAAGTCACCAATCTGACCGACTACGGCGCGTTCGTGGAAATCGAGTCCGGCATCGAGGGCTTGGTGCACGTGTCGGAAATGGACTGGACCAACAAGAACGTGCATCCCTCGCGCGTCGTCCAGGTGGGCGACGAGGTCGAAGTAATGATTCTGGAGATCGACGAGGAGCGTCGCCGCATCTCGCTAGGCATGAAGCAGTGCCAGCCGAATCCATGGGAAGAGTTCGCCGGCAGCTTCAAGAAGGGCGACAAGGTAAAGGGTCAGATCAAGTCCATCACGGACTTCGGCGTGTTCATCGGGCTGCTCGGCGGCATCGACGGCCTGGTGCACCTATCCGACTTGTCCTGGACGTTGCCAGGCGAGGAGGCGGTGCGCAACTACAAGAAAGGCGACGAAGTGGAGGCGGTGGTCGTCGCCATAGACGTCGAGCGCGAGCGCATCTCGCTCGGCATCAAGCAGCTTGAGGGCGATCCGTTTAACAACTATGTCGCTACCCACGACAAGGGCAGCGTGGTAGAGGGTAAGGTCAAGAGCCTGGACGCCAAGGGGGCAGTGATCGGCCTGGATGGCGATGTGGAGGGCTATCTGCGCGCTTCCGAAGTGGCGCGCGATCGGGTCGAGGACATCCGTCAACACCTGAAGGAAGGCGACAGTGTGAGCGCGATGATCATCAACATCGATCGCAAGAACCGCACGATCAATTTGTCGATCAAGCAGAAAAGCATGGCCGAAGAGAGCGAGGCGATCCAGAAGCACGCGGCTGACACTCCCGCCAGCACTGGAACGACGAACCTGGGCGCATTGCTCAAGGCCAAGCTCGACACCAAGAACTCTACCCAATAAGGGAAGGCTGTCCGGCGCAAGGAGGCCGCTCGGTGACGGCGACGCCGAGCTCGCACAGGGCCTATGGTGCGGAGTTCGACAAAAAGAGCGCACAGCGTGCAAGTCCAAAAGACCGGGGGGAGCCGCAGGGAACGTGGAGTAGGCAGACTGGGCTGGGGCGCCATGCAGAGCCGTCCGCGCAGCGATAAGGGAAACCCATGACAAAGTCGGAGTTGATCTCCAGGCTCGCGGCGCATTTTCCGCAGCTCGTAGCCAGCGATGCGGAACTGGCGGTGAAGATGATCCTGGACGCCATGTCCAAGAGCCTCGCTCTGGGTCAGCGTATCGAGATTCGGGGGTTCGGTAGTTTTGGACTCAACTACCGGCCACCTCGGGTCGGACGCAATCCCAAATCGGGCGACAAGGTGCAGGTCCCGGCCAAGTACGTCCCCCACTTCAAGGCGGGCAAGGAATTGCGGGAGCGGGTGGACGCCCATCGCGAGGGAGAGCAGCAGTAGGCGGACGCGGATCCGGGTGGCGTTGATGCGGTACCTGCGCTGGATCCTTTGGGTCCTTCTTTTTCTCTTGCTCTTCGGCTTCGCCCTCAAGAACACCGACGCAGTCGTGGTGCGCTACTTTCTGGGATGGGAGTGGCGCCCGCCATTGTCATTGGCACTCTTCGTGTTCTTCGCAGCCGGGGCGGCGTTCGGGGTAGTGGCAGGGACAGTGGCGCTGTATCGTCAACGCCGCGAGCTCGTGGAGCTGCGGCGAGAGCAACGTGTGAGGCAGGCAGCGTCGCCGACGCGGGACGCGCAGCCCGAGCGCCCGTTTCTATGACCGCGTTGGCGTCGGCGTGAGCGCATGGAATTCGAGTTCTGGTGGTTGATCGGGTTCCCGATCTTCTTCGGCCTGGGATGGCTCGCGGCGCGCGTCGACATCAAGCAGCTTTTGACCGAGTCGCGCGCGCTACCGACGTCGTACTTTCGGGGCCTCAACTTCCTGATCAATCAACAGCCGGACAAGGCCATCGAAGCGTTCATCGAGGTGGTCAAGGTCGATCCCCAGACCGTCGAGCTGCATTTTGCGCTGGGCAGCCTGTTCCGCCGGCGTGGGGAAGTGGAACGCGCCATCCGCATGCACCAGAACCTGGTCGATCGGGCGGATCTCGCCATCGAGCAGCGTTTGACCGCTCTTCACGAGCTGGCACAGGACTATCTCAAGGCTGGGCTGCTGGATCGCGCCGAGGACATGTTCCTCAAGCTGAAGGGCACCGGCTACGAGCAATCCGCCCTCAAGTTCCTGCTGGAGATCTATGAGCAGGAGAAGGATTGGCTCAAAGCCATCGATGCGTCTCGCAGGATGGACACGGTTTCCGGGCAGTCGAGCCAACGCGAGATCGCGCACTTCTACTGTGAGCTGGCGCAATCGGAGATGACGCATTCGCGCCCCGAACGCGCACGCGCCTATCTGCAAGATGCCTTGAACGTCAACCGCAAGTGCGTACGGGCCTATCTGGTCATGGGCGATCTGGCCATGAACGAAGGCCAGGCGACGGAGGCGATCGAATCCTGGAAGCGCATCGAAGGCCAGAACGCGGCTTATCTTCCGCTTGCCGCGGAGAAGTTCCTGGGAGCTTATCGCGCGCTGGGGCGGCTGGACGAGGGCGTGAGTTTGCTGCGCGGTTACCTTGCGAGCTATCCCTCCCTGGATCTGCTGAACACGGTGTTCCAGGCGGTGCTGGAGCGGGACGGACCGGGGAGGGTCAATGAGCTGGTGCGAGACGAATTGAGGCGTGCACCGACGCTCCTCGGCCTCGACAAGCTGCTGGAAGCCCAGCTCCTCGAAGCGCCCGTGGAGCGCCGCCGCGACCTCGAACTGATCCGCAACCTTGTGCATCAGCACACGCGCAGCCTCGCCCTCTACCGCTGCGATAGCTGCGGGTTCAAGGCGCGACAGTTCTATTGGCACTGCCCAGCGTGCCACGGCTGGGAAACCTACCCGCCGCGGCGCACTGAAGAGCGGGAGGCGGCGGGTTGAGCCCCCCACGCGTGGTAGTTGCGCTGGACTTTCCGGACGCGGCAGGGGCCTTAGCATTGGCGCGCCGGCTTGCGCCCGAACTGTGCGGGCTGAAGGTGGGCAAGGAGTTGTTCACCGCAGCCGGTCCAGCCGTGGTGGAAACCCTTGTGCGCAGCGGGTTCTCGGTGTTCCTGGACCTGAAATTTCACGACATCCCCAACACCGTTGCCCAGGCATGCAAGGCGGCCGCGGCACTCGGAGTTTGGATGCTGGACGTGCACGCGCTGGGCGGCCGTGCCATGCTGACCGCTGCACGCGAAGCCTTGGGAAGTGCGCCCGAGCGCCCTCGGATCATCGCGGTGACGATCCTCACGAGCTTGGCGGCAGGCGACCTGCGCGAGGTGGGTATCGACGATGCGCCCGGGGTCGCCGCGTCCCGTCTGGCGCGGTTGGCGCAGGCCACCGGTGTGGACGGTGTCGTGTGCTCAGCCCTGGAAACCTCTTCGCTGCGCAGCCAATGCGGGCCTGCTTTCCTGCTGGTTACCCCCGGAATACGGCCGGCATTCGAGCCCGCGGACCAACACCAGGAGCGGGACGATCAGAAGCGGACTTCTACCCCGCGCGCGGCCGTGGAGGCGGGGGCGAGCTATCTGGTGATCGGCCGGCCCATCACCCGGGCCCCCGATCCCCTTGCCGTGCTGCGCCACATCCACGAGGAAATCGCGCCCTAAGAATGCAAAGCCACCGCACATCGTTGTTCGCGCACATCACCGAGGTGCAACCTCTCGCGCAAGCAGCGCGCGGGTGCTCGCGTGGTGGTTTTTTTTCCGGCTGTCAACACGGCGTACAACGAGGTGCAGAGTGAAAATTACGATGATCGGGACGGGCTACGTCGGGCTCGTATCCGGCGCTTGCCTGGCAGACCAGGGTAACGACGTGCTGTGTCTGGACGTGGACAAGAGCAAAATAGAAATGCTGCGCTCCGGCGGCATCCCCATTCACGAGCCGGGGTTGGAGGCGCTGGTCCAGCGCAACGCGCAGGCGGGACGCCTGCGCTTCACCACAGACATCGAACCCAGCGTCCACCACGGCACCGTCCAATTCATCGCCGTGGGAACGCCGCCGGAGGAGGATGGTTCGGCCGATCTGCGCTACGTGGCCGAAGCCGCGCGCAGCATCGGTCGCCACATGCGCGACTACAAAGTCGTCGTCGATAAGTCCACCGTTCCGGTCGGAACTGCGGATCGTGTGCGCGAGGCTATCGGTGAGGAGTTGAAGGCACGCGCGGTGGATGTTCCGTACAGCGTGGTGTCGAACCCCGAATTTTTGAAAGAAGGCGCGGCGGTCGAGGATTTCATGAAGCCCCACCGGGTGGTGATCGGAGCGGATGATGAGCGCGCGACGCAGATCATGCGTGCGGTGTACGCTCCGTTCCAGCGCAATCACGAGCGCATGCTGGTAATGGACGTGCGCTCTGCCGAGCTGACTAAATACGCGGCCAACGCCATGCTTGCTACGCGCATCTCGTTCATGAACGAGCTCGCCAATCTGGCGGAGAAGCTGGGCGCCGACATCGAGCAGGTGCGGCAGGGCATTGGCTCGGACCCGCGCATTGGCTACGATTTTCTGTATGCAGGCTGTGGCTATGGCGGGTCCTGCTTTCCCAAGGATGTCAGGGCACTGCAGCGGACCGCCGGCCGGGCCGGCTTGCCGCTCCGGATTCTACAGGCGGTGGAGCAGGCTAACGAGGCCCAGAAGCAACGCCTGACGCAGAAAATCACGGCTCGCCTGGGCGAGCGGCTAGACGGACGGCGCTTCGCCTTGTGGGGGCTGGCGTTCAAGGCGAATACGGACGACATGCGCGAGGCCCCCAGCCGCGTGGTCATCCAGGAGATCCTCAAGTGCGGCGCGACGCTCTGCGCCTATGACCCGATTGCCATGCATGAGGCGCGGCGTGTCTTCCGCGACGAGCCTCGTCTGAGCTACGCGACGGATCCACTGAGCGCGCTGGACGGGGCCGACGGTCTGATCATCGTGACCGAGTGGAAGGAGTTCCGCAGCCCGGACTTTGCGGCCATCAGGCAGCGCTTGAAACAGCCACTGGTCTTCGACGGGCGCAACCTCTACGATCCGAAGTTGGTGACAGCCGCCGGGCTGGAGTACTTTTCAATCGGTCGAGGCAAATCCTGACTCGTGTTTCGCGACTCGTGCAACAGCGGTGGGTGCTTGCCTCGAGCCACTGCCAGGAGTACTGGCGTCGGCCGAGCTGACGCGATCAGAAGACCAGGAGGTTTTTACGAATCGCCAATCACGAATCACGAAGCACGGCTCATGATGCGCCCCGACCTCTCTACGGCCCACGTCCTGGTCGTCGGTGACGTCATGCTGGATCGCTACTGGTTTGGCGAAGTGAGCCGAATCTCTCCCGAGGCACCAGTGCCCGTGGCGCGCATCACCCGCAGCGAGGAGCGCCCCGGGGGCGCAGCCAACGTGGCGCGCAACGTGCGGGCTATCGGGGGCCGGGTCGATCTGCTTGCGGTGATCGGGACCGACGAGCCGGGCACCGCTCTGATGCGGCTGTTGGAAGCCGACGGCGTGCAGGCACAACTGACGCGAGACGCGACGCTTAACACCACTGTAAAGCTGCGCGTGATCGGCCGCCAACAGCAGCTGCTGCGCATCGATTTCGAAAACCCGCCGGCAGCCGAGGCACTGGAAGCCAAGCGGGCGGACTTCGACGCTCGGCTCTCGGTTGCAAACGTCGTAATCTTCTCCGACTACGGCAAGGGCGGGTTGGCGCACGTGGACCGGATGATTCCCCAGGCGCGTGCGGCCGGGAAGATCGTCCTCGTGGATCCCAAGGGCGACGACTTCGAGAAGTACCGACAGGCCACCGTCCTGACGCCCAACCTGGGCGAGTTCCGCACAGTCGCCGGACGCTGGCGCAGTGAAGCCGAACTCGCGGACAAGGCGCACCAGCTGCGCCGTGCTCTGCAGCTGGATGCGCTGCTGATCACGCGCAGCGACGAGGGCATGACCCTGTTCCGGGAAGGGGAGGTCGTGCATGTGCCAGCGGTCGCCAAGGAGGTCTACGATGTGAGCGGGGCCGGGGACACTGTCATCGCCACGCTCGGCGTCATGCTGGCGGCCGGCCTGGAGCTCGCGGACGCCGTACGCTGGGCAAATAAAGCAGCCGGTATCGTGGTCGGGAAACTCGGCACTGCCGTCGTCCATCCCGACGAGCTGTTCGCGTGACGTCGGCCATGGGAGCGCACACATGATTGTTGTCACCGGCGCGGCAGGGTTCATTGGCGCCAGCGTCGTGAAGGCCCTAAACGATCGCGGCGAAGACGAGATCATCGCCGTAGACAACCTGACGCGCGGCGACAAGTTCCGCAACCTGGTGGATTGCCGTATCGCGGACTATGTCGACAAGGAGGAGTTCCTGCGCAAGCTCGGGGTGGGTGCCTACGATGGCGAACTGACTGCTCTCCTGCATCAAGGCGCGTGCTCCGACACCATGGAGGGCAACGGGCGTTACATGATGGAGAACAACTACCGCTACTCGGCCGAGTTGCTCGACTTCTGCCAGGCCGAGGAAGTGCCTTTTATCTACGCGTCCTCCGCGGCCGTTTATGGTGCCGGCACAGTGTTCCGCGAGGATCCCGTTCACGAACGGCCGCTCAACGTGTATGGCTACTCGAAGTTCCTGTTCGACAACCTGGTGCGGCGGCGCTGGACCGACAACACGACCCAGGTGGTGGGGTTGCGCTACTTCAACGTCTATGGCCCGCGTGAGGCTCACAAGGGACGTATGGCCTCGGTGGCCTTTCACTTCTTCAACCAGTACCGCTCCGAGGGCAAGGTCAAGCTGTTCGAGGGCAGCGGCGGGTTCGACGCGGGCGAGCAGCGGCGCGATTTCGTATCCATCGAAGATGTGGTCCAGGTGAATCTGTATTTCCTGGATCATCCCCAGCACTCTGGCATTCTCAACCTGGGCACCGGGCACGCGCAGAGCTTTAACCAAGTAGCGGCCGCGACGATCAACGCAGCGCGTCAGTCACAGGGCGAGGAACAGCTCGAATTGGAGCAAATGCGCGCGCAGGCGCTGATCGAGTACACCGCTTTTCCTGCGGGCCTGAAGGAGAAATACCAGAGCTACACGCAGGCCGATATCGGCAGGCTGCGCCGCGTCGGGTACGCGGTGCCGTTCCTGAGCGTGGAGGAGGGCGTGGGAAGATACGTCAAATGGCTGCTGGAAAATTAAGTTCGGCTGCGGCGCAGTACAAGACGCTCGACGACCTCGTCGGCGATACGCCCCTGGTGCGGCTCAAACGGTTGCCTGGCCGCACCAGCAACATCGTCCTGGCCAAGCTGGAGGGCAACAATCCGGCGGGATCGGTGAAGGACCGGCCCGCGTTGTCCATGATCGTTCACGCCGAGGCGCGCGGGGAGATCAAGCCCGGCGACACCTTGATCGAACCCACCAGCGGCAACACCGGCATTGCGCTGGCCATGGTGGCGGCGATGCGCGGCTACCGCATGGTGTTGGTCATGCCCGAGCACCTGTCCGCCGAGCGGCGCATCACGATGGCTGCATTCGGCGCGCAGATCGTGCTCACGCCCAAGGATGGCGGCATGGAGATGGCTCGCGACGTGGCGCAGCAGATGGAAGCGCGTGGCGAGGGACGGATCCTCGACCAGTTCGCCAATCCGGATAATCCGCGCGCTCACTACGAGGGCACCGGCCCGGAGATCTGGCGCGACACCCAAGGCGCGCTGACTCACTTTGTGAGCAGCATGGGCACCACTGGAACGATCATGGGTTGCTCGCGTTTCTTCAAGGAGAAGAACCCAGCGGTTCAGATCGTGGGCTGCCAGCCGACTCCCGGCTCGCAGATCCCCGGGATCCGCAAGTGGCCCGAGGAATACCTGCCCAAGATCTACGAGCCGGAACGGGTCGACCGCATCATCGAGGTCAGCCAAGGCGACGCGGAGGACAGCATGCGGCGTCTGGCGCAGGAGGAGGGCGTGTTCGCCGGCGTCTCGTCCGGCGGCGCGGTGTGGGCAGCCCTCGAGCTATCCAAAGAAGTCGCGAACGCCATCATCGTCGTGATCGTGTGCGACCGTGGCGATCGGTATCTGTCGACTGGCGTCTTCGGGTAACGCGCCTCTTCAGTCCGCGAGGGTCCACCGCTCGGGCGAGCGGCACACGCTGGCAAGCAGCAGCTCGCGCTTGCGGGCGAACTCTTTGGGCAGCTTGTCGTAAAGCTTCACGAACAGCTCTTCGTGCTGCAGGAGCTCGCGGATCCACGGGTCGCGCTCCACCGCCATCAGGTCTGCATAGCGCGCCTGAGTCTCGGCATCCAGGCCCGACCACTCCAGGTCCTGCTTACGCGGCATCCAGCCCAGCACGCTTTCCGCGGCGCCGGCGCGCCCTCTACAGCGGTCGAGGATCCATTTCAAGACGCGCATGTTGTCGCCATAGCCTGGCCAGAGGAAGGCGCCATCCGCGCCCTTGCGGAACCAGTTGACGCAGAAGATGCGCGGTGGGTTCGCGAGCTTGCGCCCGAGCTCCAGCCAGTGATCGAAGTAATCGCCGATGTGGTACCCGCAGAACGGCAGCATGGCGAAGGGATCACGGCGTACCTCGCCCACTTTGCCGGCCGCGGCGGCGGTCGTCTCCGATCCCATGGTCGCGGCCGCATAGACACCGTCAGCCCAGTTGAACGCTTCGTAGACGAGAGGAACCGTCTGGCTTCGCCGCCCACCGAAGATAAACGCCGATATCGGGACGCCCTCGGGTTTTTCCCAGTCTGCGTCCAAAGACGGACACTGTGACGCGGGGACAGTGAAGCGCGCATTGGGATGTGCGGCCTTAGTGCCCGAGCGCGGGCTCCAGCGCTGACCCTGCCAGTCGGTCAACTCTGCCGGCGGCTCATCGGTCATGCCCTCCCACCAGACGTCCCCGTCCGCCGTCGTGGCGACGTTGGTGAAGAGGCAGTTCCTCTCTAAGGTCGCCATGGCGTTGGGGTTGGACTGCCTGGACGTGCCTGGAGCCACGCCGAAGAATCCATACTCCGGATTGACGGCGTACAGACGCCCGTCAGGGCTCGGCCGGATCCACGCGATGTCGTCACCAACGGTGGTCACTTTCCAGCCGTCGAACGCTTGCGGTGGCACCAGCATGGCGAAGTTGGTCTTGCCGCAGGCGCTGGGAAATGCGGCCGCGACATAGCTCTTCTCACCGCTCGGCGCCGCTACGCCCAGGATCAGCATGTGCTCGGCCAGCCAGCCCTGCGCTCGTCCCATGCTGGATGCTATGCGCAGGGCCAAGCACTTTTTGCCGAGCAGCGCGTTGCCGCCATAGCCGCTGCCGAAGGACCAGATCGCGTTTTCTTCGGGGAAGTGGACGATGTACTTGTGCTCGGGGTTGCATGGCCAGGGCACGTCCCTCATTTCCGGCGCGAGCGGCATGCCGACGGAATGCAGGCAGGGCACGAACGCGCCGTCCTCACCCAGTGCCTCCACCGCCGCGCGGCCCATGCGCGTCATGATGCGCATGCTGACCGCGACATAGGCGGAGTCGGTGATCTGCACGCCGAGCCTGGAGAACGGTGAGCCGACGGGGCCCATGGTGAACGGTACGACGAACAGGGTGCGTCCACGCATGCAACCTTCGAATAGTCGCAGCAGCCGCGCCTTCATCTCCTCGGGGTTGGTCCAGTTATTGGTAGGACCTGCGTCGTTTCGGTTGACGCTGCAGATGAAAGTCCGGTCCTCGACCCGCGCCACATCACCAGGGTCCGAGCGAGCAACGAAGCTGCCTGGACGTCTGTCGGTGTCCAGCGGAATCAGCGTTCCTGCGCGAACCAGATGTGCGCACAGCGCCTGGTATTCGCTGTCGGAGCCGTCGCACCAGATGATGCGATCGGGTCGCGTGAGTCGCGCAGTCTGCGTTACCCAGCGCCGCAGGCCCGGATGTCGCACGTACGCGGGTGTCGCTGGCTCCGCTGGCTGCGCCGCATACAGGCGTGCTTCTTGGCTCACTCCCCCTCCCGCTTGTGTCCGTCGTTATTCCTTACTCTAGTATGGTAGGCGTCGCGGGGGGTCGTCGCCAGAACTGTTAAAATTCTTTGTTGCCCTCCTGGCTCTCTTCCTTCATGACTCCTGTCCTGGCCTTCGACATCGAGACCGTCCCCGACGTCGGCGGTCTGCGGCGCATCCACGGATTGCCGGCCGACATGAACGATGCGGAGGTGGCGGAGCTGGCGTTTCAACGCCGCCGCGAGGCGACCGGCAGCGATTTTCTGCCTCTGCACCTGCACCGGGTGGTGGCGATTTCCTGTGCGCTGCGCGAGCGCAACAGCTTCACGGTATGGTCGCTCGGCGATCCGCACGATCCCGAGGGCGAGCTCCTTCAGCGCTTCTTCGACGGCGTCGAAAAATACACGCCGCAGCTGGTGTCATGGAACGGCGGCGGCTTCGATCTGCCGGTCCTGCACTATCGCGCACTGGTGCACCGGGTGCATGCGCAGCGCTACTGGGATCTGGGTGAGGACGACCGCGAGTTCAAGTGGAACAACTACATCAGCCGCTACCACATGCGCCATCTGGACCTGATGGACTTGCTGTCGCTGTACCAGCCGCGAGCCAGCGCCCCACTGCACGATATGGCGCGGCTGCTCGGCTTCCCTGGGAAGCTCGGGATGGATGGTTCGGAGGTGTGGGCCGCGTTTCAGCGCGGAGAGCTTGCCGCGATCCGCAGCTACTGCGAAACCGACGTGGCCAATACGTACCTGGTATTTTTGCGCTTTCAGCTGCTGCGAGGCGTGTTGAACGAAGAACAGTACGAGAGCGAGATCGATCTCGCCTATGACGCGCTTGCGCACTACACCGCTACCCACTGGCAGGAGTTCGTCCTTGCCTGGCAGCGCGATTCCAGTTCCGAATCCAGCGGCCGCCGCGCCGTCCGCTGAGGCGCCAGCTGCGCAGGTCCTGTCCCTGGCTCAGGACGGGCGCGGCGTTGCGCGCGCCGCCGGCAAAGTCGTGTTCATCGAGGGCGCGCTGCCGGGAGAGGTGGTCGAATTCCAACGCTGGCGGCGCAAACCCAACTTCGACCTAGCCAACCTCACACGCGTGCTGCGCGAAAGCAGCGCGCGTGTCGCGCCACGCTGCCCTTACTATGTGCGCTGTGGCGGATGCAGTTTCCAGCATCTGGATCCGCACGCGCAGGTCGCGGTCAAGCAGCGGGTGTTGGAAGACAGCCTCGCGCGCATCGGCAAGGTGCAGCCCGACACCCTTTTGTCACCGATCCACGGCCTGTACTGGGGCTACAGGCAGCGGGCGCGTCTGTCCGTCAGACAAGTAGCGAAGAAAGGAGGTGCGCTGGTCGGCTTCCGCGAGCGCCGCGCTCCCCTGATCGTGGACATGGACTCCTGTGCCGTGCTGCCGCCTCGCATCTCGGCCCTCATCCGCCCGCTGCGCGAGTTGATCTCTGAGCTGGCGCTGGGCAATCGCATTCCCCAGATCGAGGTGGCAGTCGGAGACGAAGCCGAGGTACTGACGCTGCGCACGCTGGATCTCGTCGGCGATGTCGACGCAGCGCGAATGCGGGCATTCTCCGCGCAGCATGGGGTGAGCATTTACGTTCAGCCGGGCGGGCCGGATTCGATCTACCCGCTCGATCCGATGACGGCGCAGCCGTTGCTGTACCGGCTACCAGAGTTCGATCTGACGATGCGCTTTGAACCGGGGGATTTCACACAGGTCAACTTCACCGTCAACCGCGTTTTGGTGCGGCGGGCGATCTCGCTGCTGGAGCCGCGCGGGGGCGTACGCGTCGCCGACCTGTTCTGCGGGCTGGGCAACTTCACGCTGGCGATCGCGCGCCGCGGCGCCACGGTGGTAGGCGTGGACGGCAGCGCCGAGCTGCTAGAGCGTGCCGAGGAGAATGCCAGGGCTAATGGATTGGCACACCGCGTGCGGTTCATGGCTGCCAACCTGTTCAAAGACCCGGCGACGTTGCTCGCAGAGCTCGGCCGCTTCGACCATATCTTGATCGACCCGCCGCGCGACGGCGCGCAGGCCTTGGTCCATGCTCTGGACCTGGACGGACCGGAACGGATCGTTTATGTATCTTGCAATCCCGCCACGCTGGCGCGGGATGCCGCCATCCTGGTCCACGACAAGGGCTACCGCCTCTGGGCGGCGGGAGTAGTGAACATGTTTCCGCACACTTCCCACGTCGAGTCGATCGCCCTTTTCGTCCGACAGAAATAGAAGCGGGGCTGCCACGACAGCCCCGCCAACCTATCGTGCGCCGCTATTCGCGATTGCCCGCGAAGGCCAGGAGCCGGTTCAGCAAATTCAAGAAGATATTGTAGATGTAGATGTAGACCTTGATAGTCGCCATTACCTAGTTTGGACCGCCATCACC
>JACXTT010005117.1_pt1 | contig 19168 bp, 15 predicted proteins | sample 9270951 | NCBI WGS metagenome assembly JACXTT01 (sample SAMN15532306, study PRJNA645909) | rock metagenome | isolation source: weathered quartz diorite | place: Puerto Rico | collected 2017-06-21 | reverse complement strand
AGTGGATGAGGACGCGAGCGGTTGTCCAGGAGTCCGTGAAGGGTACTTCGGCGGGGACCGTCTTGAATAAATCCAACGCCGAGGTAGGCGTTCGTTTCGATACCCGGCGAATTTACGAACTGCCTATTTCCACCAACCGTAACATTTTTAAGCTCGCTCTGTTCGCCGCCGGAGTCAGTCAACTCTCCGCGGGGAATTCCCAGTTCGCGCAGGGAGGCGCCGGCGGTCCGAACGTGAGCTTCTCCGTGAACGGCATGCGCACGCGGTCGAATAACTTCATGGTCGATGGTCAGGATAGCAATGACCCGAGCATCACGGGTTTGCAGCAGCCGTTCAACAATCCCGATGTGGTTCAGGAGTTCCGCTTGATTACGAACCAGCCGGCAGCCGAATTCGGCCGGACGTCCGGCTCGGTCATCAACATCATTACCAAGGGCGGCAGCAATTCGTTACACGGCTCGGCGTTCATTTTCCACAACGACAATGCGCTCAATGCCCGAAGCAATCTGGACAAGGCCCTGGTGAACGGGCAGCCCAAGTTCAAGAACGCGCCGTTCCGGGATGAGAACCAATTCGGGGGGACGCTGGGAGGTCCGATCATCAAGAACAAGACATTCTTCTTCGGATCGTTGCAGCGCTGGAGGGATCGGCAGCTTGGATCGGGAACCACCATTAATGGCGTACCCACGGATGCCGGACGGACGATCCTTCAGAATAGTTTCGGAAACCGCCCTCAGGTTCAGGCCCTTCTTAAGTATCTCCCGGCTGCTCAGTCCCCGATTGGAAAGAGTGTGGCTGTCACCTCTGGAGCTCAGACTCTTCAGATCCCGGTGGGATCCCTCAGTGGGGCCACCTCGGTGTTACTTTCGAATTGGCAGTGGTCGGGCCGCGTCGACCACCATTTCAATGACAACAACTCCTTCGGGGGTAGGTATCTTTACAACGATACGCTGACTTCTGGAACCGGCCAGGCGACCCCGCCGGGATTGACGACCATCAACCCGAATCGCCAACAGGCATTCAGCCTCTATTCGACTAACGTGCTGACACCGCGGCTGCTCAGCGAGTTCAGAATCTCGTGGCAGCGTTACGCCAGCACTACGACGGCACAAGACACCTCGTCCGAAGCCATCCCTTCGATCGAAGTGACGGAACTGGGGTTGATCGGTTTCAACGCCGCTGCCTCCAGAACCGCCATCGGGCTGGCCGTGAACCTCCCACAATTCCGGTTCAACAATACCTATCAGCTTCAGGAGACGATCTCCTACACGGCCGGCGCGCATGCGATCAAGGCCGGACTGGATTTTCGCCGGACCGATCTGAAATCGTTCTTTATCCCTACCACCCGTGGGCTGCTGCGCTATCCGACGCTACAGGCGCTCGTTGACGACCGGGCCGAGGCCGCGAACAAGAACGCGCCGCTCCCGGGGGGACAGATTCTGCTCTACGATAAGTATTACGACTACTCAGGCTTCGTGCAGGACGAGTGGCGGGTAAAGCCGAGCTTCACGTTAAACCTCGGCCTCCGCTATGAGACTCCAGGTAATTCGTACGACAGCTTGCAACCGGTGATTCAGCGGATCATCGTGGCGAATGGCAACAATCCTGCCTTCGCGGTTCAACCCTTCCCGAAGCGCGATTACAATAACTTCCAACCGCGATTCGGATTCAGTTGGAATCCGCGGACCGGCCATGGCGGGTTGGTAAGTCGAATCACGGGCGGCGATCGGCTCGTCGTGCGCGGAGGTTACGCGCGCACGAACGACTATGCGTTCTTGAATATTCTGCTGAACACGTGGAGCGCATTCCCGTTCGTGGCAGCGATCAACAACTCCAATTTGGCGAACGCGTTTACGGTCTTGCCGACGCTCGGCTTCAATCCCAATCAAAACGTCAATTTATTGACGCGAACGATTGTGGGCGCTGACTTCCGTTCGCCCTATGCCGACCAATACACCTTGGAGATCCAGCGCGAAATCACGAACGATACGGTGATTCGCGTGGCCTATGTGGCCACCAAGGGTACGGCACTGTTCCAGACGATCGATGGCAATCCTGCGCTGCCTCGCACGAACGCATCGCAACCGCTGGTTCGAGTCGATCCGACGCAGGGCGTGCGGCGACTGAGAGCCAACGCTGCGTCTTCCATCTATCATTCGATGCAGGTGAGCGTGGAGCGCCGGCTGAGCCACGGCCTCAGCGCCGGGGCGCACTACACCTGGAGCGCATTCATCGATGATGCATCGGAAATCTTCAATCCTTCGGTCGCCGGGGAGATCGCCGTTTCGCAGGACTCGTTCAACCGCCGGGCCGACCGGGGACGTTCCACCTATGATCGCCCGCAACGGCTCTCAGTCAATGCGGTCTACGAATTGCCCCTCTTCAAGAAGCAAGAGGGTTTCGTCGGACGTGTATTGGGCGGCTGGCAAGTGAACACCTTCCTGACCTTCCAGAGTGGCCCGCCATTCACCCCGCTCAACGGCGTTGATCCGACGGGCGCACTTGCCGGGATCGATGGTCTGGTGGGCAACTCGATTCGGGCCAATGTGAACACCAATCTCAATCTTTCGGGCATGTCGGTCGAGGAGATCCTCGCGGCTGGCGGGGCTCGCCTCTTCTCTCCGGTGACGGCATCCCAGCGCGTGGGGAACGCGGGACGGAATACACTTCGGGCGGATGGTATTCAAAACGTCGATTTTGGGATCTTGAAGAACACTCAGATCACGGAGAACCACCGCATTCAATTCCGCGCCGAGTTTTACAATGCCACCAATACACGAAATTTCGGCATCCCAACGGCGCAGATCAACTCGACGGCGTTCTTGAATCAGTGGGGGACGGATGGTGGCAATCGCCGAATAATCCTGGCGCTTCGCTGGGCGTTCTAGTCTTTGCCGCGGATTGCGAGGATCATCGACCGACCACGGAATTCAACGGTTGGACACATCAGCCCGATCCCGATCTCTCGGGATCGGGCTTCTTTAATTTTTGAGCATACTTACGGGTCGAGTCCGCCGCGTCGGACCGACCCGATGGCTGATTCAAAGCTCCTTCCTTGGCACAAAGCGATGATCTGATGAAAGTCGGGCACCGCAAGTGCCGCCAGTATGGCTGGTTTGTTAATGTGCTATGATTTCCATCAGCGGATTTCCAACTTGGCTCGATGCGAGGGGGTTATGAAAGTTCGGTCTAGGTCTATTGGGTTGGTCTTCGTGTTGATCGTATTGATTCAAGCGACGGCGACACCACTCGACGGCCGGCCTCTCTCCCAGGGAGGCTCTGCCTCAGCACCTCAACAGAAACCGGCCTCAACACCGGCCGACAGCTCCGCTCAAGACACGACCGATACCGAAGCCATCATCGAAACCGATTTAGGGACCATAACCATCGACCTCTTTCCGGATTTGGCGCCCAGGCATGTGGCCTACTTCGCCCGGCTGGCCCGCGAAGGGTTTTATAACGGCACAACGTTTTTCAGGTTGCTTCGCAATGGATTGATCCAGGCGGGCGATCCGCTCACGAAGAATCCAAAGACTCCGCGTGCCCAGTGGGGAACCGGCGGCCTTGATAAACTGAAACCTGAGTTTCACGACATGCCCTTTCTTAGAGGCACCGTCGGCGCGGTGCTCAGACCGGGACAGCCTGAAAGCGGCGGCTCGCAGTTCTTCATTTGCGTCACTGACCAAACCCAGCTCACCAAGCAATACACCGCATTCGGACGGGTGACGAAGGGCATTGACGTGGTCGAACAGATCTCGGAGCAGCCGGTTGATTCGAATTCCATCGCTCGCGATCGCATCCAAATCAAGACCCTCACCGTGCGAAAGCCCCAAGTGTTCTCGGCGGATGACGCCAAGAACCTTCGCGTTGTCATTGAGACGGAGTTGGGAGAGATGTCCCTAGCGCTGTTGCCTGATGTGGCGCCACGCCACGTTCGCCACTTCATGAACCTGGTAGGGGGTGGCTTTTATGATGGCACAACTTTTCACCGAATATATGCTGACTACATGATCATGGGCGGAGATCCTCTGACAAGGAGTGATGATCGTTCGCTATGGGGTCGAGGTTGGATCGGCAGGAAGATCGGGGCTGAATTCAACAAGACTCAGTTCGAGCGAGGCACCGTGGGAATGTGGCACGGTCAGGATCCCGACGGCGCAATTACGCAGTTCTTCATTTGTTTGAAGAGGTCGCCTCAACTGGATGAAAAATACACCGCCTTTGCACGCGTGGTCGGAGGCCTGGATGTGCTCGACAAAATCGCAGCGCTGCCTGCGGATGAGAACAAGGCCCCGCAGAAGCGCATCGTCCTTCGGCGATTCCGCCTTGGCGCGACCTGATCCGAACCGACCGACCGCCCCCAGCAGCCGAAGCCAACCGGAACTTCATCTCGCGGAGGTTCTTCACCTGGAGTAAACCAGGGCCTGCGATCCATCAATCACGCGATAGCTTCTCCAGACATGAAACCCTGAGAGCAGATCGGACCGGTTGCGGAGAGATGATTCCGCGGCGGTCATCTCGGCGCCCAATTCCGATTGGAAGCGGGTCACCAGGAAATCACATCCTGCCAAGCGCGCGGTGTTCAGGTCATCCAGCAAATAATCCACACTGACCCCAGGCTCGGTCGGCCCGTAAGTCCGGGCGAGCTCAGCGTAGTAGCGGAAACTTGAAGGATTAAAGAAGGCTGAGTTTGACGTCACTCCCATAACCGCCGGTCGTCCCTGCTGAGCTGCGGCGGCTCGGACGTCATCGAAGATTTCCTTAACAGGCCAACCTGAATTCTGTGGCCGATGGTCGAACCGCAGAAGATTATGACCAGCGAAGATGAGTCGGAGTCCTCGCCGGTTAGGGCTTCCGAGATAGAGTCCCTCCCCCGAATTCGGCGGCCACTGAGTGTGCAAGAAGCTGACTATGCACCAGAAGAGGACCGCGCCCTTCAGCGCAGTTAGGTTTTGCGCCTTCGTTCGGCACGCAAGCCACGAAAAAGAAACGATGGCCGCCGGGACGAGCACCGGCGCGGTGTAACGCGGGTTCTTGTTGGTCAACAATGTAAAGGAGAGATAACTGCCGAGAATCAGCAAGAAAAGCAGGCGGCTCTGCTTGCGGCGATGCTTCCACGCGTACACAGTGCCTATGAGGAACGCGATGAAGAAGGGAACTTGCTGCTGGTAATTGGCCAGGAAATATGGATAAGCAAGCAGGGAGAGGATGCTGAGGGGCGGCGGATGACCTTGTTGCTCAGCCGTGACCCTGTTGACGCGAAAGATAGCGAGCGTGTCTTGGAAGTGAGGGATGTACCAGATCGACGCCACAAGCGTTGCTAGCAGGAGAGCGAGCCCGAGGCTCCTGAGTTTGATCGGGCTTCCACTCCCTACGACGACGAACGACTCCGAAAGTAAAGGGAGCCAGATGAAAAAGGCAAATGTTTGCTTTGTGAGGAATCCGAGTCCCAGCATGAGTCCCAGGATGATCGACCATCTTCGCGAATCAAACTGATGGGTTCGGATGAGCGAGTACAGGGTAAGACTCACCATTGCGATCAGCATGAGATCGATGAAGGCCTCGTGCAGCAGCCACGAGATGATCGGGTAGGCAGGAACAGCCACGGCCGCCCAAAGTCCTTCTTGCTCGCCGAACAATTCTCGTCCGATACCGCAGGCGGCTGCCATGATGACCGCCAGGAGGAGGAGATTTACCGAGACAGCGGCGGTCAGCGGTCTCGGGATCAGATAAAGAACGGCCGCCACGGCCGAGTGGTAGAGCGGAGCATACGCATGCGGGTTGCGGAAGAATTCCCCAAAGACGGCGGCGGGACCCTCATGGAGCGCGCGGAAGTATTGTAGCGCGGTGGTCAAATGGTCCGCCGGGTCCCAGCTCGGGGGCGTTTGGTCCGCCCGAATCCAGAGGATAGTTGAACTTGCGTAAAAGACATAACCCAGCAGCCCAAGGATCCGGGAATCAAAGAAAGAAGTTATCGGGTTATGTCGAGCCGAGCCGAGGTCTCCGGAGGAAACCCTCATGCGCCGCTGCTGCGGCGCAGAGCGAGTGTCCCGCGGTAAGTTTCGAATCGTAAGCGGGGTCCGCCACCATTAATCGTTCCCTGAAACCGGGCGCTTGATATAGGCCCGTTACTCATGAATGGGAGCTGACTTTCGAATTTGCTCTGACGGCTGCCGGCGAACTCAACGGTCATGCCGTACTGGTCCGGCAGCGTAAGCGTCACCTGGCCGCGATAGGTATCGATCGAAGCTCCTTCCCCAATGCCCGATAGGTTCGCTTCGACCTCGCCCTTATAAGTCTTGATGAATAGCGTCCCCTGAGCGTCGATGTTATGCAGCCGAATGTTGTTCTTGTAAGAATCGATACTAACCGATCCCCGGACGGATTCGATGTTGATATCCGATTTGTAGCTCTTTATTTTCAGTTGTCCGTGCGTGCCGCGGACTTTCATGTCCGGCTTGTAGCCATCAATATCAAGATTGATGGCTCGGGGCGCCTGGATGATTAGATCGACACCATTACTCCCGACCCCATCCTGACTGGAGTCCACCCAGCCTTGCGTATCGGGGTACTCCACTTTCACCCGTAGCCGATCGGGCGCATTGTCGAAACGCACCTGCACGGCCTCCAGCCATCTGCGCCGGAAAGCTTCTGTCCCACCCTCGATGTGCTTGGTGGCAACAACCCTGGCCTGGTTCTGGTCCCAAGCCTCCACTTCGATCTTTCCCTTGTAGTTCTCGATTGATAATTGGCCGCCGGGCGACAGGCCGAAGGTGCGTTCGGACGCTTGCTCGCTTCTATCGTCCAAAGCGCTAACCCTAACCAGCGATCCGATTACCGTGAAGATCATGAGCGCTGCTACAAGAAGTCCTCTCACCATGATTCCTCCTGGTTTTAAGATCGACTCATGCTCTTATCGACGCATTGACCGACCTCTTGACTCATTGTCCCATTGACTCATTGACAGATTACCCGCCCGATCACTCAGGCGGTACTGATATTGCCCCATTGATTCATTGCGCCATTGGCGCTTTCTGGTATTCGTCGTCGCCGTCACATGGAAGATCTCGATAGGTTGATACTGCCGTTTATGCCGCTCATCCGGATGGGCGTTCCGCCGGAACCCATCTGGGCGTGGAACTCGTTGCGCCGGAGTTTTCCGGTGACGGTAAGCTTCAGATCGGTGTTCACACCGCCATTGTGGCCGGTCACATCGATATCCGCGTTCACAGAATCGGGCAGACTAATCTCGATGGATCCATTCACACCCGAGATCTGGATGCCCTCCCCACCGAGAGTGAGCATTGCTGCGCGCACCGAGCCGTTCACACCCGACACCTTCAATCTGTCCGTGGCCTGGTCAATTCGTACACGCCCGTTGATGCCGTGAGCCTCGAACGGTCCCTCGACCGCGGCGACCTCAACGGAGCCATTTACTCCACTGATGGTCAAATCCATCCGGCGAGGCAACTTTGCATCGACGCTGGTCCTGACGTGCGGGCCGTCGTGGGATTCGCCCTTGCGGGTTCTGATTTCGAGGCTATCGGCTGTGTGCTCGATAATCACATCGAGCCGCTTCAGTTCCTCTGGGTCCTCAGATGTGGATTTCACAATGTGGATCTCGGCCTTGGGTTGATTCCATGTCTCCACATGCACCGGCCCGTTAATCCCGTGGATAGATACGCGCGCTCCGGCGTTGAGGTCGAAGATCTCATCAATCTTCTCCTGGTGCTTGTCGAAGCTCGTAGCTAAGCAGGGATGATAGGGGAGGAGAGCCACTATCAGACTAACCAAGTTTACTACGAAGATTTTCTTGAACACGATTCACCCTCCTTTCTTGGGATAACTTAGTAAATGGGTCCATGTCAGTACCGACTGCGGTAGCGGGCGGGTAATGTGTCAATGAGTAAATGAGTAAATGAGCCCCCTTCCCCGCCGATCGACCTCTTGACCCATTCCCTCATTCCCTCATCGACTCATTTGTTCTTCGCGCGATTGCGCTTGATCTGTTCCCGCGAACCGTCCGAACTGCGAATAAGGACATTCCCGCTGAAGGTAGACGCTTTGACACGAGCACAGCCATCACCGCTTGAGCCTTCGAGACGGCGGCCCCTCCCGGTGCCTCGGAGAGCGGTGACCTGAATGTTGAAATCGGTGTCGATCTCCCCACTGAACGTCTTCGCTTCCAGGTTGAAACCACAATTCTTGGCCGGAAGCACAATAGTCAGCGTTCCGCTCAAGCTCTCGAAATTGTACCGTCCGTCATGCTGGAGTGAGCCGGCATAGTGAACGTCGCCGCTGGCTGTCTTGGCCTGAACATCGGAGCTCTCCACATCTAAAAGACGAATATTTCCACTTATCGATCCCGCGTCGATCCTGCCCTTGGCGTTTCGGATAACTACCTCATCGCTGCTCGAACGTGCCTCGACCAGACCCGTTCCGCCGTTGATGTGCACCTTGCCACTAACTGAATGGGCAGTGACGGTGCCGGCAGCATGATCCATCTCCACGTCGCCGCTTGCAGAGCGAACGTTCGCGTTTCCGTCAACATCCAGCAATTTGAGATCACCGCTTACGGTGACGACGGTGAGGTCACCTCGGCACTTCTGCAAGTCTACATCCCCGCTGCTCGTGCTGATCTGTGCCCTTCCCGTTCCGTTGCGCAGGGTTACCCCTCCGCTGACAGTTTGCACCGAGATTGCCTCGGTGTCCCGCGTGTGGACGTCGCCGCTCGATGTGGAGACGTCAAGGCGGCCCCCGATGCCGCTGACCTCAACCAGTCCGCTGACGGAATGCAGTTTGGCAGTCTCGCTGATGCCACTTACCTTGAGATTCCCGCTGGTAGTCGTGACGACCACACGACCGCCGATACGCGATACGGACACATCGCCGCTGACCGAGCTCGCCGACTCGATGTGGACGTTGGCCGGCACTCTGATCTCGTACTGGACATCGACGTTGCTACGGCCGCTCTCATAGATCGTTCGGACCTCTAACCGCATCGGCGAATGCGACACATCGATGCGTACGCGAGCAAGATCCTCCCGCGGACCGTGGGCTCGCTTGATGGCGCGGATCTCCGCGCGATTCTGATTCCATGCGCTAATGGTGATCTGGCCGCTGGTATTGCTTACACTCACCACGGCACCCGGCGCCAATTCATAAGTTTGAAGAAACTCTTCGGTGCTTGGATTCTGCGACGCAGGCGTCGAAGCCACGAAGGCTATTGCCACGGCAATCTGGAGAGCGGCACAAAGCGATCTTGGAAAGCGGTTCATCCTCGAAAGTCCCTATCAGTTCAGGCGATTCTGCGCCGGGGGGGTCGATGCGTTATTAGAGAAGGCCAACTCCTCCAGCAGCTCCACCTTCTTGGCATAGGCGGTCAGCATATACTGCGCCAGATCGGGATCCTGGGGATTCGCTGAGTAAGCCTTGCGGGTAGCGGCTATGGTCTGGTCAATGATCAGCAAGTTCCGATCCAGGCTGGCTGCGATCTGAGGATCGAGGGTCGACTTCTTCTGGCTGACCGCGGCGTTAAGGATCCGAATGGCATCGATGTAATCCCGCTGGGCGCGGCGGATCTTGAGCCTGGCGATCCGAAGACCCATCTGTTCCAGGTCCGCTTCTCTTGCGGACCCGATGGGTTGGATCGAAGCTGGACTCACGCGCGGGCGGGGGATGGGGCGATTTGCAACTTCTGCTTCGGGCTCAGCTACCTCGCTGCGGTTGGCCGCTCGATCCGCATCGATCGACTGACCATCCCGGGCCGACGGTGTTCCTGTGGAGTTGGGCGCAGATACCTTCGCCAGGTTCGGTCGAGCACCACCAAAGAAGCGGACGACCATCAGGGTGGTCATCACCGAGAGTGTAACCAGAACAACGGCGAACGCCGCCTGTCGGATCCACGATGGGCGGGAAAGCACCGCCCTCAGTTCACCCACCAGGTCCGGGATTCGGGCGCCCGCACTCACGGGGGAGAAGCGGTCTTGCCGCGACTGCGCGATTCGCGCACGAACCGCCTGCCATACCCAAGGCCCCGTCTCAAGCTCTCGCTCAACTTTTCTGGCATAAGTCTGGTAAATGAGATGCTCCGTTTCGAGATCGACGGAGGCCTGTCGACACGCCTCACAGTCACGCAAATGTGACGCCACTTTCGTAGCCGAGCGCTCATCCAGTTCGCCGTAATGGAAGTCCTCGAGCAACGCTACGATCTTAACGCAATTCATATCTCACCTCGAAGGGAACGGCCCGACTCTCCAGAGATACGGGCGCAGTTTATTCTTCATTTCCAGCCGGGCGCGGTGCAAATCTGTTTTCAGCTTCGCCACGGAAGAGCCGGTGATACGCGCAATCTCTTCGTAGCTTTTCTCTTTGAATACTTTCAGCACGAATACCAACCGATGGTCCGAACTCAAGTTGGCTAGTGCCCGGTGAACGGCCTGTTCCAATTCTGTAGTTATCAAGCCTTCGTCCAAGGTAGGGCGACCGTCGGCAATCCCCAGACTAGCAGCTTCATCCAGTCCTATTTTGCGCTGGTTCTTGTACTTCTCCTTGACTGCCTCGCGGACAACGTTCCTGGCGATGCCAAAAAGCCAGGCCGACAATTGCGTTTCGTCGCGCATGGTGCCGAGATTTCTATAGGCGCGCACGAAGGTCTCTTGAGTCAATTCTTCCGCGTGATCACGATCGCCGAGCATATGAAAGATAAAACTTAGAATCGGTTTGCTGAACTGATTGAATATCGCGTGAAACGCCTGCTCGTCGCCGGCCCGCGCGCTTGCCAGCATGCTTCGGCCCTCGTACTTCATGCGCGTTTCCACGGTCCCGAGCAGTTGCGCCTGCACCGACATCGGATTTCCTTGCCCGCTTCGCCCCTGGGGCCAAGCTTTACAGATAGTTAGTGGCGGTCGCAGGCAAGAGGTTACAGGAAAAAGTGTTGCTTCCTCTCACGCTCGATGACCGACGATCGCCTCAAGCCCTGTAACTAGAACGCTGAAGAACCCGCTGTCGGCATCCCACCGTTCGCATCAAGGATAGGATGAGAGGTTGGAGAAAAGGAAGGACGAATGAGTTGCATCCCCTGCCGCGTGCGCTTACGCCTTCTGATGAGCGGGAGTTATCCAGCAGAGAGGTCGGCACACACCATCCATCGAAGGGGCATGAGAAACCGACCTCACAGTGAAGCGAAGCAGCCAAATCTGGCGCTCCTCTCGGACGGGTCGCGGATGGCGCGAGATCGATTATTGATGCGCGAGCGTGACATTCCCGGAGACGGAAGTAATGCTACGTTTTCGTGCGCCTGCCCCCACTCGCCCGCTAGCCGACTGTCCCGGACCGTGACGCTTCTCATGCACCTCGATCGGGAACTCGGTTCGAAGCGAACCGCTCATTGTCGACATCTCGATTTGGGCATCGAGATTCCCCGGCACTTTGACCTCTACATTCCCGCTCACCGAAGAAAACTTCATATCACCAGAGCCCTCTAAACGGCTAACGAGCGTATCTACATTGCCACTCACCGAGGAGGCGCTAACGGCCCCAATGATGTCTTTGACTCTCACATTGCCGCTCACGCTCTTGGCTCGTATCTGGCCGCTGACTCCGCTCACTTCGACGTCGCCGCTCACGGACGAAATCGGATTAAATTCATAATTGATCGACCGGGGCACTTGCACCTCAATTCTCACACTGGCATCACAGTTACACCGTTCGGGATAGCGCACACGCAGATCGACTTGGTTGGGTCCGCTTTGGTCTTCGATCTCCGCCAAGTCCCGATCGGGACCCTCCTTCCAGGCGTTCACCACGACAGCGTTTCCGTTAGAGCCAGTGACGCGAATGTTCCCTGACACATTCTTGACTGCGATGGATCCTCCCGCCCCGATCGGGAAGGATCGTTGAAAGTCTTGAGCGTTCGCGGCAGTAGCCGGCAGCAGTCCGACCGCCACGGTTGCGAGGGCAAGACGAATCGAGCTTCCTTTCATGATACCGGGACCTCCTGTAATCGGTAGAGACTGAAGTTACGCCCATTTAGTGAGTCCTGGCGCCCAAAGGTTTCAGTCTTAGTTTTCTTCGTCCCTATTGCAATAGCATTCGCAACATAGGACAATACGCCGATCATACGCACTCTTTCCCTTTTGGTTGTGTTCTAGTCACTGATTGACGCTGGTAAATGGCGTTCAACAGCCCGGATTTTCAGTCGGGGGGGGGATTTGTGTCATGGCAGATTATAAGCATGCTCGGTGGGTGGAGTCGGCACTGAAGTGGACGGCTCGGGGCATTTTTCTTGGGATCAGTTGGCTGTTCTCCGTCGCACCCCAAGCCGGAGGCCAACCGCCAGCTCAGGTGGTTTCGTTACCACCTTGTCAGTCATCGGGCCAGGTAGTGAATGTAGACATCAGCACGGGGCCCAACGTGCCGCCAGGCCAACCAGATCCCCGATGGCAACTGATCGCTGTGCCCAATCAGACCGGGACGTTTCCAGCCTATAGCACCGTCACCGATACCGCATGGGCCGGTGCCCTAGTGCTAGCTCTAACCAATGCCCACTGGCTTCAGCGGATACAGAACCCGAGCCCGCAGCCAGATGCCGGAGGAAATTATGTTTACCGGCTTCGATTCAATCTCAATCCTGCGCTCTACAGCAGCATTCAGATCGTCGGTCAGTATGCCGCAGATAATGTGGCAATTGTCCAACTAAACGGTGTCACGCAGTCTTCATGCTTCGGGATGTTCGGCAATGACTGCTTCGGATATGGACAGTCGCTTAATATTACGTCTGGCTTTGTGAACGGAATCAATAATCTGGACATCGTTGTAACGAATCAGCTTGCGTCTGGCGGTCAAATGACCATCACTGGTGCTGCGATGGTGGCAAAGCTCCAGGCGACGTGTCTTGCACCCTGCGCGCAGCCGCCGTCGGGAATGGTTGCTTGGTGGACTTTGGATGAGCCGCCAGGCGCTACCGCAGTCAATGATGTCGCTCCTGGCTTCAACAATGTGGGGACGCCGCGTGACGCCAACGGAGGAGCAACCACCATCAGTAGCGTCCCCGGGCCGCCTTCAGCGGGCCCGGTACCGGTCACCGCGCCCCCGTTATCTCTCCCGTCCGGCCAGGTCAATAGCGCTCTCTATTTTTACGGCCCATACATCGAGGTCCCGGACCACCCTGATATCAACTTTGGTAATGGTAGTCTTTCGATCGATGCCTGGGTTAGACCTGTACAGGTCGGACCAACCTTTATACAGCCAATCGTCGATAAACTTCAGCTCGGGCTATTCGGAAGTTCGGGATATGCCTTGTATGTTCAGAACAATCAATTGAAATTCACGATAGTTACGAACCCCATCTTTTCTCTCTTTACCAATTACACCAGCCCTGCGAACTCGATCCCTTTCAGTGTTTGGACCCATGTCGCTGTGACCGTTCAAGCTGGCACCAGCCCGGCGGTCCAGCTCTATTTGAACGGCAGCCCGGCAACCACTACACCGGCCACGCCGCCAGCGACGGTCTTTGGCGCCAGCAGCAACGCAGTGTTGTGGATTGGCAAGAGTCGATTGACTCCCTCACAGGGAGGATTTGGCGAGATCGCGATTGACGAGCTAGAGATCTTCAATCGCGCCCTCATGTTATCAGAAATTCAAAGCATCTTTAGCGCTGGCTCGGCCGGGAAGTGCAAGCTGGGGTGCACTGCGCCGCCAGCGGGCATGGTTGGCTGGTGGCCGCTCGATGAACTGACGGGAACAACATCGTCTGATACCTCGGGCTTGTCGAACCATGGCACTTGGGTCGGAAACCCCACGCCGACGCCGGGCAAGGTGGCCGGCGCGCTGAACCTCGGTTCCTTCACTCTGGATTACGTGAAAGTTCCCAACCCGAGCAACAACTCCTTAGATTTTGGGACAACCGGCGATTTCTCGATTGATGCCTGGATCAACACGACATTTGTGTTCGGGAATGCTGCGATTGTTGGCAAGCTCTCAGGTTCCCCTGTGCGGGGATACGCATTCTTCGTGGACCAGGCTGGCCCCCTGGGCCTTTACATGGCCGGGAATTTGGGGTTGCAAGCATACTCAGCCCCTAATTCGGGGAATTTGCAGGATGGTCAGTGGCACCATGTAGCGGTGACGGTTAAGAGGAGCGCTTCAAACGGCGGCCACTTTTACGTTGACGGCAATCAGGTCAACACCTTCAACCCGACGTTGACGCCTGGAAGCATAAGCACCGCAACGGACCTACATCTTGGAAACATGTTTGCTTTCAATACGAATATGCCGTGGGTCGGCCGACTCGATGAAATTGAAATTTTCAATCGCGAGCTCAGCGCCGCCGAGGTTCAATCGATCTACGTCGCGGACTACGTGGGCAAGTGTAAACCCGCGATCAGTCCCTTGCCGGATTTTGTGGTGAGAGATCTGGTGGTCACAGGTCCTCTGACAGAAGGAAACTTCGTCGTCACCTTCCGAATCGCCAATGAGGGGATGGGCGCAATAGACCGGAGGGTGAATCACGAGGTCCGCTTGGTGACTCAAGGTGGTAGTCGCGATGGGACGCTGCTCGAGACCATCACGACGAACGCGCTCGGGGCCGGGGCATCCCAACGCTTCACTGTGCCATTTAAGATCATGTCTGGTCCCGTGCAGCTCGAGCGATTCATCCGCGTCATTGCGGATAGCGAAGGCCGCGTGGTGGAATTGAACGAAAGGAACAACATCGGAGAGTCGGTACCCTTCAGGTTCTGATAGAGTGCCTTCCTATCAAGGATCGGTGCCTGGCTTGCGAAATTGCGTAACTTAATTTCGCAATTTCGCAAGCCAGGCACCGATTGTTACGAGCCCGATTGTCCCTCTCGGAGCCATTCGACTAGAGTAGGTGCAGGAGCGGACATGGCAGCCGAAGCCAAGAACTTCTTGCCTACCGTGGTGATCGTCGGGCGACCTAACGTGGGGAAGTCCGCCCTCTTCAACCGCCTCCTGGGGCGGCGCCGTTCGATTGTGGGCGACGAGCCAGGGATCACGCGGGACCGAATTCATGGCGTTGCGGAGTGGCGAGGTAAGCGATTTGAGCTGGTAGACACCGGGGGTTTGTTGCCCGGGGATGACTCGTTCCTCCCCTCCAGAATCCAAGAGCAGATCCGTACCGTGCTGGTCGATGCCTCGTTGGTGCTATTTGTCGTCGATGCGCACAATGGCGTGACTCCCGTGGATGAGGAGCTCGCTCGTCAGCTTCGTTGGTGGGGCTACGAAGTAATTCTGGTGGTTAACAAGGTCGACTCTGCCAATTGGGAGTCCCACGTCGAGGAATTTCACGGTTTGGGATTCGAGAGGGTGTTCCCGATTGCTGCTGAACACGGCAGAGGGATAGGCGATATGCTCGATGCGCTATGGGACGATTTGCCGGACGCGCTCCCGCTATCGACGTCGCCAACACCTTCTGAGATCAAAATTGCCGTCATTGGTAGGCCAAATGTCGGGAAATCATCGGTAGTGAATGCGCTACTTGGGACCGAGCGGGTGATCGTCTCGCCCGTGCCGGGAACTACCCGCGACGCCATTGATAGCGAACTGACTTACAAGGGGCAAAGTTATCGACTGGTTGATACCGCTGGGATCCGGCGTCGATCCAGAGTAATCGGTAGGACGGAACGTGTAGCCATCGTGATGGCGCAGCGTCACATCGAGCGCTCTGATGTGGCGATCCTGTTGATGGATGCGATCGAAGGACCAACCGGGACCGACGCCAAGATTGCTGCTTTCGCGCATGAGGCTGGGAAGTCCATCATCCTCGCGATCAACAAATGGGATTTAGTTGTAAAGAGCCGCCGCAGCGGGAGCGAGTATGAGTTGCGCATACGAAATGAAATGAGGTTCTTGGACTATGCGCCGGTAGTTTTTGTTTCCGCCCTAACGGGCCTGCGGGTCACTAAGCTACTAGATCTCGCGGCGGAGGCTTATTCCGCTAGATTTCAGCGCATTTCGACCGGTGAGCTGAACCGGTTCTTCGAGCGGTTTCTCGCCGAACCGAGGTTCAATGATCTGGCCCGATCGATGCGACTCTATTACATCACCCAGGCGGCGATCGATCCGCCTACGTTTGTCGTTTTTGGTCGCGCCAAGAATGCCCGGCTTCGCCCGCCCGTCGAGCGATTTCTAGTGCATCAGCTCAGAGCAGCGTATAGGTTCTTCGCCACGCCGATTCACTTACGCCTGCGGCGGAGATAGTCCGCCACCACGGGCTTCGTGCTAACACAAATCCCCAACGTCGCCAGGCCGCCAGGATGTGTCGTGAAGAACCCTCCTCGGCGTCCCCGTGTCTAGGCGGCCGGGCGTTCGGCCGAAGAAGAACGCAAAGGCGCGAAGTCGCCAGGCCGCCAGGATGTAACGTGAAAAACCCTCCTCGGCGTCCTTGCGTCCCGGCGACTTGGCGTTCAACCGAAGAAGAACGCAAAGGCGCCACGACGCCAGGCCGCCAAGATCTTTCATGAAAAATGCTCTTGGCGCCGTTGCGTCCTGGCGTCATTGCATTGAAGCACCGACCGGATGAGCAAAAATTTATCGCAACGATTTGGGCTCCAGCGAAGTATTTATAAGTTGACGGGATTGATGACAGTGGTCCTTGTTGAAACCGCGTTGGGTGCAAGGACAGATCGACGAATGGCGGCCGATACACCTCCCGATTCGGGAGGGTGGGACAAGGAATTAGTTCTCCGCGCCCAGGCCGGCGATGCGGAGGCCTTCGATCAAGTGATGATGATCTACCAAAGACAAGTTCTCGCGACGGCATGGAGACTACTCGGCGAGGTGGAGGATGCCAAAGACGTCGGCCAGGAGGTATTCCTCAAACTCTATCGATTCCTGCCCCGAATCAAATCCGACCGCGATCTGGGCCCGTGGTTATATCGGGTTACCGTCAATGCTTGTAACGACATGGCCAGGAAGCGGAGGCCCGGGATCACATCCCTTCAGTCCGAATCAGAATTGATTGATATCGAGATCCAGGACGATACAGTAGAGACTGAGATGGAATGGTCGAGTTATAGGAGGGTACTTCATCAAGCCCTCCGGCTGCTCGCGCCCAAGGAGCGAGCGGCGCTCGTTCTCCGGGACATCGAGGGGCTAAGCACGGCCGAAGTCGCCCGTGCTCTCGGGAGTTCACCCGCCACGGTCCGTTCTCAGGTCTCGAGCGGACGAATGAAAATCAAACGGTTCTGTGACCGGATAATGATGCGGAGGCTTCGATGAATCGTCACGTGACCGAAGAGCAGATTGCCTTGCTCGCGGGGGGCGACCTGACCGACAAGCAGGAGGCGGAGATCGCACGCCATGTCTCAGCTTGCCCGTCGTGTTCCTCGCTGTTGCAGGGCTATCGAAAGTGCCACTCCGGGCTTTCCGCATTGGGCAATGATCCCTTAACAGTCAGTGACTATGCGGATGTCCGACGGGTCGTTCTCGACCGTATCCTGTCACAGTCCACGGGGCGTGTCCCATTCAGGTGGTTTCGATTCTTGTTCGCGGCGCGGCCGTACGCTATGGCCGGGTTACTGGTCTGTGCCCTCCTCCTAGGGTTCTGGAAGATCTACCGAGCCGGTTTGACGACCCACACTCGAGGTCCCAATCGGCCGCAGATGGTGGACCGGAGCGGTAGCGAGCGCGTGGAACCAGTGCTCCGTGGCGCGATCGATCGGAGTGGTCGGCACGTTCCTCATCTCGCGCTTTCAACGAGGCGGCGCAAACCAGTTTCTCTTCTGAGTGAGGTTATGGCGCCTGCGCCTCCCTCCATTTTGCCCGGGCCACCGTTTGATTTGGAGATGATTGACCCTATGAGAATCGAGCCGGAAAAGTGGTCGGCTCCAACAGGTCAGGCGGAGATTGTAGTGAAACTGGAGACTGGTGACCCAAACGTTGTCATTATCTGGGTAATCGAAGGTCGAGGAGAATAGAAAATGAACAGGATGGGACTTTCAATTTGCGCACTCTTTCTGATGGGTGTCGTTTTTGGACCATGGGCCTACGGTCAGGAACCCGACAAGCCGAAGCAGAACTCACATGCCCTCCTGACGCGCGTCGTCGAGCTCAAGTATGCAGATGTAGCCCGGGTAGCGAGTGCACTTCGCGGACTAGGATTTGCCGGTTCGGTGGTGCCGGAACCGCAGTCGAGGACGCTCGCACTTCGCGCCAGCGCTGACGACGTCAGTGCCATGGAGGCGGTTATCCGGAAACTCGATGTACTGCCTCCGCCGGCCAAGAATATTGAGCTTACGGCATTTCTGCTCGTGGCATTGGAAGCCCCGAGAACGGACCTCACTTTACCGGCCAACTTGGAGCCTGTCGTCAAGCAACTCCGTGCGACATTCAGCTACAAATCGTATCAATTATTGGAAACGTTGGTGGTTCGGAACCGCGATGGGGAGACCGGATCGGTTACCGGCGTGGTTCCTTCCTCTACCTCGACACCACTGAAAACCTTTTATTCATTCACGTATCGCTCCTCCAAGTTGAGCGCAGAGCCCAGCGGCAATATGATTCGTATCGATGGCCTGAACTTGGGTGCTAGGATCCCTTTGCCGGTGGAGTCAGGCGAAACACAAGGCACGAAGGTTCAATATCAGAACACGGGCGTGTCAACAAACGTGGATGTGCGGGAAGGCCAAATGGTAGTGGTCGGGAAAGCCAACGTCGACGGCTCCAACAACGCGCTGGTTATCGTTCTTTCGGCGAGGGTCGCTGAGTGAGCCCGATCAGTCGCCTGATAAGTCTCCCTTTGCTCGCGTTCATTTTCTGTGCCGAGCCCAAGTGGGTTTTCTGGCCGACAGGAGGAAGACCAACGATGCGGACTTTCGTCGAAGGCCCTTCAAGCGGGCAGCTTGCTGCTCTGGAGAGGCTCAAGCGAACGGGAGGCAGTGTTTCGATTCGTTGGAACGAGAAGAACTGGACGGTGGCATTCTTGAGTGGGCAATTACGGAACCTCAATCGTGAAACGCCATCCGTCACCAACAAGACACGAGCTCGACAATTGCGGCTTGGCGCCGAGGCCACACTTGATGTCGGTGGAGCGGAACAGTTTCTGGAAGAGAACAAGGCGCTCTTCAAGATCTCCGACCCCCGCCGGGAGCTCGCCCTCAAGGAATACAAGACGGATGAGCTAGGGATGAGGCATATCAAGTTCGAA